>Ga0209963_1001460_pt1 | contig 13755 bp, 14 predicted proteins | sample ThiBio_1000_biof_2_FD_183957 | JGI IMG/M metagenome (GOLD analysis project Ga0209963, IMG submission 183957) | Wastewater bioreactor microbial communities from Cape Town, South Africa - Thiocy_cont_1000_biof (SPAdes) | ecosystem: Engineered > Bioreactor > Thiocyanate-remediating >...
GAACGGTGCCCGCGGTCGGCGCGAGCAGGCGTCCGAACGCCTTCAGCAGGGTGGACTTCCCGCAGCCGTTCGCGCCGATCAGCGTCGTCACGGTGCCCGACTCGATGGCCAGGTCGAGGTGATCGAGGACGACCGTGCGGTCGTAACCGAGGGTCAGGTCCTCGGCGTGCAGGGCTGGGTTCACAGGGTTCCTCCCTTGCGATGGATGAGCAGCCAGATCAGGTATGGCGCGCCGATGATGGCGGTCAGGATGCCGACCGGGATCTCGCCGGTGAACGCGGTGCGGGCGACCACGTCCGCGATCAGGACGAGGACGGCGCCGACGAGTGCGGACGCCAGCAGTGGCGGGCGCCCGGCGCCGGCGAGCCTGCGGGCGACCTGCGGCGCGACGAAGGCGACGAACTCCACCGGGCCGGCGGCGGAGACAGCCGCCGCGGTGAGCAGGACGGCAGCAGCGATCACCACGAGCCGGTGTCGCTGCAGCGGAACGCCCAGGCCGACCGCGACGTCGTCCCCGAGCTGGCTGATCCCGAGCGGACCGGATTGGGCCAGGGCGATCGGCGCGACCACGACCAGCGCCGCCACCATCGGCCAGACACTCGCCCAGCTCACCCCGGACAGGCTTCCGACAAGCCACTGCGTCGCCGCCGTCGCCTGGGTCAGCTGCGCGCGGACGACGAGATAGCTGGTCAGGCCACCGAGGCTGGCGGTGACGCCGATGCCGATCAGGACGATCCGGTAACTGTCGACGCCGCCCTTCCACGCCAGCCCGTACACCGCCGCCGCCGCCGCGAGGCCGCCGACTGTCGCGACGACCGGGATGCCGAAGCCGAGCAGGGAGGCGCCGACGGAGTAGCCGCCGCCACCGAGCACGATCGCCGTCACCGCCCCGGCCGACGCGCCGGAGGTGACCCCGAGGATGTCCGGGGTGGCCAGCGGGTTGCGCGAGAACGTCTGGGTGAGCGCACCGGCCAGGCCGAGGCAGAGCCCGACAGCGAGCCCGGCCGCTGCGCGGGGGAGTCGCAGCTCGTAGACGATGAACTCCGACGCCCGGGTGCCGGCGCCGGCAAGCGTGCCGAGGACGTCGAGGAGACCGAGGTTGGCCGAGCCGGCGGCGATGCCCGCGGTGAACACGAAGCCCGCGGCCAGCAGGACGGCGAGGGTGACCGTCACCACCCGTCCGCGCCAGGGGAGGCCAAGCGGGCCGACGGTGATACCTGCCGGTACGGCAGTGGGACGTTCCCTGGTCGTGGTCACAGCACGGCCAGCTTCGCGCGCCGGACGATCACGACGAACGCCACTCCGCCGAGCACGGCCAGGACCACCCCGACGGCGACCTCCGCCTGGCCGCCGATGAGGCGTCCGACGACGTCGCAGGCGAGCAGGGTGACCGCTCCGACCAGGGCGGACGCCGGGAGCAGCCGGTAGTGGTCACCGCCGACGAGGGCACGGCCGACGTGCGGCGCGGTGAGGCCGATGAAGCCGATCGGGCCGGCCAGGGCGACGGCGCCGGCCGTCAGGAAGGTGATCGCGCCGAGCCCGACGAGCCGGGCGCGGGTCAGGCTCTCGCCCAGGCCGCGGGCCATCTCCGAGCCCAGCGCCAGGTTGTTCAGCGAGCGGGCGTTGACCAGCGCGCAGACCAGCCCTCCGGCCAGCAGCAGGACGACCGGGCCGACCTCCGCCAGGCTCCGTCCGGACAGCGAACCGACCACCCAGATCCGGTAGGCCTCGAGCGTCTCGGCGTCGTTGAGCACCAGGAACGACGTGACCGCGCCGAGCAGCGCAGAGACCGCCGTCCCGGCGATGGCCAGCGGCACCGGGCTGGCGAGATCGCGACCGAGCGCCGCGACCCCGAACACGACGACGCTGGCGATGACGGCGCCGACCAGGGAGAGCGCAAGGGTGAGGCCCAGCGAGTTCACGTGCAGCACGAAGACGCCGAGCACCACGGCAAGGCTGGCGCCGGCCGACACCCCGAACAGCCCGGGGTCCGCCAGCGGGTTACCGGTCTGGCCCTGCATCACCGTGCCGGCCATGCCGAGGGCGGTGCCGACGAGCAGGCCCAGCACCGTCCGTGGGACGCGGGAGCCCCAGACGATCGCCTCGGTGTCCGTAGCCGGATCGAGCAGCGCCTGCAGCACCGTCGCCGGTGAGACGGGATTGCTGCCGAGGAACAGGCTCGCTGCCAGCGTCACCAGCAGAGCGACCGTGAGCACCCCGAACGTCGTCACTGGGCGACGGTGCCACCGGTGCTGACCGGAATTGCGCGCTCGATGCTTCGATACGCCGATTCCGTGGCCTGAGGGGGCATCGACAGTGCAATTCCTCTCAACGCCCGCTCGGTGGCCATCGCCGGCGGCCTCGACGCTGCGCTCGTTGGGCCGGAGACCAACCTCCTGACCGGGCCGGTGGAACGGAGCGAGCGCGGGCATAAGGTAAGGCTAACCTAAATACGACACTTCGACCTACCCAAAATGAGACAGGAGCCGTGGATGGCCCGCTACCCGCGTCTGATGCCGACCGCCCCGCAGCTGTTCACCGCGACCGTCGTACGCGCCGAGAGGGTGTCGCCGACGTTTCAGCGGGTGACGATCGCGGGCCCCGAGCTCGCGCGCTTCGAGTGGCACGGGCTCGACCACTGGTTCCGGCTGTTCCTGCCGCCGGGGAACGCGCCGCTGCACCTGCCGAAGGTGTCCGGACGGTCGTGGTACCGCTCCTACCTGCTGATCCCCGGTTCCGAGCGTCCGCACTGCAGCAACTACACGGTCGCCGGCTTCCGGCACACCGGGGACGGCGGCGAGCTCGACATCGACGTCGTCCTGCACTGGCACGAGGGTGAGCTCGGCGGCACGGTCGCGGCCTGGGCGGTGAACGCCGAGGTCGGCAGCCCGGTCGGCTTCCTCGACCAGGGAGTGATGTTCGACCCTCCTGAGGACGCGGCCGAGGTGGTGATCGCCTGCGACGAGACCGGGCTTCCCGGCGTCCGCGGGATCCTGCGTGACCTGGACGCGTCCACGACCGGGACGGCGCTGCTGGAGGTGCCGACGGCGGCCGATGCCGCCGAGGTCGCGGCTCCGGCCGGGGTGAGCGTGACCTGGCTGCCTCGGAACGACGCTCACGCCGTCCCCGGACGGCTGGCGCTCGCAGCCCTCGAGCGGATCGCGCCCCAGCCGGACGCGTATGCGTTCGTCGTCGGCGAGTCCGGGCTCGCCACCGGTGGACGCCGCGCGCTCAAGAAGGCGGGCCTGTCCCCGTCGCGGATCACGTTCTCGGGCTTCTGGAAGGCCTGAGCGCCGGGTCGCCGTCGCCCCGCGAGCGGTTCGCCGACGGGGACGCCCGGTTCAGTCGGCGAGTTCGTCCAGGCGTGCGAGCAGCCCGGCGTCGGACGAGGTCAGTCGCTCCATCTCGGCACCGGTGTCGCAGCTGCACAGGGCGAGGGTGACGGTGTCGTCGGAGCGGACGAGCGTGTGGACGGTGCCGCCGGCGTCCAGCCAGCGGCGGACGCGGGCGAGGTCGTCAGGCATCCTTCTCGCCGGACCCGAGCAGCTCCGCGAGCACCGGCAGGTGGCTGCTGTCCACTTCCCGAGTGGCGGTGACGAGCGTGGCCGGCCCGCCGCTCACGAGCTTCCGCAGGTCGTCGAGGGCGGCCGCGCCCTGGGGTGTGTCGAGCTCGTGCCGGTAGCGCTCGATGAACTCCGCCTTCCGTTCCGGCTGGTGGCCGTACCACTTCCGCAGCTCGGTCGACGGCGCCACCTCGGGGAGCCATGTGTCCACCCGCGGGTCGTCCTTGTGGAAGCCGCGCGGCCACAGTCGATCGACCAGGACGCGTTTTGTTCCGTCCGGCTCGTCGTACACCCGTCCGAGGTTCATCGGTCCATCATCGCTCGCGGACCGGAGGTCGTCCACGGCTCACCCCGCGTCCCGGCTGCGCACCTCTGCTCCGCCGCGCTCCCGAGTCTCACGGTGCCACCGGGATATCGGTGGCAAACGTGAGACTCGGTGGCCCGGAGGCTCGTTCGTCGGGTGGGCGGACGAGTAGCGTGCGGCTGTGACCACTGTCCCGGGTCGCCTCGCCGCCGTCAGGCACGGTGTGGCCAACCTCACGCCGGGCTACTTCGCGCTGGTGATGGCCACGTGCATCGTCTCGATCGGGGTCAACACCAACGGGTTGACCGGCCTCTCGCTGGCGCTGCTGTGGCTGGCGGTGGTGTGCTACGTGGTGCTGGTGGCCGGCACGGTGTGGCGGGCGATCTCCTTCCCGGCCGAGCTCCGGGCCGACTTCATGGATCCCCGCCGCGGTTTCGGCTTCTTCACCTTCGTGGCCGGCACCGACGTCCTCGGCACCCGGATCGCCGGGACGGGTCACTTCGAGATCGCGCTGGCGCTTCTGGTGGTCGGGGGCCTGGCCTGGCTGGTGCTGGGCTACATCGTCCCGTGGACGGCCGTGCTCGGCCGGGAGAACCGTCCCGTGATCGCGGACGCCAACGGCACCTGGTTCATCTGGGTGGTCGCCAGCCAGTCGGTCGCGGTGCTGGCCGCCGCGCTGGAGCCGGCGGTGGAGATCGGACGCCGCGAGTTGGCGCTGCTGGCCATCTGCTCCTGGTCGGTCGGCGCGATCCTCTACGCCGCCGTCGGGATCTTCGTCGCCGCGCGGCTGCTGCTCTACCCGCTGCGTCCCACCGACCTCACCCCGCCCTACTGGGTGTCCATGGGCGCGACCGCGATCACCGTGGTGGCTGGCGCCCGGATCGTGGAGATGGCCGACGCCCCGATGGTGGTCGCCACCCGGGGACTGATCGCCGGCACGTCGGTGGTCTTCTGGGCGTTCGGCAGCTGGCTGATCCTGCCGCTGCTCGCCGCCGGCTGGTGGCGCCACGTCGTCCACCGCGTCCCGCTGAAGTACGAACCGACGCTGTGGAGCATGGTCTTCCCCCTCGGCATGTACGGCGTCGCCGGTCAGTACCTCGGCCAGGCCGACCGCCTGCCGATCGTGGAGGGCATCGGCAGGGCCGAGACCTGGGTGGCGCTCGCGGTCTGGACGGTCGTCTTCGCGGCCATGGTCGTGCATCTGGCCCGGGCAGCGGTGCGACCGCAGCAGGGCTAGTTTGGACCTGGGGTGATGGACGTGGCGCCGAGGATCGTGGTGCTCACCGGTGCGGGAGTCTCGGCCGAGTCGGGGCTGCAGACGTTCCGGTCCGCCGACGGGCTGTGGTACAGCCACCGGATCACCGACGTCGCCACCCCGGAGGGCTTCGCCCGTGACCCGGCGCTGGTTCACCGGTTCTACGACCAGCGTCGTGCGGACGCCCTCGCCGCCGTTCCCAACGCCGCGCACCGCGCGCTGGCGCGACTCGAACGCGACGTCGACCCGGGCCTGGCGATCGTCACCCAGAACGTGGACGACCTCCACGAACGGGCCGGGTCGAGTCACGTGATCCACCTGCACGGCGAGCTGAACAGCGCCCTGTGCACCGCCTGCGGCTCGCGGCTGCGCTGGACGGCCACGCTCGGCGACCGGCCGCCGTGCCCGGAGTGCGGCTCGCGCACGCTGCGTCCCGACATCGTCTGGTTCGGCGAGGCCGTCTACCACCTCGACGCGATCGAGGCCGCGACCCGCGCCTGCGAGACGTTCGCGGTGGTCGGCACGTCCGGCGTCGTCTATCCCGCCGCCGGGCTCGCCGCACTGGCCCGGGCGCACGGAGCGCGCACCGTCCTGCTCAACCTCGAGGCTCAGGACGGCGGCTTCGGCTACGACGAGGTCCGCCTCGGGCCGGCGTCCGAGGTCGTGCCGGCGTGGGTGGACGAGCAGGGCGAACCGTGATGGAACCGTCCCCATTGCGGTTCACATCGCTTCGGCACGCAGGCGCACTGCGTTGCCGCCCATTCGGACGGAGATGGACGAGGATCTGAGTGTGCCCATGAACATGGTGATTCCGGATCCGGCGCTCCTCCGTCCAGGGACGGGGGACAGCGTCCGGGTGGCTCACGGCGCGGCGGTCGCGACGCCCATCGAGTGGCTGGACGAGGTGGCTGTCGTCGCCGACGAGATCGTCCGGGACGGAGGTCCGCGGCTCGCCGTGCACCGAGGGGACGGCTCGCCGGACGCGACCATCACCCTGCGCGAGGCGACCGCGGACGACCTCGCCGGCGTCCCCGCTGCCACGGGGTTGCGGGCGGACGGCACTGTCGTCGACGAGCGCTACCGGCTGGTCGTCTCGGGAGGCGGGGTGACGATCGCCGCCGCGTCCGCGGAGGGTGCCTTCCGGGGACTGACCACGCTGCGGCAGCTGATCACCGCGTCCGGGGACGGGTGGCTGCCGGCGCTCGACATCGCCGACGGCCCGCGGTTCGCGTGGCGCGGCCTGTCGCTGGACGTGGTCCGCACGTTCCACCCGGTCGCGGAGGTGGAGCGGGTCATCGACATGCTGGCGCTGCACAAGCTGAACGTCCTGCACCTGCACCTGACCGACGACCAGGGCTGGCGTTTCGAGGTGCCCGGCTGGCCGCGGCTGCACGAACTGAGCGACGAGGGCACCCCGGGTGCCGGGCTTGCCGGCTCGGCATCGGAGGAGCCCAGTACCGGCGCCGACCCGTCGTTGCTGCGTCCCGGCGGCCACTTCACCGACGCCGACATCGCCCGCCTGGTGGCGTACGGACGCGCCCGGCACGTCGTCCTCGTCCCCGAGGTCGACCTGCCCGGGCACGTGGCCGCCGCCGTGGCCGCCTACCCCGAACTCGCCGGGCCGGCCGCCGGTCCGGCGGCGGTGCTGGCCGTCGGCACCGAGCGCGCCAACGAGTTCCTGCGCGCGGTCGTGGCCTGCGAGGCGGAACTGTTCCCGGACGCGGCCCACCTCCACATCGGCGCGGACGAGGCCTGGGGCATGGACCCGGACGCGTACGCGAGCTATGTCGGCGAGGTCCGCGACCTCGTCCACGCTGCCGCACGCCGGGTGATCGGCTGGCAGGAGCACGCCCGGGCGAGCACCACGCCCGACTCGATCGCGCAGCTGTGGATCGAGCCGGACTTCATCGACGGTGCCGGCGACGTCTCCGAGGCTGCCGCGGCGACCCCTCCGGAACTGCTGGAGCTGATCGTCGAGCACCTCGCCGCTGCGTCCGGTGACCTGGACGCGGTCGTCCGGCAGGGAGCGAGCATCCTGCTGTCGCCGGCGTCCCAGCTGTACTTCGACCGGCCGATCGCCGAGGCGTCCGTCGACGCCGAGCAGGAAGTCAGGCGCGCGCGGCTGGGCCTGCCGGTGTACCCGGCGCTGGTGCTGTCCGAGGTCGTCGGCCGCGACCCACTGGCGTCCGCACCCGGGGTGGATCGGAGCCGGATCGCCGGCGTCGAGGCCGCGATCTGGTGCGAGACGATCACCGACGCCGCCGACCTCGAACTCCTGCTGCTGCCCCGCCTGGCCGGGCTGGCCGAGGTGAGCTGGGGCAGCCCCCGTCCCTGGCCCGACCACGCGGCCGCTCTCGCTGCGCAGGCGCCGGCCTGGGACGCCCGCGGCTGGGGTTACCTCCGCGCTGCCACCGTCCCCTGGCGGCCGGTCGTTGGCTGATCCCGCCGAGCCCGGACGGGGTAGGAGACGGCTCCTCCGGCGGACTGAACCATCGGGGACAGTCCCCGACGGTTCAGGCTGAACGATTGGGGACTGTCCCCGGCGGTTCAGGCTGAACGATTGGGGACTGTCCCCGGCGGTTCAGGCTGAACGATCGGGGACTGTCCCCGGCGGTTCAGGCTGATCGATTGGGGACTGTCCCCGGCGGTTCAGGCTGAACGATTGGGGACTGTCCCCGACGGTTCAGACGGGGCGGACGTCAGAGGAGCGGAAAGCCGTCCAGCAACTGCGCGACGCGCATCGCCTGGCGGGGGAGGTACTCGGCGATGGTCAGGCCGACGACGTCGGCGGCGCCCCGCAGGTCGGCGACGATGCGGCGCACCTCGGCAGACGTCAGGCCGCCCGGTTCGGCGCCGAGGCCGAGGACGACTTCGGCGCTGTCGATCGTGTCCACGTCGAAGTGGACGGCGACCTTCGAGCAGCCGGTGCCCGCCAGCCAGTCGAGCAGTGGCCGACTGGAGTCGCGCAGGTCGTCCGGGGCGAAGCTGGTCAGCCCCCAGGCGCCGATGTTCGGGTAGACGTCCTCACCCCATGAGTGCAGGCCGGTCAGCGCCAGCCGGTCGGCGGGGACGGTGGCCGGCAGCAGTGCCCGGACGTCGGCGTCCCCGCGTCCGACCAGTGCCGTGACCGCCATCGCGTGGTAGCCGGTGTAGCCGGACGCGTTGGTGTCGACGTCGGGGTGGGAGTCGATCCAGACGACCGCGAGGTCGTCCCCGTAGCGACGGGCGAGAGCCGCGAACGGCGCCACGCTCACCGAGCAGTCGCCGCCGAGGGTGAGGATGCGCTCTGGGTCGTGGGCTGCGATCAGCTCCAGCGCGGCTCGCAGCTGGGCGAGTACTGCCGCCTTGGCCTCGATCCCGTCCCGCTCCTCCAGGTCCACGTCGTCCATGGCACCGGCACGATCGCGGTCGGCCCGTCGTGCGCCGGCAGGACGGCCTGGAGCACCGCCGTCCCGACGGCATAGCCGCGCCGCGCGGCCGCGAACGGGAACTCGGCCGCCAGCCCGGCCACCGTCGCGGCCTGGGCGCCCTGCCACTGCGGCCAGACCAGCCTCAGCGTCCCGGACGCCGTCATGGGCTCGTCGCTCACGGCTCCTCCTCCCAACCGGACGCGGACAACGCTAGCGCCACACGTCCACGGAGTTAATCAACCCATTGGCGAAAGTGCCGCACGGGACTACGGTTGGCTTCAGCGAGGACGTCGATGGAGACCAGATGTTGTTGATGAGGCTCGGCGAACCGGGCGCGGAGCGTCCGGTGGTGAGGCTGGACGCGGAGAGCTACGTGGACGTCTCCGACGAGGTGGACGACTTCGGTGAGGCATTCTTCGGCTCGGACGGACTCACCGCGCTGCCGGCGATCGTCGACCGGAAGCGCTCCGCCGGCGATGTCCGCGCGTTCGGCGACGAGCGGGTCGGCGCGCCGATCGCCCGGCCGCACCAGATCCTGTGCATCGGGCTGAACTACAGCGACCACGCCGCCGAGACCGGCCAGGCCGTCCCGGCCGAACCCATCCTGTTCACCAAGTCGCCGAACACCCTGGTCGGCCCGAACGACAACGTCCGGCTGCCCCGCGGCGCGACCAAGCCCGACTGGGAGGTCGAGCTCGGCATCGTGATCGGTCGCCGGTCCAGCTACCTCGAGTCGCCGGCGGACGCCCGGGACGCCATTGCCGGCTACGTCGCCGTCAACGACGTCAGCGAGCGCGCCTTCCAGCTGGAGCGCGGCGGCCAGTGGAGCAAGGGGAAGTCGGCTGAGACCTTCAACCCCTGCGGCCCCTGGCTGGCGACCCCGGACGAGATCGTCGACGTCAACAACCTGGGACTGTGGCTGGACGTCAACGGCGTCCGCCGCCAGACCGGCACCACCGCCCGGATGATCTTCGATCCATACGTCATCGTCCACCACCTCAGCCAGTTCATGGTGCTGGAGCCCGGCGACCTGATCAACACCGGGACGCCGCCGGGCGTCGGGATGGGCCTCAACCCGCCGGTCTGGCTGCAGGCCGGTGACCTCATCGAGCTGGGCGTCGACGGCCTGGGCAGCCAGCGCCAGCGCGTCCTGCCGCCACGGTGAGGGAGGCCTGATGCGCGCGCTGGTGCTCAGAGACTTCGGCCACCTCGAAGTCGCCGACCTCCCGGAACCAGGGCCCGGCCCCGGTGAGGTACTGGTCCGGATCGCCTACACCGGCATCTGCGGCTCCGACATCCACGGCTTCACCGGGAAGAACGGACGCCGCGTCCCCGGCCAGGTGATGGGCCACGAGACCTCGGGTGTCGTGCTCGGCCTCGGCGAGGGCGTCACCGACCTGCCGCCCGGGACCCCGGTGACGGTGAACCCCGTCGTCGTTCCCGAGGCCGACGCGGCCGCGTGGCGCGGACGCGAGCAGCAGCACCCCGGCAAGTACGTGATCGGGGTCGCGCCGGAGCGGGTCGCGGCGTTCGCCGAGCTGCTCGTCGTGCCCGCCCGCAACGTGGTCGCCCTCGGGGAGGTGTCGCTCCCGCACGGCGCCCTGATCGAGCCGCTCGCCGTGGCCGCCCACGCCATCTCCCGGGTGCCACCGCCGGACGGACCGGTTCTCGTCGCCGGCGGAGGGCCGATCGGCCAGTCCGTTGCGCTGGCGCTGCGACAAGCCGGCGTCGGCCGGGTGCTGGTCACCGAGCCGGCATCCGCCCGCCGTGACCTGCTGGCCCGGCTGGGCGCCGAGCCGATCGACCCGTCCGGAGCGGACGTGGCGGCCGAAGTCGTCCGCCGGTGCGGCGGACCGGTGGCCGCGGCCTTCGACGCCGTCGGCAGCGGCGGTACCCTGGCCGACTGCTTGCGGGCCACCCGCGACGGCGGCATGGTCTGCCTCGTCGGCATGGGGACGCCGGAACTCGCCCTGCCGGCGCTTGAGGTCAGCACGCACGAACGGGCCGTGGTCGGCAGCTTCGCCTACTCCAGCGTCGACTTCGAACTGGCGGCGGCCCGGCTGGCCGCGTCGTCGCCCGAGCAGACCGAGTCCCTGATCAGCCGGGTCGTCCCGCTCACCGAGGCGCCGGCCGCCTTCACGGCGCTCGCCGCCGGCGACGGCACCGCGGGCAAAGTGCTCGTCGACCTCAGCTGACCCGCCCGTCCGCCACGAGGGCGTGACCGGTGGTCACCGGAACTCGACCAGGTGCTCGGACAGGTAGCGGTGGGTGCTCGGGCCGAGGTCCTTGACCCAGAGCCGGGCGCGGGCGCCCAGCCGCGTCGAGCCGTAGCGCTGCGCGACGTCGTCTGCGTCGTCCAGCGGCTGCAGGGACGGGTACCACAGGCTGTGACCGGGCTTGCGCAGCAACAGCCGCGGCGGAGACCAGTCCTGGCTGTTGCCGCCGGCGCCCAGGTCCGGGTGCGGGTTGGTGCTGAGCCAGACCGAGTCGCCGGCCCAGAACTCCGAGTCCACCCGGCCCATCGCCATCACCCAGCACTCCAGCGCGGTGTTCCAGCTGACGGACGGCCCCCAGTGGAACGACCGGTCGCCCGCCGAGACCGGACCGCCGCCGTCCCGCGGCGGGATCTGCAGGGCCTCGATCGGCGCGCCGACGCCATCAGCGGGCGCGGCGAACGCCGTGCCGTCCCAGCGACGCGCGCAGCCGGCCGGACGGTCCAGGTCGGCGAGGGCGATCCGGGCGACGGAGATGCACTGGCCGCCCGCCTCGGTGGCCGCGTCCCAGGTGTCGGGGGAGTAGCTGCCGGGATAGCCGTACTCGCCGTAGAAGACGTAGAGGTGGTCGCCGCAGGCAACGGCGGACGGATCGCCGACTCCGCCCGGGAACGTGTGGTTGCGGTTGACCGGGGAGAGGACGAGGCGCGGCTGAAGGTCCTCCAGCAGGATGCCGCGGTCGACCCATGTCCTGCCGCCATCGACGGACGCCATGATCCCGATCCGGCAGACTGCCTGCGGCGAGCCGTCCCCCGTGAGCCCGGACGGCCAGTCCCGGTCGCGGTAGCCCAGGCCGGTCGCCGGCTCCCAGGGCAGCGTCTGCGGGTAGTTCTCGTTGTGGTACAGCGCGTACAGCCGCCGGCCGTCCGGCTCCGGCGCGTACACCGACTCGAACCACACCGCCCCGTGGAGGCCCGGCTGGCCGGGGGAGGCGTTGGCAGGCAGGACGACCTCGGTGAACCCCTCGGGGGCGGATGCGAACGCGTCTGGCGCGGTGGGACCGTCGGCGTACTTCAACTCGCGGGCGTCGCCCCAGACCGGGTCCTCGCCGTACTTGCCGGTGAAGATCCGCAGCCGGCCGTCCACCCAGGCCTCGGTGACGTTGCAGTCGACGAAGGCGCCGTAGACCCGTCGCGGGGCCGGCTCGACGGTGAACTCAACGGACAACGCTGGATCCTCGGGACTATTGCGACCAAGAGTGACAAAATACATCCACTGGAGTTAGTCGACAACGCCTCAGGAGTCCCGCATGCGTCCGCTTCGCCGCGGTACCAACCTTTCCCGGGTCGCCGGGTTCAACGAAGCCGTGGTGATCGACGCGGTGCGGCGGGCCGGGGACGGCCTCAGCCGGGTGGAGATCTCCGAGCAGACCGGGCTGTCGGCGCAGACCGTGTCGAACATCGTCCGGCGGATGCTGGAGTCCGGGCTGCTGCTGGAGGGGGAGCGCGTCACCCACGGCCTGGGCAAGCCGCGGACGCCGCTGGTGCTGCACCCGAACGGACGGCACGCGATCGGCGTCCACCTCGACCCCCTGGTGACGACGCTCGTCCTGGTGGACCTGCGCGGCGACCTCGCCGGCCACCGCCAGCTACCCAGCCCCGCCAACCGCGACCCCGCCGAAGTTCTGCGCGAGATCGCCGACGCCATTCCCGACCTGCTCGCCGGCGCCGGGGTGACCCTGGAGACGGTGGCCGGCATCGGCCTGGCCAGCCCGGGACCGGTCGACCTCACCAGGGGACGGATCGTCGACCCACCGCACCTTGCGTCCTGGCGCGACATCCCGGCCGTCGAGCTGCTGGAGGCCGCGGCCGGGCTGCCGGTGCTGCTGGACAAGGACGTGATCGCGGCCGCCGTCGGCGAACGGTGGACGGGAGCGACCCTCGGCCACGCCCACTCGCTGTTCATGTACCTGAGCACCGGCATCGGCCTGGGCATCGCGATCGACGACACCATCATCCGCGGCTCCACCGGGAACGCCGGCGACATCGGCCACCTGATCGTTGCCGACGACGGGCCTCTGTGCACCTGCGGGATGCGCGGCTGCATCGGGGTCACCCTCAGCCCGGCCGCGCTGGTCGAACGGGCGATCGCCGTCTCCGCCCTGGGCGGGAGCCATCTGGACGCCGTCCGCTCCACCGACCCGGCCCGGATCGCGGAGTCGTTCGACGCCTTCTGCGCGCTACTGGACGAGGGGGACGCGAGGATCGCCGGCATCGTCCAGCAGTCGGCCCGCCAGCTGGCCAAGGGACTGACGATCCTGGCCAACGTGATGGACACCGACGTGATCGCCGTTGGCGGCCCGACGTGGATGCGGCTGCGCGAGTACCTGCTGCCTCGCCTCACCGGGGACACGGCGGCGATCCCGGTACACGCCGCCGGCTACCGTCCGGTGACCGTTGTCAGCACCGCTCTCGGCGACGACGGCACCGCGATCGGCGCGGCCTGCCTCGTCCTGGATCGCGCCTATGCGCCGGCCGTCGGCTCGATCGCGCTGGCCCGCTGAGCGCTGGCCCGCTGAGCGCTGGCCCGCTGAGCGTCGGTCGGGCCGGGCATCATCCGTGTCAGCGTCGGCCAGGCCACAGTTCGACGTCGATCGAGGTCCGGCGCGGGCGGTAGCGGTACTGCCGCGCGACCCCCGGGCCGCAGGTCGCCGTGCCAAGCCCGTTCTGGCCGGCGTCCAGGTGCACCCACAGCCGGTCGACCGGACGGAGCTCGTCGGCATGGCTGGCCGCGGCCAGGTCGGCGTTGGACCAGGGCCGCAGCGCGAGGTCGACGGCAGGCCGGCCCAGGAGCCGCAGCGTGTGCCCCGGCCAGGACAGGTGGGCCCACCGCAGGTCCTGGCGCAGCCCGTTCTCCTGCGGCACGACGTACGGCGTCTGCCAGTCCGCGACCCGGTGCCGCCAGCGTCCCAGGTGGGCCGCGGCCTGTGAGTCGGGGTACGACTCACAGG
>Ga0209963_1001474_pt1 | contig 13676 bp, 10 predicted proteins | sample ThiBio_1000_biof_2_FD_183957 | JGI IMG/M metagenome (GOLD analysis project Ga0209963, IMG submission 183957) | Wastewater bioreactor microbial communities from Cape Town, South Africa - Thiocy_cont_1000_biof (SPAdes) | ecosystem: Engineered > Bioreactor > Thiocyanate-remediating >...
AATAAATTTCGAACACTTCCCTCATGAATTACATACATAAATAAATAAATAAAATGTTTAACATGAAAGAACAGAAAGAAAATGTCAAATAATAAGATCGACTTTCGAGACAACAGCAAAAAAAGGAAAAAATATATATTTATGGGAATGACAACAATCACATGATTAAAGTTGTTTATTTGAGATAGTAATGAATTATATGATAAATATCATAGATAACAGCAAAAATAAAATATATTGGAATAATCCATTGCAAATGCAGAAACCATTGAGGCAATTGAAAAGGTAAAATATAGTTACTAGAAAAACAAACAAAAAAACAAAAAGATTTGTTCGAGAAATGAAAGGAAGTCAATTTCGGTTTACTTGTATTCTCTTGATGATACTTTATAAATCATAATTCCAAGGAAAAGACCCATTTCGATATTCTGAAAAAGACTACCGCCCTGTTCGAGAATTGCTTTAAAACCCTACGAAGAAAATGATACAGTGTTTCAATTTAAAATAACTTCGACTTTTCAAACTTTTGGATTAGACATGGCAATGCCAAATACAAGTCCGAAAATAAATAAAGATAGAACCCATTGAATAATACTAAAAAAAACGATACAGAAAATGAAAATCAAATGTATTTCTCATGGAAGAATTCTACCGTCGAACAGTAACATATTGAAAAACTCGTCCATATTTCGTTAAACTTGTTTCAACTTCTAATTTCGTCGTCCAATATGAATCGACAACACCTTTAACTAATGATTGAAAACAAAATTGATCAAATGACATCTTCAATCAATCTATTTCTTTTCTTTTTACTTGTATGATGTAATGCTGAGCCCATTGTCATGTATGAAACTGAGATACTAATGACGATAAATAGTTGAACAATAAATGAAACATATTGAAAGTATTTGTATTCGTCGTTTTCTTTTTCAAGAATCTAATTGATTTAGAATTTACATTTAAAATAAAACAAACTATCGTTCAAATATTCGCATTACTTCGCTTAATGGTACTGTAGAAATTTCGCCTTTCTTTGCAGCACTAAAAATTCGAAAAACCAGTTTTTTTTTTGATTTTCTGCTCTTTTTTCAAATACAAAACTGTCGTACTATTGTAATGATGGTGAATATGAACATGAACCTTGTATCTGAGATTCATTGATCATATTTAATACCAATGAAAGTGATTCATTAAGATTATTTGGTAAACATGTACTTGTTTGAGGAACAATTGCCAGTACAGACCAACACCTTAGAGAAACGAAACAACTGAGAAACTGGAGCTAAGAATTGTTTTTCTTACCAAAGTATATTCAAGATGACACATGTTGTTAAGCCAAGAAATAGAGCGATGTTAAAACCAATGATCTAGAAAACAAACAGTTTCGAAGAAGGAGAAAAATAACTCGAAAATGATTTACCTCATCACGTGTTTGTTTCAATTTCGAAAACATCAATGGCATAACATTCATCAAACCACCTAATGCAATTGTGCTCATTAAAAACGAATCTCCCATTGCTGTATAATCATTCTTAACTGGATTTTGTATTTTTAATCCAACTAACAATGTTACAACGACCTGCAAATATAACGAACATTCATTATCGAAGCAAAAATCAAGAGAAAATTGTTTTACCGTTCCAGTAAATAAAGTGCCTTTCAAAAATGTTAAAACAGAAATAATTGGCTGAATAAATGTATGCAGAAAAACTATCACAATTGTCCATGTCCAACAAAATGCTGGAATCATTTGAATATAACTAAATTATTATTTAATTATTTGTAAACGAGTATTTTCTTAATTTTAAGCAAATACTTTATTCGAAACAATGCTGCAAATGCTTGACTGCCAGCTAATGCATAGCTAATTAATAAACACAATCTATTATACAGAAAATAAATAAATAAATAAATAAATCGATTAATTGATGAAATGAATACATACAAACTTAGAAGTACAGTTAATGTAAATATTTGTCGGAGAAAACAAGGCAATAGAAGCTCGCCAAGTGAATGAAGATTTGGTAAACATCGTTTTATTGCATCTGGTTTATAAGCTAAAATATATCAAACAAAAGCATTTATTCAAAACGAATAATTCTCGTTGTTAAAATATTAATATAATCAATCACTCAAGCGAGGCAAAAATAACAAAAAAGTGCATACATATTGTCGAATAATAATATTTTGAAACTGGATTTTTCTGATCATTGTCATCATCATCATCATCATCAATATCGACGTCTAACATCAATGGTACACTCGATTCAATATTTCCTGTCATACAATAATAAACATAAAAATATCTAGACATCGATTTACTGTTGTACAAAAGCACACAGAAGAAGAAGAAGAAGAAGACGAAGACACACATACATATATATACAAAAAAAAGTTTAAGTCACCTCGTGAAGGTACAACCATATCTCGTAATTCGACAAATTCTCCATATTCTAAATAGAAAATAAATAAATACATAAAAATAGATGATTCTTCGATATTTATAAATGTATTTGATATTTGAGAATATTTTCTTGATAGGAACTCAAACGTTTTCCGACACGTTGCTGTTGTTGATTTTGTTTCGGTTGTTTCGATTGAAAGTTTAATTTTCGAAAGTCTATTTTCATTTCACGATAGAATAGAAATGTTAACGATTCACACCAAGGTAAAATCGTCAAACAAATAAACAATATTCGACAGAACATATTCAATTGTATATGAAACATTTTCAAGATTAAAATCGGAAGAATTACAATAGAATTACTCAAAACAAACAAACAAATCGATCGAAGACGTTTCGAACTTTGTGCTACCATTTTCGAACGTTCATTTTCTTTGAATTTCGTTAATAGAAGTGAATAGAAAAAAATTGTTGCTAAACGTTTACGTTTCAATTTAATTATATCTTTATACGATGTATAAATCCATATTAATGTACAAAAATTAAGTAGAACAAATAGACCGAAAAGAAGTATGATCGGTATACGAGACGTTTCATTTTCATGCGAAGATTTTTTCTTATATTGACATAATTGTAAATCAAATGGATTTTCTCCACTGATTGTTAAATGAATTGAAAGGAAAAGTATGGAAAGAAAATAATTGAATATTAAACCGAAGATGAGACAATATTTTGAGTACAATGTACTATGATAATTAATTGTTGAATCCCAAAAATGTGCTGTTTCACCAATAATTATAAGAAATAGATCAAATGTTGAAAGAAATAAAAGAAAATAAAGATAAATATCCAATACTAAACATTGTTGTTTTATTAAAAGAAATAGACAAATAATAAATATGATTAAACAACGTAGGAAACATATGAATATATGGTGAAATAGATAGAGATTAAATATCCAACGTTTTCTTGTTTTGATATTTGAATTTCGACATTTTTGTATTAAATTTATTATTCCAGCAATTAAATGATAGAGAAGTGCGAACGAAAGAATTAAACTTAGACTAGCTAATATGCATACAAAGGAATACGGAACGAGAAAAGTTGCATTCATTATCTCTGAATGATGTGAAAGAATCGATGTACATCGATTTTATAATGATCATTCTTAGATCTTCGGATATCCTGTGGCGAGAAATCATTAGTTAACTTATAAGATATACAGAACTGATTAAAATCGAATCGATTTCGATATGTCGAGCAATTAGAAACAGATGTCAAGCAAAAGAAATGCAAGACTATCTGCCTTTTTTTATATGCATACCCTGTTTGCCAGCCAGATTAAAATCAGAACCATAGGTTGGTAATTCATTTCTTTCTGTGTGTATCGGTGCACTGTCTTTGTCACTCTAGAAATAAGACGAACAACACAAATCAATACATTTTCTTTTGTTCTTCTTTAGATCAAAACTAACTTCTTCTAAATTCTGAACATTGCGATAGTATGCTTTTTGAAGAACTTCAGTAAAGAAAAATATCGATAAAACCTTCATAATAAAGCAAAAATAAATCTTTTTTTTTCATTTTTTTAAATGTAGATTTACTTGAACAACGTAACAGACAAGAAACGAGATAATAAATGGTCGAAAGCCACTTTCTGAGAGTGTTACCGGTAGGCCAAGAATACCTGTGCCTAAAATCGATGCTATGGCAACAAAATCTATACAAAACAAACAAATTATTCATTGAAATAGATCGTTGACTTGTTTATTGAAAAACTAATTACAGAATTGTGAATAATGTGAGACGATTCTTAATAACGATGAGCCTAAAGACATATTTGTTTGTTTATTTGCAATGAATCCTAAACGAACAAGAAGCCTATTGATATGAAATTGGCATTCGTTGTATATAATTACCACGAATGATTGAATAAAAATATTGAATATTGACTTATTACTCAAAAGTTTTATATTTTGTCGTTTATTTATCAGAACATTGATTGTCAAACTAAACAGACGTCATTGTTTTTATTGTTGTTGTTTTTTGTCAATTGTTTATCATACGCCGAGATAAATAATCTAAATACGAAATATTCTAATTGCAGTAATTAATAGTTTGTATCTTTCTAAACAATAAGAAAAGAACTTCCTCATGCATGTGAAGTACTCTTGTTGTCGATATTTTGTTTCCCTTTGAAGAAGAAGCTTAGATTAATTTCTATTGAACCAATCATAGACGAGACAGCTTCAACATTGCTGATTGGTTCATGAGTAAATCAATAAAATTCTATTTACATAAGCGCAAAGCAAGTGTGTCGTTTTTATTTATACGTGTTTAGAGAGTTCGTAAGTTCGAAAACGATTATGAGATTATTTCGTTCGTGGTTTAACTCGTCGTAAGTTGTGCTCAAAATGCCGCTCAATTGATTGTACTCATTACCAAAAATCGATTTATTTTCATCGTCATTTAGTTTTTTTTCCTATCTTTCAAAGAAACTCTTCATTTTTCTAGTCCATGTCGATTATCATATCGTCATTTGAAAACATTTATTCCATCGAATAAATTACAACTCGAACAAATCATTCAATCATGGTCATCAAAAATATCGGTCGAACGTGCCGTTACACTTCCCTCGGCGTTCTATACATCTCGAGATGTATTCGAACTTGAAAAACATGCCGTATTCGGGCAAAATTGGTTGCTCACTGGTCGAACATCTCAATTGACCAAACCGGGAGATTATCTAACTGATCAGATATTTTCCGAACCATTTATTGTCGCTGTTGATACAGCGTCGAATCTTCGCGGATATTATAATGTCTGTTGTCATCATGGCATGCGTTTGTTGGAGAATAATCAAGGTCATTTAGATAAAAATGAAATTGTTTGTCCGTATCATGGTTGGATCTATGATTTAAACGGTCGATTGAGAAAAGCTGTACGAATGAAAACTATCGAACAATTTCAAGCATCGAAAGTTCGTTTGAAAAATATATCTGTTCAAGCTATTGGTCCACTGATTTACTACAATTTCAATCGAACAAATACAAATGAAAATACATCACATATCGAACATATTCATAACAAGTATTTACTTGCAACAAATTACGATCAACTCGAATTTGTTACACGAAAAACTTATCATCTAAAATGCAATTGGAAAGTTTTTGTTGATAATTATCTTGACGGTGGTTATCATGTTCCGTATGCACATAAACAATTGAATTCAATTTTAAATATGGATCAATATAAGATCGTTGTTGATCATCCGAAAATATCGGTACAATATTGTTCGGGTACACAACGAACTGAAGGTGCAGTTGTGTTTGCATTTGTCTATCCGAATTTAATGATAAATCGGTATGGTTCATTGATGGACACGAATCTAGTCGTGCCAATTGACGAACGAAATTGTCTTGTTCATATGGATTATTATTATGATCCGAAGACAACGAATAAAGCAGACGAAGAAATTTTACGAAAAGATTCGCATGCTGTTCAAAATGAAGATATTTATCTTTGTGAAAATGTGCAAATAGGTTTGGAATCACAGGCATATGATTCAGGTCGATATGTTCCAACAGTTGAATTTCCTATGTTTGATTTTCATAAAACTTTACATGAACAATTGGAGAATTTCTATCAGACAAATATGAAATAATGATTTTATTTTTCTAATGAATAATTAATTGATTGATTGAATTTTTAGATTAATTATCGACATATGAACGGGTTTGTTTTCTGAATGTTTATTAATTTGACCGAATATCAACAGAATGAGACGATGCAAACGAATCGTTCACAAACAATTTGGTGGACTGGGAAATTTCTTTGCCATTATTATTCTTGTAACAATAACTGTGATCTTTGTCGATTCCTATATTCTTAATAAACATCAATGTATGTCGAAAAATAAGATTTTATATTCTTTTTAGCAAAATATTCTTCGATTTTGTAGCATCAAATATTCAATATGATTATACTCAACGTACAATTGAACTAATTCAATATCAAAATCGAACCAAAGAATCAGTACATACAACTCGGTCAACAATACCTGAAGGTAATTGTCATGAGGAAATATTAAACATTATGCCATATTTGATGATTTTTTCTTAGAATGTCAAATAAAAGAAAAATGTTCAGATGATAAAGTTCCATATAAAATTCAATCTGGTGATGGATTAGCCCAACCACCATTTATCTGTTTTAATAATCAATTGTAAATAGATTTATTTGAATTCGATTTGTTTTCATTGAATTATAAATTTAGATTATTTCATAAAACTTTAAAAGATTCAAAAATTGGCCGTGGTGTTAATATGGTTGCAGTTGATAGTCAAACTCTTCAAGTGAAAATACTTCAAGCATTTGATACCTATGCTGAAGGTTGAACATCAATTTTTTCAAATTCGAACAAATATTAATTGAATTGTTCTTTTTTTGTTTAAAGAAAACTTCTTCCTTCGAACATTGAAAGTCAATTTGAACAATAGTGATATTATTTTATTAGCAAGTTATGATGAAATGTCATCGGGGTATGTGCTCGTGTTTAGATTTCATTCTAGTTTTTCTATTGTTTGTCTTTAGATTGAAAGATGCATCGTTGTCTTTATTAGAAAAATACGGAAGTCAATTAATAAAAAGTGTCAAATATCGAGATTCCTTTGTAATGCTCGGACAAAAAGGTCTATCACGTGGAAAAGCTATTGAACTGGTAAGAAAATACAAATATGAGTAAGCATAAAAATCTATTGTTCAAATTATTTTAGCATCAGAAGAAAGGCACACGTGATTTTGGAGCTGTTGCAGAAATAAGTGGCTGCGCAAAATTCCCTCGTAAGAATATTTCATTTTGTTTTTCCGGATAATTTAACGAGTAGTTTCAGTGGGACAAATAACTCCATTAACATTTCCGCCTATGGAAGTCAATTTTGGCAAGAAAATAGCTTATGGTTCATCGGTTCAACATTGTGGCTTAGCAGAAGCATGTGGAGATGATGAATTCTCTGTACATGTTTATACAGGCAAAGATAATAATGATGAACCAAAAATCTGTGTCGATGGACGATATATCATTGGCAAAGGTCTTAATGATGCTGGTCGTGGTTTGAATATAGTCGTTGTTTCGAATAAAAAAGAAGTTCTACGAACTGGCCATTTCGACACTTGGCAAGAAGGTAAAAACATACATTGATTGATAGGACAAAATCGATATATTTTTCATTTGGATTTGAATGATTTTAGACAGTACAAATCTCGAAATATTCTTAGAAAATCTTGAAGACGATGTCATCATCATCGCTGTAACATTCGATGAAGCTTCGCAAAAGTAAATAGAAACTAATTATTCATAATTTTTTTTTAGCCTTCTTCTCCTGAGTTGCTTGCGAATAATCATTGATATACGATCTCTATTTATTTAGTTGATGAAATTTGAAAATGAGAAAATAGATTCAGATCATGGATGATTATAAATTGCGGGGTTAAGTTTCATTTTTATCGAGCTAGCTGATCATATAGTTCAAGTGCTTCTTCTTCTTCCTTGTTTGTTTTGAAAATACTGGGCGCAATATATTGATATATGCCGAACAAAATACAAATTTAATCGATTTCTCGCATATTTAGACTAAGCCAACACAGTAAAAATCTCTTCTTCAATCTTGGAAGTGCAACTATACAAAATCTAAAATATCGTGATGTTTGGATGCTTGTCGGGCAAAAAGGAATAACAGGTTTTAGTCCGTTCGAAGAGGTTTGTTATCTATCAAAATACTTTCTTCAATTCATCATTCGATACTCGTTTTTAGATATCTTACGCTGGATCAGCAAATACATATGCTGTTCCGATTGATAAGAAAATGTGTGTTCCAAATTCGTGTATGTTGAATAGTGATGAATTATTTCCCTTTCAAAAACAAAACTAATCATTTTGTTTTAATAGTAAAAGGTATTCAGATTCGACCGGATCCAATACCCTATCGAAATGATAAACGACGAGAATTTTGCTCGCGTCATGAAGGCTATGGAGATTTTTGTAACGGTAGGAATAGTTCAAAACGAAAATTATTTGAAATTTTGCTGTGAATTCGTTAGACTTGAATGTGGATAAGAGTCTAGTCGTTGTTCCGCTAGTCAATAAAACTCTTGAAGATAATCCAATTTATTCGACGCCAATTTTAGTCATAGCTGGTTTGATATTTTGTTCTCTCTTTCGTTAAATTTTAATATCGATTTGATAAAAAAAAAGGTATGTCACATCATTCTCTGCGAATGTCATTGGAAACATTATTAATGCAACCGGGAATAAATCCGATCAATGTCATTGTATGTTGTTGAATAACTCGAATTTCTGAGTATTAAAATTCGCTGTTTTATTTTTGTTTAGGTTGCAGTCGATGAGAAATTCAGTGAATCATCAGCTTTAATCGAATTATTTGGCTTCCGTATTGAAAAAATATCGAACAGTTCAACTTATCTAGGTACAAAAAACGAGTCTAAATTTGAAAAATAAACCAAAACTCTGCCATTTGTAGAACATTATGAAAAAGCTTTAAAAAGCATCTGGAAACTTCATCCAACCAAAGTAAATAACATGTTTAAAAAAACGAAGTTTTTATCATCAATTGTTGTTTAAGGACAAAATTATTGTCATCGAAGAAGATTTAATCTTATCACCTGATTTTCTCTATACACTTGCCTTACTAAGTGAGATCTTTCGAAAAGATGAAACCATTCATGGAATACAAATGTGGAATCCGAATTGTAACGAAATCGATTGTTGAATATTTTCAAGTTTCTAGTGAAATTTTCCTTTAGCATATGATATCGTGAATGGTTCAATTGAATTAATCTATCGGGTCAATCAATTTTTCGGTCTAGGCTACTTAATACGGCGGTCGTTCTATGAAAAATATATCGAAAAATCATTTGCAAAATGTTGCTCAAAACGGTAGATTTTTTTTGAAAATACGAAAGAAAAAAACACGTCAATCTCGTTTGTATAGTGTTTGGGATCAATGGACATTCGATGAAACATCAACATTTCTAATGCCTGATGTTTCAAGAGTATTTCGAAAACCGTTCGATGTCAATCTAGTTCAAGACAAACATTTACACGAGCTTTTCAGTCGAAAAAGAAAAACGAGCTTGTAAGTCTGAATAATAAACAAAATTGTTGAATCTATTCAAATTTCAGAAATCCTTTCCCATCTTTAACTAATTTGGACGTATTACGCAAAGATAAATATGAGTCACATCTAATTCAATCGCTCAAAACATCAACAATGATCAAGTCATTAGAAAAATGTCGAACATTAAGTACAAATCTATTCGACATACTTGACAGTCAAAATTCGTACGAATTCATATTTCAAAATTTCTCATTTCAATATTTTTGCTATGTTTTTAAATAGATCAAATATATATTCATATGTCTATAATCAAAAGTCTACCAATGATACTCAAGCACTTCTAGCGATCTTACCTTGTTTTGGTTTATACAGGTACGATGTACTTGGCCTTTATTCTGGTTTATTAAGATTTTATTCGGGAAAATATACATTCTATTTCATTGGATCCAAATGTCCGTTCTATTCGGAAAGTTAAAGTCTCTTTCGAATGAATCTCTTTTCTACGTATTATAAGCCAATGCTATTTCGATGTCAATGTATTTTCTTCCCTCTCTAGTCGATTTTAGTTATGATTTTTGCTTTAAAAACAAAACAAATCAAAGAACATCTTTTCTCTGGCAATGGAAAATAATTCTAATCGACTATTACATTCCAATGTACATCAATAAATGTAATTGAATGATTAAATGAGATTGATTTTTTGTTTCTGTTCCCTCTTACGTCTGTGTATGCTTTATTCTACAATATTTTTTTTTATTTTCAATGTGTGAAAGTAATAAATATTTGATTGAAAAATTTGTCTTCGTTGTTTCTTTTTTTTGTCCTTTCCTTATTCTTTATTTCGCTGGTTGAATTCATGATGAAAGATGTGTGTCATTGCATCATTTTTACTAATGTCGATGAAAGCACCGTCTCTACGTGCACAACTAAATCGATTGACAGTTGTTCAATTGAAAGATATCCTCCGATCGAATCATCAAAATCCATTCGGTAGAAAAGCTGAATTACTAACAAGAATTGTTTATTTAGTTAAACACGGTGGATATCCAAGTTGTCCGAAATGTTCGTACGGTCGTTTAAAAGTACGTTTATATCGACGAAAAGGAGAATCGAAATATTATTGTCCAGGATATCCGGTAGATTTTCGAGTTGCTTCATATTACCGTTGTGATTATGTAACAGATCAATGCGAAAAAGAAACTTTCGAAATCCCATCGAAATATAATATAAAACAAAATAAATAAATTTGACTTTGTTTTTGTGCTTTTTTTCTTCAGATTAAATAAAAGTTTTTTGTCTTGAATTAATCAATTATGAATCTTCTTCGATTGTGTCATCGGTAGATTTAATTTAGTCTTTTTTTCTCACTCATTTCGACGTGTTTTTCTTTCTGCAATACAGAATCATAAATCCAACGCGATTGTCGTTCAATCGTCGATTTCAACAAGCGTCTGCAGCTTATAAAACACCTGCAAATTCATTTACTGTTGGAGATGAATTGCATGGTTATATTGTCAAAGAAGTACGAGATAAAATCTATTCAAAAGATCTCTTCTTTCGAAATGATTCTTTTGTAGGTAACACCAGTACCTGAATTTCAGTTAACAGCAATTAAACTTCAACATAAACTAACTGGTTGTCAACATTTACATATCGATCGTGAACATAAAAACAATGTCTGGAGGTTAGGAAAATAAATGAAATTGTTGAAAATTAAAGAAACGAAATTTTTTAAAGTGTTGCTTTTCAAACAACACCAAAAGATGATACAGGTGTTGCGCATATTCTCGAACATACAGCACTTTGTGGTTCCGCAAAGTTTCCATGTCGTGATCCATTTTTTAAAATGATCAATCGTAGTATGGCTACATTTATGAATGCATTTACTGGTAATCTTCATTTCGAATGAGTGAAATTGTTTGTAAACGAAATAATTCAATTGGATTTCAGCTAGTGATTGGACGATGTATGCATTTTCTACACAAAACCAAAAAGATTATTTCAATCTGATGTCTGTCTATTTGGATGCTGTTCTACATCCGAAACTTGATGAATTTGATTTCATGTAAAATAAATGAAGATAGAAGATTGTGTTTTGTTTTTCTAAGTTGTTTATAATTTAAGGCAGGAAGGTTGGCGTCTCGAACATGAAAAAACCGATGATCCTAATTCGCCCGTTGTTATCAAAGGTGTTGTTTTCAATGAAATGAAAGGAGTTTTTGTAAGTAATGAAAATCGATCATTTTTTATTTTGAATTCTTGAACATCTCCTATCCATATTCGTTTAGAGTGACAGTCATTCAGTTTATGTTCGTCAAATACAAAATAATCTAATGCCAACAACAACCTATCAATATGAATCCGGCGGCGATCCAGAAGCAATTCCAAATTTAACTTGGCAAGCATTGAAAAACTTTCATGCAACACATTATCATCCATCAAATGGACGGTAATTCGACGTCGATATTTTCTCATTTTCGATTTTGTTTCATTTTGAAATCTGAATCTAGATTTTTTACTTATGGCTCATTTCCATTATCTGATACATTAGAATATCTAAATACTCATTTAACTGCATACAAAAAAGATAAAACACTATCAACACCATTAACACCTGAATCTCGATGGAGCAATTCTCGATCAGTTGAAATCTCCTGTTCACCTCAATCATTCGTCGTTGATCCAACAAAAACAACAACTGTTAGTGTAAGCTATTTGCTTGGAAGGTAGAAAAAATAAAGTCAATTTTTCAATTGCCTACAACAAATATTATCAATTGATTCTAGTCTACGTGATACATGGGAAACATTTCTATTAAATATCGTTTGTTCGTTATTAGTTGACTCAGAAAAATCACCATTCTACAAAAAATTAATCATACCTAACATTGGATCGAATTTTTCGCCTGATACTGGCTTTGGACGAAGTACATTGAATACAACATTTCATGTTGGATTACAAGACATATCCAAAGATGATGTTAATCGCGTTGTTCAACTAATCGATGAAACATTTCAGGAAGTTGCAAAGTAATACGAATTACTTTCCAAAACGAGAACAAAAGTCAATGTAAGACAACTATTTTCAGAAATGGATTCGAACAAAGTCAAATCGATGCTCTACTCCATCAATATGAAATTGGCATTAAACATCAAGATGAAAACTTTGGTTTGAAAGTCATTTTGGTTTGTTTCTAGAACGAATTTATTTTTTCGATAAAAAAAAAACAAATGGAAATTTTCGATTTTCATTAGGGTTTAATTTATTCATGGATTCATGGTACAGATCCAATTGATAGTTTACAACTAACGAAATATATCGAACGATTTAACAAAGAAATCAAAGCAAATCCTCGATTACTTCAAGATGTTGTTGAAAAATATTTTCTCGTAATTCAATTTTGTAAACAGAAAATATCAATTTGCAATTTCTTTGTTTGTTTTTAGAATAATAAACATAAATTAATTGGAACAATGAATATCGATGAGGAATATGCCGAGAAAAAGAAACAAAAAGAATCTCAACTTTGTCAACAATTACTTTCTCAAATCGAAAATAAACAAACTATCTACGAAAAAGGTTTAGAATTACAAAAACGACAATCAGCTCCGCAAAATATCGATATTCTACCAACTCTATCCATCAATGACATTGATAAGAAGGTTGTATCTGTGCCTATTGTTCAAGGACAAATTGGTATGATGATGAACTGTTTTATGAAGCACAAAAAAACTCGATAATTTTGTTTCTTGAAGATCAAACTTACGTTCAACTTTGCGAACAACCTACAAATGGCATAACTTATTTTCGTGCTCTTTTGAACACATTCGATCTGCCAAATGAATATAAACCTTATCTTCCATTGTTTGTTAATGTTCTTACAAAGTAAGTTCGATTTTTTTAAAATTTAGATAACGAGTGAACAAAGAAAAAAAAGAAAAGAAAAAAGAAATCAAAGATTGTTGTTTTGTTTTTCGGAAAAATCAGAATGATGGCGGTAAGAGAATCGGTGGACCTGATACGCCGTTGTAGTTTATTCCGTGATTTAAACAAGCAACATAGGCAGGTGTCGGTTGAGTTTGTTTGAAACGTGTCTGTTGATAGTGATCGTCGGTTGGAATTTGAAGAACAGGCGG
>Ga0209963_1001475_pt1 | contig 13666 bp, 13 predicted proteins | sample ThiBio_1000_biof_2_FD_183957 | JGI IMG/M metagenome (GOLD analysis project Ga0209963, IMG submission 183957) | Wastewater bioreactor microbial communities from Cape Town, South Africa - Thiocy_cont_1000_biof (SPAdes) | ecosystem: Engineered > Bioreactor > Thiocyanate-remediating >...
GTTAACACCGAACGAAATACGTTTAAATAGTTTATTAACTCGAGCTCAAACCTACGTTCAAAAACTCGATGAAATCGAACAAATCGAACGAACGAAAAACTCGCATCGAGAAAATCAACTAAATTCGTGTTCAGAGAAATTAACCGAGAAAATCATTTGTCTATACAAAACTTGTTTCGATGATTTGAAACAATCGTTCGAACAACTGAAATTCTTTCAACAAATGATGATTAATTTACTGAATCACGCCAATGAAAACAATCTCGATGCCAAGAAATTATCAGTGATCGAACATGAAATCTGCATTCTCAAATGTTTGTCCTATCAGCTCGATACGAGCAAAGTCAAAATCAATGGGAAATTGAAGTTAAAAAAATTCTCGAATAATAATCTGAGCGAAATTTCCGTTGACGATCAATCGACACTCAATCAAAAGAAAATCAACGAACCCAAGGATTTTATCTGTCGAATTTTGCTGCATAACGATCAAATTGAAAATATTGAAAATTCAAATTTAATTCAAGAATTCGTGCAAACAACAACGAACAATCAAATCGATCAAACAACTCCCGAACGAGTTCTCACCATTCGTGGTTAGTTCATCAAACGACTTGATTTCGAATTCAAAAACCGAAATTTCTATTCCAGGACCTCGGCATCTCGAAGTAATCGAGTCGATTCTTTCGAATTTATATTCGCCACCAGCAACAACAACAACAACCACCACCACCACAGCTACAGCAAATCAATGTGAAATTCGAGTTCTTCTTCATCAATCCTACGCGCCGTTGATTCTCGGCAAATTAGGCGATAAAGCGAAGATTCTACGTGAAAAATACAGTTTACATACGTTGACTATTCATCCGACATGTGCACCGCTATCCAATGAACGTGTCCTGCTCATTCAAAGTTTAGCCATCGAAAAGATTCTCTCGTGTCTCGAGGAAATCTTTCAAATTGTACAACAAAATTCGTGCGAATCCGAAGAGATTTTGCTTTATAATGAAATGTTCGTTGTTCAAGTTTGTCTTTCGATGATCTCAGTTTTGTTTTTTTCAGGAATTATGACAGTTCATTAGCTCATGAATACGGTGGCTATCCATCGAATGAAATCGTCAATCGATCGGCCGAACACAATCACGACAAAGACGACGAAAATCAAGAATTCGACAACGACGACGATGAAGACGACGAAGACGAAGACGGTGTTCGTCGTTATTCGGCGTTCGACGCTTGGAACGGGTCGGTTGATGTCGATGTCGATCACGAATATTCAGTTGTCAAATTAGCTGATGATTCGATTATAAAAGAATTCTGGATTAATCACGGGCAATTCGGTGCTTTGCTCGGTCCACATGGAGTTCGTATTGCTCAAATACGTTCGCAATGTCGAACCGTTCGAATCCATACGGTAGCTGGTTCGTCGATCGACACGTGTTCAGTCAAAGTTATTGGACCTCGTGCCGATGTTCAACATGCTGTTAATTTAATATTTCAATCGATTAAAGAACACGACAGGAAATTTCCTTTTAAACATCATCGTTTTAGCGGACGAGTGAGATAGAAAAAAAAAAAGAAGATTGTTGGATTTTCTTTTTTCGATTTATTTATTGCTTCTACAAACACGCACACCAAGACAAAATCACAAAAAATAAAATAGAAATCTCGAAAAACTATCGTCAATTTTCCACTGTTCTCGGATTCGCTGTTGTTTCCTTAAAGAACGCAAAAGTTTGTTTTTTTTTGTTTGAATAAGTGTCAAACGAGTTGATTTACTTTGGTTTGAAATTGAAGTAATTTCACTTGATGTGATTGGTCCGAAATCGTTTGCAGAGCTTGACTTAGTTCTTGTTTCAGCGTTTTGATTTCGTAGTCTTTTCGTGCGAGTTTTTCGTTCTGATCTCGTTTGAGACTTTTCGTTCGAAATGATGAGTCCGGCGGGCAATGATGATGAAGTGTGCCTGCCGAATTTCCACTACGACGAATTAATTCGTTCGATTGATTCGAATCGACTGTCTGCTAGGTTTGGAAAAGACGAAAGATTTTGGATTTTCGAAAGAAGAGGAAGAAAAGTCGTACTCGTCCGAGTTTAATCGATGAATTCATTCGTTTTTCTTGATTTAGATTGTCTTGGGTTTCTTTGAGAGTACTTCGAAGGAAATAGGTTTCATCGTCTTTCGCTCGTTTATCAGTCTGAAATTCGATTTTCGAAGTTTAAAAACAAACAAAAATCACGGTTTTACTTCGAGATCTTGTAATAAAACATCTTTTTCTCGTAGTAGAATCTCTGCTTGTCGTAATTTGCTGAGATCTTTCTCGTAATCTCTTAGTAATTCTTCTTTTCGAGTTAAACGTTCTCGTAACATCTTCAAAAACAAGACGAATATGATCAAAAGAGAAACGAAAAAACACAAATTCACTTGAATCTTTTGTACGAGAATATCGGTTGTTTTTTGTCGTTGTTGAAGAGCAACAAGTCGATCACTGGCCGAGACATTTGTCAACGGCGGTGAGTTCATCAACGAATCATCGTCGATATCGAGGATTTCGAGTAATTTTCTCGTGAAATTCTTATGCTAAATCGAAAAACAAATGAAATCGAAAGTGAGAGTTTGCGACGAGTCTTACGAGATCGTCGTAGGATTGAAGAGAATTCAACGTTTCGACTTGATTATTTGATTGAGGTTCGTGAAAATGTTCGGACGGAATCGTCGATGCCGGCGATTGTCGTGACGGCGGGAGGTTTGATGGTTGTTGAAATTGATTCGATTGAGACGAGGTTGTTAAATGTGTGATGTCAGTTGGCAGAGCTTGTCGAGCTCGTAGTTCGGCGAGTTCACGTTTGAGTAGAACAACTTGTTGGAGAACTTTTTCGTACGAAGGATTGGCTGGTCTCAGTTGTTCGAGTGTTCGAATTCGGCCTCGGAGGTCGTTCAACGCTTCACGTTGACGGCTGATGGTCTGCTCGTGTCGTTCGCCTTTGCATTGAGCGCCAATCGCGACCAATTCGTTCGAAATTCGACCCTAAAAATTCGAATTTTTGAACGAAATTTCGAGAGAAAAATGAAGCTGACTTCTTCTTGGCTGTGTTTTTCGACTTGTTGGACAACGACGCTTTTCTCTTCGAGTGTTTTCGTCAAACGATGAATATCTTTATCACGTTGATTTATCAATAATTGATATTCATCGCACAAAACTTTCGATTTTCTAAATTCAAAAGAAAAATTTATTCTTCGAAAAAAAACGGCCAAACGCCAATTACGCTAAAGCTTCTTGCAAATTCTGCATTTGCGTCGATTGTTGATCGACAATATCGGATAATTTCGAGAGTTTAATTCTCGTTTCATTCAGTTCTTTATTCTGTTCGTTGATCGTCGTTTGACTTTTTTCGAGAGTTTGCTTTTGCTTTTCGCTTAATTCTCCCTGAATATCGGATAATCTCGCTGTCATACCCGATAAATCTCTTCGTAGTGAGATTATAATTTGTTCTTGCTCTTGAACACGTGACTTGTAACCAAATAATTCTTGACTGAAAACAGAAATCGAATGAAATCGAGAGAAATTGAAAAAAAAAGGCAACCTTAGATCGGCAATCGGCGCCGTCAGAACGGGAATCACTGGAATAACTTGTTCGACGTCTTTCGGTTCGTTTACTTTGAATTAATAAGAGATTTGATTTGACAAGAAAATTGTTTTTTTTTTTCTCTTTACTATTTTGTTTGAGATTAGTGGAATCAGTTTGAAGTTGTTCGAATTTGTTTCGTTGCTCTTCGAGATCCTTTTCGAGCTGAATAATCGTCATTGAAAATTGTTGGACTTGATCTTTGTAAACTTGAATTTGACCTCTTGAAAAAAAAAGGAATCAAGAGGATTTAGGTGAAAGAGGAGAGATAAGATTTGTACTGTAAATCCTCGATAATCGAATCTTTTTCTTTTTCTAATTGAGTCAATTTCTCGGTTTGTTCTGCGTTGAAACGAGTCAATTGATCTTTTTCTTCTTCCTAAACGAAATCTTTTGATCAAAACACAACAAAAAAAAAAAGAAACAAATCGAACTAGTTGAGTTAATTGTTGTTGATAGTCTTGTAATTGATTAGTTAATTCGTCGATTTTCTGTGTCGATTCCGTTTGAAAACAATTCCATTTCTAAAATCACAACAAATCTTCCAAAGAAACGACTCGTTTTCTCCTTCGTACTTGAACAAATTCCGTATTTTCACTCGTCGTTAATTCGAGTTGTTGAGTAAACAATTTCGATTGTTCATCGAGTTGACTTTGCAATTGATTTAATCTCTCGTTGAATTGTGCAGATTCCTGATCTAAACGTTCTTGCCAAAAAGTGCTACAAAAAAAAAGCAAAAGTTCGAAGTCATCGGATTTCCTCGTGTTTCTACTCTTTGTCTGTAGCGATTTGTTCTAATTCAGATTGATAAGTTTGTTCACGTGAGATTTGTTCTAAGGAAAGATTTTGTTTTTCTCGTTGAAGTTCGTCGATTTGCTGACGAATCGAATCGAAATATTCTCGAATTGCTAAAGCAAAAAACAGATTTCGTCGGTTTGTTTTTTTTCAAATAAAATTGAAATACAAAGTTGTTGTTCGTCTTCTTTGAGTGTCAGTTGATTGAATTGAGAAATCAATTGAAGATAATTTTCAATGACAAATAAATTTGTTCGTTTGAAAATTTCGAAAGTATTTTCTTGGTCGATGTCGATTTGAAGATCGGTGATTTGTTGTTGAGCATCGGCGAGTTTTGTTTGATTTGTTTGTTCGTTGATCGTTGTTTTCTGAAATTGAAGAGGAACAAAAAAGCATATCGATCGAAAGTCTCGTTCGTCCTACGATCAGATCCGAGATTTGATTGAACGTTGTTTCGAGAGTTTGATTTGTTGAAAACGATTTTTGATTTTGTTCTTCGAGAGAAACTTTCGATTGTTGAAGATCTTGTTTGATCTGTCGAATTTGTTCGAGAATTTCTTCTTCATTTTCATTGTATTCATCGTTATCAGTGAAACAACTCCAAAGATTAATGCAGAATTGATTAAACTTCAAATTCAGCAGAAAGAAAAAAACAATTCGTTTTTTTATTATTATTCAAAATGCTCGAGAAACCTTTTTCTGTGAATTGATTAAGTCAGTTTTGAGTGTTGTTTCGTTGAGTTGAGTTTGATTTAATTGTGCACGCGTATGTTCACATTCGATTTTAAGTTTTTGCTCGTTTTGTTGATATCTGAGAAGTTGTTTTTCCGTGTCTTGTAATTGACTTTTCAAACGAGTTAAACTTTCGTTTAATTCATTGATTTGTTCTTCATTTGCTTTGATTTTCTAAATCAACAAAAAGTTCATTCGAACATTCGAATGTTCGTCGAGATTTACTTGGTCTTTTTCTTTGTTATGTCGATCTTCTTCAGCACGAGTTCGATCTCGAAGAAGATTTAACTGAAAACAAAATATCGACATGATTTTGTTTTTGGTTTTGTCAGTGTAAATTACTTTCGATTGAACAGATTGCAAACGAAGATCTTTATCTCGACTGTCGATTTTTAATCCTTCGATTTCTCGAGTTAATTTTGCGATATCTGATTCTTTTGAAGATAAATCTCGTTTTAAACTTGAAGCAAGTCCTGATGCCGATAATTTCTCTCGACGAACTTTATCCAATTCAGTTTTCAATGAATGAACTTCACTCGTAATTGCTGAATTCACTGGTTCGAAATTTCGAAGCTAATTTTCAAAAAAAAAATGTTGAAAATTGAAATCAAACAAAAACAAAATCTACTTTATCGTTTAGTTCTTTGATTTGCATGTCTCGTCCTTTAACTTCTTTCTCGAGTTGATCGACTCGATTGACAATTTCCGTATTATCCTGTCCTGAGATATCCAATTCTCCACTAAAACTTCCATTGATTATGCTTCGACCTGTGTTTGTCGTTGTTATCGTCCACGCATTAGCTAAGATGAAACTTTTCCAAAAAAAAAAACTTTTCTTTTCGAATGAATTCACTCACGACGAAGGAAAGCGTCTTGCGTTGGATTCGAAATTGAATTCATCGTTGACAAAGTCGGTGGTTTTTTCGAACCGGCACTCACCGGTCGATTTCGAAGAGAAAAACCCGGATTCAATCTGACGTCAATCTGCTGTGCTGGTGGTTGATGCTGATTGATCAAACCAGTTGTTGCTCTTCGCGACGGAATTGTTTGCGTGATTAATTGAAGAGTATTCGATGGCGTTTGCCGTTGATAAATCGGCGGCATAATCGACTGTACATCGGATTGTGTTTGTTCAATTCGAAATTGCAATGGCAAACCATTGAAACCGAATCGAATGAAATCTTGATCAGCTAATCGTACGGCTGCATTCTGAACTCGACAATCGTGAACGTAAGTTCCCGATGAGGAATTTAAATCTTTTAAAATAAAACAACGTTGTTCATCATCATATTCGATTAACGCATGTTGATTATCCACGTTTGGACTCTGAAAAATATCGTCGATTTATGTTTGGATTTTTAAAAATCGAAAATCTTACATTGATGCTAATATCACAATTTTCTCGACCGATTGTCGTAACTTTAGGGCCGAGTGGAAATGCGTAGGAACTGTCTTGACTGTACAAATAACCTTTCATCGTGTATTTTCGTTTGAATATGAAATCGAATCGAGTGAAATTCGATGCGTCAGAGTTCAAGGAGAATTTGATCTAGTGATTGAATTGAAATCTTGAAAATGAAGCGTTGGTGAGAAGAAGTTACACGAGTTTTGTTTTTCTAAAGTGAAATTCGATCGAATTGAAAATATATTTCAATGATTTATCGGATTAAACGTGTGTTGCCGGGAGCTTAAAATATCGCTAAGTGTAAATTCTGTTGATTTGTTTGCTTCACTCACCAAAACCATTTCACTTTTCATATCGACCGGTTTCTTAGCAATCTCAACTTTTTTTCTTGCTTCTCAATGACAAATTCGATTTTTTCGTATTCATAAAAATTAATTTTACTCATTAAATTTCCTATTAATTCGAAGTTATTCTCCTTTTTTTTTCTCGATTATAGAGGTCGGTAGGTCCGACCGGAAAGAGGTTTCGAAGCGAACATTTATTGGTTCTCTCTCGTATGGCCTGGATCGTATTTTTCTCTCCTTGAGAACGAACCTGTTTTCTATTTAAATGCACATATTTGTCTTACCTTTACTCGTGCTTTCTATTGCATAATATTTTTCTCTTGATACGAAAAAGACTCGTGTAAATAGTTTGTTGTTTTTAGATTGATTCGGAGAGATTATTTCCCTCCTTATCTTTCTCAGTTCTTGTCGAGAAAATAATCATGTTGCACTGAAAGAAAAAACACACGCACACACACTCACAAAACGAAACCATTCGAAAAACTATCTTTCAATTAATCGTCAACGACAATAAATGTCGAACGAATTTGCAGATTAAGACAAATTGATTTGTCAGTTGTTGGTATTTTTTTTTATATTATTGATAATCATGAGCGACGAAGACGAACAACAAACAAGGTAAAGAAGATATTATTTTTAACCTTGAACTATTTAACCTCGTTGTTTGAATAGAAATAAGTTCTACGAAATCAATAATCGACGTTTATCGACGATAAAAACTAAACTTCAAGAATTAACAAGAGAAAAAGTTCGATTGAATTAATTTATTCGATTCGAAGAAATTGATTTCGTTTTTAGACGAAATACAATGTCGAAAAACTGGTTCAAGATGCAGATTTTATACAAAGTGAAATTATCAATTTAAGTCATGATATTGCCGAACTTAATAAAGAAATAAATACGCAAATAGCAAATAAAAAATCTTTGGTAATCAAATTCGATTTCGAGCGAAAATCTTCATTTGCAAACTCGATTTTAGAATACAAAAATTGCCATTTTAAGATCGAATTCGAGTCTTCGTTATCCCAATTCGAAGATGGCTCTCAAAGATAAAGAGTAATCGCAGAGACAAAGCGCATTTCGTTTTCTAAAATTTGATTTTAGACGTTATGAAAAAGAACTTGACAAAGAAAATAAAACTGAAGCTTATCGAGATTTAGCTCGACAAAAAATCAAATCGATTTGCGAAGCTCTACCTCAACTCGAGTAAATTCGATTCGATTCGATATCTTGTATCATTGAATTTTTCTTCGCAGAAAACAAGACGAATATCATCTCAATCTGAAACAAGCAGAAGAAAAACAAATTCACGCTCAAAATAAACGAGAAGTCGGTCTTCTTTTTGATTTTTCATCGAAATTCAAACTCGAATTTTTCCTCTTTCAGAAACTTCAAGACGCTTTAAATGCTAAATCACGTAAACAAGTAGAAATTCGACAGTTATTAAATGATAGTAGTACGAAATTACCCGAACTCGAAACAGGTAAAAGACAAATTCAACGATTTCCAAATCAATTCGATATTTTAGCCATTGAAAAACTTCGTCTCGAACGTCAACAAATATCTGATTTACTCAATCAAACCAAATCAACTCGTCGCTCAACAACTGTACAAGACAAACCATTGCCTTCACCCGTTCAATCGTTTCAATCGCTTGAACAAGACACGTAAAACACGTTCTTCTCCTATTTTTTCTCTTCAAGTTTTCCTTCGAATTTCAGTCTCGAACACGAAAAACAACAAGCAAACGAACAATTAGAACAAATTCGTTTACTATTAAAATATTTTCACGAGAAAATGTCCGAACATAATTTAACAATCAACCATCAGCCAGCCAAAACATCGATCAGCCAGTCGAATTCGTTGACAGACAACGAAGAACAATCGATTTTAACTTCGTTTATGGACGTAAAAGATGCCGATGAAACGAATCAACACGCAATTGCGATGAAATTACCTCGAAATCTTCAATCGACAACCAACGAAATTATTCATTCGAATGAGCCCAATGAAAATCTCTTTCAATACAAAAAAGAATTGCCCAATGATATTCTGAATAAATACGCTGGATCTCATCACAAAAAAGAATCAATTCATCAGAATAAAAAAACGAAGAAACACAAAAAGAATTTCAGTGTCAAACATCCGTCACAAATGGTTAGTTTATACGATCATGTTCGAACGTCAACAGGAAACAGTGATACACTTCCATATATGCCTCTCTACGAATACGAACTGATAACAACAATCAGACCACTCGAATTACTAGAGCAAAGTATTGAATCGTATTTGAATGAATTAATCGAACGTGAACGACGTTTGTCAATCAATGAAAATCACAGTGAAATCCTAGATGATTCAGCATTGGATACTTATTCCGAAACATCATCGCTGATTGAACCGTTAACTCTTCCGAAAGATTCGAGAAGTCTTATCCCACAGTTAATGAATATTCCTGAAGCACGTTCATCATCATCGTCCGATGGAAAGAAAACAATTGCTTCGTCAACGTCATCTCATCGTGCTCAAGATTGTTCAATAATCGAACCATTAACTAGTCTTCAAGAATCAACAACAACAATTTCGCCTTTACAAGCTCAAATCACTCAAATCGAACGACAAACATCCGACGAAGGTTATCGATCTGTTAGAAATGAACAACAGCAAACATTAACACGATCGTCGAGTTATGATTCAACGGAAAAAGTTGATAAATGGTTGTCAACAACGACTCTACCCAACAGTTTAGATCAAACCAATGAACAGAATAGTTTTCAAGTAAACTTTGTCGAAGAAATCTCATTGATATACGTTTATTGTTTTGTTCCAGGCAACTGATCTTGATGATGAAGATGAACGAATCATCCCGGTGTCTAATCATTGAATTCAATATAGAAATATATTTGCTAATTATGTTTTTAGTAAAAACTAATGATTCTTTCTGAACACGTGTATTTTGTTTTCAATTAGTTTTCTTCTTGCCAGTCAGTGACTTTGTTTTATTTATTTATTATTATTATTTTTTTAAAATTCATCTTTGCCCATCACTGACCCGTTGTTTTCTCCTCCTCCTCCTTCATTTTGCTTTCGAATATAAGAATTAGAGTAAAAACAAACAATTACCTGAATGGGAGTTTTTTTTTCATTTGTGGACATAGACTTATACCTGTGATTTTTCTTTTCAATTTCATCCAAAGCACTCGTAGAATTAGAAAAAAACGCTAATATTTGCTTTTTTATTCTTTCTTTTGTTTTTTTTCTGTGACAGTTATTTGTTTTTGGCTCAAAAGACAAAAATATAAATGAAATAAATATTCTTTTTTTTTTATTATGCATCAACTGCGACCTGAAAGGCCCTGTCAGTACAAGAGAATCAAAGAAAAATAAAAATAATAAAATAAAAAGAACACAAATCACCCACTAATTAAAAAGAAGAAAACATACATCAGACAGACAAATTACAGAGAGTATGACAAACAAAGAAGACGAAGACAGACAAAACAAAAGAACAAAGACACACATACAAGAGAAAACAAACTAACAAAAAGATTCCGGGAAATGCTGTAACAGTTCAATATCATTGATATCAAAATAAGGAACAGAGGAGTATTGAGGAACTGATGAAATCCATTCAGAAACTCGACCAATAATAGATTGGTATGGAATATATCTTTTGGATTTTCTCAGACCTCTGATTGAAAATTCTCTATTTAACCAGCTAGCACGATAAATAGAATGATTTGCCTGTTCAAGAAGTAATTTTCCATCAACACTATCAGATAGGAACGAAAAATAACGATTCCAATAGGCTAAACATCTATCTTCAAGTGAAAGTTCATCAATGGCAAAGGAGAAGAAATCATTATTCCATTGTAAACAGAATAGACATCTCCTGAGAGAAGTATAATAAAAGTGAGAAAGATCGTTTCTTTGTTTAGGCGTTAGTAAAGGATATATTGGATATATCCAAGTGAAAATCGGTAAAATGTAAGAATAAAACAAAGTTTTTCTTAACTTAACAGAAGAACAACCGAATATTTTGAAAGACTTGATTAAAGCAATACGTTTTCTGACTTTAACTTCTGTAAATTTAATAAATTTATCCCAACCCATTTTTCTCGAAATGACGTAGCCAAGGTATTTAAAATCTGCAGCCCAATTTAAATCATTTCCATCTCCACCAGAAAACTTCACATTGAATTTAGGAAGGCCTATAGCCCTCGTGGAAAACATAGCTTCAGTCTTAGAATAATTAAGCGGTTGATCAGTGAGCAGGGAGTATACTTCTAATTGATCAATCAGTTTCTTCGTCTGCCTTTCCAATTCCAAGCATTGCTCAGCATAACGAGTACCAATATTACCAGACAAAATAACTGCAACGTCATCCGCAAAAATGTGACTTGAACAATTCGAAAGAAAAAGACTCAGATCGCAGTGATATGAGATAAACAGAGAAGGAGTGATAACACTCCCCTGAGGACCTCCTCGACCGACAGAAAACCAACGAGAATTTGAACCGTTAATTTCTATATAACATCTTCTGTTTTTAAGCCAAGCAGAAATCCAATTCGTATAAGCCGGTGGAATTCCGAGTCTCAGCAATTTGCCCACGCACCCCTCATGCCAAATACGATCGAATGCCGACTTATAATCAATAAATAGAGTGCAAACGGGAGAGCTATTAGAAAGAAGACTCTGTAATTCATCAAGAAAAAGTAAAAGTCGGGTTTGCAAGCGAAAACATGGTCTGAATCCAGACTGCTGTTCGGGTAAAAGTCCACGACGAAAGAGAACATCACGAAATCGATGCAAAAATAATTTTTCACCTATTTTGAGAAAAGAATCAATGAGAGAAATAGGTCTAGTTGCTGAAGGAAGACAGATTGATTCCTTCTTTGCAAGTAAAATCATACGAGTATCCTTCCACGCTGAAGGAAGAATAGCTGTTCTAAAGGAAAAGTTATAAAGTTTAAGTAGCAGAGACCAATGAGATAGATCAAGAAAATCAAACATGGAACTACTCAAACCGTATGCATCTAAGGATTTCTTTTTACGTGTTGATTGAACAACTTGAATTAATTCATCTATTTCGATCTCTGGAATTAATTCATGAGAGTTGCCGAAATTCTTAACAGGCGAGTCAGTATAAGGATGAGACGTAAATATATTCGATTTCTAGAAAAAGTTTTCGCAGAAATTCGCAGCTAAATCACACATTTCAATAGGATCTTTAATAACTGAACCAGAAGAAGAGATAAAAGCATTTAAAGAAGATGACGAGGATTTCATGAATTTTTTGCTTTTAGACCAAAAACTATTTCCGGCTGAATTCGAGGAATTACGAAACCGAATCATAACATCTAATTGAAACGAAAAAAATTTTCTCACTTGATCTTTAGCTATTTTTTTCAAAAAAATAACTTGTTTTCTAAGCTCAGAACAATTTGTCCTAATATACCTAAAGGAAAGTACCCTTATATAGGAAAGAAAAGAACGAAGTTCACCAGGAATAGCCGGACGATACCTATCCGAATGAAAAAAGTCGAACATCTAATAGACAAGAGAAAAAGAAATTTATTATATTCAAAATAAGTTTTATCAATGTCATCTAAATTCCATCTTCTTTCCCAAAAAGAGAATGTATATTCAGTGAATAAAGAAAAAACTTTCCAATGAATATTCCTACCAAGAGACCTATTAACAATTTTAAAAGGCAAAACCCACGCACATTGAAGGAGAGAATATGAAGAGAGTTTATCTGGAGATTATTTCTAGCTGGAATAAATCTTTTCCAAAATGAAAAACAATGATCAAGAAGAGTACAGCTTTCCCATTCCAACAGAATATCAGAAAAGAGATGAAAATCAAAAGAAGATAAGGACGCATAAGCTTTAGAAAAAAACTCATCTCGTTTCAAAACATTAGAAAGAGAGGGACAAGAGAAAAAAGGTATAGCCAATGGAGATAAAGACATTAAGAATAAAAACGTTTACCATCAAGAGCTCTTTTCATTTGTAAATGATAACGTTCAAGACGATTCTTCAGATCAGCATCGATTGGACGATTTTTGTTCGTATTATGTAAAGAAATAAAAGAACAAATATCATCGAGTAAGGGAAATACCAATTTGCTAAACATATTTTCATGACGATCAATAAAAATGCTATGTTGAGCAACATCAGTTTTCAAATTCTCATGGTTAGATGATAAATTTGATAATTCAGCTTTGATATTTTCATCTGATTGATTTTTTGAGATCATAAACTGCTCAAATTTATCATATTTAACTTCTAAAGCAATAAGTTTATTTTGTACGTCTGATAGTTTAATGATTAAATCATTTAATTTTTCAATGACAGGGTTGCTCGATACAATAGATGACATTGATCTTAAGTTACCCGCCGGAGCAACAGAAGGAGTAAAGTTAAAACTAAAGTCACGATTATCATTAGCAGGTGGTACATTATTTGAGTGGAGTAACTTTTTGGTTGATTCCGCACGATAAGATTTAATAACAGGACATTTCAACGAATTTGATTTATGATTTTGATTGCAATGAATACATTTTTCCACTTTAGAACAAACCTGAGTTTTTAAATCGTTTACAATATCACCACAAGTACGACAGGTTTCATTCGCTTGTGAACGTTGTTTTTTAAAATGACCAATGCCTAAGCATTTCGAACAGATAAGAACGTTAACAGGAGCCAGATATTCAGCAATATCATACGAAACATAATTAACTAATAATCTCTTCCCTTTCAAGAG
>Ga0209963_1001477_pt1 | contig 13645 bp, 17 predicted proteins | sample ThiBio_1000_biof_2_FD_183957 | JGI IMG/M metagenome (GOLD analysis project Ga0209963, IMG submission 183957) | Wastewater bioreactor microbial communities from Cape Town, South Africa - Thiocy_cont_1000_biof (SPAdes) | ecosystem: Engineered > Bioreactor > Thiocyanate-remediating >...
AAGAAAGAAAAACGATGTAAAATGCAACATTCTTCTCTTCGTCTTCATTATACATATTCAATACTCAATTTCTTTGCGACTTTCGTTCTCTCTATGTTCGTCTTCTTTCGACGTGCACATACATCTACATTCAGTATTCCTATGATTATAGAACATGTCAGGCAAAGAAGACGAAGACGAAGAAGAAGAAGAAGAAGGAGAGAGAGATGCGCGCGCATAGCACATATGATGCGCTTGTGCACACGCAGTTTTTTAAAAAACGAAGAAGAGAGAGAGAGGGAGGGAGAAAGAGAAGAACATATCGAAGGCGAAAGACGAAGGCCAAAGACGTGTGTGTACATACATCATCGCCCACTTTTCATCGTGATCTTCCAATCATCATCATCTTCTTTTCTCATCATTTATAAGCAATTTTAGTGAGAAAAAAAAGTGTGATATAAAATGGAGCATTTCTCTTCTTTTTTTTCTATCATCCATTACGTGGACCATAGTCAGACGACATGATCAGTGAAAGAAATCGATTTCTCACATTTATACATACATACATTGACTAACAGAGAAATAGATTCGACTTTTACCTGTACATGAATATGTACATACACATGTTTTATATGTATATAAATACAAATACTCGTACACATGCTATCACCATTTTCCCATTATATGTGCAAAAAAAAGCTAAATTGACCATGAAAATGAATATTGAGTTTTAGAAAATAATGAGAATTTTTCACGCTTCTAACAAAGAAATCATTATTTAGGACGAAAAAAACCTTTTACTTTTCTCTGGGTTTTACTCATATATTTTAATAGAACTAATGAGAAATGACATCAGATGATTGTAATGTAAAATCAATAATTAGGGGCAAAAAAGAAGAACGAAAAGTTCTTGAAATTGAAAAAAAAAGACAATTACTTACACGAAATAGATACCTTCATCATTTTAGTTTATCCACTATTTAACAAAATCCTATATTTATTTCTTCTTCTTCGTCTTCTCTATATCTTAATAAATGTGAAAGAGAGGAGAGGAGAGAGAGAGAGAGAAAGCGAGCGAATGAAAAAGCGAAAAGGGTTTAGATTTTTAGTCCTTTTTTTTCTTGCTTCAAATTCAAATATAAATTTGGTAGCAATCGAAGTAATAAGTCACTACAGACAAAGACGAGAGAAGGAGAAAAGATTTTTTTCATACACGACGAGAATATGCGCAGATGTACTTCATTTAAAAAACGAGAGTATATAGATATATATCGAGGAGATTTAGTGGTTCTATGTTAAAAGGCAAACTAAGGGGATCGAAGCACAGATGGTTCGAGAATGGAAAATGTGAAATAAAAAAATGAAGAAGAAGAAGAAGGGGGAGACAAGAAGAAAGAAACTGAAGAGAAAAAAAGAGAAATACGAGACTGATTTTAGTCAAAGTATGGCTGCAGATGGTGGTGAAAGAATTCGTACATTCTGCTCTCTCTCTCGATAATAGAAAGATTCGTGAGGGCTGTATTTCTCTGCTATTTTCGTCGTTTTTTTTCATATTGTCTGATATGTGTGCGTATGTATATCTCAAATTCTGTGCCTGCATTCGTTAAAAATGCTGAAGAAAAGAATTAACACGAATAACGATCGAAATAATTTCTATTATAAACAATAGCCTAGCATCTCGATGTCGATGAAATATCAAAGAATTTTTCGTTTGGATGAAAAAAAAGGCCCGCCGAGATTTTATGTAGATGGAAGTCAACAGGTATCGGAAGGAAGAAAAATCGATATACGAATACGAAATTGAATGCATGAATGATTGAATGAAAAGAATTATAGTTTATTCGTTCGAGAGTTTGCTTTGCTTATTCCAGTACGATTTTTTTTTAACATGTGAAGAATACAAAAAAAAGAAACGAGGAGAAGAATTACTTACTTCTAGACGAGAACTAACACGAGAGTTTTATGCTCTGTCGATTCAACAAAAAAGAACATATATACATAAATGTATGTGACTATGAAAGAGAAAAGAAGCAGAGAATGATTGAGGATTAAGTTCATGTGCGCAGAAATGAATTTTTTTAATATATATAAGAACTAGTAGTTCTCGTTCTTTTCTTCTACTTCTTCTTCGCCTTCTTTTCATGAATACAAATATTATTCATTCGTCTTATGTATATCGAAAAATGTTGTACAAAATATTCTTGAAATTAATTGAAGAAGTTTATCGATAGATGACAGTATATTAAAAAAGGTAAAAAAAAGACTCGAAAAACTTACCTGTACGTTTTAAATCTACTTCCTTGGACTCACGTTTTTCTCTTTTCCTATATCACATTTGATAATCGTTCGGATGAATGACTTTTATGTATGTTACGCATATTGGTTCAGATAGATATGCACATGCATTTCAACGTTTATTCGATCTATGAGTTAATAGTAATCTACGTCTTTCATTCAACTTATACGTATATATTTTTACTCTCCGATATCGTCTTTAATATTTGATGAATGAATCAAGAATAGCTCAAGTATTTCGTTTCTCTGTATATGTATGACTGTGCGTTTTATAATGTTGGAATATGTATTTATAAAGTAGATGAATGAAGAAGAAATGCTCAGTATAGAATACCATTGTAGGAAAACAAAGAAAGAAAGAACAAAACCAGAAACAAAAAAGGAAAAAGAAGACATGTACAATGATACACGCATACGCAAGACACACATATGGGTTTTCATTTTTTTTGTTGTATATCACACTACAAACAAATAGAAGAAAATCAAATGAAATAATAATAATAATAGTAGAATTTCCCAATTCAGCTAATATAAAGACGGTTCATTACTATAGTAAACAAAATACACAGTGAAGTTGTTTGATTTTAGAAACGTCTTTGTGATAATGAAGGTGTAACAACATAATGTTGTTCGTAGGGACGTGTTTGACCTGTTGGATGAAGAACAAGTCCAGTAGGTGAAGTCTGTTGCGTTAAATAAGTTGTTGGATGACGAAGAGACGGTGCTGTTAATGACGTATGCTGTTGTGATGTTGGAAGAGTGTTTAATGGTACACCAGGATGACTATAGAGATGCGTTTGTCCGCTTGCACTACCTCGTGAAGACGGAGGTGGTGGTAGTGGTGGTGGTTGACTTGATTGAAGTATTGGCATACGTTGATTGCTAGGAATATTGTTGCGAGATCGATCAGTTGATGCATGATGAGATTGTGGCGGTCCTTGTTGAGAAACACGTTGCCAATTGTATGGATCGATGATTGGTGCATGTGAACCTGCTAGAATAAAAAACGAAAGATCAAAAGTTATAGAAAATGGGCAATGATTTACTTTTGCCAGGTAAGTCGGAATGATGATGTGATGATTGTCGAGATGGAGGTGCAGCGGACCACAAACCTTGTTGTTGAGATGATTGTGATGAATCGGATAGATACTGAGAAGGTAAATACTTGTGAGTATCTAAATAAACACATAGACATTAATATAGAACTGAGAAACTAGACGAGTTCTACTACCATCATTATAACGTGGAGCATCACGAGATTTCGATCGATCCCAATGTGATGGTTCGATTGGTTCACGACGCAATGTGCTATTCGATGACATTGGCGATCGTTCTCGACGTTGTGCTTGTTGGAGATACTCTCGATTATCGAAACGTTCACGTTCACGCGAATGTGGTCGTCGTGACATGGCATTTGGATTAGTTGTCGACGAAGTTGCGTTTCGCGATGAACGATCGTATGCTGAACTAACTGATGATGTTGGCGGAAGAGCCATGTCACGTCCACGTGATGATAATGTACTAAAATGATCGGATAGACGATGTTGATTCGACGATGATGATGACGACGGCATATACCGTTGGTTGTTGTTGTTGTTATTTGATGATGACGAACTGAGACCGAAACTTGATGACGAAGGTCCGGAATCTCGATAATTTGGACGATCACGACTGAAATCGATGTCAAGTTTGATTTTACTATAAAAGGAAAAGGATTTCTTTTGCTTACAAAATCGGGTCTCGTTGATTATTTGAATTATCTGCATAGGATCGTTTGGATTCGGAATAATAATCTCGATTTCGTTCATTATTTGATGATGATGATCGATGATCATAACCTTTATTCGAATTATTATTATTATTATTCGTCGAATTCGAATGATATGAAGGACGTTGTGAATCACGATGTGATCGTTTGTTATCACTCTGTGCTAACCGTTGTAGTTTTTCATCTCGAATTTTATCTTCCATTTCATGTCGATGTTTAGCTTCATCAGCTAAACGTCGTTGTTGTTTTTCCATTTCACGAGCTTGATCTTGTTTTTCTTTTTGTAAGGCTGCACGTGTACGTTCGATATTCTGACGTTCACGTTCAAGAACTATGAAAAAAAAAGAGACAAATTGTATTTTTAAAATAACAAATCGATCAATTTTTTACGTTCGTATTCTCTTCTCATTCGTTCACGTTCATCGGCTAAACGTCGTTGTTCTTCTTTGATTTTCTCTTCTTGATGTTGAACGAACTGTTTTCGTTCTTGAACATTTTTATCGTAATGTGATCGATGCGCTGTATCTTTAGGTTTATCGTATTTTTTCGATTGATCAATCGACGATGAACGATATCGATCGGATCTTTCTCTCGAACGACTTCGATGTGTCGATGAAATTGGCATTTTCGGTCGATCCGATGATCTCGACGAACTTGGCCGTGTTTCGTTATTCGAATCAGATGATTTCTTATGTGTTGTTTCATTGACATCAGACGACGAGATCTTCTTTCGATTATCATTTGATGATGACGATGATGCTGAACGTTTTTTCGACTCAGTATTCGAAGATTTCTTTTCTCGATCTCGTGATGAATCACGTTTTTTAGCCGGTGATGGTTCTTCATGCATTTCCTAAATCAAATTCAAATAGATTCTTCATTCATAATTAACGAAAATCTTCTCCTACTCGATCGACATAGATTTTCTTTCCATGTAATTCCGTTTGATGTAATGCATTGATACATTTTTCGACATCATCCGGTGTCGCTAGATTAATATAACCAAACCATCGAGATGAACTCGATCCGATGACTTTAGTTGTTAAAACCTATTCGAATACAAAACGAAAATACGAAATTTCAGTGAGACTTTGAATAATTTTACTTTTCCATGTTTGGAGAAAAGATCTTTTAAGTGAGACGCATGTGTTTCTTTGGCAATATTTGATACCCAAAGATGACATTGATCTAATCGAATAAATGATTGATTTCGTTCGTTTTATTGAGGATTTTTTTTTACCTTTATTAATATTTCTTGATTTTGTTCGATCATTTTCACTGAGAGTTAAAGTAAAAAAGAAAGAAGATTAGAATTTTCATTTGAAATTAAACTCAAAATTTTCTTCAAAAACAAAGGTCAAAAATAAAAAGTCAGTCAATCGCGCAACGAAGATGATGGAAAAAGAAATATCATCGATCAGAAATAAAAGAACACCATCTTTTGACATTTGCTGTTGTTGAAATACATAAATAATAATCTGTTGCCATTTGGAGAAATAGAAGATTGTTTTGAATCGTCGTTGAAATGTTTTTACAAAACACTCATTCACACACAGACACAAAGAACACACATCTCTAAGGATGAGATTAGAGAATCGAAACTAATTGATTACCTTTTTGATAGATTATCATTATCAGTCGAAAGATTTGTTGTTTGCAGAACATGTTGCTGATCTGTGGAATTGTCATCGAAAGTTTGATTAATATGATTTGATTGAGAATTATTATCGAAATTGTCATTCGATGTTTGATCTTGTTCAGTAAAATCTCTTTCAATTGTATCATTATGATGATTATTATTTTCATCTTCTTCCTGTTTAGCTGTTGATTGATCAATTGTTAAAAAAATATTTCCATCATCATCATCATCATTGTTATTATTATTATTGTTGTTGTTGTTGTTGTTGTTTGTTCTTGAGTCAAATCGATTGGTTTGTTGTTCGGTAGGTTCATTATCTCCTTCACTTTGTGTCGATGATCTCGGAGAATTTGTTTGCTCTTTGAAACAATATGCAGTTTATTTATAGAAGTTTGGATACTTTTTTTTTGTTTCTTTCATCTAACACTCAATAATCAATAAAATTCTCATTTCAATTCAATAACTATCTCTCTAGGACGTTTTTTTGTCTTTTGATTTGATGAAAATTGCAAAAAATAAAACGCGAAGATATGCATGTAGATAGGATTTATGTATGTAATTGTGTATTGGTAAAGTAGAGAATGATAAATCAAATACATATATATATATATATTTTTTTTTGTCAATGAATCGATTTCTTTGTTTTTGTTTTTATTATTATTCTCACCTGAGTAGTCGGGATTAAATTGTTGATCGGATTCCGTCTAAATAAAAGCAAATCAAAAGATGAAGTTCAAATAGATAAACAAACCTCCATTGTCAATATTTCAGAAGTATTTAATTCATTCGAACCATTCTCTTCGAGACTCTAAATGGAAGAGAACGGTGTCAATTTTTTTTTGTTGTAATCTTTTAATTATTTACTCGATTATTTTCATCGGATGATATTGATTTAAGATCAGTGGAAGTATCAAAAAGATAATTGTCTGGATCAAGATTTCGACTAATCAAAGCCTAAAACGATTCGATTGATAAGAGCATAAAATTTGTCAGCAAATTACTTGACGTAATTTTTCGATTAATACTCCTTTAAGTTCTTTTTTATCATAAGAAACATTAAACGAACGTAATTCACGTTGTAAATCAATAACACGTAAATCACTTAGTTTTCGTTGTTTTATTGAATTTGTAGTTGATGTCATTGACAAACGTAGATACAGTTTCGATTATTCATAGGATAGATTTCTTTTCATATCTGCAAATAAATTCGTAAGAGAAGAAAGTTGAATTTTGTTTTTTTTGTGTGTCTTAATGCCAACAAATGATGGTCTTTTTTGTTTATTAGAATGCATGCATGGATATGTTTGATATAGTTAATCATCCATCTTGAATGCAGAATGTAATTTTGGAGGAGGTAGATGACGCTATTGTCTGATCGACTGATTGTCATCAGTAGTCTGAATTTAAGCAAAAAAAGAGAACAATTTCAGAGCAAGAAAATGATCGAGTAATCACAGTTTCTGCTTCATCCATAGGATCGATTGAATCTGGACAACATAATAGTACAATAAACCTATTAAATCAGATCAAAGATATTTCTTTAAAGGTAATAAAATATCAATGAACCATAAACATGTAACAAGACAACTTATAGCTAGCAGAATAAGTAAAGCTATACAATTGAGAATTAAACTTAAAGAAGAAAGAAAAAAGTAGATTATTATTTACGCTGATAGTCAAATGGTTAGTAAACATACACGAAAATAAATGAATTAAAGAAAATTTTGAAACGTTGTTCATGATGAACAATTAAAATTGATTGATTATTTGAATTGACCATTATTCAAACGAATATCTTTTCGCGCGTATTGAATTCAAATAGAATGAATTCGATCGATGAAACAATCTATAATCTACTCAATCGAATACCTCAAAATCTTCCGCCAAGTTCAATTGATTTCAAGTAGATGAATTGATTCGATTAACATATCATTTATATTCAATTTATTTTCTTTTTCAAGAATTCCGTATCAATCAACATATGCAGTTAATGTTCGAAAGAATTTCAATAAAAATAAACATTCTCATCGAACGATGGGTCCAGCTATTGTATGCAAACCTGATCCAAGTCAACCGCTTCGTCGCCGTGAAAAATATGTCGAATTACCAAAATGTATTTTTATTATTATCATCGAAAGAATTCTATTTTATTAGTTTTTTTTCTCTCAAGTGACTCCTTTGATTCGTTCACATAAAATGCCATCGATCCCGAAAGTGAACGAACAAAATCCAATGAATTCGTATTCATCGAAAAATTTTATTCGAGAAAATATTACAAAAATGATTAATTCATCTCCGAAAAGTCCTCGACGATTTGTCGTTTCCGATCGAAACGGAAACAAATTTTTAATTGATGGAAGTGGTTTACAAAAAGATTTTATTTATAAAAAAGTTTCTTTCAGAAAAAAAAAACAGTAAAACGTTTTTTGTTCGATTTTGTAATAATAGACTTATGGACGCATTCCTCAATATCTTCGAACGCGTAAAATATCGAGTCAACCATTAATTACCGAGAAATCCGAAGATCCATCGAAGACTTTGTTAACAGCCGATGAACGTCTTCGTTTGATCAGTGGTAACATACGTACGTTTTCTCTTCTTTTTGAGTCGAACACTAAAAATTTAGATTTAAAACAACGTCACACAGAAATCTTTGCTGAATATCAACGTTTACCATTACGAATTGAGACAATTTCAAAAATAGCCAAAGAAGCATCGTTGTTATCTCAATTGAAATCTCTTGAATGTGATCTTGATTTTCTTGAGAAACATGAAAATATTTTCATCGAACTAAAAAATCAATAAAAAAAGATCCAAAACGAATACTTTTTCTTTCAATATAAAAGAAAATCCTCCATCAAACGACAAATAAAATCATCGAATCCAACAATGTTCAAACAACACTTTCTAAAAATCAACCGAATAGAGAAATCTTGATCCAAATGTTTTTTTGTTTTCATTATATAATATGAATATCTATTGACATCAACAACGAGAATATACGAAAAAGGAAATGACAAATAGAATGCAAAGAAAAAACAGAAACAATATATGAGATGAAAAATGCGAACAAAATTTTTCGATTCATTTGCATCTTCGTGTCTGCATATCATGATCAACAATCCGAGTTCGTCAATTTTCAGTCAATGCAACCGCCAACAAACAAATTTTCGTCATTTAAACATATACAATTCAATGGAATCGAAAAAAATGTGTGTTTTTTTGTCATATCAAATTCAACGATACGTCGGTGATCGTCCTCGTGTACGATCATAAACGTTAGCATTCGATGTATTAACACCACTACCACCAAGTACACCTCCGAGAGAACGTTGATTAGTCGTATTCGGTGATGAATAAGCGTTCAAAGATGAACCAAGACCAGTGCCTAACACATTTCGACCGCCTGTAAACGATGACGTCGGTTGACTACGAACTGACGATACTCCGACTGATGTTGTTTGACCCAAACGTGCATCATCATCTTTGTAGAACGAGCCTTCATATATACATAATGACATAGATCATATCAAAAGAAATCAAATTCAGATTCGAAAAGAAAGAAAGACAAACCATCCATCCGAGCAGAAGGAAAAACAGTGGAGATAGGATTAGAGAGAATTTCGGACAATACCTGATAATTGTGAATTTCCAGTGAGACCAGATGATTGTTGGTAGTTCGAATAACCACCAGCGAGAGACGAATAGAGAGAATCTAAGAAAACAATCACGATTTTTTTCTTTTTTCTCGATGATATGATACGAACTTGTTGTGGAATATGGATCAGTTACTTGTGATGATGTATTTAGATTTGAATTATTTGATTGAAGTCCTGAGAATAATCGTAGAATTCTTTATGCAAAATATATTCGATTTACCTGCAAGAGAATTAATACCCGAAAAACCACTGGTTGCTAATTGTGTAAGAGCACTAATTGCACTGGGTGATAATTGAGAAAGTGCTTGTAAAGCAGTAAGATCGTTTCGATTGATATAATCTTTAAAATTCGACTTACAAAAAACCGAAAGATTTATACTAAAGAAAATACAATACCTGATACATTTGGTTGAATATTTTGTACTGAAGTAGAATTAATAGGATTTATCTGCGGAATGACAGGCTCAAGTTGAGGTACATCTATATAAATAATTAACATTTCGTGATTACAATTCGGTTTGTCTTCTTAATTACTCGTCGTTCGTAATGGATTACCAGCGAGGCCTAAACCTGCACCGATCGATTTCAAACCACCTGAACGGAAAACAAAATCAATTTGTATTTCTGTATGTATTCATATACTTGGCAATTTAACCGAACGTCCATCGTCTTTTCCTTCATCTTTCAAGTCAATTTTAACATTCATAATTCTATCGTACAATTGTTGATTATCAAGCATGGATACTGCTTGTACAGCTTCTAGTGGATGTTCAAATTCGATAACAGCCATGCCACGACTTTGTCCTTCTTTTGTTCGTTTTAAATGTACATCACGTATACGACCAGCTAACGAAAAAACATCGCGTATTTTCTTTTCATCACATTTAAAATCCAACTAAAATTTCAAATCATTATGTTTGAATTTGTTTTTTTTTCTTCTCCCCAAATAACATACATTAGCAACAAAAACTTTATTTGTAATTGGCCCTTCGATTCCTAAGCGTTGTAAGACATACGATGGAATACCAGAAACTGATGAATAACCTGATAGAGTTGTACCAACACTATTCAAACCTAATTATAATCGAATGATGATTCATGTATTTCAATGCAATTGATTCTACCTGCGATTTGAGATGAATGTGACATTCCAGTATTGTTATTATTATTATTATTGGTATTACCAAATTGATTATTTCCTCTTTGTGATAGACGACCTTCAAGTGATTGAAATTTAGCTCGACGAGTTTTGTATCCTTCTTCATCCTGAAGATAAATCATCAAATGTTTGTATTTTCAAAATTCGGTTCAAACCATTTTGACGGTTAATTTTCGGCCACCATATTCAAATTGATGCATTTTTTCTACAGCTCGTTTTGCTTCTTCAACTGTTCGAAATTCTACCGATCTAAATTTTAAATAAATTTGATTCATTTTCTCGTCAAATCATTCTCGTACCCGCAGCCAAGTGATTTTCCATCTCGTTCAAATACTTCCGTATACATCACTTCACCAACTAAAATCCAATGAATTCACAAATTTTTTTTTTTCGTTTCCATCGAAACAACATTTCTAACCTTCAGTACGAAACAAATCTTTCAATGCTGTCCATCTCATATCATAAGGAATATTCGATACATGAACTGTTTTCTCCCATCTAAACAATTCGTTCATTAAAAAAACAAAATATTTGCAAATATCTACCGATATTTCAATCCCAATTCTCGGTCCGAATAAAGATTGACTTGCTGATTGAATCGATCACCACCACCACCGCCACCACGGTGATCATTTTGGTTTGATCGTTGACGATTATCCCGTCGATTGTGAAAAGTATTTTGATTTCGTGATGGACGATTGTAATCTCGTTGCAAAGACGATGATGACTGTTGATTGTTGTGCGAAGGTGATAAACGATTTGGACTTCTCGATCGTGAACGAACTCGATTCGGTGATCGTTTCATGTCATAATCACTTGAATTTATAAAATAAAACAAAATTCAATTTGAAACGAACAAATTTTTTTTCTCTTTACCCAGACATAATAATTTATTCTTTTATTACGAGAAAATTTGAATTTGAAATCGATCAAAAATTAAAATTCAAACAAAAAAATCTAAAACCCAAAATAAAATTCGTTTCTTTTTTTAATCAACTGGGAGATTTTCAATTGGAATCGGGTCGACTTTATCAGCCATGTTGAAATGAAAGATTTTCGAAAAGAAATAAAATTCTCCATCTAAACTCTTCTGTATATTTGGAGCTTGTCGAAAGCCATGTTGTTCACCGTCGAATAAAACATATGCAACCGGTAGATGTTTTTCACGTAGAGCATTCACCATTAATTCAGCTTGACTAGGCAAAACAATTTTATCTTCTGCACCTTGAAAGAAAATAATCGGTTTCGAAAGACTTTTAATATGTGTCATTGGTGAACGTTCAATGTAAATATTCTGTTTGGCTGGATATTCACCAATTAAATTATCTAAATAACGTGATTCGAATTTGTGTGTATCCTTGGCAAGTAATTCGAGATCACTAACACCGTAGTGTGACGCACCAGCCGAAAAATAATCGTACATTGTCAATGCACATAATGTTGTATAACCACCGGCTGATCCGCCGTCGATTGTCAAACGATTTCGATCGACTTTTTTCTGTTGAACAAGATGTTCAGCACCGGCTATACAATCTTGAACATCATAAATTCCCCAATTATCTTTCAAACTATCACGAAATTCTCGTCCGTAACCAGTCGAACCCCGGTAATTAACGTCGAGCAAAGCAAAACCACGTGATGTCCAGTATTGAATACGAAGATTGAACGCACTGGTTGTTGCTGACGTTGGCCCACCGTGTGTACGAACTAGTAATGGTGGTAATTCAGTGGAATCACTCGAAATTGGATAGTCACCGTTTTTCGGTGGATAATAAATGCCATAGGCAATGGAATCGCCTGTTTTGAATGTAATCATTTCAGGAACGGATAAATAACGTTCATCAATCGAGAGATCCATTGAACGGCAAAGAACTTCTGTTTTATTCTCATTGAAATCGTATTCGACTACTTCAGTTGGTCGAACTGCAGATGAAGCAAGGAAATAAACTTTATTCTTATAAACACGTACATAACGAATGTCCGTATAGATTTCTGTGGCGGGCAATGGAGTTAATGTTTTCGTTTGAACATTGATTCGAGCTAATTTAGCTAAACCATTTGTCCAATAAGCAGCAACAAGATTTTGATCGGCATCAAAACCATAGTATGATGTACCAAATTGCCATCCTGGTCCACCGAATTCAGCTTTGATATCATAAATATGCTCGAGATTTTGTCCGTCGCTTGTTGTTCGATAGATATTCCACCAATTACTTCGATCACTGACAAAATAAATAAATTTTCCATCGGGTGACCATTGTGGTTGTAAAATAGATTCATTAACTTTGCCGAATAGTTTTCGTTTATTAATCAACAGTTGATTGCTATCATTTGTCAATTCACCAATCCATAATTCTGTTTGATCCCATGGCATATTCGGATGATTCCAACAGATCCAAACAAGATATTTACCATCGGGACTCATCGATGGTGATGAATAGAAATCATAACCATCGACTAATGTTTTCACTGAACCTGAATCATTCACAGATACTGCTGCAATACTATTTTGAACGTTATGTTCATCGATATGATTTTCATGAACACAAATAATCTGTTGTCGATAGGAATCAAAAATCATATTTGCATAACGTTGAGCTGCATCTTTCGATTCACCGGTTAACGGTACAACTGTTTGATTATCCTGTAAATTCAATTGATAGATACGTTGATCAGGAAAATTAGTAAAATAAATTCGATTGTTAGCAACAAGATACGAACCACCGCCGTATTCATGGACACGTGTTCGAGAATTGAATGGTTTTGGTAAGAGATCATCTTGTTGTTTATTCGAACGAAGAGCATAACGGCCACTTTCCGATGGACGTAGTTCAAGCCAATAGGCAGTTCCTTGTTCGTCGACTTGAATTTCGATCGGTGAGATCGTTTTTTCAACAATTAATGCCGATTGAATCGGAGATAACCATGTACCGTACGACATTTTTTTCGAATGGATACTAAAATCAAATTATAGACTGTCAAATTCAGAATTAAAAACAGATCAATCCGACTACCTGCTGCTGTGAAGACAAGTTTCATCATTCTCAACCGAAAGGCAAGTTGATAGAGAATAATCATCATCACAGCAGTAATGGTAGAAAAAAAGTGATGATAACAATAATAATGATGGAAAAGATAAAAACATT
>Ga0209963_1001483_pt1 | contig 13623 bp, 12 predicted proteins | sample ThiBio_1000_biof_2_FD_183957 | JGI IMG/M metagenome (GOLD analysis project Ga0209963, IMG submission 183957) | Wastewater bioreactor microbial communities from Cape Town, South Africa - Thiocy_cont_1000_biof (SPAdes) | ecosystem: Engineered > Bioreactor > Thiocyanate-remediating >...
GGTCGTCCGAGTCGGCATCACCGACTACGCCGCGTCCGAGCTCGGGGATGTGGTCTTCGTCTCGCTGCCCCAGATCGGCGACGAGGTGGCCGCGGAGGATGCCTGTGCCGAGGTGGAGTCCACCAAGAGCGTGTCGTCGGTGTACTCGCCGGTCGCCGGTGTGATCGCGGCGGTGAACGACGCGCTGAACGATGCGCCCGAGACCATCAACTCTGACCCTTACGGGGAGGGTTGGCTGTTCGAGGTCCGGCTCTCCGATCCGGGCCAGTTGGACGGACTTCTTCACTCCGACGCCTACGCCGAGCTCGTCTCGGGATAGGGTGAGGGTCAACCTCCAGTAGAGCCTGCCCGCGCCACCGGCGACAGGCGGAAGGGTGACCTGAGATGAACCGGTGCCCGGCCTGCGGCCATGAGTTGGCCGAGCCTGCCAACTTCTGTCCTCACTGCGGCGCCAGCCTCGCCAAACTCTCCGGCGACACCACTCGGGTCATCCAGCCGGTCACCGAGGAACTCCGCCTGGAAGAGCTGGACGCGGCCGACGCGGCAGCCGTTGAGGCGCTCCCGCCCGATTCGGCGCTGCTCCTCATTCCCAAGGGAACCCACGCGGGCGCGCGCTACCTGATCGATTCGGACGTGATCACCGCCGGACGGCATCCGCGTTGCGACATCTTCCTCGACGACATCACCGTCTCCCGCCACCACGCCCGGTTCACCCGGGCGGAGGGTGAGTTCTGGGTCAGCGACGAGAACAGCCTCAACGGCACCTACGTCAACGGCGACCTGATCGACGGGAAGGTCGCCCTCCGCCGTGGCGACGAGGTCCAGATCGGCAAGTTCCGGATGGTGTTCTTCTCCGGGCAGGACTGAGTCGGGCGGATTGCGGATGGCGCTGGGGCTACGCAGCATCGGGCAGGTACTGGCCGTCCTGAAACCCGAATTCGAGGACATCTCCATCTCGAAGATCCGATTCCTCGAGGCGGAGGGACTGATCTCCCCTGAGCGCGCCCCCTCGGGGTACCGGCGTTACGCCGAGTCCGACATCGAGCGGCTGCGCTACATCCTCGACGTGCAGAAGAACCACTACCTGCCGCTGAAGGTCATCCGCGAGCACCTGGACATGATGGACCGCGGTCAGCAGCCGCCGGCGCTCGCCACGTCGTCGACCGCTCCGGTTGAAGCGGTCGATCCCGCGTCCGGGCTCACCCCGCAGCCGCGTCCGCCCCGCCGGGCGATCCGGGTCACCCGGCGCGAGCTCCTCGAAGTCAGCGGGCTGACCGACGCCCAGCTGGCAGAGCTGGAGAAGCACCAGCTCGTCGTGCCCCGGCGCGGCACGATCTACTACGGCCGGGACGCCCTGACGGTCGCCGTCGTCGCCCGCAAACTCTCGGCGTTCGGAATGGACGCCCGGCACCTGCGGGTGGTGAAGCAGGCGGCCGAACGCGAGGTCGGGTTGATCGAGCAGGCGATCGCGCCCCACCTGCGCCGCAACCCGGCCGCCCGTTCGCTGCCCGCCGACGTGATGCAGCTCGTCCTGCACGCCCACGCCGCGATCATGCGCTCCCAGTTGACCCAGTGAGCTGGACTGGGCACATGGTCGAACTCAAGGTTTCCGAGATCCGGGTGACGGGCGCCGACAGCCCTCCCGTGGTGGTGCTGACCGAGTTGGCTGACGCCGGCCGCCGGCTGCCGATCTGGATGAGTCACGGCGGTGCGGCCGCGATCCTGGCCGCGACCGAGGAGCCGGACGAGCACCGTCCCTCCATCCACGACGTTGCCGGCGAGCTGCTCGGCGCGGGCAGCGACCTCAACCTCACCTCGATCCGGCTCACCGGAGGCGAGGACGGCCAATTCTTTGCAGAACTGATGCTCCCGTCGCGGACCGTCCCGGCCCGGCCGAGCGACGCGATCGCCCTGGCCCTCCGCGTGCACTGCCCGATCACATGCAGCGACGAACTCCTGGCCCAGTTCGGCGTCTCGGCCGAGCCGGCGCGACCGGCTCCGGCCGAGGACGAGGTGGAGCGGTTCATCGAGTTCCTGGACAAGGTCACGCCGGAGGATTTCACCGGCGACGACGACCAACCCTGAGGCTCAACTTCAGACTCCGCATGCCGGGACTGGGGCGGGCGGCGTGTCGTTGACCCCGATCGTCGTGGCGGATTACCGTCGTAATCGCAACGACGTGATTCCTGTCAACGGAAGGCCCACCGATGAACGCTGCTGATCAGGCGCCCGGCGCCGGCCGACCCATGCAGGACCTGCTCTTCGACGGCGATTTCGCGCCCCTGCCGGAAGATCTCGGCTTCCGCGGGCCGGTCGCCTGCCGTGCGGCGGACATCACCTACCGGCAGCTGGACTACTGGGCACGCACCGGCCTGGTGGTGCCGGAGATCCGCACCGCTGGGGGCTCGGGGACGCAGCGTCTCTACAGCTTCCGCGACCTGCTCATCCTGAAGGTGATCAAGCGGCTGATCGATGCCGGCATCTCCCTGCAGCAGATCAGGACGGCGATCGAGCACCTCCGCGCCCGCGGCGTCGAGGACCTCACCGAGGTGACGCTGATGAGCGACGGCATCTCGGTGTACGAATGCACCAGCGACGACGAGGTGGTCGACCTGCTCAAGGGCGGGCAGGGCATGTTCGGGATCGCGCTCGGCGGAGTCTGGCGCGACATCGAGGGAACGCTGCAGTCGCTGCCCGCCGAGCGTCCGGACGAGCACCCCGCTGCGGCGAACGACGAGCTGTCCCGCCGCCGGCAGGCCCGCGCCGCCGGCTGATCCCGCCTCGTGTCACCCCGCTCTCCCGAGTCGTCAGACTCTGGTTGAGCTCCGGGCCAACGAGAGTCTGACAGGTCGGAGGCAGGGACGGGGGATAGGTTTGTCCCTGCCATGTCTGATTTCGCCATCCGCCATCTCGGGCCGGCGTCCACCGACGCCCAGGCCATGCTGGAGGCCCTCGGCTTCCACTCTGTCGACGAGCTGCTCGACGCCGTCGTGCCGCCGGCCATCCGGCTCGCCGAGCCGCTTGGTCTTCCCGCCGCCCGCACCGAGACGGAGGTGCAGCAGGAACTCGCCCGCCTCGCCGGGGCGAACCGTCCCGGCGTCTCGATGATCGGGCTCGGCTACCACGCCACCGTCACCCCGCCGGCGATCCGGCGCCTCGTCCTGGAGAACCCGGCCTGGTACACCGCGTACACGCCCTACCAGCCTGAGATCAGCCAGGGCCGGCTGGAGGTGCTGGCGACGTTCCAGACGATGGTCGCCGATCTCACCGGGCTGCCGATCGCCGGGGCGAGCCTCCTGGACGAGGCCACAGCGGTGGCAGAGGCCGTGGCGATGGCCCACCGCGCGTCCCGCAGCGGCGGCACGGTGGTCGTGGACGCAGGCCTGCTGCCGCAGAGCCTGGCCGTCCTGGCCACCCGCGCCGAGGCGTCCGGGATCGAGGTGGCGGTCGCTGACGACCCGCTCGAGGCGATCAGCGAACACGCGCCGTTCGCCGTGGTCGTGCAGGTTCCCCGCAGTGACGGCGTCCTGCCGTCCGCCGCCGACCTGAAGGCCCTCGCCGAGGCCACCCATGCTGCCGGGGCACAGTTCATCGTGGCCGTCGACCTGCTGGCACTGACGCTGATCGGCTCGGCAGCCGAGTGGGGAGCGGACATCGCGGTCGGCTCGGCCCAACGCTTCGGCGTCCCGCTGTTCTACGGAGGGCCGCACGCCGGCTTCCTCGCCGCCCGCGCCGGCCTGGAACGCCAGCTGCCCGGACGCGTCGTGGGCCTGAGCAAGGACGCGGACGGCGTGCCGGCCTACCGGCTGGCGCTGCAGACCCGCGAGCAGCACATCCGCCGGGAGAAGGCGACCTCCAACATCTGTACGGCCCAGGTCCTGCTCGCCGTCGTCGCGGCGCTGTACGCCGTCCATCACGGGCCGGACGGGTTGGCCCGGATCGCCGGCGAGGTGCACACCGGTGCCCGCCGACTCGCCGCGGCTCTCCGCCAGGGCGGTTACGAACTGGCCGGGGAGGCGTTCTTCGACACGATCACCGTGGCTGCACCGGGACGGGCCGCCGAACTCGTGGCTGCTGCCCGGGAGGCCGGCGTGCAACTCAGGGGAGTCGACGCCGATCACGTCGGGATCGCCGTCGGTGAGGGCCTCGACGAAGCCACGCTGGCAACGGTCGCTACTGTCTTCGGGGCTCCGGCGCCCACCTCGGACGCCTTCGGCGGCCTCGGCGACCACGAGCGGACGGGGGAGTACCTCACCCATCCGGTCTTCCACAGCTACCGCAGCGAGACGGAATTCATGCGCTACCTGCGGACGCTGGCCGACCGTGACTTCGCGCTCGACCGCGGCATGATCCCGCTCGGCTCCTGCACGATGAAGCTGAACCCGGCCGCCGCGATGGAGCCGATCAGCTACCCGGGTTTCGCGAACCTGCATCCATTCGTCAGCACTACGGATGCAACCGGCTATGCCGCACTGATCAGCCAACTCTGCGGCTGGCTCGCGGAACTCACCGGCTACGACCAGGTCAGCCTGCAACCGAATGCCGGCAGCCAGGGCGAGTTCGCCGGGCTGATGGCGATTCGCTCCTACCATCTGGCCAATCAGCATCCCGAACGCGTGGTCTGCCTCATCCCCGCGTCCGCGCACGGCACCAACGCGGCGTCCGCAGTGATGGCGGGAATGCGGGTGGTGGTGGTCGCCACCGCGTCCGACGGCTCGGTCGACCTCGACGACCTGCGCGCCAAGATCGACAAGCATGCCGGCGAACTGGCCGCGATCATGGTCACCTACCCGTCCACCCACGGCGTGTTCGAGGACACGATCACCGAGATCTGTGATCTCGTCCACGCGGCCGGTGGCCAGGTGTACGTGGACGGCGCGAACCTCAACGCCCTGCTCGGGCTCGCGCGTCCTGGCAGCTTCGGGGCGGACGTCAGCCACCTCAACCTGCACAAGACCTTCGCCATCCCGCACGGCGGCGGCGGGCCCGGGGTCGGTCCGGTCGCCGTCCGTGCGCACTTGGCGCCGTTCCTGCCGAACCATCCGCTGGTGCCGGCCGGGCCAAAGACGTCCTACGGCCCGGTCAGCGGCGCCCCGTTCGGTTCGGCCGGCGTCCTGCCGATCTCGTGGGCGTTCATCGCCCTGATGGGGGCGGACGGCCTGCGTGCTGCCTCGGCGACCGCGATCCTGTCGGCAAACTACGTAGCCAGGAGGCTGTCCGGGGCCTACCCGGTGCTGTTCACCGGCGCGAGCGGCTTGGTCGCGCACGAGTGCATCATCGATCTCCGCGAGCACACGAAGACCTCCGGCGTGACCGTGGACGATGTCGCCAAGCGCCTCGTCGACTACGGCTTCCACGCCCCGACGATGAGCTTCCCCGTCCCCGGGACGCTGATGATCGAGCCGACCGAGTCGGAGTCGAAGGCCGAACTCGATCGGTTCTGCGACGCGATGATCTCCATCCGGGCCGAGATCGACCAGGTGGCCGCGGGCGTCTGGCCAGCCGACGACAACCCGTTGCACAACGCGCCCCATCCGGCGTCCCGCGTCCTCGCCGACGAATGGGTACACCCTTACTCGCGGCAGGTCGCCGCCGTCCCCGCGGGCCAGCGTCCCGGCCCGATCGGCTCCGGCGGCCGCGACAAGTACTGGCCGCCGGTCGCGCGGATCGACGGCGCCTACGGCGACCGGCACCTGGTCTGCACGTGCGGGCCGGTGACCGACTACGAGGCCGCCGACGACAAGGAGTAGCGCCGATGCTGCAGTGGTGGGAGGAGTTCTCGAAGCGCCCCTGGGTGGCCCACATCCTGCGCACCGTGGAGCGGTTCAACGTCCGCGGCGGGGGACTGTTCGCCGCTGCGGTCGCCTACTTCTCGGTGCTGTCGCTGGTCCCGGTGTTGATGATGGCGTTCTCGGTGCTCGGCATGGTGCTCACGGTCTTCGATCCGCCGCTGCTTGAGGCTCTCGGAAGCCGGCTGACCGACAGCCTCGACGCCTACGGCGATCTCGGCCAGAAGCTGCTGCTGCCGCTGATCCGCAAGGCGCTGAGCGACTGGGCGGCGATCCTGGGCTTCGGCCTCGTGCTCGGCTTCTGGACTGGAGCGAACTGGATCGGAAACCTCAAGCGGGCCTGCCGCGCGCTGATGCGCGAGGACTACGACAACCCACCGAAGCAGCTGATCCTGCCGCTGGACGTCCTGGTCAACTTCGTGGCATTGCTGATGCTGTTCGTCGGCGTGGCCGTGTCCTGGGCGGCCAGCACAGTGGCGACTGTCCTCGGCCGGGAGGTCGGTCAGTGGCTCGGGGTCTCGGGGCATCTCGGCTGGTCTCTGCTGATCCGGGGAGTTGGCCTCCTGCTCTCGCTCGCGGTCGCCACCCTGCTGTTCTGGTGGATGTTCCGCTGGTTCGCCTTGACGCCCGTGCCAGCCCGGCTGCTGTGGATCGGCGCACTGGTCGGGGCCGTCCCCCTGGTGCTCCTGCAGACCCTGGCCGGCTACCTGATCGGCTTCTTCACCAACAACCCGTCGGCTGCGCTGTTCGGCCCGGTGATCATCCTGATGATCTTCCTCAACCTCTTCGCGACCCTGATCCTGTACGTCGCCGCCTGGCTGGCGACCGCCCACCCCGTGCCGGCCATCGAGTCCGCGGAGGACGAAGCCCCCGAACCCGAGCCGGCTGAGTCCCGTCCCGGCGAGTTGACCGTCTCCAGCACGGTCGCCGAGAAGTCGATGGGCGTCGGCCTGGCCACCGGGTACACCGTCGGGACGGCCACCGGGATCGGACTGGGTGCGCTCCTGGCCGCCCTGCTTGGCTGGGCGGCCGGACGGAAGGACTGACGTGGCGGTCTCGCGGCGCTCCGCCGTCGATCCGTTCTACGTGATGGAGGTGGCCAAGGCGGCGGCCGCGAGGCAGGCCAGCCACGGCGACGTCATCCCGCTCTTCGTGGGCCAGCCGGCCACCCCGGCGCCGGTGGTCGTTCGCGAGGCTGCGGCCCGCGCCGTCGTCGAGGACGTGCTGGGCTACACCGTCACCAACGGCATCCCCGAACTGCGGACGGCGATCGCGAGGGAGTACCGCCGACGCTACGACGTGGACGTCGACCCGGCCGAGGTCGTGATCACCACGGGCTCGTCGGGTGGGTTCCTGCTGGCCGCCCTGGCCGCGTTCGACGCCGGTGACCAAGTGGCGATGACCCGTCCCGGCTACCCGGCCTACCGAAACACGCTACGCAGCCTCGGCGTCGACGTCGTCGCTCTGGACGCCGGCCCCGACAGCCGCTACCAGCCGACCGTCGCGATGCTGGACGCCTTGCCGCGGCCGCCGAAGGGGCTCGTGCTGGCGTCCCCGTCCAATCCGACCGGGACGATCATCGACACAGGCGAACTGGCGGCCATCGTCGGTTGGTGCGAGGCGCACGCCTGCCGGCTGATCAGCGACGAGATCTACCACGGCATCAGCTTCGGCCGTCCGTGCGCGTCCGCCCGGGAGTACGGCGAAGACGCGATCGTCGTGGGCTCGGTGAGCAAGTACCACTCGATGACCGGCTGGCGGCTGGGCTGGCTGCTGGTGCCGTCCGAGCTGCGGACGCCGATCGAGAACCTGCAGTCGAACCTGGCGATCTGCGCGCCGGCGGTGTCCCAGGTGGCGGCCGTTGCCGCGTTCACCGACGAGGCCCGGGCCGAACTGGATCGACACGTCACCCGCTACGCCCGCAACCGCGACCTGTTGCTGCGTCGGCTCCCCGAACTCGGCCTGACCAGTTTCGCGCCGCCCGACGGTGCCTTCTACGCCTACCTGGAGATCGGCCATCTGACCGACGACTCACTGACCTGGTGCGAGCAGGTCCTGGCGGCGACCGGGATTGCCCTCGCGCCGGGCATCGATTTCGACACCGTTGCCGGCAACCGGACGGCCCGGCTCAGCTTCTGCGGCCAGACCGAGCAGCTGGACGAGGCCCTGGACCGACTGGCCTCCCACCTGCCCCGCTGACGCCGTCCCCCGCTGACCGCCGTCCCCTCTCACCGCCGTCCTCCTCCCCACCGCCGCCCAACGCCGAACGCCTCCGTTCCGGTCAAACGCCACCACCTGGGCTGTGGCGAATGACCGAAACAGAGGCGTTCGGCGGTGGGAGGAGGGGGCAGGGGGTCAGTGCTCGGCGGGGGGTGCCGGCACTGGGGCCGGCTGGCCGATTTCCGCGAGCAGGTCGAGGTACCACTGCTGGCTGATGTCGAACGGCTTGCCGCCCTGGATCCGGTCGAACGCGATCACGCTCAGCGCGTCCCCGTTCTCCTCGTCATTGCCGATGACGCCGGGCGTCCCGGCGAGCGCGGAGTCGACCGCGAGGTCGGTCATCTGCTTGATCAGCGCCAGGTCGTAGTCGTTGGCGGCTGCCGAGCGGGAGTAGTAGCCCGACTTCTGCACGAGCACCTTCTGCGCGTTGAGCATGGACGCGAACTGCTTGGCGAACCACTCGCCGGGATTGATCCGCTCCAGCCGGACGTGGCCGAACGCGTCCCGGGCGACCTCCTGGCCGGCCTTCTCCAGCTCGGCGACGATGTCGGCGACGCCGGCGCCCTCGGACAGGAAGAGGTTCACGCAGCCGACCTCGTCCATCACCGCGAGCAGCCGCTTGGCCTCGGCCTCGATGTCGATGACAGCTTCAGGGACGAAGATCCCGTGGATGTCCCAGGCGCGGGAGTCCAGCCCGATCTCGGGAAGCCATTCGGATTCGGCGACCCACTGGTGGTACTTGCGCGCGGTCGCGGCGGTGAGCCACCCGCAGTTGCGTCCCATGACCTCGTGGACGATCAGGATCCGGGTGCCGGCGTTGTGCTCGGCCAGGACGTTCTTGGCGAACCGCGCGCCCATCTCGGCAGCGGTGTCCGCCCCGAGCGACTGGCGGATCGGGACGACATCGTTGTCGATCGTCTTCGGGAGCCCGACGACGGTCAGCCCGTAGTCGTGCGCAGCGAGGTACGCGGCGAGATCGGCTGCGGTCGTGTTGGTGTCGTCGCCGCCGATGGTGTGCAGGACGTCCACGCCGTCGGCGACGAGCCGGTCGGCGGCGACCTTGAGCGGGTCGGCGCCCTCGGCGACCAGACCTCGCTTGACCAGGTCCTTGGCGTTGGTGAGCTTCACCCGCGAGTTGCCGATCGGCGATCCGCCGTAGCGGTGCAGCAGCGCGGCCTTCTCCCGGACGATGTCGGTCACGGGCAGGAAGTCGCCGGTGAGCAGCCCCTGGTAGCCGTTCTTGTAGGCGATGATCTCGACCTCGGGGGCCAGCTCGGTGTAGCGCTGGATCAGACCGCCGACCGCGGACGACAGGCAGGGGGCGAAACCCCCGGCGGTGAGCAGGGCGACCTTGTGGACCATGGCGTTCTTCCAATCAGTTGCGTGGGTTCCGGCCCAGCCTATCGATCGTGTCCGGACCGGCCCTGTGGAAAGGCTGGTTTGGAACGCCGCGGTGTCGGCAGAATGGACGTGCTCCACCGAGACCGAACCCCCAGGAGGTGAGATGCGCGACCAGCGCGGCATGTCGCTCTCGCCGTTCATCGTCGGCATCCTGCCGGCCCTGCTGATCATGATCGGGCTGGTGGTGGACGGCGGAGCGCAGGCGGCTGCCCAACGTCGGGCCGAGGGGCTGGCCGCTGCGGCCGCCCGAGCAGCGGCGGACGACACGGCGGCCGCGCGACTGGCCGGGGGCACGGTCGACATCCCCCATGCGATCGCCCGCGCGCAGGCTGTGATCGCGGAACGGACCGGAGTCGACGGTGACGTCACCGTGATGGACGGACGGGTCAGCGTCCGTACGCACATCAGCGTTCCGACCGTGCTGCTGAGCCTGATCGGCGTGAACCAGCTGGCCGCGCAGGGATCAGCGGAAGCCGAACTGGTCGGCGATCGTTAGCCGCCTCGCTGGCGTCAGCGAGGCAGGGCCGCGACCATCCGGTCGACGGCCTCGACCACCACCTCCGGTGAGCAGGCCAGGTTGATCCGTACCCACTGGTCGTGGGTGCCGGCGAACATGACGCCGGGGGAGAAGGCCACCCGTCCGCGCTCGCGGAAGGTCGTCGCGGGGTCGGCCAGCCCGAGCGGAGAACAGTCGACCCACGCGAGGTAGGTCCCGTCCGTGGGACGGTACGACAGCGCCGGGAGCCTGGCGGCCAGACGCTCGGCCAGCAGCACCTTGTTCGCCGCGATCTCGGTGCGGAGTTCGTCCACCCAGTCCTGGCACTCGACCAGCGCGGTGGTATGGGCGAGGTTCGCGAAGTGCCCGCTGGAGCCCTGCGCGAGTGGCGGCAGCTGCGCGAGCACGGCGGTCGCCTCGGCGCCGGCGATGACCAGGCCTGCCTTGAACGCGGCGAGGTTCCACGCCTTCCCGGCCGACGTGACGCTGATCGCGCGCTCACCGCCGGGGACGGTGAGCAGTGGGACGAACTGGACGCCCGGAGCGACCAGTGGCGCGTGGATCTCGTCGACGATCACCTGCACGCCGTGCCGGTTCGCCAGCGCCATCACCGCCTCCAGCTCCGCAGCGGTATGCACGGTGCCGTTGGGGTTGTGCGGCGAGCACAGCAGGTAGGCCGTGGGCGCGTCCTGGCCGGAGAACGCGGCTTCGAGTGCGGCCGGGTCGAGGCGTCCCTCCGTGGTCAGCGGCGCCTCGACGATCCGGCGGCGGTAGCCGCTCACCACCGCGCGGAAGGGCGGGTAGACCGGCGGGTTGATCACGACGGAGTCACCCTCCGCGGTGGTCGCCTGCAGCACCGCGAGGATGGAGTTCATCACGTCCCCCGCGCGGCGGATCTGGCGAGGAGCCGACACCGTCCAGCCCCAGCGGCGCTCGGCCATCGCGGCGTACGCCTCGGCGTACGCGGTGCCGTGCGGGTACCCGGTGTCGCCGCGTTCACAGGCGGCGACGACGGTCCGGGCGACCTCGGGCTGGATCCGGGCGTCCATCTCGGCCACCCACAGCGGCAGCACGTCCGGGTCATAGGTGCGCCACTTGAGGCTGGTGCGGGCACGAAGCTCTGCGAGGGGGACCGACAACAACGCCATGGGGGCACCCTATCCAGCCGACCTCACTTCTCCTGACTGTCGCTGACGTGCCGGGGCCGTTGTCGTAGGGTGATTCTCCATGGCCCGCTACTTCGATGTGCATCCTGAGAACCCCCAGCCCCGGTCGCTCTCGCAGGCAGCGGAGGTGGTCACGGCCGGCGGCCTGCTGGCGTATCCGACCGACTCGGGCTACGCACTCGGCTGCCAGCTCGGGAACCGGGACGGGCTGAGCCGCATCCGCGCACTCCGCCAGCTCGACGACGGGCACCACTTCACGCTGGTCTGCAGCGAGTTCGCCCAGCTCGGCCAGTACGTCCAGATGGACAACGACGTCTTCCGGGCCGTGAAGGCGGCGACACCGGACGCCTACACCTTCATCCTGAAGGCCACCCGGGAGGCGCCGAAGGTCATGCTCCACCCCAAGAAGAAGACGGTCGGCGTCCGTGTCCCGAAGCACACCACCGCGCTCGAACTGCTGAAGGTGCTCGGCGAGCCGCTGGTGTCGTCCACCCTGATCCTGCCCGGCCAGACCGAGCCCATGACCGAGGGCTGGCTGGTGAACGAGGAGCTGGGCAACCAGGTGGACGCCGTCCTCGACTCCGGCGACTGCGGCCTGGAGCCGACCACGGTGATCGACCTGTCGGAGGACGAGCCGGTGATCATCCGGGTCGGCGCCGGCGACCCAGGTCCGTTCGAGCCCTGAGCCGGAGCCGCTCAGCCGACCTGCACGTCGATCACGTGGTAGCCGGTGGCGCCGTCCGGGAGGACTCCCTGCACCTGCGCGGTCTGGGGGACGCCTGAGCCGTCGTAGGCGCGGGCGGACAGCCGGTGCTGCCCGGACGGCGCGTCCCACGGCAGGTACCACTGGCGCCAATAGTCGAGACCAACGTCCGGACCGAGCCGGGCGTCCTGCCACGGGCCGTCGTCCACCTGCACCTGCACGCGGCTGACTCCCCGGTGGGTCGCCCAGGCGACGCCGGCCACCACGGTCGCACCGGCGGCGATGGGGCCGTGCGGGACGTCGATCCGGGTCGCCGTCTTCACCGGAGCCTGCTGCGCCCAGCCGCGCGCCGTCCAGTACGCCACGTCCGCGGCGAAGGTGGTCAGCTTCAGCTGGGTGAGCCACTTGGTGGCGCCGACGTAGCCGTACAGACCGGGGGTGAGCAGCCGGGCGGGGAAGCCGTGCTCCCTGGTCAGCGGCTGGCCGTCCATGGCGACCGCGACCATGGCGTCCCGGCCGTCGCGGAGAACGGGGAGGGGCGTGCTGGCGGTGAAGCCGTCCACAGAGGTGCTCAGCACCTGCTCCGCGCCAGGGGACGGCTGGGCGCGCTCCAGCAGGTCCGCGACCCGGACGCCGAGCCAGCGCGTGCTGCCGCAGTACGGGCCGCCGATCTCGTTGGAGACGCAGGTGAGGGTGATGTCCCGCTCGATCAGAGGCATTGCCAGCAACTCGTCCCAGGTGAGGCTGAACGGGTTGGCCACCATTCCGGTCACGTCGAGCCGCCAGCCGGCGGTCTCCAGGCTGGGGACGAAGAGCGCCGTGTCGACCCGGTAGAAGTCCGGCACCGGCGTCCGCAGCGGGCTGATGCCGGTCACGGTCGTCTCCAGCCCGGTCGGGAAGGTGGGCGCGGTGGACCTCGGCCGCGGCAGGACGATTGGGCTCGCGGTGGGTGCGGAGCCCCTGATGCCGGGAAGGTTGGCCGTCGCGATGGCACCGAGGACGCCGAGGCCCCCGGTGAGCAGGAGGCGCCGGTCGAGCCCCGCGCGACTCGGCGCGCCGGTGATGTCGGGCGACGACCAGCGCAGTTGCCAGCGCAGGGCGGCGACGGCGACGCCGGCGGCGACGAGGCTCGGCAGGAAGCCGAACGGCCCGGCGGTGGGACGGCTCACCGCCGCCGCGATCCCGACGAGGCCCAGCCCGGCGAAGATCAGGTCGCCCGCGATCGCCGTCCGTCCGGCCCAGAGCCCGGCGGCTGCTCCGAGGAGAACGACGACCACCAGGACGGTGGCGACGAGTAGTGGCTTGTCCGCCGTGCCGACGGTGGAGACGGCCCATTCCTTCAGCCCCGGCGGTGCCAGGTCGATGACGGCCGCGCCGACCGCCTGCAGCGGCGCGGCCGCCGGGTCGAGGGCGCTCCCGACGAGCTGGCCGGCCGCCGTCCCGAGTCCTGCGGCGGCCACGCCTGCGAGGGCTCGCCCGCCACGGGTCACCCGGCCAGTATTGCTCGCGTTCTCAGGCGGAGTCGGGGCTGCCCGGTGGCACAGTTGCCCACGATCGCCGGCCCGCCGTCGCCGGCTTCAGGACGTCGGCACCGGTCCGGTCGACGACCGCACGATGAGTTCGGGCCGGAAGCTGAGGTCCAGCCGCGGGCTCGGGGTGCCGTCGATCTCGCCGAGCAGCGCCAGCACGACGGCCTCGCAGATCGCGCCGACCGGCTGGTGGACGGTGGTCAGCGGCGGGTCGACGAACGCGATCAGCGGTGAGTCGTCGTAGCCGACCACCGAGACGTCCCTCGGCACGTCCAGGCCGAGGCTGCGTACGCCCTGGATCGCGCCGAGGGCCATCAGG
>Ga0209963_1001484_pt1 | contig 13592 bp, 7 predicted proteins | sample ThiBio_1000_biof_2_FD_183957 | JGI IMG/M metagenome (GOLD analysis project Ga0209963, IMG submission 183957) | Wastewater bioreactor microbial communities from Cape Town, South Africa - Thiocy_cont_1000_biof (SPAdes) | ecosystem: Engineered > Bioreactor > Thiocyanate-remediating >...
TAAACATTATTTATTAAAATTAAAATTATAAATAATTTTAAAGCAAAATAATTAAATAAATATTAAAAAATGAATAATTATTAAACTTTAAATTAATTTTTTATATAATATATTTAAATTAATTATATAATATAATATAAGTTAACATTATTAACTTATATTATATTATATAATATAAGTTAACATTATTAACTTAAAAATATTTAATTTCATTTTAAAATTTATAATTTTTGATAAAATGAATTTTGATGATTTGAAAAATTCTGTTATAAATAATGATTATTCAAGAATTAGTGAATTATTATCTAATGATGTGGATATTAATTTAATTGATGATGTTGGTAAATCAGTATTATTTTATGCTGAAAATTATGAAACTGTTAAATTTTTATTAGATAATAAATCAGATATTAATATTATTGATAATTATGAGAATAATATATTAATTAATTTTTTATCAATTTATTACTATAATAAAAATAGTGATAATATTTTTATTGTTAAATTATTAATTAATCATTTTGAAAATATTGAAAATGTTTTAAATCATAAAAATAAACAAGGCAATGATTTATTATATTATGCATGTATGTCATATAATAATGATATTATTAAATTTATAATTGATAAAGGAGCTAATGTGAATACAATAAATAGTATAACTGGTAATAATTTATTATTTGGATTATTAAATATTGATATTGTAAATTTATTAATAAATAATGGAATTGATATAAATATTATAAATAATAAAGGAGAAACTCCTTTAATGATATATTGTAGAAATAATAATATTAAAATAGTAAATTTGCTCCTACAAAATGGTGCTAATGTTAATATCAAAAATAATTTAGGAGAAACATCATTAATGATAACTTGCAATAGTTTGTATCACGATAATAATAAAGAAATAATTAAATTATTGTTAATGTATGGCGCTGACCCAAATATTAACAATATATATAATGAAAATTGTTTAATGTTATTCTGTTATAAAAATCATGAGGATTATAGTGAATGTATAATAGATGTTATGAATTTATTAATAAAGTATAATATTAATATCAACGAACAAGATTATTATGGTAATACTGTATTAATAATAGTATGTATATATTCATATATTAATATTATTAAATTTTTATTAGACAATGAAGCTTATATTAATATTAAAAATCGTGACGGAATGACAGCGTTAATGTATTTATGTTCATCTATAGAAAATAATAATCGTAAGATTAATGATATAATTAATTTATTTTTTTCTAAAAATGTAGATGTTAATATTATTAATAATTTTAATGAAAATGCTCTTACAAATTTATACCGTAATTATACTTTAAATCAAAAAGATAAAATTATTAGTGTTAAAATGCTTATTTCGAAAGGAATTGATATTAATATTATTAATAAATGTGGCAATAGTGCTTTTAATTATGCTTGTGTATATGATATATATTTAATAAGGTTATTATTATTAAATGGATGTAATTTTGATTTAAATCATAAATTTACTTCTATACGTGCTGATTATATTAAAAAATATTTATTAAGTAACGAATATAAAATAGATAAATATAATATTAATATTTAAAAAGCTTCAATTATATTTAGTAACATTGTTTTAATTTCAGATGATTATTTAAAAATAGTTTAATAATTATATTAATAATATAATTATATTGTTTTAATTTCAGATGATTATTTAAAATAGTTTAATAATTTATTAACATATTAATAAATAATTAATTATCATGATATAATAATTATATTACAGGAATATTAGATTCTAAAAATTTTACACAATAAATTTTTTGAGGTTAATTGGAATTTTTAAAAATATTTTCAAGGATAATTACCTTATATATCATAAAAAATAAAAATTTTATAATTTTTAATACTTATTAACTATGAAAACAAACCCATTTTTTGTTTATTAAATAATATTTTGTTTTTTATTATGAGTTAAAAAATTAAATTAAAAAAAATTTTTTAAATAAAAAATGAATGAAATAATAAAATCAGAATATGTTGTAAAAAAGACAACATTAGATAGTATTTTATATGTTGAAAATATTATAGAATATTGTAGTAATAAAGATAAAAATGGAAAGATTCAAAAAAGAAAATATCATGAGCCGGAGGTAATAATAAAAGATATAATTTTAGATGCTGTGGAGAGAACAAATTTTATTATGTTCCATTTATCACATTTTACTAAATTATATTTATGTTATTTAAATGATTCTGGTGAAAGTTTTCCAATCATTGATGAACAATTTATGATGAATGCTATGAGAGCAATCACATATGTAAATATTAATAGTGGCAAAATAACAGATGAAAATAAGTTTGTTATTGATAAATTAAATAAATTCCTCAATGACCACTATATTAAATATATTCCAGATAATAAAATGATATCTCGAAGTGATATAAAAGATATATTAAATGAGGAAATTAGTTCATATGTTGTAAAAATTAACACTAATATAGAATTAAATTATATTATGAGATTAAAAGAATATATAAATATACATTTTAATATCAAAAAAATAAGAGATGATATACATAATAATAATAATTTAGGCGTGCGTAGCACTCCATAATTTCCCATAGATGTCCCTTTTTGAAGGGACATCGTCGGCTGTAAGCTCCGGAAATTTATCAAAACAAGAAAAGATAAATTTGAAATCAAAAATTACAATAAATACTAAATTATTTGTTTATTCATTATTAGATAATGAAAAAAATAATGATTTAGATGATTTTTATAATAATGATTATGATTTAATAATGGATAAATTAAAAATACCTATATTAAAAAATATTGAGACAAATGATATTAAAAATGAATATGATAAATTAATTAATGATTATAATGAAATTATACAAATGGAAAATAATAAAATAACAGATAAACAAAATAATAAAACAGATAAACAAAATAATGATTATTATGATTTAAAAATAAACTTAAATAAAATAACAGAAAAATATGAAAAAGATTCAAAAAATTTTAATGAAAAATATGAATTATTTAAGAATAATATTAAAAATACAAAATATAATTATAATTATTTGATAAAATCAAACCCAACTATATATTTACAAAGTTTTTTTAATATAAATAATTATTTAAAAAGTGATTTAACTGGTAAATTTAATTGTTTTCCATTGTATAAAAATTCAATTAATAATTATATTACTATAACTACTTCATCATTAATAAATTTATTTACATTTAGTAAATTAAAAAATAAATATGTTAATGATATTAATGATAAAAAGGAAGTTAATGAAAAACAAAAAATATTTACCAAAAATAAGAAAATATTTGAAAAATCTGTAACAAAAGATAAATATATTATATGGAGAGAATATTTTAATATATATAAAGATGATAATATTAATTTTAAAGGTGAAAATAAACTAAATTATAATGATTTAAAAAAATTATTTAGAGTGAATGGATATAAATTTCATTATATTAAAACAGATGGTGTTGGTGTTTCTTTAGTTTTTGAAAAACTTGATTATAAAAAATCATCAACTAATAAAAAATCATCAACTAATAAAAAATCATCAACTAATAAAAAATCATCAACTATTAAGAATGATAATGATAAAAATGATAATGATAAAGATATTGAATTAGATACAAATGAAATAGATACACCATATTTACAAAAAATTGATGATTATAAAAAATATAAATTAATAGGAATTGATCCAAATAAAAGAGACGTTATTTTTTGCACTGATGGTGCTTACAGCCGACGATCTTCCCTCAAAAAGGGAAGATCTATGGAAAATATTAATGGTAAAACTAAATTTTTTAGATATACCAAACCGCAAATTAATCACGAAACTCTTAAAACTAAATACGATAAAATAAGGAATAAATCACGTAAAGAAGTAGGTGTAGAATTATTGGAAAGTGACTTATCACAAACAAACCCTAAATCCAATAATTTTGATATTTTTTGTAATTATGTTGATATTAAAAATAAAGTTTATTACGAAACTTATAAATATTATAATTATATCAAAAAACCATATGATCAAAATAATATTAAAAATGTTGGTTTTCTTAAAATGAAATTAAATACATATTTTAATACTAAGAGATCAGAGGAAAATATGTTTAAAAGATTTGAGAATAAATTTCTAAATGATGAGAATTTAAAGCCAAAAGATGTTATTATTTGTTATGGTAATTATGGAAATGGTGCTTTAAAAGGAACAGAACCTGTAAAAGGTAAAGGTATGAGAAATTTATTTAAACAACGGGGTTATAATGTTTTTCTTATAAACGAAAAAAATACTAGTAAATTATGCAATCATTGTCATTCTGAATTAGATAAGTTTCATTTAAAATGTCATCGTAAACGTAAAAAAGGTGATAATACTGAATATTCTGATGTTGAGAAAAAATCAAAAGTTCATGGAGTCTTGAGATGTAAATCTTGCAAAGATAAGGGTCCTATTAAATCTTTGATTTTTTCTAATAAACAATTTTCAGTTATGGAATTAAATAAATCTTGGAATGATAATAAATATTATAGAGTATGGAATCGTGATCTTAATGCTTCATTAAATATTTTAATAAAAGCTAAGCACATTATCCAAGGTTTAAATATTCCTGAATCTTTCAACTAATTATGTGTTTCACCACACATATCCCACATTGTATGTTTATCATATTATACCGTTTTTGGTTATGTTATAATATATGGTTATGATGATATTTTAAAATTATTATTAGTAAATGGTTTTGATTATAATTTGAATAATAATGATTCAAAATATTTTATTGAAAAATATTTAAAAAGTGATGAATATAAAAATGATTATAATAATTTAATTTTAGAAAAAGCGTCAACTATATTTAGTAAAATAGTTTTACTTTCAGATAATTATTTAAAATTTAATAATAAAATTAATGAAGATTCTCAAAAAAAGAGTTCTTTTGAGGAACATGAAGTAATTTTTTGAATATAGCTTTTGTTTTAGTAAATTAATATTTTACTTATAACATAAAATCAACATTGTTGATTTTTAAATAATTTATATTTTTTGTAAAATTTATATTTAATTTATTAACATTAATTATATTTAATTTATTAACATTAATTATATTTAATTTATTAACATTAATTATATTTAATTTATTAACATTAATTATATTTAATTTATTAACATTAATTATATTTTAATTTATTAACATTAATTATATTTAATTTATTATTACAGGAAAAACTCGATTCTGGAGAATTTTTTTAACCAAATATCAAAGGTAATTACCTTTGAGAATATATTAAAAATAAATTTGGCTTAATTTCAAAGCAATCGCAGATTGCAAGAAATTTGCGTAGCAAATTTTAATGCTTATTGACAATGAAAACATGTCCAATTTTTTCTCCAAAATCGAGTTTTTCCTGTAATACTTATATTTAAGTTATTATTAATATTTATATTTAATTTATTAACATTAATTATATTTAATTTATTAACATTAATTATATTAATTTATTAACATTAATTATATTTTAATTTATTATTAATACTTATATTTAACTTATTATTAATATTTATATTTAATTTATTAACATTAATTATATTTAATTTATTAACATTAATTATATTTAATTTATTAACATTAATTATATTTAATTTATTATTAATACTTATATTTAAGTTATTATTAATATTTATATTTAATTTATTAACATTAATTATATTTAATTTATTAACATTAATTATATTTTAATTTATTATTAATACTTATATTTAAGTTATTATTAATATTTATATTTAATTTATTAACATTAATTATATTTAATTTATTAACATTAAAAATATATTTAATTTAATTAACATTAAAAATATTTTTAATTAACATTAAAATATATTTAATTTAATTATATTTTAATTTATTATTAATAATTATATTTTAATATATATTTAATTTAATTAAAATAAGTTAATTATAATATTAAATATTATATATGTTATATTTAATAAATATAATATAATTATATTTATTAAATATATAATTTAATTAAAATAAGTTAATTATAATATTAAATAATATATATATATATTATATTTAATAAATATAATGTAATTATAAAGTTAAATAATATATATATATATATTATATTTATTAAATATAATGTAATTATAAAATTAAATATATAATTTAATTAAAATAAATTAATTATAATATTTAATATTATATGTTATTTATATATATTAATTATAATGTTAATTATAAAATAAATAATATTATTGATATTATTTTAAAAAATGAGTTTTGATAAATTAAATAAAAAAGAGATAAAAAAATTGGATAAAGATATTGATAATATTAATATCTTTAAGTTTATAAATTTGGTTATCAATAACGATCATTTAAAAGTTAATAATATATTATCTAAAAATTGTTTCAATATTAATTCGAAAAATAATTTAGGTAAAACAGCACTTTTTTATGTTAAAAATTATGCAATGGCTAAATTATTATTAAAAAATGGCTGTGATGTTAATATTGTTGATGATATCAATAATAATGTATTAATAGATATTATTAATAATAATTATATAAAAAATGATATAATATTAAAATTGATTAAATTATTTATTGATTATGGTGTAAATATTAATTATAAAAATATTAATCATAATACTGCATTATTATATGCTTGTATATATAGAAAATATAATATTGTAAAATTATTACTTGATAATGGTGCAAATATTAATTATCAAGATGCTGCAACTGGAAATACGTTACTAATTTTTTCAGATTTAAATATAAATAAACTATTAATAAATTATGGTATTAATGTTAATGTTAAAAATAATGATGGTAATACAGCATTAATGATACATTGTGAATATAATGATGTTAATCAAGTTGAATTATTATTAAATAATAATGCTAATGTTAATATTCAAAATAATTTAGGTTATACAGCATTAATGATTTTATGTTATGTATTTGAAGGGAAAGAAAAAACTGAAATTATGGAAATGTTATTAAAACATGGTTCAAATACAAATATTAGAAATAATAATGGCGAAACGTGTGTAAATTTTATATTTAAAAAATATACAAATCATAAAACTATTAATAATTTAAACTTGTTAATACAATATGGTCTTGAAATTAATAATCAAAATTATTTTGGAAAAAATATTTTAATGGATGCTTGTAAAAATGATAATATTAAAATTATCAAATATTTATTAGATAAAAATGCTGATGTTGACCTTATTGATGTTAATGGGATGAATGCTATAATGTATTTATTATCAAAATCAAAAAATATATTATTAATTGACTCAGAGGATATAAATATTTTAAATTTATTAATCCCAAAAAATATAAATCAACTCGATATATCAAATAAGAATTTGCTTATTTATTTGTGTGAAAAATGTGTTGGTGATTTTAATTTTATACAGCAAAATAAGGAAGCCCAAAGTTTGTGTAGTTTTATATTATTACTAATATCAAAAGGAATTTATATCAATAAAGTAGATAATAATGGGCTAAACGCATTAAGTTATTCATGTAAAAATAATAATATTATATTTATGAAATTATTATTATTAAATGATATACAAATTAAAAATGATGAATATACTTTAAAATATTATGATTTTATTAACGAATATATGAATGGTGATGAATATAATAATATTATATTATTAAAAGCATCACATATTTTTTGTGAAATAGTTTTATTATCTGACGATTATTTTAAGTTAACTTTAAATACATAAATTATATTATTAATATAATTTTTAATTGTCTCTATAGCCAGAATTTATTATCATTATATACTGGACATTCAATAAATTAATTATAAATTGGTATAGTTCGATACTAAAGAAACATATAGGTTTCTAAGCTGTAAGCCAAGGACAAAGTCCGAGGTTAGATCCTTAGATTTAACAAAAATTCGGAACCTTAATTGTATCAATAAAATAAATAAAATATTTTTTTCAGTTTGAATAAAATAAGTTAATGGTATAATATATTTAATTAATATTAATAATATATAATATAATTATTATCATAATAATAACTAAATTATATTAATAATATACTTTTAATTATAAATATTATTTAATTATTTATTAAATAATTTATTATTAAATTAATTCAAATTATTATTTAATAATTTAATTATAAATATTATTTAATTATTTATTAAATTTATTATTAAATAAATTTAATTTAATATTTAATAATTTTAATTATAAATATTATTTAATTATTTATTAAATTTATTATTAAATAAATTTAATTTAATATTTAATAAATTTAATTATAAATATTATTTAATTATTTATTAAATTTATTATTAAATAAATTTAATTTAATATTTAATAATTTTAATTTAGTATTTTATTATTTAACATTTTTAGTTTATTATTAACTATATTTAATTTATATTAAATAATTAATTTATTATTAAATAATTAATTTATTATTAAATAATTAATTTATTATTAAATAATTAATTTATTATTAAATAATTAATTTATTATTAAATAATTTATTATTAAATAATTTTAATTTATTATTAAATAATTTTAATTTATTATTAAATAATTTTAATTTATTATTTAATAATTTTATTATATTATTTAATAATTTTATTTTATTATCATTTCAAATATATAATAAATTATATTAATAATATAATTTAATTTTTTTTGAAAAAAATTATTTTATCGATAATTTTTAAAATGAAAATACATTATTTAATAAACTCGGTTGTTAACAACGATTTTGAAAAAGTAAAAAAATTATTACAATATCAAAATAAATATTTTAACATTAATTCCAAAAATAATTACGGTAAAACAGCTTTATTTTATGTTAACAAATATGATATGGCTAATTTATTATTATATAAAGGTGCTAATGTTAATATTTTAGATAATAATAATAATACAGCAATAATTAATATTATTGGATTTAAAATTAATAATGATAATAATAAAGAGAAAGTTAAAATAATTAAATTATTAATAGATAATGGAGCTAATATACATATTAAAAATAAAGAAGGTAATGATGCTTATTTACACGCATGTTGTTATTTAAATTATGATATTATAAAATTGTTATTATATAATGGGGCTAATGTTAATATTTTAGATAATGATAATAATACAGCAATAATTAATATTATAGGATTTATAATCAATAATGATAATAATAATGAGAAAGTTAAAATAATTAAATTATTAATAGATAATGGTGCTAATATACACGTTAAAAATAAAAAAGGTAATGATGCTTATTTACACGCATGTTGTTATTTAAATTATGATATTATAAAATTGTTATTAAATAGAGGAGCAAATATTAATTCTAAAAATTTAATAACAGGAAATACTTCATTAATGAATATGTTTAATAAAGATATAATAAAATTATTATTAAATTATGGAATAAATATTAATATTAAAAATAATGAAGGTAATACTGTATTAATGTTATTTTGTAAATATAATTTAATTGATTTAATAAAATTATTATTAAAATATAATGTAGATGTTAACAATCAAAATAATTTAGGTGAAACAGCGTTAATGATATCATGTGGTCAATATAATTATGATACAAATATTGAAATTATTAAATTATTATTAAGTTATAGCGCTAATCCAAATATTAAAAATAACAATGGTGAAAATTGTATGATGTTAATGTATAAAGAAAAATATTCATTTTATTTAAGTGATCAAAATAATTTAAATTTATTATTAGATCATGGTGTTAATATTGAACATCAAAATAATATAGGTGAAAATGTTCTAATGTTAGCATGTAATAAACTAGATAATGACGCCATTAATTTTTTTGTGGATAAAATTAATATAAATTTAACAAATAATGAATGTATGACGCCATTAATGATTATATTATCAAAAATCATAAAATTAAAATATAAAATATCCGAGGATAATTTTATTAATTGTATAATATCATTAATACCACAAAATATAAATAATGTTGATATTAATAATAAAAATGCCTTAATTTATTTATGTGATAATGATATTATTCATGAAAACAAATTATTTATTGTTAATGAATTAATATCGCGAGGTATTTATATAAATCAAGTAGATAATAATAAGTGTAATTCTTTAAGTTATGCTTGTAAATATAATTATTTGGATTTAATAATCATATTGGTCAAGAATAATATAACTATTAATTTTGAAGATAAATATATTTTAAAATATATTGATATTATTATTGAAATTTTAAATACTAATGCATCCAATATATTTAGTGATATTGTATTATTGTCAGATAATTATCTTGATTTTATTAAATAATAAATATATATTAAATAAATTTATTTTTTTAATGGCGTATTTAAAAATTGATGACTTACAGATTATTATTATTTATAAAGAATTATCTCTAGAACTAAATTATCCGTAATTATTATTATTAAATATTATTTAATAAATTATTATATATTAATTTTATTATTAATAAGATTTAAATTTAAAATATAGTATTTAATAATAATATATTAATAATTTAATAAATTATATTAATAATAAAATTTAATAATAACTATATTTAATAATAATAATATTTAATAAATTATATTTAATAATATTTAATAATATTTAATAAATAATATTTAATAAATAATATTTAATAAATAATATTTAATAAATTATATTTAATAATATTTAATAATATTTAATAAATTATATTTAATAAATTATATTTAATAAATTATATTTAATAAATTATATTTAATAAATTATATTTAATAAATTATATCTATTAAATATTTAATAATATTTAATAAATAATATTTAATAAATTATATTTAATAATATTTAATAATATTTAATAAATTATATTTAATAAATTATATTTAATAATATTTAATACAGAAAAAACTCGATTCTGGAGAATTTGCAAAGAAAATTCCTTGCTTCGCATTGGAATTTTTTTAACCAATTTTACTTTCTATTAATATAAAGATAATTACCTTAAAAACATATTAAAAATAAAAATAATATAATTTTTATGCTTATTAACAATGAAAACATACCCAATTTTTTCTCCAAAATCGAGTTTTTCCTGTATTATAATAATTATTTATTAAAAATTAAATATTATAATAATTATTTATTAAATAATTAATAATATTATTAATAAATATTTACTAAATTATTTTAAATTTTAAATAATTATTTATTAAATAATTAAAAATAATATCATTAATAAATATTTAATAAATAATTAAAATAATATCATTAACGAATATTTACTAAATTATTAAATAATTAAAAATAATATCATTAATAAATATTTAAAATAATATCTTTAATATATATATTTGAAAAATTAATATTTAATAATTTATAAATATTTTAATAATTTTAATATATTTAAATTATAAGTTAATAATTAAATTATAAGTTAATAAATTATAAATTAATAAATTATTAAATTAATAAATTATATATTAATAAATTAATTATAAATTAATAAATAATTATATGTTAATTATAAGTTAATAAATTATTAACTTTATAAAAATAAAAAATAATTTGACAAAATAAAATGAATGAAATAATAAAATCAGAATATATTGTAAAAAAAACAACAATAGATAATATTTTATATATTGAAAATATTATAGAATATAATAGTAAAGAAGATAAAAATGGAAATGTTAAAAAAAAAGAAAATATTATAAAATAGAGATAATAATAAAATATATAATTTTAAATACTGTTGAAATGACAAATTATTTGAGAAATCTATAACAAAAGATAAATATATTATATGGAAAGAATATTTCAATATATATAAAGATGAGATATAAATTTTAAAGGTGAAAATAAATTAAATTATGATGATTTGAGAAAATTATTTAGAATAAAAAAATATAAATTTCATCATATAATGACATATGGTGTTGGTGTTTCTTTAGTTTTTGAAAAACTTGATTATAAAAAATAATCAACTATTAAAATGATAATAAAGATATTGAATTAGATATAAATGAAATAGATACACAATATTTACAAAAAATTGATAATTATTAAAAATATAAATTAATTGGAATTGATCCAAATAAAAGAGATGTTATTTTTTGCACTGATGGTAAATATATTAATGGTAAAACCAAATTTTTTAGATATACCAAACATCAAATTAATCACGAAACTCTCAAAACTAAATATGATAAAATAAAAATTCACGCAAAGAAATAATTATCGGAAAGTGAACTATCACAAACAAATCATAAATCCAATAATTTTGATATTTTTTGTAATTATGTTGAAATTAAAAATAAAGTTTATTATAATTATATTAAAAAACGATACGAAGAAAATAATATTGTAAATGTTGGTTATCTTAAAATGAAATTAAACACATATTTTAATACTAAATAATATGAAGAGAATATATTTAAAAGTTTAATAATAAATTTTTAAATAATGAGAATCTAAAACCAAAAGATGTTATTATTTGTGAATTTATTATTAATTTTCCATTGTATATTAATGTAGAATCATAATTTTTAATTAAAAAAATTATTTATTCATTTTAATTTTATTAAAATTGAATAGGGAAGATTATATAATATATTTTATTAAAAAAAATTATTTATTCATTTTAATTTTTTTAAAATTAAATAGGGAAGATTATATAATATATTTTATTAAAAAAAATTATTTATTCATTTTAATTTTTTTAAAATTAAATATGGAAGATTATATAATATATTTTAATTAAAAAAAATTATTTATTCATTTTAATTTTTTTAAAATTAAATAGGGAAGATTATATAATATATTTTAATTAAAAAAAATTATTTATTTATTTTAAATTTTATTAAAATTTAATACGAAAGCTTATATATTTAAGAATTAAAAATTATGAGAACTTTAAATCAATAAATAATCCGTTAAAAGAATTATTGTATATTAGAATATTTATAAAAAGACTATAAATGAATAGTGCTTTATTTTGATATCTTAAATATTATTTATTAAATTTGTATATCGTTTAGATATAATATTATCTTGTTTAATATATAATATATTTAAATTATTAATATCAAAAATTTTTAAAAAAATATTTAAAATGAATAAAGTTGAAAATAAAGAAATTTATATAAGTGATATAATTAATAAAAATGAATATATTAATGATAGTTTATATAATATTGATATATTATTTTTCAAAAAATCATTATCTGAAAGAAATTTAAATTATAACGTATTTTTTATTAATCAAGAAAATGATGATAAATATACACCATTAATGTGCTTAATAGAAGACAATGCTAATATAAAAATAATTAAAAAATTAATTGAACTTGGAGCTAATGTTAATTCCAAAAATAAATACGGCTACAATATATTAATGATATCATGTATGAAAAAAAATTATGAAATTGTAAAATTATTATTGGAAAATAATGTTTTAATTGATGATAATGATAATGATGTTGATGATTCATATGATTATTATGATGATAATTTATATAATAAATATAATTTTATTAAAAACT
>Ga0209963_1001489_pt1 | contig 13571 bp, 8 predicted proteins | sample ThiBio_1000_biof_2_FD_183957 | JGI IMG/M metagenome (GOLD analysis project Ga0209963, IMG submission 183957) | Wastewater bioreactor microbial communities from Cape Town, South Africa - Thiocy_cont_1000_biof (SPAdes) | ecosystem: Engineered > Bioreactor > Thiocyanate-remediating >...
ACTATAAGTAATATAAATAAAAATGATGAATGTATTACATTTACAAATGGAGAAAATAAGTTAAATATTCCAAAAAATGTATTAATTCATCGTTCTGGATTTTTTAAAGATATGTTTAAAGATTTGCCAAATATAAATAAAGAAATAAAATTTGATGATTATAATAAATTAGAAATTTATTTGGAATATATTACATCCAGCACAATAAATAATAAAAATGAAATATATAATTTATTTGAAATATGTATATTATTTGATGATTGCGATATTAAACACTTAGCTAATAATTTATTATTATATGGTAGAGAATTAAATGTAGATAATTTACGTTTAGATATTAATAAATTGAGATTATTATATAAATATGATTTAAAAAGTTATTATTATCAATTAATATGTAATATGTATTATTATTATGAATACCCAGGACAAAAAATTATAAATTACTTAAAAAATGATAAATATAATAATAATAATTTTTATATTGATACAATAGAGCATATATTTAATTTTGCGTAGCAAAATTGAGGGAACTAAAGTTCCCGTAATTTTTATTTTGGTTCAAAAAGTATATAATTAATAATATCAATGATATTATTATATAATTTTATATATTATTAAAAATTTTAAAGTTAAATATTTTAAATATAAAATAATTTTTAGTTAATAAAATAATTAAAAATTATTAAATAAAAATTTTTAAATAAATTTTATAAAATGAATTTAAGAAACGTATTATTTGTTATCCATTATTTAGTAAATATTTTACATATTTTTCTTGATGTTTATGCTATTATTAATTTAAATGTTGAATATACTGCATTGATTATTGGTTTAGTTATTTTATTATTTTATCTATTCATTTATTCATTATCATTATATTCGAATAATAATTTTGAAAATTTTATTTTAGCATTTCATATTTCTTTTGGAATTTATGGTATTGTTGTTATTCTTGTAAATTATATACCGGTTATTAAAAATGATGTGTTTGTGATATATTTTCTATATCGTTCATGTTATATGTTAGTTAGCACTATTTATGTTTATTTATCCTATAAAATTATAGAAAATAAAAAAGATTATATTCAAAATGTGTGAAATATTATAATTTATTAAATTATAATTAATATATTATTCAAAAAAATTTATAAATTATCTAAATATTAATTAAATAATTAATATCATTAAATAATATTTAAATATTAATATCATTAATTATTATTATAATTTAATAAATTATAAATCTTATTATAAACTTAATAAATTATAAATATTAAAATAAATTATAAACTTTAAAATAAATTATAAATCTTAAAATAAATTATAAACTTTAAAATAAATTATAAATCTTAAAATAAATTATAAACTTTAAAATAAATTATAAATATTAAAATAAATTATAAACTTTAAAATAAATTATATTTTAATAAATTATAAACTTTGAAATAAATTATTAATCTTAAAATTATAGTTTTAATAGATTATAAAACTTAAATAAATTATAAATCTTAATAAATTATAGTTTTAATATATTATAAACATAAAATAAATTATAAATCTTAAAATAATTTATAGTTTTAATAAATTATAAACTTTAAAATAATTTATAAATCTTAATAAATTATAATTTAATAAATTATCTTAAAATAAATTATATTTTAATAAATTATAAATCTTAAATAAATTATATTTTAATAAATTATAAACCTTAAAATAAATTATAAATCTTAACATAAATTATATTTTAATAAATTGTAAACCTTAAAATAAATTATAAATCTTAACATAAATTATATTTTAATAAATTATAAACCTTAAAATAATTTATAATTTAATAAATTATAAACATTAATAATTTATAAATTAAAAAAATATAAATATTAAAATAAATTATATTTTAATAAATTATAAACTTAAAATAAATCTTAACATAAATTATTATAATTTAATAAGTTATTTTAACATAAATTATTATAATTTAATAAATTATAAATTTTAAGGAAAAAAACTTTAAATCAGTATAACCTATTTCTCGAAAAGCATAGCTTTTCTTGAGCTAAAAATTTTTAAAATAAATAATGTAATCTAAAGTGGAATAATTTTTAAATAATATATTTTAAGGAAAAACATCTTTAAGATAAAAATTTCTAAAATAAATAACGTTATTTAAAGTGGAATAATTTTTTTTAATAATTTATTTTAAGGAAAATAATTTTTTTAATAATTTATTTTAAGGAAAAACAGCTTTAAGTTAAAAAATTCTAAAATAAATAATGTAATCTAAAGTGGAATAATTTTTAATAATTTATTTTAAGGATAAACAACTTTAAGTTAAAATTGTCTAAAATAAATAATGTAATCTAAAGTGGAATAATTTTTTAATAATTTATTTTAGGAAAAAACAACTTTAAGTTAAAATTTTTTAAAATAAATAATGTAATCTAAAGTGGAATAATTTTTTAATTAAATTATAATTTTATAAATAAAATTATATTTTTAAATAAATTATAATTTAATAAATTATAAAACTATAACTTAATTATTATTTAATAAATTATTTAATAAATTATAATTTAATAAATTTCAAAAACTATAAATTAATTATAATTTAATAAATTATTAAAAACTATAAATTAATTATAATTTAATAAATTATTAAAAACTATAAATTATAATTTAATAAATTATAAAACTATAAATTAATTATTATTTAATAAATTATAAAATTATAAATTAATTATTATTTATTTTAGAAATTTATAACTTAAAATTATTTTCCAATAAATTAAACCATAGGAAAAACTTTATTTTGGAGAAAAATTAGGTCAACTTTGATTTTAAATAAAAATTAAAAATTAGAGACTTTTACGTATTATTCAATAAATTGTTTAAAAATTATAATTTAATAAATTATAAAAACTAAATTAATCATTATTTAATAAATTATTTTAATAATTTAATTTAATAAATTATTAAAAATTACGGGAACTTAAGTTCTATAAAGCTGTAAGTCCTCAATTTATAAAATTTATGTGCGTAGCAAAATTAAATAATAATTTATAAAAACTATAAAATAATTATTATTTAATAAATTATAACTTTTAAAATTTTTATTTTGAAATTTTATTTGAATTTTTAATAAATTAATATTTAAATAATAGTAATTAATTTTGCATTACAAAATTTAAGGAATTAAAGTTCTTGTGGTGTTTCAAAATAAATTAAGTAATTATATTTATAAATTATATTTATTATAATGAAAAAATAAATTAAAAAAATATTTTTTTTAAATTTATCTATTTTTAATTATTTTAAAATTAAGGAAACTTTAGTTTAGAGATAATCTCTAAAGAAATTATCACAATCAGCAATCCATCAATTTATAATATTTATGTGTATAACAAATTAAAAATTTATAAATAAAATAATAATATTTACTAAATTTTTTTATTAGTATTTTTTTTCATATAATATATAATCTTTTATTAGTATTAAATTTTTACCAATACATAAAAAATTTTTAAAAAATTCTTAAAAAAATATTTTTAAAGAATTTTAAATATATATTAAGAAAAATTATACAAGATGTATAATGATGATATACATGTTTTTGGAACAACATTGAAAATATTTAACAATAATGATACATTATTAGATTACAAATTATATAAAAATATATTATATATTTTAACATTCAGTGATAAAGATAAAAATTTAATACTAATACTTTTTGACATTGAAAAATATAGGATTATTAAAAAACATAAAATATATTCAAAATGTGGATGTTTTAATGATAATAAATTATTTTTTGCAAAAAATAAAAGAATAGAATATTATGAGCTTGGCAATTTAACCCATGGTGTATATTATAATGAAAATAATGAAATTGAAGATAATGTGTATGCTATGTATTTTATTAAAAAATTATATATATGTATTTTAAAAAATAATAAATTTATTATTTTAGATTATGTTGATAATATTAAATATAATATTGACATTATTGAAAACAATATTGAAAATAAATATAACTCATTTTATCAAGCAAATGAAAATATTTATTTAAATTTAATTTCAAAATTATATATATTTAATACAAATACAAAAATTTTTGAGGAACGTGATTATAATATTAATCAAAATTATCCAATAAATAAAGTTTCAAAATCATGTGCTATTATTATAGATAATTTATATGATTATAATAAGGGTATAGTTATTAGAATACGTGAAAATTATTATGATGATGGTTATTATGATTATGCTGATTATAATTATCAAAATTATGTGGCTGGTGGAAGTATTTATCACGAAAGTAATAATATTATAAATAATATATATTTAAATAGTAATGAATTAATAATTGTAACAAAAGGAACAATTAATAATTTTGATAATTTTTATGATGATTCTAAATTAATTACTTTTAAACATATTTTAGATAATAAAAATATAAATAATGTTGAAAATATAAATAACGTTGAAAATATAAATAACGTTGAAAATATAAATAACGTTGAAAATATAAATAATATTGAAAATATAAAAATACCTAAATCAATATTAATTGAACGATCTGGATTTTTTAAAAATATGTTTAAAGATTTAAATGATGATAATGAAAATATTCAAGAAATAAATTTTAAGTATTATAATATATTAAAATTTTATATTAATTATATTAAAACAAATTCAATTTTTAATGATGATGATATTGACGATTATTATAAATATAATAATAATGATGAATTTTTAATCATAAATACATTATTTGATATGTTTATATTTATTGAAGATATTGATATAGAACATTTATCTAATTATATTATTGGTGGTTGTATTTTAGAATTTTCAGAATTTTATTTTCTTGAAGTATTTTATAATTTAAATATGATGAAACAATATTATATATTATTATATATTCTTAACTATAGATATTCTGGAAATGAACTTCTTTTAAATTTAAATAAATTATACGGTGATTCAAAATATAATAAATTTTATGTGGATACTTTAGAAAATATAATTATACATAAACATTATATTCATAATGTATAAAAATATTTAATATATATTTAAATATATTTTAAATAAATGAACAATAGTAAATAAAAGTAAAATTAAATAAATATAAAATATATTAAATAATTAATAATTTAATAAATTATTAATAGTGTTAATAATATATAATAATAATATTCTATAAACAATTAATATTATATGACAAAAATATATTTTTAAAATTTAATTATATATTTTATTTATTAATATTTATAATTTTAAATATATAATATAATTATATTTTAAAAATATAGAATTATCAACATCAAGTAATAATACTATTTATTTTAGAAATTTATAATTCAAAATAATTTTCCAAAAAATTACGGGAACTCTAGTTTTAGGGATAATCCCTTTATGATTATCGCAAGCTATAAACCATCAATTTATAACATTTATGTGAGTAGCAAAATTAAATTATTGAAATCTAGTAAAATTAACAAAAATTTTTAAATTCATATACAGGAAAAACTCGATTTTGGAGAAAAAAATGGGGCCTGTTTTCATTATCAATAAGCATTAAAATTTGCGACGCAAATTTCTTGCAATCTGCGATTTCTTTGAAATTAAGCCAAATTTATTTTTAATATATTTATTTTTATATGCAATATAAAGGTAATTACCTTTAAAAAACTATCAAAAAATTCCAATGCGAAGCAAGGAATTTGCTATGCAAATTCTCCAGAATCGAGTTTTTCATGTAGTTGATTTCTCGAAAATCTAAAATTTTGAAGCAAATATAATTTATAAATAAATAATAAACATTAAATATAAATTACTTATAATTTAATAAATAATAAATAAATAATAAACATTAAATATAAATTACTTATAATTTAATAAATAATAAATAAATAATAAACATTAAATATAAATTACTTATAATTTATTAAATTATAAATATTAAATTATATATATTAAATTAAATAAATTATATTATTTTTAATAAAAATAATAAATATGTCACAATCTAATGAAATAAATATACAAGAAATTTTAGATGAAAATTTAAATGATTATCAAATAAATATTACAAAATTAAATATATTTAATGTGTTAGAAACTGTTATAGATTATTATTATAACAATAATAATATATTATATATTTTAACGCTTAATAATTTTTCTTTAATATTATATTCATTTGATTTAAATAATTATAAAATATTAGAAAAATGTAAAATTAATGGTTCATCTGGGTGTTTCCATAATAATATATTATATATATTAGTAGGAAAGAAAATTAGGTATTGTGATTTATGTTGTGATTTAAATGACATAAAATTTAAACATTATTATGATTTTGAAATTTTTGAAGACGATTTAACATATTTTTTTTCAAATACAGAAAAACGTATTCAAAACTTTGCACATTAAATGTATTTTATTGATAAATTATATATTTGTTATATTAATAATGATTTGTTTATATCAGAAATTGATGTTGATAATTCAGAAATTACTTATTATAAAACTAAATTTTGTGGTTTTGTTAATATATATGAATGTTGTTATAATACAAATAATAATATATATATATTTACTGGTTCAACATTATATAATTTTGATATATTAACTAAAAATTTTAAATGTGATAAATATTGTGATGTATCTCAATTTAATATACACAATAATTATTATAAAATTTCAAATTCATGTTTAATTATAGGTAATAAATTTCATAATTTAAAAACTAATGAAAAATATTTAATTAATGGTTCATTAGATAAATATGAATGTCATGAAAGTAATAATATTAAAGATAATATATATTTTAATAATTATGGACAAATTTTAATAAAAATAAAAGCAAATATTCATAAATTTAATAATTATTCTAATTTTATTAGTTTAACTAATGGTGTTGAAATTACTAAAATACCAAAAGATATTTTAATAAAACGATCTAAAATTTTTGAAAATATGTTTACAGATTGTAATAATAATGATAATAATATATCACTTAATTTTAAATTTTATGATTACTTAGAAATATATTTAAAATATATTCAAACTGGTCAAATTACAGAACATGATAAATTATTTGAATTATTTTTATTTCTTGAAGATATTGACATTGAAAATCTTTCAAATTATATAATTAATTTAATTTTAAACAAAAAAGATTCAAATTATGAGCATTGGTTACAAAATTTTAATAGAACTGGTATGAAAAAACAATATTATCAATTATTAAACTATAATTAATTAATAATATCATTGATATTATTAAAATTATGCGAGTCGTTGCTAGCTCAATTTATAACATTTATGTGCGAAGTAAAATTAATATTAATTAATTATAATAACTTTAATATTAATTAATTTAAACAATATTAATTTAAATAATATTATTCTAAATTAAATGATTAAAATAATTATTTAAGAATTAATAATTTATTATATATTCAATATTAAATTTTATACAATTAAATATTTATTTAATTAAATATATTTTAAATTTTATACTATTAAATATTTATTTAACTAAATATATTTTAATTATTTATACCATTAAATATTTATTTAACTAAATATATTAATTATTTATACCATTAAATATATATTTAACTAAATATATTTTAATTATTTATACTATTAAATATTTATTTAACTAAATATATTTTAATTATTTATACCATTAAATATTTATTTAACTAAATATATTTTAATTATTTATACCATTAAATATTTATTTAACTAAATATATTTTAATTATTTATTTATTCAATTAATATAATTTAAATATTTATTCAATTAATATAATTTAAATATTTATTCAATTAAATATAATTTAAATATTTATTCAATTAATATAATTTAAATATTTATTCAATTAAATATAATTTAAATATTTATTCAATTAAATATAATTTAAGTATTTATTCAATTAAATAATTAATAATACATTTATAAATAATATCATTGATATTATTAAAAAGAATTAAATAAATATTGTATACATAATATTAAATCATTAATATTATATTTATATTGATTACATATTAATAATTGTAAATCTAAAGGTAATTTATTAATAATAGATATAAATTTAAATATTTTTAAATTATTAATTATAATATATTCATCAGTAAATAAAATTAAAATAGTATATAATAATTTATCAGTAGTTATAGGAAATAATTCAAATGGAATATATTTAGTATTGTAAATTTTATAAGAATAATAATATGATAATTGATAATCTAGAGAAAAATTATTAAACATATAATAATTTATTATTTGTATTAATAAATCATCTGGTAATAATAATAAATAAGGTGTCAAAAATTTGAAAAACATTTCTGAAATATTTATTTCAATATTATAATTAATATTACTTTTTATTTTAACATTAATATGTTTATTTTTAATGAAATAATTGATAATATTCCAGTTTTTATTTAAAATAATATAATCTATTATTTTATATATTATATTATATTCTCTATATATTGTATAGTGTTTAATAACTGTTATATAGACATATAAATCAGTTCTAGAAATATATTCTATTATTTCATTTATTAAATTTAAATTTTTAAGCTCATCAACAATTTCATTTGATAGAAATGATTCTCTATATGGTATAATTAATAAATCATCTAATTTGTCTGATAATTTATTATGTGATTTAAGTTGTTCAACATATTTAGGATTAACAAATCTTGTTAATAGTGCTAAATCTCTTAAACTATAATTTAATTTATTAAGTTGATTTATATATTCGTCTGGATTTTTAATTAATAAATCAATAGTCTTGCATAGAGATAAATAATTGTTCATTTATAATTAAAATTTTTTTTTAAAATGGAAGAGCACTGGATTTATGAAAATAATTTTGTGCAAGATACAAACTTGGAATTTTATAATAACTTTTATAAAGAATTATTACCATTAGTTTCATCATATGAGACAATGTATTATGGTAGTTTATATGAATCAAAAAGATTATCATGTGTTTTTGTGAATGACACTAAATTACCATCAAATTGGTCTTACAATAAACTTAAAACTTATAAATTTGAAGATTTAGAAACAGTCAATCAATTAAAATTAAAAATTGAAAATTATGCCAAAAAATATGGATATGATATTAATTTTGATTATTGTTTAGCACATATTTATAGAGATGGGACTGATAAAATAGATAAACATTCAGATAGAGAAAGTTTAAATAATATAATTGCAAGTATGTCATTTGGTGCTACAAGAAAATTCAGATTACAAAAGAATGGAATTAAGTCTGGATTTGAAAAAGAATTTTATTTAGAAAATGGAGATTTATTAATAATGAGAGAAAATTGTCAAAAATTATATCATCATTGGGTTCCACAAGAATTAAAAGTAAAATCTCCAAGAATTAATCTGACATTTAGAAAAATAGAATAATAATTTATTTATAATAATATATAATAATTTATTATATATAGAATTTAATATATTTATAAATAATTTAATATTTAATAAATAATATATTTTAAATAATTATATTAAATAATATATTTTTAAATAATTAAATATTTATTAAATAATATGTTAAATAATTTAACATTAAAATAATATTTAAATAATTAAAGAATATATTTTTAAAATAATTTAATATTAAAATAATATTTAAATAATTAAAGAATATAATTTTAAATTAATTTAATATTAAAATAATATTTTAAATAATTAAAGAATATAATTTTAAATTAATTTAATATTAAAATAATATTTTAAATAATTAAAGAATATATTTTAAATAATTAATGAATATGTTTAAATAATTAAAATAATATTTTAAATAATTAAAGAATATATTTTAAATAATTAAAGAATATATTTTAAATAATTAAAGAATATATTTTAAATAATTTATATATCACTAATATATATTTAAATAATAATATTTAATAAATATTATTTTAAATAATTTATATATTAATGAATATTTTTTTAAATAATAATATTTATAATATATTATATATTTAATATAATATATAATACATAAACTATCAAATAATATGATAATTTATTATATTTTAATGTTATAATTAATATAAATGTATTATGTTTAATATATTATATTTAATATAAACAATAATTTTTTTAAATTTCAATAAAATTTAAAAATAAAATATGGAACTTGATATACCATTAATAAACGATTTATCTAAAACATTTAATAATTTTAATATAAATGAATATTTTGATTCAGAAATGATACAAATGCATAATGATTTTATAAATAAAGAAATTAAAAATTATAATGATGAACAAATATATAATTATATTAAGTTCATTAATATTACATGTTTAGATGTTAAGCATTATAAAAATATCATAAAATATATTAATAAAAATAATTTCGATTATTTTCTGAAGCTTTTTAATAATTATGATATATTCTCAGAATTATTTCATTTATTACCATATGATGTGGCATTAAATCATCCAGATATTAATAATCTTAAAGAAATATGGTTAGAACAAAATTTTGGCAAATTATTTATATATTATGAGGAATTTAAACCGTATTTAATTTATAAATCTTTATATAATGAATATTATATTATAAATAATAAAGTTTATTGTGATTACAATATTAATAAAATTTTATTAGACTTAAAAAATATTTATGATTATGAGAAAATTGATAATAAATATATATTAATAATAAAATATATTATTAATATAATAAGCAAAAATATAATAAATTATATTGAATTTACATGTTTATTATTATCATATATTAATAAATCTTTAATAATTTGTAATTTAAAATTGTTATCATATTTTTTAGAATATACCGATAATTATATTAAATCATTAGAAAATGTGGAATTTTTATATCAATATATATCAGGGGTATATTAAATGAATTATATTATCATCATTACGAGTATATTATAAATAATAAATTATATAAAAATAAAATATATACATGTAAAATAAAATATTTAGAAAATTTTAACAAAAATTTACAAGAAATATATATTTTAATTCCTTATGCATATGCTGAAAATTCAATAGTTAATGAAAGATTAGATATTCTCGAATATCTAACAAAGAATAAAAGAATTAGGATAAATAAATTATTATATTTATGTATAAAGAATAATAAATTAAATATTTTTGAATATTTATTAAAAAATGAGGCAAATATTAATTATACAAATTTATTAACTAAAAAATTAAAATATAATTTAGAAAAGGTCAAATTTTTAATAAATAATAACGTAGATATTAATAAATATGGATATAATGCTATCAAAATTTTTAGTGATTATAATATAGTAAAATATATTATAAATAATTTAAAAAATATAGATTATAATAAATTATATAAAATTATAATTGATGAAAAATTTAATTTGAATATATATTTAAATAAATTTGACATAATAAATGAATATTCTTTATTAAAAAGTGGAATTATTAACGTTATTAAAAAATATAATAATGGAGAATATAAATTAAATAATAAATTGATTTATTACAATTCTGAAAATGAGTGTATAGATTTTTTTAAATATATTATGATAATATCAAATAATCCATTAAATTATTTAAATATAAAAGAGCATAATTTAATTGATTATCATGATTTTATAAATACATGCGTAAATAAAGGATATTTAAAATTGTTAAAATTTTTGGACATGAATTTTAAATGCGATTATGTTTATAATATGGTAAAATTAATTTATTTTTCTAATAATGAAGATGATATTATATATTTTATTGAAAATATTTATATAGAAAGAGATTATAATACTTTAGAAAAGGTTATTTGTTCATTAATTGAAAAAGGATATTTAAATATTATAAAATATTTAGAAAATGATATACTTAAGAATACATTATATTTCTATATAATGGTATCTATACAGAATAAAAATATTGATATTTTAAAATATTTTTTAAGTTTTAATAGAATATATGGTAATAATGTGTTTTATATAGCTTTAAGAGTAAAAAATTATAAAATTATAAAATATTTAATTGATAATGTTGAATATATAGATAAAACTTTAACTTATATTGATTCATATTATAAAAATATTTACTATTTAGAAGATGAATGTTCATTTAAAATTTATGGTGAAACTGTTAAATATTTAATTAATAATGGAGCTGAAATAATATATACTGTTTTTGAAACTTTTTGTATATATGAAAATTTAGAAATTATTAAATTTTTATTGGATAAGAATAATAATTCTGATAAATTTCCGATAGGTGATTTAAATTATTTATTAATTAAATTAATTAACTTTAATAAAATAAATAGTATTAAATTTTTGGTAGATAATTATAATAAATTTATAAATTCTGAAGATGAAGAATTGTTAAAATCAATTAATAAAAAATGTATTGATGATGGATATGAAATTATTAAAATTTTAATGAATTATATTGAATTAACAAATGAAATGATGTTAACTTCGTATGAAAATTGTAATTTTAATATCGTTGTTTTACTATTTAAAAGTAAAAAACTTGATATTAATATTTTGAAATATAATATTAAAAAAGATAATAAATATAATAATATTAACAATTATTTAATTGAAAATGGTTTATTAATTTAATTTATATTCAATGAATATAAATAATTTTATTATTTTTCCGAATAATTAATAATTTAATACAATTATTTGCATAAAAATAATAATACATATATTTTATTTATTAAATAAAATAATATAATATTATATTTATATAAAAGAAGTTTATTTATATACGCGAATCTTATTTAAATAAGCTCTACACATATAATAAATTATAATATTTTAATAATTTAATAAATTATAATATTTAATAAATTATAATATTTAATAAATTATAATATTTTAATAATTTATTAAATTATTATTTTTAATATTTTATTATTTTTAATATTTCAAGAAAAACGAAGTTTTTCGAGAATTTGCTTCGCAAATTTTATTATTTTTAATATTTTTAATATTTTAATAAATTAATAAATTAATATTTTTAATAATGTAATAAATTATTATTTTTATTATTTTTATTTATTATTTTTAATAATTTAATAAATTATTATTTTTGATAATATTAAATAAAATAATTTAAATATTTATATAAATAATATAAAATTATTGAAATATATAAACTTAATAGAAGTGTATCATCAACTTCACCGTTATACTGAAGTTTACAAATAATTACTATCGTAATTATCCATAAAATTAAGCATAACGAAATTTCGATAAATTGTATTTTTATAATATTTATAAATAAATTATATATTATTAATATATATTTTTAAATAATTTATAAATTTAAAAAAATAATATTTTTAATAAATTATTATTATTTTTATTTTTTTTAATAAATTAATATTTTTAATATTTTATTAAAATATTATTTTAATATTTTTAATAAATTAATATTTTTAATAAATTAATATTTTTAATAAATTAATATTTTTAATAAATTAATATTTTTAATAAATTAATATTTTTAATAAATTAATATTTTTAATAAATTAATAT
>Ga0209963_1001490_pt1 | contig 13562 bp, 9 predicted proteins | sample ThiBio_1000_biof_2_FD_183957 | JGI IMG/M metagenome (GOLD analysis project Ga0209963, IMG submission 183957) | Wastewater bioreactor microbial communities from Cape Town, South Africa - Thiocy_cont_1000_biof (SPAdes) | ecosystem: Engineered > Bioreactor > Thiocyanate-remediating >...
GGATATCGGTTATCCCGCACAAGATGTCGGCGCGTTCAGGCGTAGAGAAAGACGCCACAGCGTAGAAAAAGGCGGGATCGCTTGCCGCAGAAACACCGCGACCGAACGCTTCTGCCGACGTTCATGTCGCGCCCGGGGATCGGTAGGGCGAGGCTCTGTGCTCCGATGGGCCGTGACATTCGATCTCTCTCTGCCAATCAACGAGTTCACGACGCCTCGATCGTGAACGAATGGTTTTCGATGACGCGGGGGGGGGGGGTGGCTCAACCGCAGCCTGGGACGAGCGCGTCGGCGCAAGCGTGGCTGTTCCGGACAGAAGCCGGCCGACCATGAGCGCACGACGAGGCAAAGGCGAAGTCTGCGGCATGATGTCAGGTGCTGTCATGCATCATCAAGGTCTCTCCCCTCATTCCGCAGCAGCCTTTGGGTTGAGGTGCGTTCCACATTTCGTTCTAGGGGCTTCCTCCCTCGCCAGTCCCCAGCCTTTGACGAGGGCGTAGATCGCCGGAATGACGACAAGCGTAAGCACCGTCGACGAGACCATGCCGCCAATCATCGGCACGGCGATGCGCTGCATGACTTCTGAACCAGCTCCAGTGCTCCAAAGGATAGGCACAAGTCCGGCCATAATGGCGACGACAGTCATCATCTTCGGTCGCACGCGCTCGACGGCTCCGAGCATGATTGCTTCGTAGAGATCGGCTCGGGTGAACGGTCGGCCATCGCGGCTTCGATGCGTTTGCACCTCCGCCATTGCGCGATCGAGATAGATCAGCATGACGACGCCGGTCTCGGCAGCGACGCCGGCGAGCGCGATGAATCCGACCGCAACGGCGACCGACATGTTGAATCCCAGCCACCACATCAGCCAGACGCCTCCGACGATGGCGAACGGCAAAGACAGCATGACGATCAGTGTCTCGGCGAGCTTGCGGAAGTTGAGATAGAGCAGCAGGAAGATGATCAGCAGCGTGACGGGCACGACCAGTTTCAATCGCGCCTCAGCCCGTTGCAGATATTCGTACTGGCCGCTCCAGCCGAGCGAATAGCCCGGCGGGAGCTTTACTGATGCAGCAACCGCCTTCTGGGCGTCAGTGACGTAGCCGCCGAGGTCACGGCCGCTGATGTCCACATAGATGTAGGTCGCAAGCTGGCCATTCTCGGTGCGAATCGAGGTTGCTCCACGGGTGAGCTGGACCTTTGCCACCTCGCCCAGCGGAATGGCGCCTCCACCGGAGATCGGAACCTCTACATCCGCGGCGATGGCCTGCGGGCTCGACCGCAGGTCGCGCGGATAGCGGATGTTCACGCCATAGCGCTCGCGTCCTTCAACTGTCGTCGTCACGGTCTGTCCCCCGAGCGCGGTGGCGATGACGTCCTGCACGTCGCCAACAGCAAGGCCATAGCGACCGAGTGCTTCCCGGTTGGGCACGATGTCGAGATAGTAGCCGCCAATGACACGCTCGGCGTAAGCGCTCGAGGTTCCCGGCACTGTCTTCAGAACCCTCTCGATTTCTCGGGCGATTTTCTCCATCTCGCCGAGGTCGGTGCCGAACACCTTCACGCCGACGGCCGTGCGGATGCCCGTCGACAGCATGTCGATGCGGGCGCGGATCGGCATTGTCCAGGCGTTGGAGACGCCCGGGAACTGCAGCGCCTTGTCCATCTCGGCCTTCAGGCTATCGACAGTGACGCCGGGTCTCCACTGATCCTTCGGCCTTAAATTGATGATGGTCTCGAACATCTCAGTCGGAGCGGGATCAGTCGCCGTCGCAGCCCGGCCCGCCTTGCCGTAGACGGATTCCACTTCCGGGAACGATTTGATGATGCGGTCCTGTATCTGCAGAAGTTCCGCCGCTTTGGTGACCGAAATGCCGGGCAGTGTCGTCGGCATGTAGAGCAGCGTGCCTTCATCAAGGTTTGGCATGAATTCGGAGCCGAGCTGGCGCGCCGGCCATACACTGACGGCGACCGCGGCAAGGGCGAGCAGGATTGTGAGGGTCTTCGCCTTGAGCACCGCGCGAATGATCGGCCGATAGACAAAGATCAGGAAGCGATTGATCGGGTTGTTGTGCTCCGGGATGATGCGTCCCCGCACAAAAACCACCATGAGCGCTGGCACGAGCGTCACCGATAGGAACGCTGCAGCAGCCATCGCAAAGGTCTTGGTAAAGGCGAGTGGGCCAAACAGACGGCCTTCCTGCGATTCCAGCGTGAAAATCGGCAAAAAAGAAACCGTGATGACGAGCAAGCTGAAGAACAGGGCGGGCCCGACCTCGCTTGCAGCGTCGATCAGGATTTGCACGCGGGGCGTTCCCGGTGGGGCGCGCTCCAAATGCTTGTGCGCATTCTCGATCATGACTATGGCGGCGTCGATCATTGCGCCGACGGCGATCGCGATACCACCCAAGCTCATGATGTTGGAGCCGAGACCGATCGCTTTCATGGCGATGAATGCCATGAGGATGCCGACCGGTAGCATCAAGATGGCAACCAGCGCGCTACGCAAATGAAGCAGAAAGACGACGCAGACCAGCGCGACGATAATGCTCTCTTCGGTCAGCGTGCGGCGCAGGGTTTGCACCGCTGCCTCAATGAGGTGTGAGCGATCATAGACGGGCACGATTTTCGCACCATTTGGCAGGCTTCCGGCGATATCGGCGAGACGCTGCTTGACGTTGTCGATCACAGTCAGCGCGTTGGCGCCGAAACGTTGCAGCACGATGCCGCTCGCCACCTCTCCTTCACCGTTCAACTCCGTGATGCCGCGCCGCTCATCGGGGCCGATCTCGACGCGCGCCACGTCCTTCAGGCGAAGCGGCACGCCCTGGTCAGTCTTCAAGACGATGTTCTCGATGTCGGCTGGGGATTTAATGTAGCCGCGGCCGCGCACCATGAACTCGAACTCGGATAGCTCAAGCGTGCGACCACCGACATCCTGGTTGCTGTTGCGCACGGCATCACGCACGGCAGCGAGCGCGATTCCCTGGGCGCGCAGCCGCAGCGGATCGACGATGATGCTGTATTGCTTGACGAAGCCGCCGACGCTCGCGATCTCGGCGACCCCTTCGGCCTTTGAGGCGGCGAAGCGAATCACCCAATCTTGCAGCGAGCGCAGCTCGGCAAGGCTCATTTCCTTGGCAATGATGGCGTATTGGAAGACCCAGCCCACGCCCGTCGCATCGGGCCCGAGGCCTGGCGTCACGCCTGCCGGCAGGCGCTGTGCAGCGGCGTTGAGATATTCGAGCACACGGCTGCGCGCCCAATAGGGATCGGTGCCGTCCTCGAAGATCACATAAACGAAGGAGACGCCGAAGAAGGAAAATCCCCGAACCACCTTCGATTTTGGGACGGTCAGCATGGCGGTTGTCAGCGGATAAGAGACCTGGTCTTCGACCACCTGTGGAGCTTGGCCGGGGTAGTCAGTGTAGACGATGACCTGGACGTCTGAGAGGTCCGGGATAGCGTCCAGCGGCAGAGTCTTGAGCGCGTAGGCGCCGGCGGCGACGGCGAAGACAGTGCCGACGAAAATCAGGACGAGGTTGCGCGCGGACCACGCGATCAAGCGGGCAATCATGGCGCGCTCACCGCAGTCATGCCAGTGAGTGCAGCGTTGAGGTTGCTTTCCGCGTCGATCAGGAAGTTGGCTGAAACAACGACGCGGTCGCCGGTCGCGACTCCGTTGCGGATCTCGGTGTAGCCGCCACCACGCGACCCGATCTTGACCTCACGAGGCTCGAAGCGGCCTTCGCCCTTATCGATGATCACGACCTGGCGTGTGCCGGTATCGATCACGGCGCTGTCGGGAACAGCGGTCACCGGGCTGATGCTGCCCGTCGCGATCTCAACATCGGCATACATGTCGGGACGCAGGAGTCTCTCCGGGTTCGGAATCGCGATCCGGACCTTGGTCGTGCGGGTTGCTGGGCTAACCTGCGGATAGATGAGCGCGACGCGCCCTTGGAACGTCCGCGCAGGAAGGCTGCGGACCCGGATCGTCGCCGATTGACCAGGTTCTACGTTCGCGAGCGCATACTCAGGCACATCGGCGATCACCCAAACGGTCGAGAGATCGGCGATGCGGAACAGGATGTCGCCAGCGGCCATCTTCATGCCTTCGGTCGCGTTGCGCGTTAGAACAACGCCATCGCGTGGGGCGTACCATGTGAAGGCTGCCGGAACTTGATGAGTCCGATCGATCTCGTCGAGCACTTCCTTCGGCACAGCGAAGTTTTCAAGGCGGCGACGCGCGACGTTGAGGCCTGGATTGATCTGAACTTGCACGGCGGCGGCAGCCAGCTCGGGCGAACGGAGTTGCAGCAATGGCTGGCCCTTATGCACCCGGTCTCCGGTCGTGACATTCTCGACGTTGCCGACGTAGGAATCAGCGGGAACAGTCACGACCGAGACACTGCGCTCGTCCAGTTGCACCGTTCCGGGTGCGCGCACCAGTTGGTCGACGACCCGATCGCCGACGATCTCAGTGCGAACGCCGGTTCGCTGTAACTTGCCCGGCGCAATCTTGACGACGGAGCCATCCTCGCCGTCGCCAGCGTAGACGGGAATGTAGTCCATTCCCATTGAGTCCTTCTTCGGCACCGGCGAAGTGTCGGGCAAGCCCATCGGATTGCGATAATAGAGAAGCTTCCTCGGTGTGCCGTTTGGCGGCCGGACGGCGCCGACGTTTGCCTCTGGGTTTTCGTCGAAGCTGATGTCCTCGCTTGCGCGCACCGCAAGGAAGTCACGCCCGTCCTCCGTCCGGCGCGGCGCAGCCGAATAGGCGGAACGGCCGTCCGGGTCGCGATAGTAGATGATCGGACCAAATGCTGTTGGTTCGCCGTGGGCAGGAGCGGATGCGGTGCTGTCAAGCCGGGGAATGGCCTGAAGCCAACGAATAGGCGGCAGCACGATTGCGCGCTGGCCGGCCCAATAGCCGCCAGCCCCCGCCACCAGAATGGCGGCGAGGGTGAGGGAGGAGCGGCCTGCCCGATTCATGGCACGGCCGTGATGACAAGCTTGTTCTCGACCGAGCCGGTCTCGCCCTGAACTTTCGCACCGAGCGAGAGCTGCCAACCGCCAGCCATGCTAAGGTTGGCCTTGAACCGGTAGATGCCGGGTTCGGGGCTCGGGACCGACGCCAGTTTCGTCGTCATCTCCTGCATGCCGTTCGGCGCCATGTCGAGACGGGTCGCGAAGATGACCGCATCAGGCACAGGCTTGCCTGTCACCTTGTTGATCAGGCGCACCGCAATCACGGCGTCACCCTTTTTGATCTCGCTGTTTACGAGCTGGAACTCGTAGTCCTGGATGGCGGCTTGCGCGATCCCGCCCGTCGAGGCAAGACCGATCACCGCCGCGGTTGCGACGCGCTTCAAGTTCGAAAAATTCATTGTCCAAGATTCCCAAATTCATCGTCTGACCACGCAGACGCGCGGAGGCTGATGGCTCGGTTGCACGACCGAGCCATGCGGCATCACCGCGTGACCGTCGGCCATGCGGTGGGCGCGGCTCCACAAGGAGCCGCCGATGGAGTCAGGCTTTGGGAGGTTTAGGTGGAGGCGGGTCCGCTAAGAGGTCCCGTAGATTGTCCTCGCCTGGCGTCTTCACGTCCGCGCCGGCAATGAGGGCCGGCAAGGCGGCAGAGAAGGTAGGTGCTACGGGAAAGCACTTCGCGGCGCACAGGAGCGCCAGTGGGCAGGATTTCGAGCAGTCGGGTAAGGCCGGCTTCTCGTTGGGACAGCATGGCATGGCGTCCGACATGGAGGCCGTCTCGGACATGCCCGCCATCGGCGCGTCATCCATCGCCACCGCGCTCGACGGCGTCGCCATCGGCGCGGTCAGAAGGCCCACGATCGCGAGGATAGAAAGCAGGCGGGGTATGAGCGATAAGAGCTGCACGCTCTATGTTTCGCACAAACCGAGAATTAATAGAAGCACGACATGTTAACGATTCTGTCGCGGCAACGTGACTTGCACGCTTACGCGACGATATGCAGCTCCCATACACAATACCGTGAGCCTAGGGAGCTTAACATTGAACTATAAATATCGCTTTCTTGCCGTTGAACTTTGCTTTTGGGCGGCAAGGTCGGGCACTGTTGGCGTCGTTTTCGTCCGTCATCATCCGGGGTGATTTGGCCTGGTTTTGATGCTCTTGGATCGTTGTCGCGGGTGGCCTGGGCGCGCATTCGGCCGGTCAAGAAAAGCCCCGCCCGGCGCGGCCGGGCGGGAGGCGTTGCGGAAGCTTCAGTCGCCGTTGCGCTTGTTCGGCCGCGACCAGATGAGGGTGAAGCCGTCGCCGTCCTCGTCGTCGAACAAGTTGGCGAAGATTGGCGCCGTGAAGGAGGGGTCGTCGAGCTTGAGCGAGAGGTAGTCGCGGCCCTCGTTGGAGCGCTTTGACCACGCCGCCCCGATCTCGGCCCGGCCCACATAGACGCGGTGGCTGGGAGCGTTCTCGTTGGAGCGGTTGGTCTCGGCGACGATCCGGACGCCCTTGGTCTGCAAGCTCAGGGTGACGATCTCGCCCTGGAAGTCGCTGCCGACCTTCTTGAAAGAACCGATGTTAGCCATGTCACTTCTCCTTGCTGGTTTCGAGCCCGCGACCACCGCGGCCTCGATGGCGATCGACAGGCCGGGGACGATCGACGACGCACCCGCTCGCGGGCCGGAGCGCAGCGGAGGATGACGGCGGTGAGACTTTCTTGCCTCGCGAGGAATGGGCTTTAGCCCAGGGGAAGAAAGTCGCGCCGACGGCGTTGCGGCTCAGGCGATCGAGGCGCAGCCGGTCTTCGGCCAGATCAGGCCATCACGAGGCCAGGTGCGTCCGTGCTCTGAACAGCATCCTCGGGAGAAGACGTGGCGGATATCGGTTATCCCGCACAAGATGTCGGCGCGTTCAGGCGTAGAGAAAGACGCCACAGCGTAGAAAAAGGCGGGATCGCTTGCCGCAGAAACACCGCGACCGAACGCTTCTGCCGACGTTCATGTGGCGCCCGGGGATCGGTAGGACGAGGCTCTGTGCTCCGATGGGCCGTGACGTTTATTCTCGCTCGTAATATCGAGATCCTATGACGCCCGACCGTGATCACCGTTGTTCGACGACGAGGACGGCGCAGTTCAGCCTTCGCGTGTTGCAGCCGTAAGAGCTGGCTGCGACTCATCCGTTCCCGCCCCGCCCGGCCGTAGCGGAAGGGGTTCGGCCAAGATCGTCATGCGCGCCCAGGCCGTGCAGCCGATGACGATGGCGCCAATCCATGCGAAGGTCTCCCGCCAGAACAGCGACGGAACACCGATCTGGGAGAGCCCCAGTACGGCGTGGTAGCCGGCGATGGCAGCGGGAATAGCGAAGGCTGCGGCGATGGCGGCGCGCAGGGGAATCGGCTTTACGAGTGCGAAGGCGATCTGGCCAATGCCCAGTGTCAACGCGCCGACGGCAACGCCGATGAGAAGCGCGCCGAGAACGCCTGCGCCGTCATGAAACGCAGCCATGCCAGCGGTGAGCCCGACGAAGAAAGGCAGCGCATAGACGGCGAGCGTGAAAATCAGCCAGCAGAACAGGCCGATTCCGAAGATGCTGAGAATGAGTCCGATAACGAGCATGGTGGTAACCTCCGTGACAAAAAAGATGTGACGGTCGCGCCTTCCACCACCACCACGGCGCGCCTCTAAGTATAGCGGAAGATAGGGCAGAATGGGAGAGCAAACCCCGCCGGCAGCCATCCCTCGTTATCCGGGAACCTACCAGCGGCCTGCTCAGGTCACGGTAGATCCGATGAGGCGAGGTACGCTGCGTTCGGCCGCCAGCAGAATGAGGCGGCCGTATCACCGAGTTGCAACAACGCGCCTGACGTACGATCAGCGACGACAAGACCAAAGCGGAAACTACATCATGTTCAGTGTGATTTCCGTCTTATTGGAACTCATGCACGCAAACAGAACGTGGCGAGATGCTTGAACAGGCGCATGACGCCCTATGGGTTGCGGAAGGGCCGATCGTGCGGTTCTTTGGCGTTCCCTATCCGACACGCTCGGCGATCGTCCGGCTCGAGAACGGCGACCTGTGGGTCTGGTCCCCGGTCAAGCTGACTGCGGACTTGCACGCTGAGGTAAATCAGCTTGGTCCAGTTCGTCATCTCGTAAGCCCGAACAAGCTCCACCACCTTTATCTGTCGGAGTGGAAGGCAGCCTTTCCTGAGGTGCAACTGTGGGGACCACGATCGACGATCAAGAAGCGCTCCGACCTCGCGTTCCGCGGAGCGCTGCAGGATGATCCGCCGTCCGAGTGGTTCCCCGACATCGATCAGGCATGGTTTCGTGGCTCCTTCGCGATGGACGAGATCGTGTTTCTTCACCGTCCCTCGGCCACGGTAATCGTCGCCGACCTTATCCAAACATTCAGCGACGCGTTTCTCCAAAAGCATTGGGGTTGGTACAGCTTCTTGGCGCGTCTGGATGGTCTGACCCAGGATCAGGCCTGCGCGCCGCGGGAATGGCGATGGTCATTCATCAATCGCGCGCCTGCGCGTCGGGCGCGCGACAAGGTGCTGGGCTGGAAGTGCCGAAATCTGATTGTGGCACATGGCGAGAGACCTGGCTCCATCGGCCAGGCGTTTCTAGCCAAATCGTTCAAATGGCTCGGAGCCTCAGGCGGCGCGTCGTCTACACGCTGCTAGGCATCGGCACTAGCAGTCGCTGCGGCTCGTATCGGTGCTTAGCGAATGGCGGCGCTCACGCGCCGCCCTCGCCATGCTTCCAGACCGGGACGCCGAGCTTCTTCGCCTTGTCGGCCAAGTTGTCCTGGATGCCGGTGCCCGGGAAGTGGAGAACGCCAATCGGCAGGACCGCAAGCATCGCGTCGTTGCGCTTGAATGGTGCGGCCTTGGCGTGCTTTGTCCAGTCGGGCTTGAAGGCGATCTGCGGCACCTTGCGGTTGCTCGCCCATTTGGAGGCGAGGAGTTCGGCGCCCTTCGGTGAGCCGCCGTGCAGCAGCACCATGTCGGGATGCTTGGCGTGGACCTTGTCGAGCCGATCCCAGATCAGGCGATGGTCATTGAAGTCGAGGCCGCCGGTGAGTGCGATCTTCGGTCCCGGCGGAAGCATCACCTCGATTTCGGCCCGTCGCTTCGCAGCCAGGAAGTCGCGGCTGTCGATCATCGCGGCCGTCAGCGCGCGGTGGTTGACCAGCGATCCCGAGCGGGGACGCCAGGGTGAGCCGGTGTGGACCTCGAAATGTTCGGCGGCCTGGTCGCGGAAGAGTTCCATGCTGTTGCGGCGCTCGGTCAGCGTGATGCCCTCTGCCGTCAGCCGTTCGAGTTCGACGGATTTCACCTCCGAGCCATTCTGCTCGCGCTGACTGCGCCGCTGCGCCTGCTCATTGTCGTCGAGCTCGCGCTCGATGCGGTCGACGGCGCGGTGGAAGAGATTGACGGTGGACCAGAGCAGGTCTTCGAGGTCCGGTTCGAGGCGCGTGTCGCTCAGGGTCGAGACGAGAGCGTCGATGATGTCGGCGACGGCTCCGGCCACGGCATTGCCTTCGGGAAGCGGCCTTGGATCGGGTTCGTCCTGAAAGGGGCGGTAGCCATAGAGCTGAAGCTCGTTGAGGACATGATCGGTCGGGGATGAGCTGTGCGGTGGTTCGAATTCGGTGTCGTCCTGGTCGGTCGTCATGGTGAGGTCCTTTGCCGGATCGGCCGCGCCCATCGCGGCCTTCGTGGCGATCACTGGACCGGGAGCGGAACGGGCCTGCACCGCGGCGCTCTTGCGCCGCGGCCGAAGCGCAGCGGAGGACCGAAGGGGCCGGCTATTTTGTCTCGCGATGTAAAGGCGGCTCTGCCGCCGACGGAAAATAGTCGGCCCGCGAGGTTGCCGGGCCGGGGCGCTTCTGGTCCGATCGCCCTCCAGAAGGCCAGGGTGCGGACTCTATCCGGCTCTTGGGACCTCGCCTCGACCGACAATGGCGACGCTCGAACCGCCGTGCTTCACCCCGTTTCGGCAGTCGCCATCAGCAGGAAGCGGGCGACGTCCTGCGGGATGAGTTCGACCCGCAAGGCTGCCTGAAGTGCGTCGAGGCCGAAGCCGCGCAGATCTTCGTTGAAGTCGCCACGCTTGGGCGACCAAGTGATCGCCTCGATACCCGCCGATTGGGCGCGCTCGGTCAGAGCCATCGCCGCCCCGTCGCCGGCCGCATCATTGTCGCGCGCGACATAGAGCCGGCGCAGAGTCGGCGGGAGCAAAAGAGCGGCGAGGTGGTTGGCCGACAGAGCGGCGGCCATCGGCAGGGTTGGCAGCACGCAGCGCAACGACAGCATGGTCTCGATGCCTTCGCCGGCCGCGAGCACATCATTGACCACACCGAAGCGCACGGCGTTGCCGAGAAGGTCGCCCATCGCCCGCCGCGGCGTGTCGATCGGCGCCTTGCCGAGACGGACAGGATGGAAGCCATCGGGGTCGAGCCAGGTGCGATGCGCGCCGGTGATCCGTCCATCGAGATCGGTAACGCGCGCGATCATCGCGGGCCAGGTCTCGGTCGGCGAAGTGTCGTCGGGCCGGTAGTAGCAGCGCGGATGGAATCGCAATGCGCCGTCTTCGTGCAAAGGCGTAATGCCGCGATTACGGAGATACGTCTCGACGAGAGTGCGCATTGGCGGCTGCGACATGGCGAACAATCGCCGCGCCGCCTCCGGCGAGCCGGTCGGTGCATTGGGTGTCCGGGCGCGCGGAGGATCGGACGACGGCTCGGGATGAGGCAGGCTCAGGAAGCGACGAGCTTCGTCGGCGACGTCATGGAAGTCGATAAGGCCGCAGCTTTCGCGGATGACATCGAGCAGATCGCCATGCTCGCCGGTCGCCGCGTCGGTCCACTTGCCGGCCGGTCCCTTCGGCGACTCTTTCAAGCGGACGTACATGGAGCGGCCGGGCGTGTTGCGGGCATCGCCGACGAGCCAATAGCGGCCTTCGCGGCGGCCGTTGGAGAGATAGTGACGGCAGACCGTCTCGGCGTCGCGCGCGAGACGGTGCGCCAGGTCGGAAGCATCGCGCGGCATCACGCGGCCTCCCGCTCGGCGATGCGTTCGACCGGATAGCGATCGAACACCTTCGCCAGCACCGCGATCCCGCTCGCATCGGCCGGCACGAACATGCGCAGCCTCCAGGAGATGATCTCGTGGAAGAGGCCGTAGGCTTTCAGCCGGTCGCGCATCGTGTCGTCGAAGCCCGACAACTCGATGCGGTTCGCGCCCATCACGCGCACGCGGCGGAGCTGGAGGCCTTCGGCGAGATCGAGGACGGTTCGGCCGTCTATGAGGGCGGCGAAGGCGGCGTCCGGCGTCAATGTCGGAGCGCCGGCCGCGAGGGCGGTCGCGACCCAGGCGGGCGAGACCTTGCGGCCGATGATGCGCTCGCCGGCATCGGTCTGAAGCCGATAGACGCGGGTCGACTCGTTCGGCAGCCGTTTCCAGATCGGCAGGAGCAAACCGGCGACGACGTGGATGGTGCTGTCGGTGAACGTGGGCACTTCGCCGAGTTCGGTCTGCCACGCCGCCGCGAAGCGTTCGCGGTCGGCTTCGGTCCAGTGGCTTTCCGCCATCACCTTCAGCGGCAGGCTGTGATGCTCCATCGGCCGGATCAGGCGCACACGGCGCTCGATCTCGCCGTCGTCGAGCATGAGACTTGGCGCCGGGACTTGGACGGCGGCGCGGCCCGAGCGCTCGTTGATGAGCAGGACCGCGCGCGGATCGGAGAGACGATCGAGCGCCTCGTACAGCCTGACGGGTTGGTTGCGGCGGCGCTCGGTGATGGTGAGCAATCGCGTTTCCGCGCCGGTGGCCGGATGGCTATAGATGACGCTCCGATCGGTGACGAGAAAGCTCTCGGCGCGCAACGTCTCCAGTCCGGCGTCGTAAGTGCCGGATGCGATCGCGCCTTCGATACGGGCGGTGAGCAATTGCTCGAACGCGGTGAAGAGCACATTCTGCAAGTCGATGGTCAGCGCCAGCATTCTGTTCAGGAAGGTCGTGATCGGCGGCAGCTCATCCTTGATGCCGTTGGCATCCATGAGTTTCAGCCCGGTCGATGCCTCGAAGGTCTGAAGCGAGCAGCCGTCGACCTTGCCGCGCACCAGCAGCATGTAGAGCTGGCGGAGCGCATCGCGGCCGTAATGGCTTTCCAGATTGTCCTCGGGTCTGAAAAGGCCTTGGCCGCCGGTTTGGCGCTGGCCGCGTGTGATCGCGCCCAGCGTGTCGAGACGGCGTGCGATCGTACTCAGGAACCGCTTCTCCGCCTTCACGTCGGTCGCGATCGGCCGAAAGAGCGGCGGCTGTGCCTGGTTGGTGCGGTTCGTGCGGCCCAGGCCCTGGATGGCGGCATCCGCCTTCCATCCGGGCTCAATCAGGTAATGGACGCGCAGCCTGCGGTTCCGCGCGGACAGGTCGGCGTGATAGCTGCGTCCAGTGCCGCCGGCGTCGCTGAAGACGAGAATGCGCTTGGCGTCGTCCATGAAGGCGGCGGTCTCGGCGAGGTTCGCCGACGCCGCACGGTTCTCGACCATCAGGCGGTCGCCCTTGCGGATGACGCGGCGCGAGCGGCCGGTGACCTCTGCGACCATGTCGGTGCCGAAGCGCTGGACGATCTGGTCGAGCGCGCCGGGCACGGGCGGCAGCGAGGCGAGCTTCTCGATCAGGCGGTCACGGCGCGCGACGGCTTCGCGGCTCTCGACCGGCTGGCCGTCGCGGTAGACCGGGCGCGACGAGAGATTGCCTTCCGAGTCGGTGAACGGCTCGTAAAGCTGTACCGGGAAGGAGTGGGCGAGGTAATCGAGCACGTACTCGCGCGGCGTGATGTCGACTTGAACGTCACCCCAGTCCTCGGTCGGGATTTCCGCGAGCCGGCGCTCCATCAGCGCCTCGCCCGTCGAGACGATCTGGATGACGGCGGCGTGGCCGGCGTCGAGATCTCGCTCGATCGCGCAGATGAGCGACGGCGTCTTCATCGACGTGAGCAGATGGCCGAAGAAGCGCTGCTTGGCGCTCTCGAAGGCCGAGCGCGCGGCGGCCTTGGCCTGGGCGTTCAGCGTGCCCGTCTCGCCGGTGATGTTGGCCGCCTGCATTGCGGCGTCGAGATTGTTATGGATGATCGAGAACGCGCCCGCATAGGCGTCGTAGATGCGAATTTGTTCGGGCGTGAGCTGGTGTTCGACCAGTTCGTACTCGACGCCCTCATAGGAGAGCGAACGTGCTGCGTAGAGGCCGAGCGCCTTGAGGTCGCGCGCCAGCACTTCCATCGCCGCGACGCCGCCATCCTCGATCGCCTCGACGAATTCAGCGCGCGTGGCGAACGGAAAGTCCTCGCCGCCCCACAGCCCGAGGCGCTGGGCGTAAGCGAGGTTGTGGACGGTCGTGGCGCCCGTCGCCGAGACATAGACGATGCGGGCGTTCGGCAGGGCGTGCTGAAGACGCAAGCCTGCGCGTCCCTGTTGCGACGGCGCCTGGTCGCCGCGCTCGCCCTTGCCGCCGACGGCGTTCTGCATCGCATGGCTCTCGTCGAAAATGATCACTCCATCGAAGTCG
>Ga0209963_1001493_pt1 | contig 13537 bp, 10 predicted proteins | sample ThiBio_1000_biof_2_FD_183957 | JGI IMG/M metagenome (GOLD analysis project Ga0209963, IMG submission 183957) | Wastewater bioreactor microbial communities from Cape Town, South Africa - Thiocy_cont_1000_biof (SPAdes) | ecosystem: Engineered > Bioreactor > Thiocyanate-remediating >...
CGAGAGCCGACGGCCCCGCAGGCACGGTCTCCACCGGGTAGGCCAGCAATCCCCCGGGATCGCTGGCCGCGACCCCGATCCGGGCCTTGCCCCAGTCCAGAGCCAGCCGGACGCCGGAACGCATCTCAGCCGGCCAGGGCTGCCCGGATCGCGGTCAGCGCTGCCGGTGCCGCCGAGATGTCGGTCCCCCCGCCCTGGGCCAGGTCGTCCCTGCCGCCGCCACGCCCGCCGAGGGCAGCGGCGCCGGCGCCGACGAGGACGCCGGACTTCGCGCCGAGGTCCCGGGCCGTGGACGTCGCCGCGACGATCAGCACGGGCTTCTCCGCACCGCCGACCAGCGCCACGACCCCCGGCCGGCTGCCGAAGGCGTCCCGCACCTGGATCGCGAGCGTGCGCAGATCGTCCGCGGCGGTCCCCGGCAGCGCCTTCCCGACGAACTGGAAGCGTCCGACCGTCTCGGCGCCGGCGACCAGGCTCGGCACCTCACCCAGCAGCTGCCGGGCCCTCAGGTCGGCGATCTCCTTCTCGGCAGCCTTCACCTGCGCGACCAGCTTCGCCACCCGGTCGGTCAACTGGTCGGGCTGCACCTTGAGCAGTTCGGCCAGACCCGAGACCAGCGCCCGCTCGCGCGCCAGCTGGTCGAAGGCGTCGGCGGAGACGAAGGCCTCCACCCGGCGCAGGCCGGAGCCGACCGACGACTCCCCCACCAGGCTGAGCAGCCCGATCTGGGACGTCCGCGCGACGTGGGTGCCGCCGCACAGTTCGCGCGACCAGGGGCCCGCCAGTTCGACCATCCGGACGATGTCGCCGTACTTCTCCCCGAACATGGCCTGCGCGCCGAGCGCCCTCGCCTGCGCGATCGGCATCTCGGTGGCGGTGACCTCGTAGTCGGCGCGGATCGCCTCGTTGGCGACCCCCTCCAACTCCTCCTGCAGACCTTGGCTGAGCGCTCCGGACGCGTTGAAGTCGAAGCGCAGGTACCCCGGCTTGTTGTAGGAGCCGGCCTGGTGCGTGCCCTGGCCGAGCAACTGCCGCAGGGTCGCGTTGACGATGTGGGTCGCGGTGTGGGCCTGGCAGGCGCCGGCCCGGGCGGCGGCGTCCACCGCTGCGAGCACTCTCGCGCCGGTGTCCAGCTCGCCGTCTTCGACCCGGACCCGGTGGACCACCAGCCCCTGGACCGGCCGCTGCACGTCGAGCACGTCCAGGCTGAGGCCATCACTGGTGATCAGGCCGGAGTCGGCGTCCTGACCGCCCGCCTCGGCGTAGAACGGAGTCTCGTCCAGGACGACCTCGACGATGTCACCCGGCACGGCGCGGTCGACCAGCCGGCCGTCCGCCACGATCCCGCGGACGGTGGTCTCGGCGGTCAGGTCGGTGTAGCCGAGGAAGGGCACCTCACCGGCCGTCCGCAAGGTCCGGTACGCCTCGGTGGCGACAGCCGCGCCCTTCTTGGCCTTCGCGTCCGCCTTCGCCCGCTCCCGCTGCTCGGTCATCAGTCTGCGGAAGCCGGCCTGGTCGACGGCCAGCCCCTGCTCGGAGGCCATCTCCAGGGTCAGGTCGATCGGGAAGCCGTAGGTGTCGTGCAGGGCGAACGCCTGCTCGCCGCTGATCGTCTCCGCATGCTCGGCCAACGCCCGGGACGCCGCCAGGTCGAAGATCTGGCTGCCGGCGGCCAGCGTCCGCCGGAAGGACTCCTCCTCGGCGTAGGCGACCTGGGAGACCCGAGCCCACTCGGTGAGGATCTCCGGGTAGGACGCCTGCATCACGTCCCGGCTGACCGGCAGCAGCTCGGGCAGCACCGGGTCGTGCACGCCGAGCAGCCGCATCGACCGGACGCTGCGCCGCAGCAGTCGCCGCAGCACGTAGCCGCGGGCCTCGTTGCCGGGGGTGACGCCGTCGGTCATCAGCATCAGCGCCGAGCGGACGTGGTCGCCGACGACGCGCAGCCGGATGTCGGCCTCGTGCTCGGCGCCGTACTTCGTGCCGGCCAGCTCGGCGGCCTTCTGGATCACCGGGAAGGTCTCGTCGATCTCGTACATGTTCGCCACGCCCTGCAGCAGGTACGCGGTGCGTTCCAGGCCCATCCCGGTGTCGATGTTCTGACTCGGCAGCGGACCGACGACGTCGAAGTCGTCCTTCGCGCGGACGGCGGAGAGCACCTCGGTCTGGAAGACCAGGTTCCAGATCTCCAGGAAGCGGTCCTCGTCCACGATCGGGCCGCCGTCGGGGCCGAACTCCGGGCCGCGATCGATGTAGATCTCGCTGCACGGCCCGCCAGGGCCGGGAATGCCCATGTGCCAGTAGTTGTCCTTCAGCCCGCGTCGCTGGATGTGCGCGTCCGGGACGCCGACCCGGCGCCACAGCGTGGCGGCCTCGTCGTCGTCCAGGTAGACGGTGACCCACACCTTGTCGGGGTCGAAGCCGTAGTTGCCGTCCGCCTGCGAGCCGGTGACCAGCTCCCACGCGTACTCGATGGCACCGGCCTTGAAGTAGTCGCCGAACGAGAAGTTGCCGTTCATCTGGAAGAACGTGCCGTGCCGGGTGGTCTTCCCGACCTCCTCGATGTCGAGGGTGCGGACGCACTTCTGGACGCTGACGGCGCGGTCGAACGGTGCGGTCTCGGCACCGGTGAAGTACGGCTTGAACGGGACCATGCCGGCGTTGACGAACAGCAGGGTCGGGTCGTTGTAGAGCAGCGGCGCTGACGGCACCACCGTGTGGTCGCGGGCAGCGAAGAAGTCGAGGAATCGACGCCGGATCTCGGCAGTCTGCATGGGTGTGGATCTCCTGTTGTGATGGTGGGCTGCGGGCGCGTTCTCCTGGACGGGCGGGGTCACCCGTCCAGGCCGGTAGCCTCCCGCAGCTCGCCCTCGCGCTCGGCCATGGCCTCGCTCACGGTGGCGACGAAGTCGCCCAGCCAGCTGGACGCATTCGCCCGGGCGCTCTCCAGCTGGCCCGCGACGCCCTTCGGGGTGAACTTCTCGTAGAGCTCGCGGCCCTTCAGCACGACGACGGCGGCCAGGCCGACGCCGACGGCGAACCAGAACACGCGCTTGCCCATCACTTGGCCCGCTTCTTGCTGCTGCGGCCGGTGACGGCCTGCCGGACGCCGTAGGTGAAGGCTGCGGTCTTGATCAGCGGCCCGCCGAGGGTCGAGGAGAACACGGTGGACAGCTGGGCCGCGTTCTCGCTGACGACGGACGCGTTGGCGCTCACCTTCGCGATGTCGTTGGTGACCAGGCTCAGCTTGCCGAGCTCGTCGTTGGTTGCGGTGACGGTGCCCTTGAGCTCCACCAGGATCGGGACGGTGTTGTGCCCGATGTCGCGGACCGCCAGCCGGGTCTCCTCGAGCACCCGGCCGAGCTTCAGCAGCGGGACGGCACTGAACGCCACCAGGGCGACAGCCGCCACCGCTGCGATCAGGCCGGCGACCTCACCAAGGGTCATCTGGGTACCTCGCTGTCTGCGCTCGCGTTGCTCGGCTCCAACCCTAGTGCACCCGGTGCCGACCCCGGCTGCCCGGGGTGCAGGTTCGCCGCCGTCCACGGGGCGCGGGCCTGGCGGGCGGCGAAGAACAGCGTGAAGCCGGCGGCGAGCAGCGCGACCCCGGCCGGGAGCACCAGGCTGTTGGCCATCGCCTGGGCGAAGCCCGCCTGCAGGACGGCGGGCAGCCGTCCGGTGGCCTCGGCTGCCTCACCGGCGGCGGCTCCGCCGGGAAGATGGGTGGCGAGCTGGCTCTCCATCAGGGCGGCGATGGCGGCGCTGCCGAGCACGGCGCCGACCTGGCGGACGGAGTTGTACACCCCGGCGCCGGCTCCGGCGTCGGCGACCGGGAGGTTGTAGGTGGCGGTGGTGCTCAGCGGGCCGTAGGTGAACGCGCCGGCGACCCCCATCAGGGCGCTGGGGAACAGCAGCCGCCACCACAGCGCCTCGTCCGGCACCATCCACGCCGAGTACCAGAACAGCGTCCCGGCCATCACCACCAGCCCGAAGGTCGCCAGGATCCGGGGATGGACCCGGTCGACGAGGTGGCCCGCCAACGGTGCCAGCGATCCGGAGACCACCGCCATCGGCACCAGCTGCAGGGCTGCCCGGGTCGGGCTGAAGCCGAGCACCAGCTGGTAGTAGAAGACCAGCGGCAGCGACTGTGACGTCACGGTGAGCCCGACCGCCGCGATGGCGGTGTTGGCCAGCGAGAAGTTCCGGTCGCCGAACAGCCGCAGGGGCAGCAGCGCCTCGCCCTTCGTCGCGGACTGCCACCACAGGAAGCCACCCAGGAACACCAGCCCGACGATGATCAGGCCGGGAACGGTGACCGGGCCCCACATGGTCCCCCAGTCGTAGCGCTCGCCCTCCTGGATGGCGAAGACGATGCACGACATCGCGACCGCCCACAGGACGACACCGGGCAGGTCGAACCGGTGGGCGTGGGTCTCCAGCTTCGGCACCAGCCGGGACGCGAGCACGAAGCCGACCACCCCGACCGGGACGTTGACGAAGAAGATCCACTGCCAGCCGAGGCTGTCGACCAGCACGCCGCCCAGGATCGGCCCGACCAGGGTGGCCACCGCCGCGGTCGCGCCCCACAGGCTCATGGCCTTGCCACGGTCGTTCGGCGGGAAGGTGCGGGTGATCACCGCCATCGTCTGCGGGGTGAGCAGGCTGGCGCCGAGCCCCTGGACGGCCCGGGCGGCGATCAGCATCTCGATCGACGTCGACAGCCCGCACCACAGGGACGCGAGAGTGAACACCGTCAGGCCGGCGAGGTAGACCCGGCGCGGGCCGAACCGGTCGCCCAGCCGGCCGGTGATCAGCAACGGGACGGCGTAGGTGAGCAGGTAGGCGCTGGTCACCCAGATGGCCTGGCTGATGTCCGCGTCCAGGCCGGCCATGATCGCGGGGTTGGCGATGGACACGATCGTGGTGTCGACCAGGATCATGAAGAAGCCGACCACCAGCGCCCACAGCGCCGGCCAGGGACGATAGGAACTCACGAGGAGTGAACCTAGTCCGTCCCGCCCACATTCCGGCACGGACAGCAGGGCCGCAAAGCTACTGCGCGTCCCTGCGAATGACCGGCCGAGCGCTGCGAGATCCTGAGGCAAGCCCGGGATGACAAGCCCTGGCGATCGGGCGGACCGGAGTCAGTCCGCGTCCCGGCCGAGCAGGTGCTCGAGCGTGGCCAGCCGGTCGGCCATCGCCGCTTCGTTGCCGTGGTCGGTCGGGCGGTAGTAGCGGGCGCCGGCCAGCTCGTCGGGCAGGTACTGCTGGGCGGCCACTCCGTGTTCGGCGTCGTGGGCGTACTGGTAGCCCGTGCCGTGGCCGTACGTCTTCGCGCCTGGGTAGTGCGCGTCCCTCAGGTGGGGCGGGACGGTGCCGATCCTTCCGGCCTGGACGTCGGCCTGGGCAGCGTCGATGGCCGCCACCACGGCGTTCGACTTCGGCGCCATGGCGCAGGCGATCACCGCGTGGGCGAGATTGATCCGGGCCTCGGGCAGTCCGATCAGTTGGACCGCCTGCGCCGCGGCGACACAGGTCTGCAGCACCGAAGGGGCGGCCATGCCGATGTCCTCGCTGGCCAGGATGATCAGCCTTCGGGCGATGAACCGCGGGTCCTCCCCCGCCTCCAGCATCCGGGCGAGGTAGTGCAGCCCGGCCTGGACGTCGGAGCCCCGCAGGCTCTTGATGAACGCGCTGATCACGTCGTAGTGCTGGTCGCCGCCGCGGTCGTAGCGGACGGCGGCGCGGTCGACGGCCGCCGCCACGACGTCGGTGCTGATCTCGGTGCCGCCGAGCGCTTCGGCGCCGGCTGCGGACTCCTCCAGATAGGTGAGAGCGCGACGCGCGTCGCCGCCGGCGAAGCGGAGCAGTGCCGTCCGGGCGTCCTCGGTGAGGGTGAAACCCCCGGCCAGCCCCCGCTCGTCGGTCAGCGCCCGGTCGAGCAGGACGGCGACGTCGGCGTCCGAGAGTGGCTTGAGGGTGAGCAGCAGCGAGCGGCTCAGCAGCGGCGAGATCACCGAGAACGACGGGTTCTCCGTCGTCGCCGCGATCAGGGTGACCAGGCGGTTCTCCACCGCCGGCAGCAGGACGTCCTGCTGGGCCTTGGAGAAGCGGTGCACCTCGTCGACGAACAGGACGGTGCCGACGCCCCGGGCGAGTTGCCGTTCGGCTTCGGCCAGCGCGGCCCGGACCTCCTTCACCCCCGCGGTGACCGCGGAGAGCTCGACGAACCGCCGCTTGCCCGAGGCCGACACGACCGCGGCGATGGTCGTCTTGCCGACTCCCGGGGGGCCCCACAGGAACACCGACATGGCCTGGTTGCCCTCGGCGAGCCGACGCAGCGGCGAGCCCGGGCCGAGCAGGTGGTCCTGCCCGACGATCTCGTCGACGGTGCGCGGACGCAGCCGAACCGCGAGCGGCAGCTGGTCGTGGCCGGCCGAGCTCAGCGACCCCCGCGACGCCGCGGTCGCCGGCTCGTCGACGGGGTTGCCGAACAGGTCCGTACTCACCTCGCCGACGCTACACCGAGCCACCCTCACGCCAGCACTTGCGTCCTTGCCGGGGTCGAGCTATTCTCGATATATCGGTGATACACCGAGGGCGCGGGTCTAGCCTCGACCCCCCGAAACCCACCATCTCACCGCAAGGAGAACCACCATGAAGTACCCCAACGATCTACCTGATCCAGAACCGTTCGACGGTCCGGAACCCCGCCGCGGCGGCCGAGGTCACGGACGCCGGCACGGCCGAGCGGCAGCGATGGCTGCCCTCGGCATGGTCGGCCCCGGAGCCGGCTTCGGTCCCGGACCGGGCTTCGGTCCCGGACCGTTCGGCGGCCCCTTCGGCCCCGGCGGCCCCTTCGGCGCCGGTGGCCCGATGCACGGCGGCCCGGGACGCCTTCGCGGCGCGCGGCGCGGCCACGTCCGGACCTCGATCCTGGCGTTGCTCGCGGAGTCCCCGCTGAACGGCTACCAGATCATGCAGGCGCTCGGCGAGCGCACCGGCGGCGCCTGGAAGCCCAGCCCCGGGACGGTCTACCCCACCCTGTCGCAGCTTGAGGACGAGGGCCTGATCGAGGCCTTCGACAACGGCGGCCAGAAGGGCTTCCGGCTCACGGAGGCTGGCCGCGAGGCCGCCGACGGCATCGAGCGCGCTCCCTGGGACCTGGTCAACGACCTGGTCAACGAGCGCTTCGGAGGCGTCGACCCGCACCGGGTCAAGGCGCTGTGGTCGGAGTGGGGCGCCACCGCCGGTGCACTGAAGGAGTTCAGCCGCAGTGCCACTCCGGCGCAACTGGAGACCGCGACGAAGCTCGTGGCCGAGACCCGGCGCAAGCTCTACGGCCTGCTGGCCGAGGACACGGACGCGGACTCCGGTGACGGCGACGTCCACAACGGCGACGACCTGAGGTAGGTCTCACTCCCCCATCACACGGTGGACGGTTCCCCGGCTCAGCCGCCGGGGGCTGTCCACCGTTTGCTTCCCCTATCGTCATCCCGGGCTTGACCCGGGACCTCCGGATCAACGGCCGTCTGGTCAGGTGGAGATCCCGGCCTTCGCCGGGATGACGAAAGGCCTTCGCCGGACCGCAATCAGGCGACGGGCGCGTCCGCCTTCTTCGGCGGCGCGTCGACGCCGGCCTCCTTGCGCTGCCGGGCGGTGATCGGTGCCGGGGCGCCGGTGAGCGGGTCGTAGCCGTTGCCGGTCTTCGGAAAGGCGATCACGTCGCGGATGGTCTCGAACCCACCCAGCAGCATGACGAGCCGGTCCAGGCCGAACGCGATGCCGCCATGCGGCGGGGCGCCGTAGGCGAAGGCATCCAGCAGGAAACCGAACTTCTCCTGCGACTCCTCCGGGGTAAGCCCCATCACCTGGAACACCCGCTCCTGAACGTCGCGGCGGTGGATACGGATCGAGCCGCCACCGATCTCGTTGCCGTTGCAGATGAAGTCGTAGCCGTAGCTCAGCGCGCTGCCCGGGTCGGTGTCGAAGGTGTCCATCGACTCCGGCTTGGGCGAGGTGAAGGCGTGGTGGACGGCGGTGTACTTGCCGCCACCGACGGCCACGTCCCCGGACGCCTCGGCGTCCTCGCGGAGCTTGAACATCGGCGCGTCCACGACCCACAGGAACGACCACGCGGCAGCCTGCCCTGAACTCGATTCAGGGATGAGCCCGCAGCGGCGGGCGATCTCCAGCCGGGCGGCGCCGAGCAGCTCCTGGGTGGCTTCCCGCCGGCCGGCGCCGAAGAAGATGCAGTCGCCCGGTTGGGCGTCCATCGCCGCGGCCAGGCCGGCTCGCTCGGCTTCGGAGATGTTCTTGGCGACCGGGCCGCCGAGCTCGCCGTCCTCGCCGATGGTGACGTAGGCCAGGCCCCTGGCGCCGCGCTGCTTGGCCCACTCCTGCCAGGCGTCGAAGGTGCGCCGCGGCTGCGAACCGCCGCCGGGCATCACGACGCCGCCGACATAGTCGGCTTGGAAGACCCGGAACGGCGTCTCAGCGAAGAACCCGGTGAGCTCGCGGATCTTGTTGTCGAAGCGGAGATCGGGCTTGTCGGAGCCGTAGTCCGCCATCGCGTCCGCCCAGGTCATCCGCGGCAGCGGCAGCGACATCTCGACGCCGATCAGCTTCCAGCAGGCGGCCATCACCTGTTCGGCGACAGCGATCACGTCGTCCTGGTCGACGAAGCTCATCTCGACGTCCAGCTGGGTGAACTCCGGCTGCCGGTCGGCGCGGAAGTCCTCGTCCCGGTAGCAGCGGGCGATCTGGTAGTACCGCTCCATCCCGGCGACCATCAGCAGCTGCTTGAACAACTGCGGGCTCTGCGGCAGCGCGTACCAGCTGCCCGGGGACAGTCGCGCCGGCACCACGAAGTCCCGGGCGCCCTCCGGCGTCGACCGGGTCAGCGTCGGGGTCTCGATGTCGTAGAAGTCCAGGGCGTCCAGGGTCTTGCGGATCGCGCCGGTCACCGCCGCCCGCAGCACCAGCGCCTCGTGCATCCGCGTCCTGCGCAGGTCGAGGTAGCGGTACTTCAGCCGGGCGTCCTCGCCGACGCTGACGCGCTCGTCGATCTGGAACGGCAGCGCAGCGCTCGGGTTGAGCACCTCGAGCGTGGCCGCCGCCACCTCCACCTCGCCGGTCGCCAGGTTCGGGTTGACGGTGTCGGCGTCCCGCGCCTCGACCACGCCCGTGACGGCGATGCAGTACTCGTTGCGCAGCGCGTGGGCACCGCTGGACGCCAGCACCTCGTCGCGGACGACGACCTGGACGATGCCGCTGGCGTCCCGCAGATCGAGGAAGGCCACCCCGCCGAGGTCCCGGCGCTTCGCCACCCAGCCGGCCAGCGTGACCGTGGTGCCGACGTGCTCCGGGCGCAGCGAGCCCGCCTGATGGGTGCGAATCACGGGAGAAGTCCTTTCATCGGCCTGGATTCAGGCCAGAGGCGATCTTACGACGGACGGACGCAGGTCGGCCTCGGGCGGCAGCCAGGCGTCCGGGTCGGCCGGCACCTGGACGCCCGAGCGGACGTCCTTGACCTCGTCGGAGGAGAACCACACGAACGGGATGCCGCGCCGGTCGGCATGGCGGATCTGCTTGCCGAACCTGTCGGCCCTCGGTGCGACCTCGCAGGGGATGCCGCGGGCCCGGAGCCGGGCCGCGGTGGCGTTGGCCTGGGCCCGGGTCTCCTCGGAGTCCACGGCGACCAGCACGCAACTGGGCACCGGCCGGGACGCGGCCAGCACGCCCTTGCCGATCAGCGGCACCAGGATCCGGCTGACCCCGATGCTCAGTCCCACCCCGGGGTAGGTCATCCGGCCGTCGCTGGCGAGCGAGTCGTAGCGTCCGCCCGAACAGATCGAGCCCATCGACTCGTACCCGGTCATGGTCGTCTCGTAGACGGTGCCGGTGTAGTAGTCCAGGCCGCGGGCGATCTTCAGGTCGGCGACGAGACGTCCCGGCACCTGGCGTCCGGCGGCCTCGACGACGGTTGCCAGGAGCTCCAGGCCCTGGGTGAGCATCGGGTCGCTGACTCCCAGCGCGTCCACCTGGTCGACGAAGCTCGCATCGGGGGTGCGGATGGTGGCCAGCCGCAGGCACGCGGACGCCGCCGCCGGCGACATCTCCAGCTCGGTGACCAGCAGGTCGGCGACGGCGTCCGGCCCGATCTTGTCCAGCTTGTCCACCCGCTGCAGGACGGCGAGATGGTCCTCGACGCCGAGGCCCCGGTAGAAGCCCTCGGACAGTTGCCGGTTGTTCACGCTCATCACCGCCACCGGGACGCCGAAGTCGACGTGCAGCCGCTCCAGCGCCTCCAGCGTGACCAGTGCCACCTCGACGTCGTGGTGCGTGGCGAGGTTCTCGGCACCGACGATGTCGATGTCGGCCTGGGTGAACTCGCGGTAGCGGCCCTCCTGCGGCCGCTCCCCCCGCCACGCCTTCTGGATCTGGTAGCGCCGGAACGGGAACTGCAGGTTCGCCGAGTTCTCCAGCACGTAGCGGGCGAACGGGACGGTGAGGTCGAAGTGCAGGCCCAGGTCATCGGCGGCGTCCGCGGACGCGTGCAGCCGGCGGACGGCGAAGACCTCCTTGGTGATCTCCCCCTTGCGGGACAGCTGCTCGAGGGGTTCGACCGCGCGGGTCTCGATCGAGCCGAAGCCGTGCAGCTCGAACGTCGCGGCCAGGCTCGCCAGCACACGCTGCTCGACGATCCTGCCGGCCGGCGTGAACTCAGGGAAGCCGGACAGCGGCTTGGGACGGTTGGCCATCAGTTCCTCAGGTACGTCGCTTGCAGGTACGGGTTGCTGACCCGTTCCCGGGCCATGGTGGTCTGCTGTCCGTGGCCGGGCAGCAGTGCCGTGGTGTCCGGCAGCGCGAGCACCACCGTGGACAGGGTCTGCCGCATCACCGCTGCGTCCCCACCCGGCAGGTCGCTGCGGCCGACGGAATCGGCGAAGACCACGTCCCCGCAGAAGACCAGCCGCTTCACCTGCGGGTTGCCGACGTAGTCGATGCCGAGCAGGACGCTGCCCGCGGTGTGTCCTGGCGCAGCGGTGACGGTGAAGTCGAGGTGCGCCACCGACAGCGGCTGCCCGACCCGGTAGTGCTCGACCCGGGCGGGGACCAGCATCGTCCCGCCGACGAGTTGCCGGACCAGCGCAGCCCCGTCGGCGCTCAGGCCGGCGGCCGGATCGCTGAGAAGGTGTTCGTCGGCCTGATCGATGTGCACCGCGATGCCGTACTCGTCGGCCAGCACCGCCGCGTCCGCGACGTGGTCGAAGTGGCCGTGGGTGAGCAGGATCGCTCGCGGGTCGAGCCGGTTGTCGGCGACCATCCGGCGGATCGGCTCAGCGGAGTCCTGGCCCGGGTCGATGATGACGCACTGGTCGATGCCCGCGGGCGCGACCACGTAGCAATTGGCCTGCCAGTAGCCGCAGGCGAAGGACGCCAGGAACACGCGGAACAGCCTATCGGGCGCCGGGTCGTGCTCCTGAAGCAGGGGTTGGGGCCGGGCGCAGCCTGATGCGTTGTCACATTGGCGCCCTGATCGGGCAAGATGTGCGCATGACATCCAGCGCAGGTCCGGCGGACTTCGGGCGCGTCGACGCGGACGGCACGGTCTACGTGCGCACCGCCGACGGCGAACGCAGCGTCGGTCAGATCCCGGACGCCTCCGCAGAGGAGGCGCTGGCCTTCTACGTCCGCCGCTTCGAAGCGCTGGAAGTGGAGGTCGGGCTGCTGGACAGCAGGGTCCGTTCGGGTGCGCTGAGCCCCGAGGAGGCCCGGCAGAGCATCAAGACGGTGCGGACGGCGGTGACCAGCGCGAACGCCGTCGGCGACTTCGCCGCCCTGGAGGCCAAGCTCGACGGGCTCGCTCCGCTGCTGGACGAGCAGTCGGCGGCACGCAAGGCCGAGCGCGCGCGGCAGCACGACGCCACCCGCGCCGCCAAGGAGGCCATGGTCACCGAGGCCGAGGACCTCGCGGCCGGCAACGACTGGCGAGGTGGCGTGAACCGCTTCCGCAGCCTGCTGGACGAGTGGAAGGCGCTGCCACGGATCGACCGGGCCACCGATGACGAGCTGTGGCATCGGTTCTCGACGGCGCGGACGACCTACACCCGGCGGCGCAAGGCCCAGTTCGCCGAGCAGAGCGCCCGCCGCGAGACCGCGAAGCAGGCCAAGGAGCAGCTGATCGCCGAGGCTCGCGAGCTGGCCACGTCCACCGAGTGGGGCCCGACCGCCGGAGCCTTCCGTGACCTGATGACCCGCTGGAAGGCGGCCGGGCCCGCACCGCGTGAGGTCGACGACGCGCTGTGGGCGGAGTTCCGGGCGATCCAGGACGACTTCTTTAACGCCCGCACCGCCGTCCTGAGCGCACAGGACGCCGAGTACACCGGCAACCTGACCGCGAAGCGGGCGCTGCTGGACGAAGCTGAGGCGGCCATCGTCCCGGTCACCGACGTCGCTTCCGCACGGGCGGCCTTCCGCACGTTCCTGGAGAAGTTCAACGCCCTCGGCCGCGTTCCCCGCGAGCAGATCCGGACCCTGGACGCCCGGGTGAAGGCGCTGGAGAACGCCATCCGCTCCGCCGAGGAGGACGAGTGGCGGCGCACCGACCCCGAGGCGAAGGCGCGCGCCGAGGAGACCGTCGCGATGCTGTCGACGGAGATCGACAAGCTGACCGAGAAGATCGCCAAGGCCGCCGCGCGTGGCGACGTCAAGGCCGCCGCGAAGGCCCAGGAGTCGATCGACACGTACGCGACCTGGCTGGCCCAGGCCCGGGAGACCCTGGCCGACTTCAACCGCTGAAGCTCGTCAACCCCGGGGACCTCCGGCAACCGAGTCGCTACATGGGTGCCGGGATCCCGGCGTTCGCCGGGACGACGCGACATCCGTCCACCAACCCCTCGTCGTCCCGGGCCCCGACCCGGGACCCCCGGCGGCCGAACGGCAACCGGTGCCGGGATCCGGTGAGCGCAATGACGACGACAAGGTGAACTGTGGGAAACTGCACCTCATGCGTCCCCTGATCCAGAGCCAGAAGTTGCGTGGCGTCCGCTACGACGTCCGCGGGCCGATCCTGACCGAGGCCCAGCGCCTCGAGCAGGAGGGCCACAAGATCCTCAAGCTGAACATCGGCAACACCGGCCCGTTCGGCTTCGACGCACCCGAGGCAATTCTGGCCGACGTGATCCACAGCCTGCCCGAGTCCGGCGGCTACTCCGACGCCCGCGGCATCTACTCGGCCCGGACGGCCGTGGCGCAGTACTACCAGTCCCGCGGCCTGATCGACACCAGGGTCGAGGACGTGCTGATCGGCAACGGCGTCTCCGAGCTGATCACGATGGCGCTCCAGGCCTTCGTGGACAACGGCAACGAGATCCTGATCCCCGCTCCCGACTACCCGCTGTGGACCGGGGCGGTGACCCTGGCCGGCGGCACCCCCGTCCACTACCGCTGCGACGAGGAGAACGGGTGGCTGCCCGACCTCGCCGACATCGAGTCCAAGATCACCGACAACACCTACGGCATGGTGATCATC
>Ga0209963_1001499_pt1 | contig 13474 bp, 16 predicted proteins | sample ThiBio_1000_biof_2_FD_183957 | JGI IMG/M metagenome (GOLD analysis project Ga0209963, IMG submission 183957) | Wastewater bioreactor microbial communities from Cape Town, South Africa - Thiocy_cont_1000_biof (SPAdes) | ecosystem: Engineered > Bioreactor > Thiocyanate-remediating >...
GGGTGAGAACGGTGGGGTGAGAGGAGGGCAGCCAAGTTGGACGAGAGGCTGCACCGCCGCACCCCCCTCTGGGCTGCCGGACATCTCCCCCTCAAAGGGGGAGATGAGCGGTGGCTATTCGGCGGCCAGTCCGATTTTGCAGAAGAGGGCGACGCGCTTGATGCAACCTGATCTCCCCCCTTGAGGGGGAGACGTCCGGCAGGACAGAGGGGGGTGAAGCCATCTCAAATAGATGCTGCCGGCGGCGAAGGTCACCTCCGGTATGCAAATAGAACGCGCGCTCCAAAATCGAACAGAGAACAGAAAGGCCAACCATGCCATTCAACTGGCTGCGGCGTTCGCGCGTCGGAGAGACGACGCCGCGCGTCGAGAAAAAGGCGGCGACCGGGTTCGTCGCCTTCGAGATCGGGCGCGGCGCGCAATGGTCGGGCAGGGATTATGCGGGGCTGTCGCGCGAGGGCTTCATGCGCAATCCGGTCGCCCATCGCTGCGTGCGGCTGGTCGCCGAGACCGCCGCAGCCGTCCCCTGGCTCCTCTATGAGGGCGCGGTGGAGCACGATAACCATCCGATGCTCGACCTGGTGACGGCGCCCAACGCCGCGCAGCCGGGCGGGCCGTTCTTCGAGGCGCTTTACGGCTACCTGCTCCTCTCCGGCAACGCCTATGTGGAGCGGATCGAGGGACCGGGCGGCACGCGCGAACTGCATCTCCTGCGCCCCGACCGGGTGACGGTGGAAGCCGACAACGCCGGTTGGCCGGTTGCGCTCGCCTACCGCGCCGGCGGGGCAAAGCGCCTGATCCCGCTCGACGGGACGGGCGGGCCGCAGGCACTCCACCTGAAGCTGTTCCATCCGCTTGACGACCAGTACGGCTTTCCGCCGCTCGAGGCCGCCTCGATGGCGCTCGACATCCACAATGCCGCCGGGCGCTGGAACAAGGCGCTGCTGGACAATTCCGCCCGGCCTTCCGGCGCGCTGGTTTATGCGCCGAAGGATGGCGGCAACCTGACGGAAGACCAGTTCGAGCGTCTGAAGACCGAACTTGAGGACGGTTATACCGGCGCGGTGCGCGCCGGACGGCCGCTGCTGCTGGAAGGCGGGCTCGACTGGAAGGCGATGGGCCTGTCGCCTCGCGACATGGATTTCATCGAGGCCAAGAATGCCGCAAGCCGCGACATCGCACTCGCCTTCGGGATACCGCCGATGCTTCTCGGAATCCCGGGCGACAACACCTACGCCAACTATGCCGAGGCGAACCGGGCCTTCTACCGGCTGACCGTGTTGCCGCTGATCGACCGCACCGCGCGCGCCCTGTCGGCCTGGCTCGGCCCGGTCTTCGGCGGCGATCTGCGCCTTGTCCATGACCTCGACCGCATCGACGGGCTCTCGGCCGAGCGCGACGCGCTGTGGCAGCGCTTATCGGACGCGGCCTTCCTGACTGAGGACGAAAAGCGCGAGGCGGTCGGCTATCCGCCGCGCACGGTCGCCGGATGACGAGGAAGAACAACGGGATGGAACCGATGCCTGAATCAATGTCGCAGCGGCCGAGGGGCTTGGAGCGCAAATATGCGGGGCTGGCGCTCCAGGCGGTCGAGATCGACGGCTCGTTCTCCGGCTATGCGAGCCTGTTCGGCGTGCCCGATCTCGGCCGCGACGTGGTGGAGCGCGGCGCCTTCGCCCGCTCGCTTGCCCGCCGGGGCGTCTCGGGCATCCGCATGCTCTACCAGCACGATCCGGCCGAGCCCATCGGGGTGTGGACCACGATCAGGGAAGACGCGCGCGGCCTCTATGTCGAGGGCCGGCTGGCGAAAGGCGTGAAGCGCGCCCGCGAGGTACTCGACCTCATGCGCGAACAGGCGCTGGACGGCCTGTCGATCGGCTTTCGCACGGTGAAGGCGAAGGCCGAGGCCAAGTCCGGCCTGCGCCGCATCGTCGAGGCGGATCTCTGGGAGATTTCGGTCGTCACCTTCCCGATGCTGCCCGGCGCGCGGGTCGCAAGCGTCAAGTCGGCCGGCGGGCGGAAGCTTCCGACGGTCAGGGAATTCGAGCGTTGGCTCACGCGGGACGCGGGGCTGACGCGAGGCGAGGCGAAGGCGGTGATCGCCCATGGCTTCGCACGACTGGCGACCGGGCAGGATGCCGGGCGCCGCGATGCAGACAACCGCTTGGCTGGACGCATCCGCGCCGCCGCCGGGCTCTTCGGATAAGAGGATCAGGAACCATGGAAAATGCGATGAAGAACGCTCCCGAGGTGAAGTCGGCGGGCTCGGGCGACGATGTTTCCGCCGCCTTCGACGAGTTCATGCAGGCCTTCGAGGCTTTCAGGGAAACCAATGACGAGCGTCTCGGACAGATCGAGCGGCGCTTTTCCGCCGATGTCGTGACCACCGAGAAAATGGAGCGCATCGACGCCGCGCTCGACGAGCAGAAGCGGATGATCGACCGCATGCTGGTGAAGAAGGCGCGGCCGGCACTGGAGGCAAGTGCCGGAACGCTCGCCTCGCTCGAGCACAAGAATGCCTTCGACGCCTATGTCCGGCGCGGCGATGAACAGGCGCTGCGCTCCGTCGAGATGAAGGCGATGTCCTACGGCTCCGGCCCCGATGGCGGCTATCTGGTGCCTGACGAGGTGGAGACGGAAATCGGCAAGCGGCTCGCCGCCATCTCGCCGATCCGCGGCATCGCCTCGGTGCGGCAGGTCTCGGGCGCGGTGCTGAAGAAGCCGTTCTCGGTGGCGGGGCCGGCGGTCGGCTGGGTCGGCGAGACGGATGCGCGGCCGCAGACGGCGGCCGGGACGCTCGCCGAGTTGCAGTTCCCGACCATGGAGCTTTACGCCATGCCGGCGGCGACCGCCTCGCTTCTCGACGATGCGGCGGTCGATGTCGAGCAGTGGATCTCCGCCGAGGTCGAGATTGCCTTCGCCGAGCAGGAAGGCGCGGCCTTCATAACCGGCGACGGGACCAACAAGCCGACCGGCTTCCTCAGCTACACGACCGTGGACGAGGCGAACTGGGCCTGGGGCAAGCTCGGCTTCGTCAAAACCGGCGCGGACGGCGCGTTCGCAGCGAGCGATCCGTCGGATGTGCTGGTCGAGACGATCTATGCGCTGAAGGCCGGCTATCGCCAGAATGCCAACTGGGTGATGAACCGCAAGACGCAGGCCGTCATCCGCAAGCTCAAGGATGCGCAGGGCCACTATCTGTGGCAACCCCCGGCAGGCCCGGGCCAGAAGGCCATGCTGATGGGCTTCCCGCTGGTCGAGGCGGAGGACATGCCGGATATCGGTTCCGGCGCGACGCCCATCGCCTTCGGCGACTTCCAGCGCGGCTATCTCGTGGTCGACCGCATGGGTGTGCGCGTCCTGCGCGATCCCTATTCCGCCAAGCCCTACGTGCTCTTCTACACGACCAAGCGCGTGGGTGGCGGCGTGCAGGACTTCGATGCCATCAAGCTCCTGAAATTCGCAGCTTAGCACGTCACCGGAAAAGGTTCTCGCGATCCGATCGCCTCGATCGGATAACCCCCGCTCCTTCTTCTGCTTGCACCCCCACCCCCTACCCCTCCCCGCAAGGGAGAGGGGAGTCGCCTCTTCTTCCCGTCCCCCTTGCGGGGAGGGGTAGGGGTGGGGGTCCCGACTTTGACTGGGTGGGGGTGTTGCAGACGATTAGAGCAATTCCAGGAAAAGTGGGAACCGGTTTTCCGTCCGGAATTGCATGAAAGAACAATAGGATAGAGCGTCTCCGCAATCCAGGGAAAAGCGGAAACGCCCTAGCGAACGCGGCGCGGTTCGTCTCCTGTCGCGCCGCAAGCGGCCCCGGTTTCCCCCGCCGGGGCCGCACCCTCTCTCAGTCCCAATGGAATCTTCGCCCATGACGATGCTCCTTGTGACGCCGCCGGGCGTCGAACCAATGACGCTTGCCGAAATAAAGGACTATCTGCGGATATCCTCGGCGAGCGAGGACGATCTCCTGACCGGGCTGATCGCAACGGCGCGAGAGGCGGTGGAGAAGCTGACCGGCACCGCGCTGATCACGCAGTCCTGGCGGCTTTATCTCGACGATTGGCCGCGGCAGGGGATCGTCCGCATCCCGTGCTATCCGGCGGCCTCGATCACGGCGGTGACCGCCTATGGGCCGGAAGGTGATCCCAGCGTCATCGACGCGGGCGATATTTTCCTAGACGCCTCATCGCGACCGGCGCGACTGTACCTGGCCAGTCCAGCGATGGCGCTGCGCCCGCTCAATGGCATGGAGATCGACTTCGTCGCAGGATTCGGCGAGGCGGGAACCGACGTTCCGGACGGGCTGCGCCGCGCGATCAAGGTCCTCGTTGCGCATTGCTACGAGTTCCGGGGAGCGGCCTCGGCGCAGGACCAGCCGCTATCCTACCCCCCGGGTTTCGACCGGCTCATCGCGGCATGGCGAAGGATGGCGATCTGATGCCGATCGAATTCATCGACGCGGGGAAGCTCTCGACCGAGCTAGTCCTGGAAGCCCGCTCCGGCGAGCCGGATGACTATGGCGGCTTCTCCGGCGCATGGAGCGAGGTGGCGATGGTCTGGGCAAGGCTTGAGCCGCTTTCCTCGACCTCGATTCTTTGGGCGGGGCAGTCGCTGGACGATGCGACCCATCGCATCACGATGCGCTATCGCGACGGCGTGAAGGCCGGCACGCGCCTGCGCAAGGGAACCCGAACATTCCTCATCCGCTCCGTCACCGATCCCGATGAGACGGGCCGATATCTCATTTGCATCACGCAGGAGGAGAAATGATGAACCTCTCCATGCGCATGACCGTCGACGGCCTCGTGCGGGCGCTGCGCGGCGAGGCCCATGCCTTGATAGACGATCTCACGGTCTCGCCCGGGCGCAAATCCTCTCGCGGCCCGGCGGCGAATTCCGTGGCGTTCCGTAGCGCTCCGGCGCATTCTGTGACGCGTGCGACGGGTGTTGTCGAAGGCTTCCGATCGGCCCCGCGCGTCTCCGGCCAGGAGCCACAAACGTGAGCATGGCCACTCTCGAACTCCAAAAGGCAATCCGCGACGCGTTGAAGGCGGATCCAGGTCTCCTGTCGCTCCTCGGAGCGGCGAGCATCTTCGATGATGTGCCGCCGGGCATCCCGTTTCCCTACGTCACCTTCGGCCGCTCGACCGCTTACGACTGGAGCACCGATACCGATAGCGGGCGCGAGCATCTGGTGACGGTTCATATCTGGTCGCGCATCGGCGGGAAGAAGGAAACGCTCGCCATCATGGAGGCGGTCGAGAGGGTTCTCTCGACGGCGAACCTTGCCATGCCGGGCAACCGGCTCGTCAATTTCGCCCTCCAATACGAGGAGGCGCGCTACGAGGAACAGAATGACGGCTATCACGGTATCCTGCGCTACCGTGCCGTGACCGAGCCGCTCGGCTGATACTGCATTCGTCACCTAATCGGTTTCTTACCCACCCGTCCTCTCACCCCCACCCCTGCCCCTCCCCACAAGGGGGAGGGGAAGAACCGGGATACCCCTCCCCCTTGTGGGGAGGGGCAGGGGTGGGGGTCCCCACGCAAGAACCGGTCAGGGTGCCAAATCCAGCAAAAGTGGAACCAAACACCCAAAGGAGCCTCCCATGAGCGCCCAGCGCGGCAAGGACATATTGCTCAAGATCGACGATGGAACCGGCAGCTTCCAGACCTGCGCGGGGCTGCGCACCAAGCGGATAGCCTTCAACGCGGCAACAGTCGACGTAACCGACGCGGACGCGGCCGGCCGCTGGCGTCAGCTGCTGGCGGGAAGCGGCGTCCAGCGGGCATCCGTCAGCGGCTCCGGCATCTTCAAGGACGCGGCGTCCGACGCTGTCATACGCGAAGCCTTCTTCAATGGCGATATCCGCGAATGGCAGATCGTCATCCCGGATTTCGGCACGCTCGAAGGCGCCTTCCAGATCAGCGCGCTGGAGTATGGCGGCAATCACGACGGCGAGATGACCTTCGACGCGGCCATCGAATCCGCCGGCGCGATCACCTTTGCGGCCGCGCCATGATGGTGAACCGGCACAGGGGCGAGGTCGGCGCAATGCTCGACGGGCGCGAATGGGTGCTCTGCCTGACGCTCGGTGCGCTGGCCGAGCTCGAATCGGCCTTTGCCGTCGATGATCTGGGTGCGCTGGCGGAGCGGTTCTCAGGTGGCAGGCTTTCCGCGCGCGACATGCTGCGGATCGTCACCGCCGGATTGCACGGCGGCGGTCATTCCGTCACCGAGGAGGACGTCGCCCAGATGCAGGCAGATGGCGGCGCGGCGGGCTTCGCGCGGATCGTGAGTGAACTCCTGACGGCGACCTTCGGCGGGGAGGGCGCCTCCCCCGACCCTCGATAGAAGCGGCCGAGCCTCGCCGGCCTTTCCCCTGGAAGGCCGTGATGAGCGCGGGGCTCGGCCGATTGCGGATTTCACCCAGGGATTTCTGGGCGATGAGCCCCCGCGAGTTCGCCGCCGCGCTCGACCCGTCGGCGTTTGTCGGCCCGGCGCCGAGTCGGACCGACCTTGCGGCTTTGATGAGCCTTTATCCCGACCCATAAGGAGGAACGATGGTCGATACCGTCACCGTGGCGGTCGAGGCGGATACCAGCGGCTTCGACCGTGCCTTGAGCGATCTGCAGACGAAGTCGGATCAGTTCGGCCGTGTGCTGACCGGAGCCCTCAGGAGTGCCGTCTCCAGCGGCAAGAGCCTCGACGACATGCTGCGCCAGATCGGCACGAACCTCGCCTCGATGGCGCTGAGCCAGGCGCTGTCGCCGCTTCAGGGGCTCGCTTCCTCGCTCTTCTCCGGCCTTCTCGGCGGCATCGGCGGAGTCATGCCCTTCGCCGATGGCGGCGTCGTGCGAAGTCCCACCTATTTCGCCACGGGCGGCACGCTCGGCGTCATGGGCGAGGCGGGCGTGGAAGCGATCCTCCCCTTGCAGAGAGGCAGCGACGGCCGCCTCGGCGTTGCCACCGCCGGCGGCGGGCGCTCCGTCCAGGTGGTCGTCAACGTCAACACCCCCGACGCCTCCTCCTTCAGGAAGTCCGAGGCACAGGTCACCGCCATGCTCGCCCGCGCCGTCCAGCGCGGCGCGAGATCGTACTGAAAGCCGCTCATGACCGAGATTCGCTCCTTCCACGACGTGCGTTTTCCGCTTGCCGTCGCCTTCGGCGCGACGGGTGGGCCGGAATGGCGCAACGAAATCGTTTCGCTGACCTCCGGCATGGAACAGCGCAATGCGCGCTGGACACGCTCGCGCCGGCACTTCGATGCCGGCAGCGGCGTGCGCTCTCTCGCCGATCTCGCCGAGGTGTTGGCCTTCTTCGAAGCCAGGCGCGGCTCGCTCTATGCCTTCCGCTTCTGCGACCCGTTCGACCATGTCTCCTGCGCCTATGGCGGATCGCCCACGCCCGCCGATCAGGCGATAGGGACCGGCGATGGCGCGACCGCCGCATTTCAATTGGTGAAGGCCTATGGCAGCGGAGAACTCGCCTATCGCCGCACGATCAATCTCCCGGTCGCGGGAAGCATCCGCGTCGCGGTGGCAGGCGTGGAGAAGGCGGCGGATTCGGATTTCATCGTCGATCAGATGAGCGGCATTGTGACGTTCCAACCCGGCGCGATCCCGGCGGCAGGCGCGGCAGTGACGGCGGGCTTCGAGTTCGACCTTGCCGCCCGTTTCGTTGCGGACCGCCTGACGGCGTCAATCTCCTCCTTCAGGGCCGGCGAGATCCCTTCGATCCCCATCGTGGAGGTGAAGCTGTGATCCCGATCCCTGACGCGCTCCAATCCCATCTGCAGGGCAGCGTCACCACCCACTGCTTCTGCTGGCGCGTGACGCGAACGGACGGCGAGGTCCTAGGCTTCACCGATCATGACGGCAGGCTCGAATTCGATGGAACGGTGTTTGAGCCGCAGACGGGTCTTACCGCGAGCGAGGCGACCGGCAGCCTCGGCCTCGGCACGGATACGGTCGATGTCGAAGGCGCCCTGTCCTCTGAAGCGATTTCCGAGGCCGATATCGCCGCCGGACGCTATGATGGTGCCCTGGTCGAAACCTTTCTCGTCAACTGGCAGGAACCGACGCAGTATGTTCGGCTGCGGCGCGCGACGATCGGCGCGATCACTCGGCTCGGCAATGGCTATAGGGCGACGCTGCGCAGCGCCGCCGCCGATCTGGACAAGGTCAAGGGCCGCAGGATCAGCCGCGCTTGCGATGCGCAGTTCGGCGATGCGCGCTGCGGCGTCGATGCGACGGCTTCGCTCTACACCGGCGCAGGTACAGTATCGGCTGCACGGTCGCCGGCCGAATTCGACGCGTCCGGCCTCGAAGCCTATGCGGCGGGCTGGTTCACGCGTGGCCTCCTGACTTTCACCTCCGGCGCAAACGAGGGGACGAGGATGGTGGTGCTCAGGCATGTGCTCGTGGCAGGCGTCGCGCGGCTGACGCTGCGCGACGAACCGCCGATGCCGGTCGAGGTGGGCGACGCGTTCGATATCGTCGCGGGCTGCGACAAGACCTTCGCCACGTGCCGGTCCCGTTTCGGCAATTCGTTGAACTTCCGCGGCTTTCCGCATCTGCCCGGAAACGATGCGGCCTATGTCTACGCCAATGGCGACAAGACCTTCGACGGCGGACCGCTGGTGCCATGATTGACCACGTCGAAGTATCACCAACGGTGCGCCTCGTTCTCGCCGAGGCGGCCTCATGGATAGGTACGCCCTATCGCCACGGCGGCTCGCGCAAGGGGGTCGGCTGCGACTGCCTCGGGCTGGTTCGCGGCATCTGGCGAAGCCTCTATCGTGAAGAGCCGGAGGCGCTGCCGCCCTATGCGGCGGATTGGGCCGAGACGGGCGGTGGCGAGCCGCTGATCGAGGCGGCTCGGCGGCACATGCGCGAGAAGAGCGTGGCGGATGCCGCGCCCGGCGACCTCCTCGTGTTCCGCTGGCGGCCCGGCCTGACGGCCAAGCATCTCGGCATCATGGCGGAGGATGGTCGGTTCATTCACGCCTATGAACGCCACTGCATCATGGCCTCGGCCCTGGTGCCGCAATGGCGTCGGCGCCTCGCGACCGTCTTCGCTTTTCCCGACCTGCCCGAAGCAGCTTCGATTTAACCGGAATAATCCGATGGCAACGCTCGTTCTTCAGGCGGCCGGCGCGTTCGTCGGCGGCCTCTTTGGTTCGCTCGGCGCGACGATCGGCGGAGCGGCCGGCGCGATCGGCGGCTATCTCGTCGACCAGTCGCTCATCGCCTCGACGCGCCACATCACCGGCTCGCGCCTGTCCTCCATGCAACCGATGACGGCGGAGGAAGGTGCGTCGCTTCCCAAGGTCTATGGCGCGGCGCGCGTGTCCGGCACGCTGATCTGGGCAACGCGCTTCGAGGAGAAGAAGTCGACGAGCCGGGAGGGCGCCAAAGGCGGCCCCAGGGTTACGACCTACAGCTATTTCGCCAACATGGCCTTCGCGATCGCCGAAGGACCGATCGGCGGCATCCGCAGGATCTGGGCGGATGGTTCGGAGCTCGACCGTTCGGGGCTTGAGGTTCATGTTTACCATGGGGACGAGGCGCAACTGCCCGATCCGCTGATCGAGGCGAAGCAGGGCGAGAGTGGTGCGCCGGCCTATCGCGGCACGGCCTATGTCGTCTTCGAGCATTTCCCGCTCGCCGACTACGGCAACCGCATCCCACAACTGAGCTTCGAGGTGCTGCGGCCAGTCGGCGCGCTGGCGGAGGGTTTGCGCTCGGTCGTGCTCATTCCGGGCGCAACAGAATTCGGCCTGTCGCCCACCGCCGTGACCTGCAATCCCTCGGACGGCAAGACGCAGGCCTTCAACCGCAATGCGCTGAGGGCGGACAGCGACTGGATCGCCGCGCTCGACGAACTGCAGGCGCTCGCCCCGAACCTGCAGTCGGTGTCGCTGGTGGTGCCCTGGTTCGGCGACGATATGCGCGCTGGTAATTGTACGATCCGCCCGGGCGTGACCCATCGCGAAACCATGGCCGAGAGCGAGGCGTGGAGCGTTGAGGGGATCGGTCGGGCCGACGCTCGCCTGATCTCAACGGTTGACGAAAGGGCAGCCTATGGCGGCACGCCGTCCGATGCGAGCGTGCTGGCGGCAATCGCCGACCTCAAGGCACGCGGCCTGAAGGTGACGCTCTATCCGCTTGTGATGATGGACATTCCGGCCGGGAACGGTCTGCCCGATCCCTGGGGCGGCATGGAGCAGGCGGCCTATCCATGGCGCGGCCGCATCACCTGCTTTCCGGCGCCGCTCCAGCCCTCGAGCGCCGACCGCACGGGCGCAGCCGACGCACAGCTTTCCGCCTTCATCGGCGGGGCCATCCCGGCGAATTTCGCGGAGTCCGGCGGCAATATCAGCTATTCCGGCAACCCGTCCGACTGGGGCTACCGGCGGTTCGTCCTGCACTACGCCCGGCTTGCCGCGCTCGCAGGCGGCGTCGACGCCTTCCTGATCGGCTCGGAACTGCGGGGGCTTACGACCGTTCGCGGCGCGGCCGGCACTTTCCCCCTCGTCGACGCGCTCTGCACGCTCGCCGCCGATGTTCGCGGAGTTGTCGGTTCCGGAACGGCGCTGACCTATGCCGCCGACTGGTCGGAATATTTCGGCTATCACCCGGTTGATGGCACGGGCGACGTCCATTTCCACCTCGATCCGCTCTGGGCCCATTCCGCTATCGGCGCGGTTGGCATCGACAACTACATGCCGCTTTCCGACTGGCGCGATGAGGACTACGCTGCCGGAAATACCGACGGCTTTTCCGCGCCCTATGACCTTGATGCCCTCCAATGCCAAATTGCCGGCGGCGAGGGCCACGACAATTTGGCATTGGAGGGTTGGTGGGCGAACCCGCACTATGATCGAGTCGGCGGGGTCGAGAATGCCTTGCCGAGCGCATGGATACCGCAGAGCAAGCCCATCTGGTTCACCGAGCTCGGCTGCCCCGCCGTCGACAAGGGTCCCAACCAGCCGAACGTCTTCCTCGATCCGAAATCGAGCGAGAGCGCTGCGCCTCACTTCTCCGACGGGTCGCGCTCCGACCTTGCGCAGAACCGCTTCCTGCGCGCGCATCTGAGGCACTGGGCCGGAAGCGGCGACGGCGCCGCCGACCCGGCGGATAACCCCGTCTCTCCAGTCTATGGTGGGCCGATGGTCGATCCCGGCCAGATGAGCGTCTGGGCCTGGGACACGCGGCCGTTTCCTGAATTTCCGCTCGACCGGGGCCTTTGGGGCGATGGCGAAAACTGGCGCTTCGGCCATTGGCTCAACGGCCGCCTGAGCGGGGTGGCGGTCGATGAACTGATCACGGCGATTCTTGGGGATTTTGGTATTTCCGGCGCAACCGCACTCGCGGCCGACGGCTTCCTCTCAGGCTATGTCGTATCCGGTCCGGGTAGCGTACGCGATGCGTTGGATCCATTGCTCGGTGCATTCGGCATTGATGCGTTCGAGAGCGGCGACGGCCTCGTCTTCAGGAGCGACCGCAAGATCCCGGCCGTTGAAACGGCGCTGACGGAATTTGTGGACGGGGAGAGCCACGGACCGATCCAGGCAACGCTTGCAGATCGCGGCGACCTGCCGGGTACGGGCAAGCTCGATTTCGTCGATGCGATGCGCGACTACCAGTCAGGCGAGGAGACGGCCGAACGTGCCGAAGGGCGGGGGCAGGGCACGGACACGCTTCAGTTCCCCGGTGGCATCGAGCACGGCCAGGCGCACGCGCTCGCCGAGGACCGGCTGACGGCGCTCTGGACCGGGCGCAGCACGATCGCATTCGACCTGCCTTGGCGCGAGGCTGCGCTGGAGGTCGGCGACACGGTCGTGGTCGATGGTGGCCGTTATCGGGTGACAAAGCTGGAGGACGGTACGGCGCGGCATGTGGAAGGAAGGTCCGTCGTGCGGAACGTGCCTTTTCCCGATCCCGCGCCCCTGCCCGAAATCAGGAGCACCGAAGCGGCGTTGCTGCAGGGGCCGCCCTTGTTCAGCTTGCTCGATCTGCCTCTATGGCCGGGTGCGGAGGAGACGGCGGCGCAGTTCCGTATCGCGTGTTTTTCCGATCCCTGGCGGCGAGCGAGCGTGTTCGCCTCGCCGGAGACGACCGGGTACACCGAACGGGCGACCGTTCCGGATGCGGCGACCATGGGAGTCCTGTCGGCACCTCTCGCTCCTGCATCAGCGGCGAGCCGGCTCGACCGATCCGCGACGATGACCCTCCGCCTCTGCGGCGGCGCTCTCGCCCCGGTTTCTGTCCAGCAACTTCTGAACGGCGCCAATACGGCCTTCCTCCTTGCGCCGAGCGGGCGTTGGGAGGTTATGCAGTTCCTCGAAGCCGAGGAGATCGCGGCTGACACCTGGACGCTGAGCGGCCTGTTGCGCGGACAGCTCGGAACCGACGCCGAGGCCGCGATAGCGCGCGATGCCGGAGCGGCCTTTGTTCTTCTCGACGATGCGGTCGCTCCCGCCGGGCTGAAGTCCGGCGAGGCAGGATTGATGCTCAACTGGCGCGTCGGCCTTGCCGGACGCGACTTCTCGGACCGGTACTACACCACCGTCAGCGCTGAAGGCGGCCTGAGGGCGCTCGAGCCGCTGAGTCCGGTTCATCTGCGGGATGCGATCCAATCGTCCGGCGACGTGGATTTCACCTGGATCCGCCGCGGGCGGATCGATGCTGACAACTGGCTCGGCAGCGACATCCCGCTTGGCGAAGAGAGCGAAGCCTACGTCCTCCAGATATTCGACGGGCCGGCATCCGTGCGGACGGTGGAGCTCTCAATGCCGCAATGGACCTATACGGGCGCCGAACGCACAGCCGATCTCGGCGGCCTTTCGGCTCCCTTCGATGTCTCGGTGTCCATGATCAGCACCCGTTTCGGACCGGGCGCCGCAGCGCGGATTACCGTCACGCCGTAAGTTTCTCCGCAACCCTGAAAGGATCGCCGCATGGACGCGAGTAAGCCGTGGTATCTCTCCAAGACCGTTTGGGCCTCCCTCGTCACCATAGGATTGTCAGTAGCCGGCATGATCGGCCTGCCTACGGGAACTATCGACCAGGCAAGCCTTGCCGATACGCTCCTTCAGCTCGTCACCGCGGTCTCGGGCGTTATCGCCATCGTTGGCCGATTTACCGCCACCCACAAACTGGGTTGAGCCCGAAGGCCAGGGGGATGCGCGAGTGGTCGCGCATCCCGTCTGCATCGTCTTCCGGGACGACTATACGCAATGGGCGGAAACGGCCGCAAGGAGCAGGCATTCATTCCATGTTCAGTCACAAGAGGCTAGAAAGGGGATTATGAGATATCCGGTCCTTTCGCTTATTGCCGCCAGCCTCTATTGGGTAGCGATCGCCCCTGCGGATGCAGCCAGCTGCGCTGCGATAGGGCAGCAGATGGCCGCAAGCCAGGGCGGCACGCTCGTTCGGGCTGCGCCGGTTCAGGGTGGCCGCGCCTGCA
>Ga0209963_1001502_pt1 | contig 13462 bp, 16 predicted proteins | sample ThiBio_1000_biof_2_FD_183957 | JGI IMG/M metagenome (GOLD analysis project Ga0209963, IMG submission 183957) | Wastewater bioreactor microbial communities from Cape Town, South Africa - Thiocy_cont_1000_biof (SPAdes) | ecosystem: Engineered > Bioreactor > Thiocyanate-remediating >...
CCCCCGGCGTTTGCCAACATGAATGTGGCACAATCAGCGCAGGCGTGTAAACTCGCACGCGGGAATCGTGACGGAGTGCAGGGAATCCATGTCCGAATTGCGCTACCTCCTTCAACAAGTTTACGAACGCTCGCAGGCACCCGCCATGCTGGCGCCCGACCCGGCCACGATGCAGCGGTTGCTCGAGCAGTGTCACCGCCGCCGCTATCCAGGCAAGACCGCGATCCTGCGCCCCGGCGATCCCGCCAACACCTTGTTCTACGTGATCGACGGTTCGGTCACGGTATGCAGCGAGGACGACCAGGGGCGCGAGTTGATCCTGGCCTACATCAATCGCGGCGAATTCATCGGCGAAATGGGCCTGTTCGTCGAACAGGCGCAACGCGAAGTACTGATCCGCACCCGCAGCGCCTGCGAGCTGGCCGAGATCAGCTACGAGAAACTGTTCCACCTGTTCGAGGGACCGTTGCGCGACGATTGCCCGCGCATCCTGTTCGCGATCGGCCTGCAACTCACCCATCGCCTGCTGCGCACTTCGCGTCAGGTCAGCCGCATGGCCTTCCTCGACGTCACCAACCGCATCGCACGCACGCTGCTGGACTTGTGCCAGGAGCCGGACGCGATGACCCACCCGGAAGGCACCCAGATCCGAATCTCGCGACAAGAGCTTTCCCGCATCGTCGGCTGCTCGCGCGAGATGGCCGGACGCGTGCTGAAGCAATTGGAAGACGATGGCGGCATTGACGTGTCGGGCAAGACGATCGTGGTACGCGGAACGCGTTGATTGCGATCATCCCTGATCGCCGCGCCGCGTGGCGTCTTGTGAATCGGAATCGATCGAGACGCACAGACACCAGAACAGCCTGCCATGGCCTGACTTTCCACGACAACCGCTCCGAAGGGCGGATTCTTGAAGTGGAAACTCCTCCACGCTTTTTTAACGCCACTCGACCCGCGTCACGCTGCGACCCAGCGCTTTTTCGACGCGTTTGCAGAGCTTGGGCGTCGCGTTGACCAGTACCGGCTCGGTCGCCAGCGCGAGCATCGGCAGATCCTGGCTGGAATCGCTGTAGGCCAGGTGCCATGCGTCGATGCCTTGGCGGGCCAGCGATTCCACCTTGCGCCGCCCGACGTTGTGCCACGCCGGGCGCAGACCGAAACGACCGGCGCACAAACGCGAGGCAAGCACTTCGACGTCCGGCAACCCCAACTCCGCGAGCACGCCGAGCGCCAGGATCTCCTCGCAACCAGTGACGACGACAATGCGATCACCCGTGACTTGATGCCGGCGCAAGGCCTGCAAACCATCCCGATGGAACTGGCGCGAACGATGCGCCAGTGTCACCGCAAATGCCTCAGCCAATTCGCGGTAGCGCCGCTCGTCGACACCCATCAACCCGATGCGCACCAGGACACGCAACGCCCGGCGCCGCGAGAACGGCAACACGAGCAGCAGCCACGGCACCGCCAGCAGCGCCAGCACCTTGCGCCACCAATCGCGCGCATAGCGGTCGCGCACGAACATGCCGAACGTGTCGCCGCGGACCAGCACGCCGTCGAAATCGAACAGCACCACGCGCCGTTCCCCGCCCGCAGATCCCTGTTCCATGTTCAAGTCCCGGTGAACAACCGCGCCAGCGCAGCGCCCGGGTCGTCCGCGCGCATGAAAGTTTCCCCGACCAGGAATGCGTTCACGCCGGCCGCGCGCAACTGCGCGACATCGTCGCGGGTCGCGATGCCGCTTTCGGTGACCAGCAAGCGGTCGCGCGGCACGTCATCGCGCAGCAACAGGGTGGTTTCGATGCCGGTTTCGAACGTCCGCAGGTCGCGGTTGTTGATGCCGATCAACGTGCGCGCCTCGACCGGCAGCGGCAGCGCCCGCTGCAAATCCACCGCGTTGTGCACTTCCACCAGCACGTCCAGCCCGCATTCGATCGCCAGCGCATGCAAGTTGGCCAACGCTGCGTTATCCAGTGCGGCCGCAATCAACAGGATCGCGTCTGCGCCGATCGCCCGCGCCTCCAGCACCTGGTACTTGTCGACGGTGAAATCCTTGCGCAGCACCGGCAACGCGCACGCGTCACGCGCTTCGCGCAAGTACGCGTCACTGCCCTGGAAGAAATCGACATCGGTCAACACCGACAGGCAAGTCGCGCCGCCGGCCGCGTAGCTGCGTGCGATCGCGGCCGGGTCGAAATCCGCGCGGATCAGGCCTTTCGATGGACTGGCCTTCTTCACTTCCGCGATCACCGCCGGCTGCCGCGCGTCGATGCGCGCACGCAGGGCTGCCGCAAAGCCACGCGCCGGCGGCGCTTCCGCGCAACGCGCGCGCAGTTCGGCCAACGTCGCTCGCGCCTTGCGCTCGGAGATCTCCTCGCGCTTGCGGGCGAGGATGCGTTGCAGGATGTCGCTCATGAAAAAAGCTCAAGATTCATGCACACCATTGTAGGAGCCTGCGCGCAGGCGACTGTCGCGAGCACGTTCGCTCCTACAACGACTGCGTTGCCGAAACGAACTGATCAAGCTTCGCGCGCGCCGCACCACCGTCGATCGCGGCTCGCGCACGCGCGATGCCTTCATCGATCGACGCCGCGATGCCCGCCGCGTACAGCGCCGCACCGGCATTCAGCGCCACGATGTTGCGTGCGACGCCGTCGCCACCATCCAGCACGTGCAGCAACATCGCTTTCGATTCGGCGGCATCGCCGACCCGCAGGTTGCGGCTGGACGCCATCGGGATGCCGAACTGTTCGGGATCGACCTCGTATTCGCGCACCTTGCCGTCACGCAATTCACCCACCAGCGTCGCGGCACCCAGCGAAATCTCGTCCAGTCCGTCCTTGCCATGCACGACCAGGGCGCGCTCGACGCCGAGGCGTTGCAACACGCGCACCTGGATACCGACGAGATCGGGATGGAACACGCCCATCAGGATGTTGGGCGCGCCGGCCGGATTGGTCAGCGGTCCCAGGATGTTGAACAGCGTGCGCACGCCCATCTCGCGGCGCACCGCGCCGACAGCCTTCATGGCCGGATGGAATCGCGGCGCGAACATGAATCCGATGCCGGTCGCGTCGATGCAGCGCGCGACCTGTTCCGGCCCGAGGTCGATCTTCGCGCCCAATGCCTCCAGCACGTCCGCGCTGCCCGACGACGACGACACCCCGCGATTGCCGTGCTTGGCCACGCGCGCGCCCGCAGCGGCAGCGACGAACATCGACGCGGTCGAGATGTTGAAACTGTGCGCGCCGTCGCCGCCGGTGCCGACGATGTCCAGCATGTGCGGATGCGGCGGCACCGAAACCTTCTCGGCCAGCTCGCGCATCACCGTGGCGGCACCGGTGATCTCGCCCACGGTTTCCTTCTTTACCCGCAAGCCGGTCAGGATCGCCGCCGTCATCACGGGCGACACCTCGCCGCGCATGATCTGCCGCATGAGGTCGATCATCTCGTCATGAAAGATCTCGCGGTGCTCGATCGTCCGTTGCAGCGCTTCGTGTGGCGTGATGGTCATGCGAAGCGCACCGCGCCGGCCAGATCGATCGCGGCCTCCACCGGCGGCTTCATGACCCCGCGCAGACGCTTATGCCGTTGCGGCGCAACGGCATGACCGCCCCTTTGGTCCGAGGGGACCGAAAATCGCGTAGCGGAAATGCGGGCCATGCCTCAAGCCGCCCTGGGCAAACGTTCGGTGAGAAAGTTGCGCAACAAGTCGTGGCCGTGTCGGGTTTCGATCGACTCCGGATGGAATTGCACGCCTTCGACCGGCAGCGTCTTGTGTCGGAATCCCATGATCTCGTCGAACGAACCATCCGGGTTTTCGGTCCACGCCGTCACTTCCAGGCACGCGGGCAACGAGGCGCGCTCGACCACCAGAGAGTGGTAACGCGTAGCCTCGAACGGATCCGGCAACGCCGCGAACACGCCCTCGCCGCAATGATGGATCGGCGAAGTCTTGCCGTGCATGATCTGCCGTGCGCGGACCACCCTGCCGCCAAACGCCTGCCCGATCGCCTGATGCCCGAGGCACACTCCGAGGATTGGAATCGCACCGGCCAACTCGCTGACCAGCGATAGCGTCACGCCGGCATCGTCGGGCGTACCCGGTCCGGGTGAAATCACGATGCGCTCCGGCGCCATGGCGCGAATGCCGGCGACGTCCACCGCGTCGTTGCGGACTACCTTCACGTCCTGCCTCAACTCGCCAAGGTACTGTGCGAGATTGAACGTGAAGCTGTCATAGTTGTCGATCAGCAGCAGCATCGCGACGGATCCGTTCCGGGCCGCAAGCCCACGAGAGAACCGCAAGTGTGACCGTGCAACCGCGTCGACACAAGGCCATGCGCAAAACCTGCGGCGCGCTGGCTGCGGCCATTGCGTTTGGCCTTCTTGGCGGCTGTTCCACGCTCGGCTACTACGCCCACCTCGCCACCGGCGAAATGGCCGTGCTGCGGGCGCGCAAGCCGATCCCGCAAGTCATCGACAATCCGGCCACCCCGCCGATGCTCCGCGCGCGCCTGCAACTGGCGTTGCGCGCACGCGCGTTCGCTTCCGACACGCTGAAGCTGCCGCGCAATCGAAGTTACACCACCTACGCCGACATCCAGCGGCCGTTCGTGATGTGGAACGTGTTCGCGACGCCCGCACTGTCGCTGCAGCCGGTCGAACGCTGCTTCCCGTTTGCCGGTTGCGTGGCGTATCAGGGCTTCTATCACAAGGACCGCGCGGAAGCGCTGGCGAACAAGCTCGAGAAACAAGGCGATGACGTGTGGATCGGCGGCGTGCCGGCGTATTCCACGCTGGGCCACTTCGCCGACCCGCTGCTCAGCACCATGAACCGCTGGAGCGACGACGAGATGGTCGGCACGATCTTCCACGAACTCGCGCATCAGGAGTATTACGTCAAGGGCGACACTGCGTTCAACGAATCTTTCGCAACCTTCGTGGAGCGCCAGGGTTTGCGCGAATGGCGCAAGGACAATCACTTGCCGCCACCCGATCCAGCCGTCGCCACACGCGAGCAACAGTTCACCGAACTGGTTCTGGCGACGCGCAAGCAACTGGAAACGGTCTACGCCAGCGACGATTCCGACACCGTCAAACGCGAACGCAAGGCAGCCGCATTCTCCGGATTGCGCCGCAGCTACGAGCATCTGCGCGATACCGCGTGGCACGGCTACGCCGGTTACGACCACTGGTTCGATGCACCAATCAACAACGCCAAGCTGCTGCCGTTTGGCCTGTACGATCGCGGCGTACCTGCGTTTGCCGCGCTGTTCGAGCATTGCGACGGCGACTGGAAGCGTTTCTACGCCGAGGTGCGCAGGATCGGCAATCAACCCGCCGCGCGGCGGGATGCGTTCCTCGATGGCGCACCCCGGAACACCGGTCGGGCATCACCCTGATTCAAGTCAATACGAGGGCCGCGGCGGAGGCGCATGCTTGCTTCGTTGCAACCACACGGACCTCCGCATGAACGCCCCAGCCGAAACTTCGGCCTACACGCCCTACCCGTTCGACGCGCGCGCGATCGCACACCGCTTCCGTCATTCAGCGATCTTCGGCGCGCTGGACGCGCTGCAGGCCGGCGAAGCGATGCGCTTCGTCAACGACCACGATCCGATCCCGCTGCTGCAACAGATGCAGCAGCGTTACGGTGAACGCATCGACGTGATCTACCAGCAACGCGGCGGCGACGGCCCGGTGGTGATCGATTTCGTGGTCGCCAGGGACTGCTGATGGCCTTTCCGGATTTCTTCGCCGAAGTTCCGGCGCTTCGCCTGCACGATGGACTCGCGCAACTGCTGGGCGCCAGCGACGACGGCATGATCGAGTACCACTACGCCGACGCGGTGAGGCTGGCCGGGCACTCCTGCCCCACCGTCGCCGGCGGGTGGCTCAGCGCACGCGCTGCGCTGCGCCATCTGTATCCCGACAGCGTGCCCGAGCGGGGCGGCATCAGCGTCTATCTCGATGACGCCGAAGACGCCGGCGTCACCGGCGTGATCGGACAGGTACTGACGCTCGTCACCGGCGCCGCCGCCGACAACGGCTTCAAGGGCTTGGGCGGACGCCACGCCCGCAACCATCTTTTGCACTACGCGCAAGGCGACGTCGCCGGCATCCGCTTTCGCCGCAACGACAACGGCGCCGAAGTGGAAATCGAAATCGATGCAAGCCCGGTTCCCGGCGACCCGATGATGCGTCCGTTGATGCAGCTGGCCATGACCGGGCAGGCCGACGACACCCAGCGCCGCGAATTCGGGCGCCTGTGGCAGGACCGCGTGCGCCGCATGCTGCTTCTGCATGCCGACGACCCGGCAGTGGTGAGGCTGCGCGCGCTGGCGTGATGCACGCGCGGCCACACGCAGCGATGCGCCTGCGCCGCCCGGCGCGGGCTTGCGCGACAGCTTCCCGCTGTTGGCCTACACTTCGCGGTTCGTATCGCGAATGCACGTCTCGATGACCCAGCGCATCCTTACCGGCATCACCACCAGCGGCACGCCGCACCTCGGCAATTACGTCGGCATGCTGCGGCCCGCAGTCGCGGCGAGCCGGCGCGACGATACCGACAGTTTTTTCTTTCTCGCCGACTACCACGCGCTGATCAAGTGCGACGATCCGGCGCGGGTCGCGCGTTCGCGCCTGGAGATCGCGGCCACGTGGCTGGCCTGCGGCCTCGACCCCGCGCGGGTGACGTTCTATCGGCAGTCGGACATTCCCGAGATCCCCGAACTCACCTGGCTTTTGACCTGCGTGACGGCCAAGGGCCTGCTCAACCGCGCACATGCGTACAAGGCCGCGATCGATCAAAACACTGCGAAGGGCGAGGATCCGGATGCCGCCATCACCGCGGGCCTCTACATGTACCCGGTACTGATGGCGGCAGACATCCTGGCCTTCAACGCGAACAAGGTACCGGTCGGGCGCGACCAGGTGCAGCACATCGAAATGGCCCGCGACATCGGCCAGCGCTTCAACCACATCTACGGCAAGGCTTGGCGCACGGCCGGCGGCAAGAACGAACCGTTCGCGCTGCCGGAAGCCGTGATTGATGAAAACGTCGCGACCCTGCCGGGACTCGACGGCCGCAAGATGTCGAAGAGCTACGACAACACCGTGCCATTGTTCGAGGGCGGTGCCAAGGCAACGCGCGAGGCGATCGCGAAGATCATCACCGATTCGCGCGAACCGGGCGAGCCCAAGGATCCGGACTCGTCCAGCCTGTTCGCGATCTTCCGTGCGTTCGCGGGCGACACCGAAAGCCGGGCGTTTCGCGCCGAACTCGAATCCGGCATGGGCTGGGGCGACGCCAAGAAAAAACTGTGCGACCGCATCGAACAGGATGTCGCGCCGCTGCGCGAGCGCTACGACACGCTGATGGCACATCCCGACGACATCGAGGACGCGCTGCGCGAGGGCGCGAAGAAAGCGCGCGCGGTGGCGCTGCCGCGGCTCGAAATCATGCGGCGCGCGGTGGGACTCGGGCCATTGGCTGCAGCGGGCAGCAAGGCCAAGGCCGCGAAGAAAGCCGACAAGCGCGTGCGCCTCGTCAGCTTCCGCGACAGCGAAGGTTTTCGCTTCCGCCTGCTCGGCGCCGATGGCGAGGAATTGCTGCTGTCGCGCGCGTTCGCCGACCCGAAAGCCGCGGGGCAGGCGTCGCGGACACTTTCAAGCGAAGGTGCCACGGAAGTGCTGAAACCGATCGATGCCTCGCGCTTTGTTTTCATCCAGGATGGCGAAATCCTTGCGACGAGCGCGGAATTCACCAAACTGGCTGCGCGCGACGCCGCGCTCGAACGCACCCGCGCGGCGCTGGTATCGCTGCGCGAAACGACTGAATGACATGTCGCGTTTCGTCGCCTTGCTGCTGATCGGACCCTGGCTCGTGGTGCTGGGCTGGCTGTATTGGCTGTATGTGCGACGCCGCGTCGCGAACGGCATATCCGCGCGTTTCGACGTGGGCATACTGGCGGCCTCGGCGGTGGCCACGATCGTCTGTTCCGCGGTCGGCTACGAAGCCGCGTTCGGCCATGGCGGCCCCATCTGGAAGCAGGCTGCGGCGGCGCTTGGCGCCTACGCAGGCTTCAATCTCGTCATCCTGTCTGGATTGACGTGGCACTGGGCGAACCGGGGCTCTCGCGAGATGCCGGGGGCATCCCGCGCCGGTGAGCGCCCGCACAAGGATGCGCAGGCCGGATGAACGCCGCAGGGATGCCTGCTGGCCGCGACTCGTGTATCGCTACTGCGGCAGCGCGAGATCGTCCAGCACCGCCTTCAGGAACCGCGCGGCTTCGCCACCGGTGCAGGCGCGATGGTCGAAGGTGAGCGATATCGGCAGGCGCCGATGCACTTCGATTCCGCCCATTACCGCTACCACGTCGTGCGACAGCTTGCCCACGCCGACGATGGCGACGCACGGCGGCACCACCACCACGGTGCCGTAGCGACCGGCGAACATGCCGAAGTTCGATAGCGAGATCGTGTAGCCGGACAGTTCGGACGCCGGGATCGAACGATCCTCGACCTGCGCACGCAGGCGATTGATTCCTGCACGCATGCCGCGCGCATCCAGCATGTCGGCATTGCGCAGCGCCGGCACGAACAGACCGTCCGGCGTGTCCACCGCAATACCGAGGTCGACGTGCGGGTGCTTGGTGACGCTGAGGTTGGCGTCGTCGAACCACGCATTCAGCGCTGGCTCGGCCTTGCAGGCCGCGACGATTGCGCGCACGGTACGCGCGGTGATGTCCTGCTTGCCCAGCCATTGGTGCAGGTCGGCGTCATCGACGATGGTGGTCTGCACCACGCGGTCGCGTGCATCAGCCATCACCCGCGCCATGTTGCGGCGCACGCCCTTCAACTGTTCGGGCTGGCCGGTCGCCTGCACGCTCGGCGGCGTGGTGCGCATCGGCTTGCCGGATTGGGACAACGTGCTTCTTTGCTCTTCCCTTCTCCCTCCGGGAGAAGGTGCCCGAAGGGCGGATGGGGGTACGGCTCCGATCGAACCCTCACCCCCAGCCCCTCTCCCGGAGGGAGAGGGGAGCAAAGCTGCGGTACCGGAAGCCGCGGCGTTCTTCACGTCCTGCATGGTGACCACGCCGCCTGCACCCGTGGCTTGCACGCGCGCCAGGTCGACCTTCAATTTCTTCGCCATCGCGCGCACCGCCGGCACGGCCTTGACGCCGCCCACGCTGCCCGCCTGTTCCGTGCGTACTTCGTTGCTGCTCGACACGGCGCCGACCACGGTGCCTTCGTCTTCGCGCTCCTGACGCCCTCCCTCGCTGCTTGCAGGGGAGGACTGGGGTGGGGGCGCGGCCGGCGTTGGTGCAGCGGCAGGCGCGGGTGCGTGGTGATGGCCGCCCGCCGCGTTCTCGGCGCGCTGCTTGGCGTTCGGATCGAGTTCGAACTCGGCCAGCGCCGCGCCGGTGTTGATCACGTCGCCCGCGGCGCCACGCTGCTTGAGCAGTTTGCCGGTGAACGGCGAAGGCACTTCCACAACGGCCTTCGCGGTTTCCATCGACACCAGCGGCGCATCCAGCTTGACGCTGTCGCCTTCCTTCACCAGCCATTCGACGATGGTGGCGTCGGGCAAGCCCTCGCCGAGGTCGGGGAGGTGGAATGTTTTCTTGTCGGCCATGATCGATCACCTTGTCCGTTGAACCCCTCTCCCACCGGGAGAGGGGCAGGGGTGAGGGTTCGAGTACCGCGTGAAATTCGTCGCGATGCCGGACCCTCATCCGGCGCTTCGCGCCACCTTCTCCCCTTGGGAGAAGGATACAAAAACTACCCCGCCGCCAGCGTCCGCTTCGCCGCATCCACAATGCGCGCGGTGCTGGGCAACTGTTTCATTTCGAGACGGTACAGCGGGGTGTGGATGTCCCATCCGCTGACGCGCGCAACGGGCGCCAGCAGATCGTAGATGCACTCCTCGGCGACGCGCGCGGCGATTTCGGCGCCGAAACCCGCGGTCTTGGGGGCTTCCTGCACGATCACGCAGCGACCGGTCTTCTGCACCGACTCGGCGATGGTGTCGAAGTCGAGCGGCGTCAGGGTGGCGACGTCGATCACTTCGGCGCTGATGCCTACCGATGCGAGCGCGTCGGCGGCTTCCAGCGTTTCCTTCACCTCGGCGCCCCAGGTCACCAGCGTGATGTCGGTGCCGTCGCGCAGCACGAAGCACACGTCCAGCGGCAGCGCCTCGCCATCGTCCGGTACTTCTTCCTTGTACTGGCGATAGATGCGCTTGGGTTCGTAGAACACCACCGGATCGGGATCGCGGATCGCGGCCAGCAACAACCCGTACGCCCGCGCGGGCGAGGACGGCAGCACCACGCGCAGGCCCGGCACGTTGGTGAACAGGTGTTCGTTGGCTTCCGAATGATGTTCCGGCGCGTGGATACCGCCGCCCCACGGCGCGCGGAACACCGCAGGACAAGTGATGCGCCCGCGCGTGCGGTTGCGCATGCGCGCGGCGTGGCAGCAGATCTGCTCCATCATCGGGTAGATGAAGCCCTCGAACTGCGCTTCGCACACAGGCTTCATACCCTGCGCGGCCAGCCCGACGGTGACGCCGGCGATGGTGGTCTCATCCAGCGGCGTGTCGAACACGCGCAGGTCGCCGAATTTTTCCGACAGGCCTTGCGTGGCGCGGAACACGCCGCCGTTGACGCCGACGTCCTCGCCCAGCACGACCACTGATTTGTCGTGCTTCATCTCGTAAGCGAGCGCCTGGGTGACGCCTTCGATAAGGGTAATTGCTGCCATGTGCTGTCTCCTGTAGGAGCCTGCGTGCAGGCGACGGGTCGCGAGCACGCTCGCTCCTACAACAAATTATTGGTGCGACTCGAGGGATACTGCTTCATCGCGCTGCTTCGCGAGGTCGGCTGGCAATTCGGCGAAGGTGTAATCGAACATAGCGGTCGCGGGCTGCGCCTTGGTCTCCAGATACGCGTTCACTTCGTTGTCCATCCACTCGTCGCATTCGGCCTGCAGTTTTTCTTCCTTCTTCTTGCTCCAGGCCTTCTTCGCTTCCAGCCATGTGCGCAGGCGCTTGACCGGATCCTTGGTCCACGCGTCCTCGACTTCGTCCTTGCCGCGATAGCGGCGCGCGTCGTCGGCGGTGGTGTGGTCGCCAAGGCGGTAGGTCACGCATTCGACCACGCTGCCGCCATCGCCCTTGCGTGCGCGTTCGATCGCATCGCCCATGGCCTTGCGCACGGCGATGATGTCGTTGCCGTCGACCTGGATGCAGTTGAGGCCTGCCGCGATGCCCTTCTGCGCGAGCGTCTTGGCGCCCGACTGGATCTTGCGCGGCACCGAAATCGCCCATTGGTTGTTGACGATCGCCGCGACCAGCGGCAGGTCGCGCGCACCGGCCACGTTGATGGCGCCGTAAAAGTCGGCCTTGCTCGAACCGCCGTCGCCGATGGTGCAGACCGCGACGCGTTTCTCCTTGCGGATCTTGAACGCCAGCGCGGAACCGGCCGCGTGCAGGCATTGCGTGCCGATCGGCACCGACCACGCGAAATCGTGCTTCGCGGGTTCGTTCTGGTAGTCGTTGCCGCGCTCGTCACCGCCCCAGTACATGTATACCTCGCGCGGGCGCACGCCGCGGTAGAGCTGCGCGCCGTACTCGCGATAGCTCGGCGCGAACACATCTTCCGGTTTCATCGAAGCGCCGATGCCGACGTGCGTGGCTTCGTGGCCGAGGCACGACGCATAGGTGCCGAGCTTGCCGGTGCGCTGCAGCGCGATCGACTTGGTGTCGAACACACGGGTCGACACCATCAGCTTGTACAGCTCGACCATGTAGTCGAGATCCTGGGCGAAATCCGGCAAATCCTTGCGGACCGGCTTGCCCTCGGCATCGAGGTATTGCAGATATTCGATTTCAAACTTGGCGGCGATGGGCACGGTTGCTCCCGGTCGTGATACGGATTTGATTCGGGTTCCCACGGCAGGCGCGGAACCGCGGCCGCTCGCGACCGGCGTTTCCGCGCAAGCGGGCCGCCCATTATCGCATGCATGCGCCGGCGTTCGCAGGCGGCACAACTTGTGCGCATGCTGCAACGCAACACGCGGACCGGCACGTCCAGCACGTTGACTTCGATCAGCACGGATCACCTCCTTGCGCGCGAACATTGCGCGCGCGCCGCAACCCGCGTTGCGTTACGCTTGCTTTTTGCGATCGCCCGCGGTCGCTGCTTCGACAGATTGACCGCCGGCAAAAACGATTTTTGGCTCGGGGACTCGGAACGAGCCATCCATGGCCTGACTTTCCACGACAGCTTCTCCGTATTGGACATCCAATTCCCATGAGTGACAGCAACCGGCGCGAACTCGAAGCCGGCATCGAGCGCGACCTTTCCGGCCGCATGACTTACGCCAGCTACCTCAAGCTGGACACGTTGCTTGCGGCGCAACAACCGCTGTCGGATCCGCCATATCACGACGAGATGCTGTTCATCGTGCAACATCACGTCGCCGAGTTGTGGATGAAGCTGCTGATCCACGAACTCGCCGCCACCATCGCCGACCTTGCGGCGGACCACGCTGACCTGGCATTGAAGAAACTCGCGCGGGTCAAGCGCATCCAGGACCAGCTGTTCAACCAGTGGGCCGTGCTGGAAACGATGACGCCGAACGAATACCTGAAATTCCGCGAAGCGCTGGGGCCGTCGTCGGGATTCCAGTCCGCGCAGTACCGCACGGTGGAGTTCCTGCTCGGCAACAAGAACGCGGACATGCTCAGCGTTTTCGCACACGATCCCGAGACGCAGGCGCGTTTGCGCGCGGTGCTGGATGCACCGAGCCTGTATGACGCCGTGCTGCACTGGCTGGCGCGGCGCGGACATGCGGTGCCGAAGGAAATCCTTGGCCGCGACGTGCGCGAGGGCTGGAAGAACCAGCCGCCGCTGCTGCCGGTATTCCAGCGCATCTACGCGGCGCCGGACGCTTTCTGGCCCGAATACCAGCTGTGCGAGACGCTGGTGGACGTCGAGGAAAATTTCCAGTTGTGGCGCTTCCGCCACATGAAGGCGGTCGAACGCATCATCGGCTACCGCAAGGGCACCGGCGGATCGTCCGGCGTCGGGTTCCTGAAAAAAGCGCTCGAACTCACCTTTTTCCCCGAATTACTGGAAGTGCGCACACACTTGCAGACGGATTGAGCCACGCCACCGGCGCGCAGGTCGCTGCCACACGTTGCAACGACACTTCGCTTCACGACGAAGTGTGTATGTCGCGGCACGGGCATGCTGACCCGCATGGACAGCCTCGTCATCGCTCCGCCGATCCTCTGCGGTGACGATCCGCCCGACCGCACCCTGATCATCGAAACTCGCGTCGAACGCGTGCATGCACACACCGGCATCGTGGTACCGGGCACGCAACATGTCGACGTCACGGCGTGGTCGCCTATCCTGTACGTGTTTCGCCATTACTTCGGCGAGGCGCGGCG
>Ga0209963_1001507_pt1 | contig 13432 bp, 14 predicted proteins | sample ThiBio_1000_biof_2_FD_183957 | JGI IMG/M metagenome (GOLD analysis project Ga0209963, IMG submission 183957) | Wastewater bioreactor microbial communities from Cape Town, South Africa - Thiocy_cont_1000_biof (SPAdes) | ecosystem: Engineered > Bioreactor > Thiocyanate-remediating >...
CTGCTGGCCGGTTTGCATCGCTGGGTCCGTTCGCTGCGGCCCCATGATGAGCGGCAGGCTTCAAGGCCCGGTTAACGCATCATCCTGTGGCAAAGGGTGAAACGCCCATCAGGCTCTGATGGCCGAATAGCAGGGCCAGATAGAGCACCACCGCGACGGCCAGCCGCCAGTCGAGAATCTCCCGCCATTTCAGCTTCGCCCGCCCGGATGCGAGCGCGGCAAAGGGCAGGTTGGAGGTCCGTGCCGCAAATCCGTCCCACGCCGCACCCAGCTTCCGCCGCCGCTTGGCATCGATCGAAAAGGTGCCGAGCAGCGCCAGCACGAGGAACGTGCCGAAGAACAATACCGAGGCAGCGTCCCCATTGGCGAGAAGGTGCATTGCCGCCCACAGCGCCACGCCCCACAGAAAGGGGTGGCGGGTAATGGCCAGCACGCCCTTGACCGCATCTGCGCGCGCCGCGGCCCCCTCCTGCCGGACCGAGGTGGGGTTGGGCAGCAAAAGTCCCGGCACCGCCAGCAGGAAGGCGAGTAGCACCACAAGGGGGGCGAGGTGCCGGACCCCAACCCCCAGATCGTAGACCAGCTCGTTCTCGCCGCCTGCCTGCGCCCCATTATAGGCTACCACCAGCCAGACAATGCCGCCGAGCGAGGCTAGCGAAAAAAGCCCCATATAAGCGTTTTCGCCGATCGTCCCGGTGACGGCGTCGCGCGCCCGTGTGCCCGCTACCAGAAGATGAATGCCAAGGAAGACGGCCGCCGCCGCGATCAACATGCCCATTGAGGCCTCCCTGTCTCAATCGTTGGGCCCATATTCTCAGGATCGGGACCCAGGTCAAAAGAGAACGGATTGAAAAGGGCAGGGATGACCGCATTCCGATTCGCGCTTCGGCCCCTCTGCGGATAAAATGAAGGGCAAATTTTCATCAATGCCCGCCAGTGTAGCGTTGCTTCGAAGGGGTGATTTCGTGCCGAGTTTTGCATCAGAGCGGCCACAAGCGGCCGCCATTTCCGAATCCGTGGCCATCGGACAGTCCGCGGACGTTAAAGAGCCCGGCAAAGCGGTTGCGCCCGGCAAGGCGCAGGCGGCCGGGCGGGCGGAACGGGGCGGCGGTTCGGCGGGTTTCGCGCTCGCGGTCACGCTCGCGGTTTTCTGGGCGGGGTTTGCGGCGGCCTATCTCTATGGCTATGCCGGGCCCGGCGGGCTTCTGACCCTCAGCCTTCAGGAAATGGCGTTCTTTGCCGCCGCAATCCTGTTGCCGCCCTTGTTGTTCGTGACGGCCGGCTGGGCGCTCGCCCGCGGTGCGGCGATGGGGCGGGCAACGCGTGAATTGTCCGAGAAGGTCCGGTTGCTGACCACGGCGGACGATACCGCGGCCCGCGCGGCAACCCAGCTTGGCCGGGCCGTGCGCCGCGAACTCGACGCTCTCAATTCCGGGATCGATGCCGCGCATCAGCGTCTGCGCGCGCTGGAAAATGTGCTGCAGGATCAGATTGCCGCGCTGGATGAGGCCGGTGCCCGCGCCGATGTGCGCGGCCAGTCGATCGCGTCTGCGCTGGAGGCCGAGCGCACGCGGCTGGAAGCGATTGGCGAATCTCTGAACGATGCCGCTTCCCGTGCCGGGCAGACGCTGGCGGCGCACACCGCCGGATTGCAGACCAGCCTCACCACGGCGGAAAGCACGCTGGGGGCAAAGGCGGCAGAAGCCGGAGAGACCTTCACCGCGCATATCGATGCTTTGGCGGCAAAACTGGAACAGGCCAGCGGCGTGATCGATGCCAGTGCCGCGCGGGCCGGTGAACGGCTTGGCGTTCACGCCGGCACATTGCAGACCGCATTGGGGGATGCCGAAGCCGCACTGGATGCGGCGATTGCGCGGCACGATGCGCGGGCAAACGATCATGCCTCGGTATTGCGGGCCGCCATTACGGACATCGATACGGCATTCGACCGCTTGTCGGCGCAACTGGCAGACCAGACGGGTCAGCGCAGCGATGCCCTCAAAGCCACGCTTGCCACGGCGGAAGCCTCCCTCGATCAGGCCGGTGCGCGGGCCAGCGAACATCTGGCGGGCCGTGCGGCACAGCTCAAGACCTTGATCGAATCGGCGCAGGCCACCTTGCAGAGTGCGGGCCAATCGCTCGACAAGCAGGCGCAGGATTTCCGCCGCGCCGCAGACAGCGCCGCCGAAGCGCCGCAAAAGGCAGCCCTCGAACTCGACAAGCAGGCCAAGGCAATCGAAGCGGTTGCCGATGCGGCCATGGCGCGGGCGGAATTCGTGCTCGGGCGGCATGAACGTCACCGCATGCAGATGGGCGAATTGCTGCAGAAACTGCGCGATGAAGGGGCAGCCTTCGAAGCCGCGTTGACCGAACAGCGCAGCGCGCTGGAAACGGCATTGTCGGCGATGGCGCCGGAAGCGCGCCGGTTTGAAAATCTCGCCGCCAGCACCGGGCGGCAGGTCGAACAGATCATGGAACAGACCGCCGCGCGCACGAACCAGATTGCAACCGCGCTGGCGGGCGATGCGGCACGGCTGGACCAGACCGGGCAATCGGCCTCCGTGGCGCTGGAGAAACTGGCCGCAACGCTGCGCGATGCGGGTGAAAGCGCGCACGCACTTCTGGCTGAAGCATCCGAAAATGCAAAGCAGAAGGCCCATGCCATGGTGGGTGAAGCCATGGCGGAATGTGAAAAGCTCGTGCGCGCGGCCGATGATCTTGCCCGGCAATCGCACGCCGTGCGCGATGTTCTGGGCGATGCGGTGGGCGATGTGCAGCGCCACATGGCTGCCCTTCCCGGCATCGCACAGCAGGAAGCCCAGCGCGTGCGCGAGATGATGAAAACGGAAACCGAGGAAATTCTCGATATTTCGGCGCGCACCATTTCCACCCTGCATGCCCGCACCGCCACACGCGGGATCGAACAGAATGTGGATGGCGATGCGGCCGGTGAGCGCGGCGATCAGGATGGGCTTTTGGCCCGCGCCCGCCGCCTGACCCAGCGCACACGCCGGGCCAAGGATACGCGCCCGCTGAAAGAGGATGACGGCAAGGGCTGGGACATGAGCACGCTTCTGGCCGCGGTTGAAACCAGCGAAACGCGCGACAAGGAATTGAACGCATCCTCGGCGGCGGCGCTGGGTGCGCTGGAAGCAGCACTTTCGGACATGGCGCTCGATCTTTCCGCTTTCGACACCGGGCCTGCGCCGGGCGAGGATGAATGGCGGCGCTATCTCGCTGGCGACCGCGCGGTGTTCGCACGCCGGCTTGCGGGCGCGATCGATTCCGACGCGATCAACCGCATCACCAATCTTTATCGCGAGAACGCGCCTTTCCGCGAAACCAGCGACAATTATATGCGCGAGTTCGAAACGCTTCTGGCCCGCGCGAAAGAAGGTGACGGTGCAGGCTTGCTGGCATCGTCGATGCTGAGCTCGGATACCGGCAAGATCTATCTGGCGCTGGCCTATGCGCTGGGGCGTCTGCTCTGAACCGGCCTATAACCGGATAAGGCGCGCGGTATAGAAGCCGTCCATCCCGCCCTGCGCGCCAAGGTGGCATGGCAGGGTGCGCAGGTCACCCGCTGCGGTCAGAAATTCGCCGTGGCCGAATACGTCTGGCGCGGTGATGGTTTTGCGCGCGAATTCCGGGTGCGTGTCGAGAAAAGTCTCGATCTGTTTGGGGCCTTCCTCGGCTTCCAGGGAGCAGACTGCGAACACCAATGTGCCGCCCGGCGCCACCATATCAGCGGCGGCGTCCAGCAGATCACGCGCGGATGCCGCGCATTGCATCACGTCGGCGGCCTGTTTGATCCAGGGCAGTTCGGGATGGCGGCGGATGGTGCCGGTGGCGCTGCATGGTGCGTCGAGAAGGACAAATGGCGCCGGTGTTGCGGGGTGAAAATCCAGCACATCGGCTTCCACCAGTTCCGCATCCAATTGCAGGCGGGCCAGGTTTTCGCGCACCCGCGCCATGCGTTCCGTGGAGAGATCGACGGCGGTAACGTGCGCGCCCATGCGGGCCAGTTGTGCGGTCTTGCCGCCGGGTGCCGCACAAAGATCGATCACTGCGGCGTCTTTTACATCGCCGAGTAGATGTGCAGGCAGCGATGCGGCGGCGTCCTGCACCCACCAATGCCCTTCGGCAAAACCGGGCAAGGTATCGACGCGGACCGATTGCGAAAGCCGCACGCTGTTGCCGAACAGCGCGGTGCCGCCGGCGAAGGTGCCGGGTTCTTTTACCGTCAGGTCCAGCGGCGGCGGTGAGACATGCGCGCCTGCGATCGCGCGGGTGGTGTCTTCGCCATAAAATTCGCACCAGCGCTGCCACAGCCAGTCGGCGGTGTTCAGGCGCGCTGCATCTTGTGTGGCGAGAACGCCTTGTCCCTCGCGTGCGATGCGGCGCAGAACGGCGTTGACCAGCGGGCGGAAATGCGTCGCATCCTTGTCGCGGCGGCAGAGCGCATTGGCGCTGTCCACCGCGGCATGCGGGGCGACATTCAGAAACAGAAGCTCGCACGCCCCTGCCAGCAATATTTCCGGCGTGGCACCGGCGCGATGCGGCGCGGGCGGCTTGGGCACGAAGTGGCGGATCAGGGCGTCGAGCTGGCCGAAGCGGCGCAGGGTTTCCCCGGCAATCGCGCGGGCAAAGCCTGCGTCGCGTGCGGAAAGTCTGGCGGCTGCCAATACCGTTTCACAAACGGCGTCCAGCGGCCGCCTTTTGCGCAGCACATCGGACAGAATGGCGATTGCCGCAGACCGTCCGCCAATCCCGCCTTCGCTGTACGTGGGAGCGGACGCCGTCAATCGCGTTCCGCCCAGGGGCCTGCGGGTGTGCCCGCGTTCATCTGCGCCGCAATCGTTTCCAGCCGCGCCACGCGATCATCCGTGGACGGATGGCTTGCGAACAGGCCGGCGAAATTGCTGTGCAGCGGATTGATGATGAAGAGATGGGCGCTGGCCGGGTGGGCATCGGCCTCCGTGTTGGCGATCTGGCGGGCGCCATGTTCGATACGGCGCAATGCGGAGGCGAGCCACAACGGACGGCCCGAGATTTCCGCGCCCAGCCTGTCGGCTTCGTATTCGCGGGTGCGGCTGATCGCGGCCTGTACCAGCACCGCGGCAATCGGGGCCAGAAGCGAAACGGCGATCATGCCGATGATGCCAAGCCCGTTGCGCCGGTCGCCGCCCATGAAGAAGGCGAAATTGGCCAGCATCGAAATCGCGCCCGCGATGGTCGCGGTGATGGTCATGGTCAGCGTGTCGCGGTTTTTCACATGCGCGAGTTCGTGGGCCAGAACACCGGCCAGTTCCTCCTGGCTGACCTGCTGCAACAGGCCGCGTGTCACGCAGACGGCGGCGTGTTCGGGGTTGCGGCCGGTGGCAAAGGCATTGGGCTGGGGATTGTCCGCAATAAAGACCCGCGGCATCGGCAGGCCCGCATTGGCCGAAAGCCGGCGCACCAGATGCACCAGATCCGGCGCGCTCCCCTCATCCACCGGGGTGGCGCCATACATGCGCAGGACCGCCTTGTCGGAGTTCCAATAGGCGAAGGCGTTCAGGCCCGCGGCAAAAAGGAAGGCGATCACCATGCCAGCCGCCCCGCCCAGAAGTGCGCCGATGGCCACGAACAGCCCGGTCATCAGGGCCATCAAAAGGCCGGTCCGCAAAAGATTCATGGCGCGATCCCGCGTGAAACCTCTTCCGTCATGTATAGTCTGGCGCTATGCGATCATGCACCATGACGCCGCCCCAAACCAAACGCCCCCGTACAGCCAAACCTGCAGCCAAGCCCCGCGCTACCAAGGCCGTGATCGCCCGGCGCATCCGCGAGGCGGGGGAGCGCGCGCTTGCCGAGGCCGAAAAGCGCCGCAATGGGGCCGAACCGGGGCCGGAGCCCCTGCCGGAACTCGGCGGGCAAAAGGGGCCGGAACCTACCCGCTACGGCGATTGGGAAAAAAAGGGTATTATTTCAGACTTTTAGCACCACCTTGCATGGTCTGGCTGTAAGGGCCATCTATAGTTGTGACGTCTGTCCCCTGAAACGGGGCCCTATGAGGTTTGCCATGTTCATCCAGACCGAATCGACCCCCAATCCGGCCACCCTGAAATTCCTGCCCGGAAAAGATGTGATGGGCGAAGGCGCGGTGGCCGATTTTGCCGATGAGGCAGCGGGCGCACGCTCTCCTCTGGCGCGCGCGCTGTTCGCCGTGCCAGGGGTTTCCCGCGTCTTTTACGGCTCGGACTTTATTTCGGTGACCAAATCCGATGAGGCGGGCTGGCCGCAACTGAAGCCTGCGATCCTTGGCGCGATCATGGATCATTTCACCCATGACGCGCCTCTGATCGATACGCCGCCGGATGAAGCGGAAGCCGAATTTTCGGCGGACGAGGATGACGAGGTTGTTTCCCAGATCCGCGAACTGATCGACACGCGGGTCCGCCCGGCCGTGGCGCAGGACGGCGGCGATATTATTTTCAAGGGCTTCGACAACGATAGCGGCGTGGTGTTCCTGCATATGCGGGGGTCCTGCGCGGGTTGCCCGTCCTCGACGATGACCTTGAAAAACGGCATCGAGAATATGCTGCGCCATTATGTGCCCGAGGTCAGCGCGGTCGAAGCGGTCTGATTTGCGCAAAATGCGGGCGCACATTATGGCTTGGGCCGGCCATTCCGGGAGCCTTTCATGACGCACGCCATCAGCGACGACGCCCTCGATATTATTTTTCGTCACGCCCGCACCCAGAACAAATGGCAGGACAAGCCGGTCAGCCGTGCGCTTCTGATGGCGGTCTATGATCTGATGCGCTGGGGCCCGACCAGTGCCAATGTCAGCCCGGCCCGTTTCGTGTTCGTGGAATCGGATGCGGCGCGCAAGCGGCTCGCCGCGCTCGCATCGGAAGGAAACCGGCCCAAGATCCTTTCGGCGCCCGTCACCGCGATCATCGGCTACGACCTCGGCTTTGCACAGCATCTGCCGCGGCTGTTCCCGCACAATCTCGATGCGAAGAACTGGTTCAAGGATCCGCAACTGGCTGAAACCACGGCCTTTCGCAACGGCACCTTGCAGGGCGCTTATTTCATGATCGCGGCACGCGCATTGGGCCTCGATTGCGGGCCGATGTCCGGTTTCGACAATGCGGGTGTGGACCGGGAATTCTTCGCCGGCACCGAAATCAAATCGAACTTCATCTGTTCGATCGGCTATGGCGATCCATCCGGGGTCTTTGCCCGCAGCCCGCGGTTCGATTTCGATGAGGCCTGTCAAATTCTCTGAGTACTGCCGGACATGAAAATCCTTGCGGCCGATACCGCGCTCGGCGCCTGTTCCTGCGCTGTATTGGAGGATTCCAAAGAGGGCTTCAAAATTCTGGCCCATCGCTTTGTTGTGATGGAGCGTGGCCATGCCGAGGCGCTGGCCCCGATGGCGCAGGAGGCTATGCGCGAAGCCGGGCTTGGCTTTGCCGGTCTTGACCGGCTGGCGGTCACGGTGGGGCCGGGCACCTTCACCGGGCAGCGTGTCGGCCTCGCCTTCATGCGGGGTCTGCGCGTTGCGCTGAACCGGCCGCTGAACGGGGTGACGACACTGGCCGCGATGGCGGCGCAGGCGATGGCGAAGACCGGTTGCGGAGAGGTGGCTGTGTTGCACGATGCCAGGCGCGGCGAGGTCTACTATGCGCTTTATCGCGGCGATCAGGTTCTGATCGCCCCGGCCGTTGCGCCGCTGGCCGATGCCTGCGATGCGATCAGGAAGACGAGGGGGGCTGGTCCGCTCGGGGTCTGCGGCACGGCGGCCGATCCGGCCTTGCCGCATCTGGGTGGTGATGCCGTGGCGGCGGCCATCCATATGCCCGATGCGCTTTATGTGGCGCGGCTTGCGCTTGCTCTCCCGCCAAGTGAAACCGCGCCCCGGCTGCTTTATCTCCGCGCGCCGGACGCCAAATTGCCTGCAGTCAAGCTATCAGGTGCCAAGCTGCCGGATGTCGGGCAGCCCCGGGCCGCGAAATGAGCAAAAACCCGGCGGACGACATCATCCTGCGTGAGGCGCGGGATGAGGATTTTCCAGCGCTCGCGGCCATCCACGCCGCAGCCTTTGTCGAGCCGTGGACGGAAGCGGACCTGAAAAGCCTCAACGCCGGGCCCGGTACGGTTCTGATACTGGCCGAGATGGCCGGGGTCGCCACTGGTTTCGTAATGGTCCGGCAGGCGGCGGATGAGGCGGAAATCCTTGCTTTGGTGGTGGCACAGGCCCATCGGCGCAAGGGTATTGCGCGGGCATTGCTGGCCAGGGCCTCGGACTGGGCCACCGCGCGCGGCGCCCGCCAGCTTTTTCTGGAAGTGGGGGTTGGGAACGATGCGGCCCGTAACCTCTATATGGGGCTGGGCTTTTTCCCGGTCGGGACGCGCCAGGATTACTATGGTCAGGGGGCGGATGCGTTGATCCTGCGGGCGGGATTACCGCTGCGGCCCTAGCCTTGTAAGCCATGGGAATTTCAGGCAGGGCAGACTAAACTGGAGAAAGGCAGGGCAAGGGTGGCCGAGGAGAAGGAATACGGTTTGTCGCGGATCGAGAAACTCTGCGTGGAAAAGGGTTTGCGGATGACGGATCAGCGCCGGGTGATCGCCCGCGCCCTCTCCGAAGCCGCCGACCATCCCGATGCCGAGGAGCTTTACCGCCGCGCCGCCCAGATCGACCCGCGGATTTCGATCGCCACCGTCTATCGCACCGTCAAGCTGTTCGAGGATGCCGGAATTCTGGAGCGGCATGATTTCCGCGATGGCCGCTCCCGCTATGAGGAGCTGCCGGAATCCCATCACGACCATCTGATCGACGTGCATACGGGTCAGGTGGTGGAATTCCGTAACGAGGAAATCGAAAAGCTGCAACGCCGCGTGGCGGAAGAGCTGGGCTTCGAACTGGTCGATCACCGGCTGGAGCTTTACGGCGTACCGATACAGAACAAGGCGGCGAAGCGCTGACCGATGCAGAGCCTGCGCGCTTCCGTGATTTTGACGACCTTCGTCGTGGTCACGCTGATCTGCATCCCGTGGCAGAAATCAGGCGTGCTGTTCGGATTGAAGCGGCGCAAAAGCTTTCCGCAACGCTATCACAGATTCCTCTGCCGCCTGTTCGGCATCCGGGTGCGGGTGATCGGCACCCCCATTGATGATCGCGGCGTGCTGATTGTGGCCAATCACACCTCCTGGCTCGACATTCTGGTGTTTTCGGCTGCGGCCAAGGTGTCCTTCGTGGCCAAAAGCGAGGTGCAGAGCTGGCCGTTTTTCTCCACCTTGGCGCGCCTGCAGGAAACCGTGTTTGTGGAGCGTAACCGCCGCGCCCAGACGGGCGATGCCCGCGATCATATCCGCGACCGGGTTCTGGCCGGCGATGCGCTGGTGCTGTTCCCGGAAGGAACCTCAAGCGACGGCAACAAGGTGAAGCCGTTCAAAAGTGCGCTGATGGGGGCAGCGGAAGCCATCCTTGGCACCGATGCCGCGGGTCAGCCGGTCTATGTTCCGGTGCAACCGGTATCGGTGGCCTATATCGGGCTCTACGGCATGCCGATGGGGCGGGAGAACCGGCCCCTGTTTGCCTGGTATGGCGATATGGAACTGGTGCCCCATTTGTGGGAGGCGGTGAAAACCGGCCCGATCGAGGTCACGATCATTTTTCATGAACCGATGACCGTGGCCGATGCCGGCGGGCGCAAGAAGCTGGCGGCGATTGCCGAGGATATTGTGCGCAGCGGTCAGGTCCGCGCGCTGGCGGGCCTTCTGGACGAGCCGGTTGCGGCGCCCGCTCCGGCCGCGGACGAGGAGATTGCCGAGGCTGCGGCATGAACCGGCCCGGCCCGCGCACATTTCTTGTCTTCGGGTGGGCCTTCGCCCATAACCCGCCCGCAAGGACCTGAGCCCGGCGATGAAGAAGCTCTACGTCAAAACCTATGGCTGCCAGATGAACGTCTACGATTCCGCCCGGATGACGGATCTGTTGACGCCGCTGGGCTATGCGCCGGCCGACGGGCCGGAGGATGCCGACATGGTGATCCTCAACACCTGCCATATCCGGGAGAAGGCGGCGGAGAAGGTCTATTCCGATCTGGGCCGCCTGAAGAAGCTGAAGGATGGCCGGGTTGAACAGGGCGGTTCGATGCTGATCGCCGTCGCCGGCTGTGTCGCCCAGGCGGAAGGTGAGGAGATCATCGCCCGTCAGCCCGCCGTGGACATGGTGGTCGGCCCGCAATCCTATCACCGCCTGCCGGAAATGATCGCGCGTATCCATCATGGCGCGGGCCATGCGCTCGAAACCGAATTCCCGGCGGATGAGAAATTCGATATGCTGCCGGAAGAACGTGCGGTTTCCGGCCCGGCGGCGTTCCTGACCGTGCAGGAAGGTTGCGACAAGTTCTGTACCTTCTGCGTCGTGCCCTATACGCGCGGCCTCGAATATTCGCGCCCCGTAACACAGATCGCGGCCGAGGCCCGGCAACTTGCCGCCAAGGGCGCGCGCGAGATCACGCTGCTGGGTCAGAACGTCAATGCCTATAGCGGTGTTGGGCCGGATGGCGAACGCTGGCGCCTTGCGCAACTGATCGAACATTTGGCCGGAATCGATGGGGTTAAGCGGTTGCGCTACACCACCAGCCATCCGCGCGACATGTCGGACGATCTGATTGCCGCCCATGGGCGCATCCCCGAATTGATGCCTTATCTGCATCTGCCGGTGCAGTCGGGTTCCGATCGCATTCTGAAAGCGATGAACCGCCAGCATCGGGCGGAAGACTATCTGCGCCTGATCGCCGCCATTCGTGCGGCGCGGTCCGACATTGCGCTGTCGTCGGATTTCATCGTCGGGTTTCCGGGCGAAACCGACAAGGATTTCGCCGCGACGATGGCGCTGGTGCGGGCGGTGGGCTATGCGCAAGCCTTCTCGTTCAAATACAGCGCCCGGCCCGGCACGCCGGCCGCCAGTGCGGGCCGCCAGGTGCCGGAAGATGAAAAGGATGCGCGGCTGCAGGAATTGCAGGCGCTTCTGCGCACGCAGCAGGATCAGTTCGCACGGTCCTGCGAAGGCCGCACGATAACGGTGCTGTTCGAGAAACCGGGCCGCAAACCGGGACAGGCTGTGGGCCGAAGCCCCTATCTTCAGGCGGTTCATGCCGATGGCGCGGCGCATCTGATCGGCAGACTGGCAGATGTGCGCATCGAACAGGCACTTCCCAACAGCCTGCGCGGCGTTCTGGTATCGGGCGCCGTGCATTCTGGCGAGGGGGCGCTGGCCGGTTGAGCGCGCCTTCGCACAAAAAACCGGCTGCGCGGGCGCAGCTTACGCTCGAGTTCTCAGACAACGCGAAACTGGCTGGCCTTGCCGGTGCGCATCAGAAGAATTTCGTTCGCATCGAACAGAAACTCGGCGTGCGCATCGCGATGCGCGGCAATCTGGTGGGTGTTGAGGGCCCGGCCGATGGGCGCGAGCGGGCGGCCTCTGTCCTGCGTGCGCTTTACGCGCGCATGGAAGCCGGTGAAACCATTGCCCTGCCGGAGGTGGATGCCGAAATCCGCTTCACCTCGCATGAGAAGGCGGAAAATCCCGGCAACGGATTGGGCACACCGGCGATCAAGACCTCGGCCAGCCGCACGGTCCGCGCCCGTTCGCCCGCGCAGGCGCAATATCTCGACATGATGCGCAGTCATCCGCTGGTATTCGGCATCGGGCCCGCGGGCACCGGCAAGACCTTTCTCGCCGCCGCCTTTGCCGCGCATCTGCTTTACGAACGGCGGATCGAACGCATCATTCTGTCCCGCCCGGCACTTGAGGCTGGCGAGAGGCTGGGTTTTCTTCCCGGCGACTTGCGGGAAAAGATCGATCCCTATCTGCGCCCGCTTTACGATGCGCTGTTCGAAGTCATGGGCGAACAATGCGCCCGGCTGATGGAACAGGGCACGATCGAAGTGGCACCGCTCGCCTTCATGCGCGGGCGCACCCTGTCGCGCGCGTTCGTGATTCTGGACGAGGCGCAGAACACCACCACGCCGCAAATGAAGATGTTCCTGACAAGACTGGGTGAGGATTCGCGCATGGTGGTCACTGGCGATCCGTCGCAAAGCGATCTTCCTTCTGCGGAAGCCGAAGGGCTGAACGGCGCGCTGCGCATTCTCTCCGGTGTGGAAGGCATGGCGGTTGCACAGTTTTCCGATGCCGATGTGGTGCGCCACGCCCTCGTCGGCCGGATCATCAAGGCCTATGACGACGCGGGCAAGGCCGCCGGCACATTGCGGACATTGCGGCGATGAGCGACGCACTTGCCGCCGCGGCCAGACGTGTCGCAATCGTGATTGCCGATCCGGACTGGCGAAGGGCCCCTCTGCCGCGGGGCCATATCAGGCGTGCCGCGGCGCGGGCCCTGCTCAACAAGCCCGGCCGTGCCGGCACGGTGACGATCCTGCTTACCGGTGATGCAGCGCTCAAGGATTTGAATACGCGCTTCCGCGGCAAGCCGAAGCCGACCAACGTGCTGTCCTTCCCGGCGGCAGGCGGCGATGATTATCTGGGCGACATTGCGATTGCCTATGGCGTGACGGCCACCGAAGCGCAAGCCGCGCAAAAGCCGTTCGCGCATCACGCGGCGCATCTTGCCATTCATGGTGTTTTGCACCTGTTGGGTTACGATCATGAAACCGAGGCCGATGCTGCCGTGATGGAACCGCTTGAGATTGCGATTCTCGCCGCGATGAAGATTCCCGATCCCTATACCGGCGCAAAGGCTGCCTGATTCGATGACCGATGCCGCACATGCCGCCGGAAATGCGGACGACAAACCGCCATCGCTATTGAAGCGGCTGGCGCTGGTCCTGCGTGGCGGCCAGAACACGGCCATGCGCGAAAGCCTGGAAGAGGTGATCGCGGAAAGCGAGCGGGAGAATCCTGCGCTGTCGACGCAGGAACGGCACATGCTCGCCAACCTGCTTAATTTCGGCGAATTGCGCGTGGCCGATGTGATGGTGCCCCGCGCCGATATCGTGGCGGTGGAAGAATCGACCGCCTTGATCGAACTTGTGAACCTGTTCCGCGAGGCGCAGCATTCGCGCCTGCCGGTTTATCGCGAAACGCTGGACGATCCGGTCGGGCTTGTGCTTCTGAAAGATGTCATGGCCCTGATCGAAACACAGGAGGGCGGCGCCATCCATTGGCGCGAGATGCCGATCTCCAAACTGAAACGCAGCGTGCTGTTCGTGCCGCCATCGATGCCGGCGCTCGAACTCCTGCTGAAGATGCAGGCGACGCATGTTCATCTGGCGCTGGTAATCGACGAATATGGCGGGACGGACGGGCTTGTCACCATCGAAGACCTGATCGAAGAAATCGTGGGCGAGATCGAAGACGAGCACGACGTTGAAGAGCAACAGGTGCGCGCGCTGGACGGTGGCATCT
>Ga0209963_1001521_pt1 | contig 13357 bp, 13 predicted proteins | sample ThiBio_1000_biof_2_FD_183957 | JGI IMG/M metagenome (GOLD analysis project Ga0209963, IMG submission 183957) | Wastewater bioreactor microbial communities from Cape Town, South Africa - Thiocy_cont_1000_biof (SPAdes) | ecosystem: Engineered > Bioreactor > Thiocyanate-remediating >...
TGGACGGACCAGACGCCCTCGTTGTCGCGGACGAGGTCGTGGTTGACCTGGTTGTGCTTCTCGTCGATGAGCGCGAGTTCGACCCGGGTGGCCCGCGGAGCCCACAGTGCGAAGTCGGTGCCGCTGTCGTCGGCGTGCGCGCCGAGGAGCCTGTCGGCGGCCGGACTGGGTTCAACAGCTGGGTTCATGCGGGCCCTTGCGCTCAGGTTGCCTGGTTGCCGGCCGCGCCGGTGGGAATCGCGGTGCGGCCGCCCGGTCGGCCGACGACCATCGGCGGACAGGCAACTAGTGTGGACTCACGGTACCGGCTGGGCCCGAATCGCACCGCCGGACTCGCGAACGTTCAGCCCTCCTGGGAGTAGTTGCACCAATGACCACGCGCTCGTACCTCGACCACGCAGCGAGCTCGCCGCTGCGTCCGCAGGCCCTTGTCGCGATGGGAACCGCCCTGGAAACGGCCGGGAATCCGAGCTCCCTGCACGCGTCCGGACGCGGGGCGCGCCAGCTCCTGGAGGAGGCACGGGAGTCGTTGGCCGCCTGCCTGGGTGCGAAACCTGCGGAGGTGGTGTTCACCTCCGGCGGGACCGAGGCGAACAACCTCGCCCTGCTCGGCGGCGGGCGACCGGGCACGGCGGTCGCGATCAGCGCGGTGGAGCATCCGTCGGTGGACGGTGTCCGGGGCCGCCGCGAGGACGTGCGGGTGTTGCCGGTGACGGCGTCCGGACACCTCGACGTCACGGCCGCCCGCGCTCTGCTGGACGATCGGGTCGGGTTGGTGTCGGTGCAGTGGGTGAACAACGAGACGGGAGCCGTCCAGCCGGTCGGCGAGGTCGTCCGGCTGGGACACGGGATCGGTGCCCGGGTGCACAGCGACGCCGTCCAGGCGCTCGGGCACGTCGAGGTGGACTTCGAGGCCAGCGGCCTGGACCTGATGACGGTCTCGGCCCACAAGCTGGGCGGACCGGTCGGCATCGGTGCGCTGGTGGTGCGCCGCGGCGTCGAGGTGGTCCCGTCCGGTTTCGGCGGAGGGCAGGAGGCCCGGCTGCGGTCGGGGACAGTGCCGGTCGCGCTCGCCGTGGGCTTCGCGGCGGCCGCCAGGCTCGCGATGGCGGAACTCGCGGCCGAGTCCGCGAGGCTGGCCGTCCTGCGTGACCGCCTGATCGCCGGTGCGGTGGCGGCCGGCGGTGTCGCCAACACGCTCACCCCCTGCGGCCCGGCGATCGTGAATGTGACGTTCCCCGGCGTCCGCGCCGACGACCTCCTGTTGCTGCTGGACGCCGCCGGCATCGATGCGTCCACCGGTTCGGCGTGCACGGCCGGCGTCCACCAGCCGAGCGAGGTGCTGCTCGCGATGGGCCGCACTCTTGCGGACGCCGGCGCGAGCCTGCGCTTCTCCTTCGGCCCGGGCACCACCGAGGCCGACGTCGACCACGTACTGGCCGTCCTGCCGGATGCCGTCACCCGCGCCCGCGCCGCCGCCTGAACCGTCGGGGACAGGTACTTCGGTTCACCCGCCGGTGCCGGCGTCCCGGTCATCCGGCCGGCGGGACGCGACGACGTAGACTCCGACGCTGATGAAGATCCTGGCGGCCCTCTCCGGCGGCGTTGACTCCGCCGTCGCTGCCGCGCGTCTGGTCGAGGCCGGCCACGAGGTCACCGGCGTCCATCTGGCCTTGTCCCGCAATCCCGAGCTGTACCGCAGCGGCTCCCGCGGCTGCTGCTCACTGGCGGACGCCAACGACGCCCGCCGAGCCGCGGACGTGCTGGGGATCCCGTTCTACGTCTGGGACTTCTCCGAGCGCTTCGCCGAGGACGTGGTCGCGGACTTCGTCGCCGAGTACGCCGCCGGCCGGACGCCGAACCCGTGCCTGCGCTGCAACGAGAAGATCAAGTTCGCCGCCGTCCTGGAGCGGGGGATCGCCCTCGGCTTCGACGCGGTGGCGACCGGTCACTACGCGCGCCTGGAGCGGTGGCGGGACGGTGCGTCCCTGCACCGGGCGGCTGAGCCGGACAAGGACCAGTCCTACGTCCTCGGCGTGCTGGACGCCGCGCAGCTGGACCGCTGCGCCTTCCCGCTGGGTGACGTGGCCGCCAAGCCGATCCTGCGCAAGGAGGCGGCTGAGCGCGGCCTGCTGGTCGCCGACAAGCCGGACAGCCACGACATCTGCTTCATCCCGACCGGCGACACCGCGGGCTTCCTCAACGACCGGCTGGGCACGCGCTCCGGCGATGTCGTGGACGCCGAGGGCGAGGTGGTCGGCGCCCACGCCGGCCACCACCAGTTCACTGTCGGCCAGCGCCACGGGTTGCACCTGTCGGTGCCCGCCTCCGATGGCCGCCCGCGTTACGTGCTGGGCATCGACCCGGTCGCCAACACCGTCCGGGTCGGGCCGAAGGAGGCGCTCCGCGTGCGGAGCATCACCGGCATCCGGCCGACCTGGACGCAGGGCGCGCAGACGGGCTCGTGGCGGGGCCTGGTCCAGGTCCGTGCCCACGGCGAGGCGATGCCGGCGACGATCACCGCGGCCGCGGATGGCATCGAGATCGAGCTCGACCAGCCCGCCTTCGGGATCGCGCCGGGGCAGGCGGCCGTCCACTACGACGGCGACCGGGTGGTCGGCAGCGCCACGATCGCTGCGACGGCGGCCTGATGGTCGCGTTCACCGGTCTGGGGTCGCTGCCCGGCACCGACTATCCGGCCGCGCTGCGGATGACCTTCGACGCCGTGCCGGACCTGGCGTACCTGCCCGAACTGCCGGCTCGCGGGCCGTGGGCCGGCATCGTCGGCCGCGGGCTCGGGCTGCCGTCCGGGCTTCCTGCCGACCTCAGCGCAGGGGAGTGGCGACTCGCGGACGCACCGGGCATCGACCAGCGCCGGGCCCGGGCCACGTGGCGCGACGACCTCGACCGGCTCGAGGAGGAGGCCCACGACTACACCGGACGCTTCAAGGTCGCCGTCGCCGGCCCCTGGACGCTGGCCGCGAGCCTCGGTGTCGCCCACACCGGACGGGTGCTGGCCGACCATGGCGCCCGGCGCGACCTCGCCCAGGCACTCGCCGAGGGCGTCGGTGAGCTACTGGTCGATCTGGGCCGGCGGCTGCCCGGAGCCGCGCTGGTGCTCCAGGTGGACGAGCCGTCCCTGCCGTCGGTGGCCGCGGGAGCCGTCCCGACACCGGGCGGCTTCTTCCGGCACCGCGCTGTCGACCTGCCCGAGATCGTCCAGGCGCTGGCCTGGGTGACCGCAGAGCCCGCGCGCCGCGGCCTGGAGGTGGCCACCGTCCTGCACAGCTGCGCGCCGTGGGACGGCGGCTGGCCGTTGCGGTCGTTGCTCGCCGGGACGGGTTCCACCGCCGGCTTCGGCGGTGTCAGCCTCGACCTCGACCGGCTCGCCGGCCCGGACTGGGACGCGCTGGCGGAAGCGGTCGAGTCGGGCGGCGCGCTTTACCTTGGCTGCCTGCCGACGGCAGGCTCGACGCGTCCCCTCGGTGTGGACGAGGTGCGCCGCCGCACTCTGGCGGCGGTGGAGCGGATCGGAGCCACCGGCATCGCCGACCGCCTCGTCCTCACCCCGGCCTGCGGACTCGCGGGCTGGGAGCCCGCCGAAGCCAGCGCTGCATTCCGCGTCCTCGCCAAGGTTGCCGACCAGGTCGCGTCCGAGCTCGCCTGAACCCGCGTCCCGGCGACCGGGCGGGTCAGCGGACGACCTCGAAGCGCGCGGCGACGAACTCGCCACTGCGGACGGTCTCGATCAGCCGGAGTTCCGCGTGCCGGGGCAGCAGCGGCTTGCCCGAACCCAGCGTCACCGGGGCGATGTTCACCACGACCTCGTCGAGCAGTCCGGCGTCGAGGAACTGACCGGCCAGGTCGCCGCCGCCGACCACCCAGAGGTCGCGTCCGCCGGCGGCGGCGGTCATCTCGGCGTGCACGGCTTCGACCGGGCCGGAGGTGGGGCGGACGTCCGCTCCCGGCCACGGCCGGAGGTCGTGGTGGGTGAACACCCAGCACGGCTGTTCGTACGGCCAGGGCTCGGGCTGGGTGCCATCCGCCGGGTGGCTGTGGCGATGGATCCACTCGTAGGTGTTCGCCCCCATGCAGATCGCCCCCACGTCGGCGATGAACGCGGCGTAGTCCAGCGGACCGTCCTCGCCAGACTTGCGGGACAACAGCCAGCCGAGGTCGTGGTCGTCGGTCGCGATGAACCCGTCGAGGCTGGTGGCGGTGTAGTAGATGGTGCGAGGCATCGTCCCAGTCAACCGTCCCGAGTCCGGACGGAGTCAAGCCGGCCATCGCCCCCGGCACCTCGGTGTCGGTGGCTCGCAGTAGATTTCCTCGCATGACCTCCGACGCCGACCGGGCCAGGCACGCCGAGCTCAGCGACCAGATCACCGAGCACCGGGCCCGTTATTACCTGCGGGACGCGCCGGTGATCTCGGACGCCGACTTCGACGCCCTGCTGCGCGAGCTCACCGAACTCGAGGAGGCGCATCCCGAACTGCGGACGCCGGACAGTCCGACCCAGCAGGTCGGCGGGGCGCCGAGCGCGACGTTCTCCCCGGTGACGCACCTGGTGCCGCTGATGAGCCTCGACAACGTGTTCTCCATCGAGGACCTGGACAAGTGGCTGGTGCGCGCCGACGCGCTCGCCGGCGTCGACGTGGCCGGCTCCGGCTACCTCTGCGAGCTGAAGATCGACGGGCTGGCGCTCGATCTCGTCTACCGCGACGGCCGTCTGGTGACCGCTGCGACCCGCGGGGACGGCGTGGTCGGCGAGGACGTCACCGCCAACGTCCGCGCGATCGCGGCGATCCCGTCCCGGCTCAGGGGCGACGACGTGCCCGAGGTGGTCGAGGTCCGCGGCGAGGTGTTCATGCGCCTGGAGGACTTCACCGCGCTCAACGAGGGTCTGGTCGCGTCCGGCAAGGCGCCGTTCGCGAACCCGCGCAACTCCGCCGCCGGATCGCTGCGGCAGAAAGACCCCCGGGTGACCGCCCGACGCAAGCTGGACTTCCTCGTCCACGGTGTCGGTGAGTTCGCCGGGCCGACGCTGGAGCGGCAGTCGCACGGCTACGAACTGCTGCGCGGCTGGGGCCTGCCGACGTCCACCCGCTATCGCGTCTGCCACTCGGTCGCCGAAGTGCACGAGTTCATCGACTACTACGGCGTCAACAGGCACTCGGTCGAACACGACATCGACGGCGTGGTGGTGAAGGTGGACGACCGTGGCCTGCAGGCGCGGCTCGGCAACACCTCCCGGGCGCCGCGCTGGGCGATCGCGTACAAGTACCCACCCGAGGAGGTCACCACCCGGCTGCTGGACATCCGGGTGAACGTCGGCCGCACCGGCCGGGTCACGCCGTACGCGGTGATGGAGCCGGTGTTCGTGTCGGGTTCGACGGTGGAGATGGCGACCCTGCACAACGCGTCCGAGGTGCAGCGCAAGGGTGTCCTGATCGGCGACATGGTGGTGCTGCGCAAGGCCGGCGACGTGATTCCCGAGGTGCTCGGGCCGGTGGCCGACCTGCGCACCGGGGACGAGCGCGAGTTCGTGATGCCGACCCACTGCCCGGCCTGCGGTACCGAGCTGCGCCCCGAGAAGGACGGGGACGCCGACATCCGCTGCCCCAACCAGCGGTCCTGTCCGTCCCAGCTGCGCGAGCGGCTGTTCCACCTGGCGTCCCGGCAGGCCCTCGACATCGAGGTGCTCGGCTGGCAGTCCGCGGACGCGCTGCTCAGCGCTGGACTGCTGACCGACGAGGGCGACCTGTTCGGCCTCACCGAGGAGCGGCTCGTCGCCGCCGGTGTCCTCACGACCAAGGACGGCGCTCTGTCCGCCAACGGCCGCAAGTTGCTGGCGAACCTGGAGCTGGCCAAGTCGAAGCCCTTCTCCCGGTTCCTGGTCGCCTTGTCGATCCGGCACATCGGCAAGGGCGTCGCCCCGGACGTGGCCGCCGCCTTCCCGAGCATCGACGCGCTGGAAGCGGCCTCCACCGAGGAGCTCAGCGCCGTGGAGGGCATCGGCCCGACCCTGGCGGCGGCGATCACCGAGTGGTTCGCCGTCGACTGGCACCGCGCGATCGTGGAGAAGTGGAAGGCTGCCGGCTGCCGGCTGGCCGACGAGCCCGCCGCGGCTCCCGACGTGCCGCAGACGCTGGCCGGACTGACGCTCGTCGTGACCGGGTCGCTGCCCGGCTACACCCGGGACAGCATCGCCGAGACGATCGAGGCTCGTGGCGGCAAGGCGGCCGGCTCGGTGTCGTCGCGGACCAGCTTCCTCGTGGCCGGCGAGGGCGGTGGCTCCAAGTACGACAAGGCCGTCTCGCTCGGCGTCCCGATCCTCGACGCGGACGGCTTCGAAGCGCTGCTCGCCGGGGGCTCGGACGCGGTGGCCGCTGGGAGCGGTCAGTAGGATCTGACCGTGCCCGAAGGCCTGAACTCGAACCTCAACCTCAACGAGGGCGCCCCGCCGCGGGTGCGTCCGGTGATGGGGGAGTGGGGCCCGCTCGACGTGCCCAACACCCGGTCCAAGAAGCGTGGCCGCTGGTTCGCGATCGGGGCGCTGGTCGTCGGGCTCGCCGTCCTGCTGGGCTACGGCTACTGGATGTGGACGCTGCTTCGCTGACCGGCCCAGCTCAGCCCAGGGACGCGAGCCGGCGTTCGAGGTAGCGGCGTTCCGGCTCGGTCGGAGCCAGTCCGATCGCGTCCCGGTAGAACTGCGCAGCCTCGCCGAGCCGTCCCGACCGCCGGCAGAGGTCGGCGCGGGCGGCGGGCAGCAGATGATGGCCCTCCAGTTCCCCGGACGCGGAGAGGATGTCCAGCGCGCGCAGCCCGGTCTCGGGCCCGGCCGCCATCCCGAGAGCGATGGCGCGGTTCAGCTCGATGAACGGTGTCACCGGCAGTTCGTCGTACAGCCTCAGGATCGACGGCCAGTCGGTGTCGGCGGCGCTCCGCGCCCGCGCATGGACGGCTTGGATCTCGGCCTGCACCCGGTACGAGCCACGCTGGCTCGTCGGCGCGGCCAGCAGCGCCAGCCCTTCGGCGACCTCGGTGGCGTCCCACAGCGACCGGTCCTGCTCTTCCAGCGCGACCAGGTCACCGTGGGCGTCCACCCGGGCCGACGAACGGGCGTGCTGGAGCAGCATCAGCGCCAGCAGTGCGGCGGCCTCGGCGTCAGGCAGCAATCCGACCAGCAGCCGGGTGAGCCGGATCGCCTCCACGGCGAGGTCCGCCCGCTGGAGGCTCGCACCGGAGGACGCGGTGTAGCCCTCGTTGTAGATCAGGTAGAGAACGGCCAGCACACCGCTGAGGCGCTCGGGCAGGGCCGCCGGTGGCGGCACGCGATACGGGATCCCGGCGTTGCCGATCTTGGCCTTGGCGCGGACGATCCGCTGAGCCATCGTCGACTCGCTGACAAGGAAGGCGTGGGCGACCTCGCCGGTGGTCAGCCCACCGACCGTGCGCAACGTGAGGGCCACGCGTGCCTCCAGCGGCAGAGCCGGGTGCGCGCAGGTGAAGATCAGCCGCAGCCGGTCGTCCCACTCCGGCTCACCGACGACGACCTCGGTGGGGTCGTGGCGTCCCTCGGCCTCCTCCATCGCCGCCCACTCCTTCAGCTTCGTGGTCTCGACGCCGCGCCGACGCAGCCGGTCGAGGGCGAGGTTCCGGGCCGCGGTCGTCAGCCAGGCGCCCGGATTGCGGGGGACGCCGTCGCGCGGCCAGGTGACCAGCGCCCGCTCGAAGGCGCCGGCAGCGGCCTCCTCGGCCACGTCCCAGTCGCCGGTGACCCGGATGAGGGTGGCGACGATCCGCGCCCAGTCGCTCTCGAAGGCCGCGCGCACCGCCGCGCCGACGACCGGGTCGGACCCGGCCGTCGGCGCCGAGGCGTCCGCGTTCAGGAGGCGCCGCCGACGGCAGGCTCGATGCGCGACTCGCGGTCGACCGCTTCGCGGACCTCGCGGGCCACGTGGTCCTCGTAGGGGTCGAGATCCCAGACCGGGCTGAGCACGATGACCCCGGTGTTGGCCATCGGATGGGCCGCGGCGACCTGCACCGCCTCGTCCAGGCCGCCGACCTCGATGAAGTCGAAGCCGGCGATCCACTCCTTGCCCTCGCTCAGCGGCGCGTCCGTCACCAGGGTGTGGCCGTCCCGGGACCGGACCAGGACGGCGTCGGCGGGCGGCCGCAGCACATCCCCGAACAGCCGGACGCCGCGGCCGTCCATCTCCTCGACCCACGGCTCGACGTCACCGCCCGGCCCGTCCGGTCCGGACGGGTCGACGCACACGAACATCACGTAGCGCCGGCCCTTCGCCGGCCGCTCCGGGAGCCCCGGCGGCACGACCCGGCTGTCCTCGTCGGCGTCCGGCCAGACGACGAACGGCCGCACCTCCGCCGTCCCCCAGCGGGCCCCGGGATGCCGGGACGCGATCTCGATGGCCTCGTCCAGGTCTGCGCAGTCGATGACGTCGAAGCCGGCGATCCACTCCTTGGCCTCGGTGTAGGGCCCTTCGGTGGCGAGCACCTTCCCGTCCCGCACCCGGACGGTGGTGGCGTCCTGGCCGGGACGCAACCGCTCGCCGAACTCGGAGACGCCGCGGGCGATCAGGTCGTCCACCCACTCGGCGATGTTGTCCTCTTCCGCGACGTAGGGCTGCGGGTCAGTCCCGTTCGTGTAGAACAGCACGTATTCCATGGCTGGTTCCTTTCTCTGTGCCCCTACGACGAACGGGCCGGCGCCGGATCGACATCGGTGCGGGCAACGCTAAGCGGACCTGGGTCGCGACGGAACCCCCCGGTAACGCCGAGGATGGCCCGGACCCGGGAGCAGAGCCGTTCGATGCGCCTGGTGGTCGGCGGCTCGAGGCCGCCCGGACGGCGGGGCGCCCGGCGCTCGGCGAGCAGGACGAATGTGGCGTGACTGGTGATCATGGTGGAACCTCCTTCACCCTCACGACGGACGAGGAGGCTGCCGATCGACAGTGCAGGTGTAGCTGACTCGCCAGCGATGGGCTTCTACAGGGCCAGCGCCGCCAGGTGCCCCAGCCGGGCGAGTTCGGACTTGATGAACTCCGGACCGCCACGGCGGGCGAGCACGATGGCGGCGTTGCGGCGCAGCGGCGCGACCGCGACCAGCGCTTCGGGCCATCCGGGAATCCATCCGTCCCGAAGCTCTCCGGACCGCAGCTCGTCGAGCGGCCCGAGCGCGGCGACACCGGCTGCATCGAGGTCGGGGGCGAGCTCTGACCTGGCCAGCATGGTCCCGGACTCGGCGTCGACCAGGACGGCCCAGCTGACCCGGAACACCGCGGGGGCCTGCAGGGTGAGGATCTCCTCCGCGTGCTCGGGATCCTCGGTCATGGCGTTGAGCACGTCCACGTCCGCCTGGAGTCCCCAGGCCTCCGGATAGTGCGACACCCAGATCACTTCGACCCCGGGAACGGACTCGCACACGGTCACCAGCGCGTCGGCCGGAGACGCCGACGGGAGCTCGACCATGAAGTCGTCGATCGCGTAACCCTCGTAGCGTTGGACGATCTCGACCGCGTTGATGTCGGCGTTCAACTGGCCCATGGCCGAGGCCACCGCTCCGAGGGAGCCGGGACGGTCGGGCAGGGCGACGCGAACGAGGAACACGTCGAACAGTCTTGCGCATCGTTGTTACAGGGGCGTCAAATCGGCGGCCGGAGCCGGGGCCGGGCCAGGGCGCCGGTATTGTGAGCCTCTGGCCGCGGCACGGTGCCCAGGCCGTCGGCGACAGGAGAACATCCGTGGCAATCACCGCTGCCGAGGTGGCCAGGCTCGGCGAGTTGGCGCGCATCCGGCTCACCGCGGAGGAGACGGAGACGCTGGCGCCGCAGCTGGAGGTGATCCTGGCCGCGGTGGCCACGGTGTCCGAGGTCGCCGGGGACGACATCCCGCCCACCTCCCATGCGCTCGACCTGGTCAACGTCTTCCGGGCCGACGAGGTCCAGCCGTCCCTGCCGGCCGAAGCCGTGCTCGCCGCAGCACCGGCCACCGAGGACGGACGGTTCCGCGTTCCCCGGATCCTGGGGGAGGAGCAGTGAGCCTGCTGAGGACGTCCGCGGCCGACCTGGCCGGGGTCATCGCGTCCGGCGAGGTCAGCGCCCGGGAGGTCACCCAGGCACACCTTGACCAGATCCAGGCAGTGGACGGCAGCGTCAAGGCGTTCCTGCACGTGGACGCCGAAGGCGCCCTGGCGGCGGCGGACGCGGTCGACGCCAGGCGCGCGGCCGGCGAGGCCCTGAGCCCGCTCGCCGGAGTCCCGTTGGCGATGAAGGACATCTTCACGATCACCGGGATGCCGACGACCTGCGGCTCGCGGATCCTCGAAGGATGGTCGCCGCCGTACAGCTCGACCATCGCCGAGAAGCTGCGCGCGGCCGGCGTCGTCGTGCTCGGCAAGACGAACATGGACGAGTTCGCGATGGGCTCCTCCACCGAGAACTCGGGCTTCTTCACCACCCACAACCCCTGGGACAACGACCGCGTCCCCGGCGGCTCGGGGGGCGGCTCGGCGGCGTCCCTGGCCGCGTTCGAGGCGCCGCTGGCGATCGGCACCGACACCGGCGGCTCCATCCGGCAGCCCGCCTCGGTGACCGGGACGGTCGGGGTCAAGCCCACCTACGGCGGCACGTCCCGCTACGGCGTGGTCGCGATGGCGTCCTCGCTGGACACGCCGGGTCCCTGCGCCCGCACGGTCCTGGACGCCGCACTCCTGCACTCGGTGATCGCCGGCCACGACCCGCGCGACTCGACCTCCATCGACGCGCCGGTGCCGGACGTCGTCGGAGCCGCGCGGGCTGCCGATGTGACCGGCATGCGCATCGGGGTGGTGAAGGAACTCGGCGGTGAGGGCTACCAGCCCGGCGTCGAGCAGCGGTTCTCCGAGGCGCTGGCGGTGCTGGAGTCACTGGGCGCGGAGATCGTCGAGGTCTCCTGCCCGAGCTTCGAGTACGCCCTGGCCGCGTACTACCTGATCATGCCCAGCGAGGTCAGCTCGAACCTGGCCCGCTTCGACGCGATGCGCTACGGCCTGCGCGTCGGCGACGACGGGGTGAACAGCACCGAAGAGGTGATGAACCTGACCCGCGGCGCCGGTTTCGGGGCCGAGGCCAAGCGCCGGATCATCCTCGGGACGTACGCCCTGTCGTCCGGCTACTACGACGCCTACTACGGCTCCGCGCAGAAGGTGCGCACGCTGATCAAGCGCGATTTCGACGCCGCCTTCGCGAGGACCGATGTGCTGGTCTCGCCGTCGACGCCGACCACGGCCTTCCGGATCGGCGAGCGGACGGCCGATCCGCTGGCGATGTACAAGGCCGACCTGTGCACGATCCCGTCCAACCTCGCCGGGAACTGCGGCATTTCGGTGCCGTGCGGGCTGAGCCCCGACGACGGCCTGCCGGTCGGCTTCCAGGTGATGGCCCCGGTGATGGCCGACGACCGGCTCTACCGGGTGGCGGCGGCCCTGGAGGCTGAGTTGACCAAGCGCTGGGGAGGCACGCTGCTCGACCACCTGGCCGACTCGCCGTCCGGGGCCTATCTCGGGGTTGGGAGCATGCGATGACAGACCGTCTCCTCGACTACGACGAGGCCCTGGCCACGTTCGATCCCGTCCTCGGACTGGAGGTGCACGTCGAGCTGAACACCGCGTCCAAGATGTTCTGCGGCTGCGCCAACGTCTTCGGCGGCGAGCCGAACACCCGTACCTGCCCGGTCTGCCTGGGCCTGCCCGGCTCGCTGCCCGTAGTCAACGCGAAGGCGATCGAGTCGGCGATCCGGGTCGGCCTGGCGCTGAACTGCACGATCGCGCCGTGGTGCCGGTTCGCGCGGAAGAACTACTTCTACCCGGACATGACCAAGGACTTCCAGACCTCGCAGTACGACGAGCCGATCGCGTACGACGGCTGGGTGGACCTCGAACTGGACGGCGAGACCTACCGGATCGAGATCGAGCGCGCCCACATGGAGGAGGACGCCGGCAAGCTCACCCACGCCGGCGCGTCCGGCCGGATCGGGGACGCCGAGTACTCGCTGGTCGACTACAACCGCGCGGGCACCCCGCTGATCGAGATCGTCACCAGGCCGATCACCGGGACGGGAGCGAAGGCGCCCCAGGTCGCCAAGGCCTACGTCGCGTTCCTGCGGGAGTTGATGCTCAGCCTCGGCGTCTCGGACGTCCGGATGGAGCAGGGATCGCTGCGCTGCGACGCGAACATCTCGCTGAGACCGTCGAGCACCAGCCCGTTGGGCCTGCGCACCGAGACTAAGAACGTCAACTCGCTGCGGAGCATCGAGGCGGCGCTGGCCTACGAGATCCGCCGTCAGGCGGCCGTGCTCAGCTCCGGCGGACGGGTCACGCAGGAGACCCGGCACTGGCACGAGGAGGGCTACACCACGCCGGGACGCTCGAAGGAGCAGGCCGAGGACTACCGCTACTTCCCCGAGCCCGACCTGGTTCCGGTCGCGCCGTCGGCGGCGTGGGTGGAGGAGCTGCGGGCGACCCTGCCGGAGCTGCCCGGGATCCGCGCCGCCAGGCTGCAGGCCGAGTGGGGCTTCACCGACGCCGAACTGCAGGACGTCGTGAACGCCGGCGCGCTGGACCTGATCGAGGCGACGGTGGCTGCCGGAGCGACGCCTGCCGCCGCGCGGAAGTGGTGGCTCACCGAGCTTGCCCGGCGCGCGAACGAGGCCGGCATCGAGTTGGCCGAACTCGCGATCACGCCCGCCCAGGTCGCGGCCGTGCAGGCGCTCGTCGACGCAGGGACGGTGAACGACAAGCTGGCCCGGCAGGTGATCGACGGCGTCCTCGCCGGGGAGGGCGAGCCGGCCGCCGTGGTGGCGTCCCGGGGCCTGGTCGTGGTCTCGGACGACGGCGCGCTCTCCGCGGCCGTGGACGCGGTGATCGCAGCGAACCCCGACGTGGCCGCGAAGATCCGCGACGGCAAGCTGCAGGCTGCCGGCGCGCTGATCGGTGCGGTGATGAAGGATCTGCGCGGGCAGGCGGACGCGGCCCGGGTCCGCGAGCTGATCCTGGAGCGCCTTGCCTGAGCAGCATCCGGACTCACCCGACGAGATCGACCTGAGCCCCGGCGTCCCGGTGTCGCCGGCCGAACCGCTGCCGACGGGCGACCGCCGGGCGTTGTGGTGGTTCCTGGCGGTCGTCCTCGTCGTGCAGGCCGTCGGCCTGTTCTCACCGGGGAACGCCTCGGTGCCCGAGCCGCTGTATGTCGACAAAGTGATTCATGCAACGATGTTCGGCCTGCCGGTGTACCTCCTGGGCCGGTTGACCGGGCGGAAGTGGTTGTGGGCCGGGGTGTTCGTGGTGTACGCCGCGTTG
>Ga0209963_1001523_pt1 | contig 13342 bp, 11 predicted proteins | sample ThiBio_1000_biof_2_FD_183957 | JGI IMG/M metagenome (GOLD analysis project Ga0209963, IMG submission 183957) | Wastewater bioreactor microbial communities from Cape Town, South Africa - Thiocy_cont_1000_biof (SPAdes) | ecosystem: Engineered > Bioreactor > Thiocyanate-remediating >...
AACACGCTATTCTGGTGCGCCACGGCGTTGCTCCTCGCTGATGCCTCGATTCGCTGTCACCCGAACCGAAGCCAGTAGAATCAACGCCGTGGTAGAAGTACAGCAAAATCGAACCGGACAGCCGTGGGTCGGGGCCCGGCGATGACGAGGATGGGGCCGGCTCCTGTCCCCACGCCCACGCCGCCGCCCCATCCCCGTCATCCGCGGGCTCGACCCGCGGACCCCCATCGGCACCAGCCCACCATCACGAGCCGCAAAGCCCACCAGCACGAGCCGCAAAGCCCACCCGTCCGACCACAGCGGCCCGGCCGTCCAACGCCTCACCGCAGCGGCAGCACCACGTGCGACGGGTGCGCCGCCCCCACATGCACGATGTTCCGCGCCACCACGGGCGGCAGGCGGCGCGCGGCAAACGGCTCTCCGGTGTTCGGATTGACGTCGAACCTCGGGAAGTTGCTGCTGGAGACGTCGAGCCGGATCCGATGCCCCGCGCGCACCAGCACGCTCGTCGCCCAGAGATCGATCGTCACCTCCACGATCTCCTCCGGCCGCAGCGTCTCCTCCCGCTGCGCGTAGATCCGCCGGTAGCCCGGGCCGGCCTGGGTGAAGGCACGCAGCCGTGCTCGCACGATCCCGTCCTGCAGGTTCATCGCATACCCGTCCGGATAATCGGCGCTCGGCGGATACGCGTCGATCAGCTTGGCCGTGAAGTCCGTGTCGACCGCCGAGGAAGACACGTGCAGCACGACGCTGATCATCCCGGAGATCTCGGTGTCCGCGGCAAGCGGCGGCGTCTGGAACACCAGCACGTCCGGCCGCTCCGCCAGCGGGCGCGTGTCCGCACATTGCAGCAGCTTCGTGTCGCCGCGCTGGTCGTACGGCCCGGCCGGCACGATCTCGAGCCCTGAGCTGACATTGCCGCCTACCGTCGGCACCGGGTTCCGTGGGTCGTAGTCGAACGACAACGCCCCGTCGTCCGGAATCTCCCGGGACAGGCTGAGATCGGCGCCGAGATAGAACGGAGTCGGCACCGCATCCGGCGGCGGCCAGGCGGGGAAGCGCTGCCAGGACCCGCCTGCCTGCAAGTTGCCGGCGGCCGTCCTGCGTCCGTCGCCGCCTTCGATGCGGAAGGCATGCACCACGCGGCCGCCGTCCAGCCCGCGGTCGAGCCCTTTCACATGCTGGTCGAACCACTGCAGGATCGCGGCGGGCACGTCGATCGGGAAGGCCGGCCCGAACGCCACGTCGCCCGCGACCTCGGACATCGTGTAGACCGAGGAGTGGTAGCCGGCGCCCGCGATCATGTGCACGGGGGCGCTCTTGCCCGCCGCATAGCCCTGGAACGCATCCAGCATCCCGCCCAGGAACGCGTCGTACCAGGTCGCGACCAGCAGCACCGGCACGTCGGCGGCGGCGGCGTAGTCGAACCGATACCCGTCCTGCCGCCAGAACGCGTCGTAGCGCTCATGACACTGCCATTCCTGATACCAGCCCTCGTAGCTGGGTGTCAGCGCGAGCACCGACCCACCCTCCGCCAGCGGCCCGCGCTGCATCAGCGCGAACGCGGCGCGCGGCGCGAGCGCCTCGGTCAGCGCCCGCGCGACGCGGGGATCGGCCATCGCCTCCTTGCCGTTGGCGGCCAGTCCCAGCGTGTAGTTGACGTTGTGCGTGAGCTGGAACGCGCCCCCCGACCAGGCCCCGTCCTCATGGTAGTCGCCGGCGCCGACGCGGATCACCGCGGCAACGAGGCCGGGCGGGTTGCGGCACAGGATCGCCTGCGCGGTCGAGGCGTAGTAGCTCGACCCGGTGACTGCGATGCGCCCGTCGCACCAGTCCTGCGTGCGGATCCATTCCACCGTGTCCACGCCGTCGTCGCCCTCGGACGGGTAGGAGATGAACGCGCCCTCGGACCCGAAGCGCCCGCGACAATCCTGCCGCACGGCGGCGTAGCCGCGCTTCGCCCAGAACGCGCCGTCGGGCGTGTTCGTCTGGGTGCGGAGCTTGTCGTAGGGCGTGCGTTCCAGCACCACCGGCCAGGATCCCGGCAGGATCGCGCCATCGGCCGCCGGCAGGTAGATGTCGGTGGCGAGCCGCGTGCCGTCCCGCATCGGCACCATCACGTCGTACAGCACCGCATGGTCGTAATCGGGCGCGCGCAGCACCGGGCGCGCAGCCGTTGGTCGAGCCGTCTCGGTCACGCGCGTTCCTTCCCCATGCGTCTCGTTGGCATCGAGTGTAGGGCAGGGGAGGTCGGGAGCAACCCGCGCGGGGGTCGCGGCCGCGCAGGCCGCAGCAACGTTGTCAAATGAAGTGCATGCCGCCGTTCACCTGGACCGTCTGCCCCGTCATGTAGGCGTTGCCGATCACCATCAGCGTGGCCTGCGCGCATTCCTCGGGCGTACCGAGCCGCCGCATGGGGATGCGGGCGGCGCTGTCCTCGGTGCGGGCGCTGATCATGTCCGTGTCGATCAGCGTGGGCGCGACGGCGTTCACGGTGACGCCCTCACGTGCGAGGCGCGCCGCGTAGCCGCGGGTAAGGCCCTCCATCCCGGCCTTGGACGCGTTGTAGTGCACGCCGACGATTCCGCTGCCGCGCGCCGCGCCGGAGCTGACGTTGACGATGCGGCCCCAGCCTTGCGCCCGCATGTGCGGCAGCACCGCCTGGGTGCACAGGAAGGCGGATTTCAGGTTGACCGCCAGCGTGTGGTCGAAATCCGCCTCGGTCAGGTCCTCGAGCCCGCGCATCAGCGCGATGCCGGCGTTGTTCACCAGCACATCGATCGGGCCGAGTTGCGCGACCGCGGTCGCGGCGAGCCGCGCGACCTCGTCGCCGCGCGAGACGTCGGCGCCGACCGCGATCGCGCGGCCGCCCGCGGCGCCGATGGCGTCCACGACCGACTGCGCGGCGGCCTCCTCCGTTCGGTAGTTCACGGCGACCGCTGCGCCGGCCTGTGCCAGGGCCAGCGCGATGGCGCGTCCGATCCCGCGGGAGCCGCCCGTCACCAGCGCCACGCGGTTGGCGAGATCGGGGGAGAGATCCATGGCGAACTCCATTGGACGGGGTGAAGCGGAAAGCCCGAAGCAGGTCGGGGCGCGTGCGGATCACCGCCGCCCGTAGGTCCTGAACCGCTCCTTCGCGGCCGCCATCTCGGCCTCGCTCAGCAGCCGCGGCGTCCCGGCGGAGCGTGCCAGCAGGTATTGGCGGCACAATTGTTCCAGCAGCAACGACCGGCTCAACGCCTGCGCGGCGGTCGCACCCAGCACGATCATGCCGTGATTGGCGAGCAGGCACGCCGTGCGGTCGCGCATCGCCTCCACCGCCAATGCGGCCAAGGCCGGCGTGCCGAACGTGACGTAGGGCGCGCACCGCACGTCGGTGCCGCCGAACTGCAGGACCATGTAGTGGAACGCGGGCAGGGGTTCGGCCAGGCAGGCGAGGGCGGTGCAGGCATCGGCATGCGAGTGGACGATGAACCGGGTCTCCGGCGCCGCCTGGTAGATCCCGGCATGCATCGCCCACTCGCTCGACGGCGTGGCGTCGTTCGTGACCGTCCCGTCCAGCGTCATGCGGGCGAGGTCGGGCTCGCCCAGTGCCTCCTCCGGCGTGCCGCCGGAGGGCGTGATGACCATCCCCTGCGGCACGCGCGCGCTGACATTGCCCGAACTGCCCTGTATCAGCCCCGCGCGGCCGAGAGCCGCATAGAGCGAGAGGATCTCGGCCGCGGCGCTCACATCAGGAAGACGCCCTTCCCGTCGGCCTGCTTGTCGAACAGCTCGTAGGCCTCCTTGGCCTGCGGCAGCGACCAGCGATGCGTGAACAGCTTGTCCACGTCGATCTTCCGCTCCACGCAGTAGCGCGCGCATTCCGCCTGGATGACGTTGGAGAAGGTCCAGGACGCGACCAGCGTGAGCTGCCGGCGCAGCAGATGCGGGCTGACGTCGATATGCACGTCGCCGCCTTCGCCCACGAAGCACATCGTGCCCCACACCTTGGTGGAGCGGATCGCGTTCAGCCGCGCGCCGGGGTTGGAGGAGGTGTCGAGCGTCAGGTCGGCATAGCGCCCGTGAGTCAGCTCCTTGATCGCGCCGACCGGATCGTTGGAGCCGGGATCCACCACCGCGTCCGCGCCGAATTCCTTCGCGCGTTCCAGCCGCTGCGGGTTCACGTCGAGCGCGATCACCCGCGCGCCCATCGCCGTCGCGAACTGCGTCGCCGCAAGTCCGACCGGCCCCTGGCCGAAGATCGCGATCGTGTCGCGGCCCGAGATGTTCATCCGCCGCAGCGCGCCATAGGCGGTGCCCGACCCGCAGGCGATCGCGGCGCCGGCGGCGAAGCTGAGCTCCTCCGGCAGCGGCACGAGCGTGTCCGCCGGGACCGCCATGTATTTCGCATGCCCGCCATGGGCGTTGTTGCCGTACACCTTCACCGGCACTTCCTGGCAGAGCTGCTGCCAGCCCGACCGGCAATGCTCGCACTGGGTGCAGCCGGTGTAGTGGTGCACCATCACCCGTTCGCCGATCTTCGCCTGGGCCGGCAACACGCCGGGGCCGATCGCCACCACGACGCCGCAGGGCTCATGGCCGACGATCGTGGGGTTCGGATTGGGCGGCAGGCCGGTGCTCTGGGTCGTCGCGGTCGTCGACCGGCGATACTGGTGCAGGTCGGACCCGCACATGCCGGAGGCCTTCATCTCCAGGACCACTTCACCCTGGCCGGGTGTCGGGTCGGGGAAGGTCATCAGCTCCAGGCCGCGATCGCCGGTGAACACCACGCCTTGCATCGTCCGTTCCCTCCTGTGGTGATGGTGCTTGTGCACGCATGCTGCCGGCGATCGTGCGCGGCGCCGGGGCTGCCCGCAAGACGCCATGCGCGGGTAGCGTCGCGGACCCGTCAGCCGGGGGCGGCGAACTGCTCGTCCAGCCAGTCCAGCGCGCGCCGATTGAGCAGCGAGCGGTTCTGCATCTCGCAATGATCGCCCGCGCCTTCCGCGGCGGTGAAGCGCAGCAGCGTCTTGGGGCAGCGCAGCGCCGCGAACAGCGACCCGGCCCCGGCGGCGAGCGCATCCTCCTCCGCCTGCGTGATCAGCGTGGGGCAGGTGATCCGCTCGGCGCGGCCTTCCATCGTGTAGCGTTCGACATCGGCCAGGTAGGCGCCCAGCGTCTCCACCCCGTGCACCCAGAAGCCGCGCTGCACCACCTTCCAGTTCATCTCACGGTCCGCCCTGATCGCCGCCTCCGCGCGCGCCAGCAGCGCCGGGTCGAGCGTGCCGAGGTCGCGCACCGCCTCGGGCGGCAGGTCGAACATGCGGCGCACGACGGCGCGGAACCCCGCGGCGATCCCCCAGCTTCCCGGATCGGCGATCACCGCGGCGAGGCGATGCTCGCCCGATGCGGCGCGCGGCGCGAGATATCCGCCGAGGCTCCAGCCGCTCAGCGCCACCCGGCCGGCGTCGACCAACGGATGGGCGAGCGCGAAATCCATCACCGCCGCGACCACAGTCTCCCAGTCCGGCCGCAGCGTCACGTTCTGCGCGTACAGCATCATCCCCTGGCCCGGCCCGTCGAACAGCAGGCTGTGGTAGCCGCGTCGCGACGCTGCCACGGCCGAGGCGAAATACATGTCGGGGATGGTGCCGTCGTAGCCGTTGGTGAAGATGATCAGCGGGCGGGTCTCGGTCTCGCGCCCGGCGGCCGGGATCAGGTAGGCCGGCATCGCGTGCCCGTCGAACGGGATGGACTGCGGCCGGACCGGATGCGGGCCGAGGCCGAGGGCGCGGTCGAACGCGGCCATCTGCCGCGCCGCCGCCGCGCGCAGGCGCGGGTCGACCGGCGCGCCATAGAGCGGGTGCATCGACGCGCCGTAGAAGGCGCTCGCGCGCAGGAACAGATCGCGCGCGCTGCCCGCGTGGCCCCTGGCGAGCGTCGTCTCGGCCTCCTCTTCCAGCCGCGTCGCCGCGGCGATCCAGGCGGCATGGAAGCGATCGTCGTCACCGGTCCCGACCGCCTCCGCGACGGCGCGGACCTCGCCGAAATCGGCGCCTCCGGTCGGGATGTAGGCGAGCGGCCAGGTGCCGAAGGCGTCGTGCAGCGGGTCGGCGAACAGGACCATGGCTATCGCTCCGGCTTCGGGTCAGTGGCCGCGCGCCTGCGCACGCAATTCGCCGCGTGCCTTCGCACGCAATTTGCCGCGCGCCTTCGCACGCAATCCACCGCGTGCCTCCGCACGCATCCACCGCGCGCCTTCGCACGACCGTACCGCAGTCACGCGCGGGGCGGCACCCCGACATTGTCGAGCAGCCGCACCGATCCCAGGCGCGCGGCGGCGATGAGCCGCGCGCCTGGCGCGGCCGCGGAGATCGGCGCCAGCGACGGACCGTCGACCAAAGCGAGGTAGTCGGGCGCGAACCCCTCCGCCCGCAATTGCGCCTCGCCGCGCGCGAGCACCGGCGCGGCCGCACCGCCGCCGGCGAGATCGCCCGCGCAGGCCTGCAGCACGGCGAACAGCCGCGGTGCGCGACGACGCTCCTCCTCCGACAGGAAGCGGTTGCGCGAGGACATCGCGAGCCCGTCCGCCTCCCGCACCGTCTCGACCGGTACGATCTCGAGCGGCAGCAGCAGGTCGGCCACCATGCGCCGGATCACCTGCAACTGTTGCCAGTCCTTCTCCCCGAAATAGGCGCGGTCCGCCCGCACCTGGCCGAACAGCTTGGCGCAGACGGTCGCGACACCGCGGAAATGCCCCGGCCGCGCATCGCCCTCCCAGCGCAGCGCCGGCCCCTCCAGGCTGATCGTCGTCGTCGCGTCGGGCGGATACATCGTGGCGACGTCGGGCAGCCAGGCGACGGCGCAGCCCTCGTCCTCCAGCGCCGCGAGGTCGCCGGCCTCGTCGCGCGGATAGCGGCCGAGATCCTCGTTCGCCGCGAACTGCAGCGGGTTGACGAAGATCGAGGCGACCGTGGCAGCACCCGAGGCGACCGCGTGGCGCACCAGGCTGCGATGGCCCTCGTGCAGGGCGCCCATGGTCGGCACCAGGCCGATCGCGTCATGGGTGCGGCGGAGCGCGGCGCAGGCGGCGCGCAGGTCCGGCAGGGTGCGGGCGACGATCATGCGGCGAACTTGGTGCAGCGCCACGAAACCGGCAACATGGTGCGATCACGCGCGAGGCGGAGAGATCGAAGAATGAAACTGGACGGACAGGTGGCGCTGGTCACCGGCGGATCGCGCGGTATCGGCCGCGCGACGGCGTTGCTGTTCGCGCAGGAGGGCGCCGACATCGCCTTCTGCCATCTCGACGACGAGGCGGAGGCGGCGCGCACGGCGGCCGCCATCGCTGCGCTGGGCCGCCGCGTGATGCACCGGTCGGTGGACGTGGCGGACACCGCCGCCACCCGCGCCTTCGCCGAGGAGGTCGCCGCAACCCTGGGTCCGGTCGACATCCTGTTCAACAACGCCGGGATGAACATCCGCAAGCCCTTCGAGGGCTACACGGAGGCCGAGTTCCAGCGGATCTTCGACGTGCACGTGAAGGGCATGTTCTTCATGGCCCAGGCCGTCTACCCGGCCATGGTGGCGCGCGGACGCGGCTGCATCATCAACGTCGCCTCCCAGCGCGGGCTGAAGGGCGCGGTCAATTCCGCCCCGTACTCCGCGGCCAAGGCGGCGATCATGGGGTTCACGCGCTCCCTCGCCTGGGAGGCGACGCCCAAGGGCGTGCGGGTCAACGCGATCGCGCCCGGCCCGATCGAGACCGACCTGATCGCCACGATGGACCCGGCCGACCGCCAGGCCTTCATCGACGCGCTGCCGATCGGCCGATTCGGCCGGCCGGAGGAGATCGCGGCCACCGCCCTGCTGCTGGCCGGGCCCGAGGGCGGATTCTACGTGGGCGCGACGCTGTCCCCGAACGGCGGTGACGTGATGTATTGAGGCAACGCCGCGCGGACGTGGCCGAGAATTCACGCGGCTCACGCGTGGGCGGCCTGTGCATTCCGGAATTGCTGGAGTAAGTGCGGCTCCGCATGGCGGAACGGGATCACGGCAGGGCAGCCGCACGCGCCTGGATGCGGCGGGAACAGGCCCAGGGCAGACGGGCAGCGCGGCCGGTGGTCGCCTTTGCCGTCCTCGGCACGCTTCTCGCGGTTGGCCAGGCGGGCTGCGCCGCCCTCGTGCTCGCCGACGCGCTGCATGGCGCCGGCTCCGAACTCTGGCCGCTGCTCGCGGGCTTCGCCATCTTCGCCCTGCTCCGCGCCGGCCTGGTCTATGCCAGCGAGCGCGCGGCCTTCGCGGCCGGGGCCGCGGCCCGGCGCCGCCTGCGCACCGACGCGCTGAGCCGCCTGCTCGCCGCCGGCCCCGCCCTGCTGCGCCGCCATCACTCGGCCGACCTCACCGCCGTGGTCGTCGACCGGATCGAGGCGGTGGACGGGCTGTTCGCCCGCTGGATGCCCGCGGCCACCGTCGCGGTGATCGGGCCGATCCCGGTGCTGATCGCCGCCGGCTGGGCCGATCCCGTCGCCGGCCTCGTGCTGCTGCTGTGCGGCCTCGCGGTGCCCGTGATAATGGCCGCGGCCGGGATCGGCGCCGCCGTCGCATCCCGCCGGCAGTTCCTGGCGCTCAGCCGCCTGCAGGCCCGCTTCGTCGACCGCATCCGCGGCATCGCCACCATCGTCCTCTACCGGCGCGCCGAGGCCGAAGCCGCCGCCCTCTCCCAGGCGGCCGACGAGCTGGGCCGCCGCACCATGCGCGTGCTGCGCGTGGCGTTCCTCTCCTCCGCCGGGCTCGACGTCGCCACCGCCGTCGCCCTGGTCGTGCTGGCGGTGCGCTACGGCATGGCGCTGCTCGCCGGCCAGCTCGCCAGCCCTGCCATCGCCCTTTTCGTGCTGCTGCTGGTGCCCGAGTTCTTCGCCCCGCTGCGCAGCTTCGCCGCGGCCTATCAGGACCGGCTGCATGCGACCGGTGCGGCGGAGGCGCTGATCGACCTGCCCCCGCTGCCGGAACCCGCGCCCGCACGCGAAATCCGCACCGTCGCCGCCCAGGGCGTGACCGTCGCGTTCGAGGATGTCCGCCTGGTCTGGGACCCCGCCCGCGGCCCGGCGCTGGACGGGCTGACCTTCCGGGTCCCCGCCGGGGAGACGCTGATCCTCGCCGGCCCGTCCGGGGCGGGGAAATCGACCGTGATCGAGATCCTGCTGGGCTTCGTCCGCCCCGATTCCGGCCGCGTGACGATCAACGGCGCCGACATCACCGACCTCGTGCCGCAGGCGCTGTCGCGGCTGACCGCCTGGATCGGTCAGCGTCCCGTGCTGTTCGCCGGCTCCATCCGCGACAACATCCGCTTCGCCCGCCCCGAGGCGAGCGATGCCGAGGTCGAGGAAGCCGCCGGCGCCGCCCGTGTCGACCGCTTCTCCGACAAACTGCCCGAGGGGCTGGACACGCGGATCGGGGAGGGCGGCTACGGGCTCTCGGGCGGCCAGGCGCAGCGTGTCGCGATCGCACGCGCCTACCTGAAGAACGCACCGCTGCTGCTGCTGGACGAGCCGACCGCCCATCTCGATCCCGCCACCGAGGCCGAAGTCCTCGACTCCCTCCGCCGCCTTGCGCTCGGCCGCACCGTGATCCTGGCGAGCCATGCCGCCGCGGCGCACGCCTTCGGCGGACGGCGGCTCGACCTCCGCGCCGGCCGCGCCGCCGCCGCGGCGAGGGGGGCCGCATGAGCGGTGTTCAAGGAGTTCCCTCTCCCCATGCGGGAGGGTGCCAGGGGGAGGGCGCCATCATGGGGTCGCACCCGGCGTGCCTGCGCCCCGGTCACCCCCTCACCCCTTCCCTCTCCCGCAAGGGGAGAGGGGGCGTCGGCATGCGCGGCCGGCGACTCCGATCCAATACCGGTCTGCGTTGCCTGCCGCTCCTATTCGGCGCCCGCGCGGCGTCACTGAACTCGCCATGATCCGCGACCTGCTCCGCATCCTCAAGCTGTGGCGCAGCCGCACGGGCTGGCTCGTCGCGGGGCTCGTCCTGTCGATCGCGGCGCTGGCCGCCGGGGTCGGGCTGATGGCCGATTCGGGCGTGACCATCGCGACCGCGGTGGCGAGCGGCGTGCTGTTCGCCCCTGCCGCGCTGCGCGGCCTCGGCACCGCCCGCGTGGTGCTGCGCTACGCCGAACGGCTCGCCACCCACGCCGCCACCTTCCGTGCCCTGGCCGATCTGCGGGTCTGGTTCTTCCGCCGGCTCGCCCATGGCTCCGCCGGCGGCCTCGGCTTCCGCCAAGCGGGCGACGTGCTGGCCCGCATGGTGGGCGATATCGAGGCGTTGGACGGGCTCTACATCCGCATCATCGTGCCGCTGGCCGGCGCGGTGCTGCTGCTGCCCGCGCTGCTGATCCTGATCGGCTGGCGCACGCCGTGGCTCGCGATCGCCATCGGCGTGCTGTTCGTGCTCGGCGCCTTCCTGCTGCCCTGGCGCGCCGCGCGTGCCGCCGCCGGATCCGGGGCACGCCTCGCCACCGCCTCGGGGGCGCTTCGCGTCGCCGTGCTGGACGGGCTGACCGGGCTGCGCGAGGTCCGCGCTTTCGCCGCCGAGGGACGCACCCTGGCGGCCGTGCAGGCCCGTGAGGCCGCGCTGCTGGCCGCGCAGCACGATCTCGCCCGCCGCACCGCGCTGGCGGGCGCGGGAGCGTTCCTCTGTGCCCAGGGCGCCGTGCTCGCCGTGCTGATCGCCGCCGGGGCCAACCCGGCGGGCGCGGTCGCCGCCGCGTTCCTGGTGGTCGCGGCGTTCGAGGCGGTGGGCGGCCTGCCGCGCGCGGGAGCCCTCGCAGGCCATGCCGCCGCCGCGGCGCGCCGGGTGCTCGCGATCACCGATGCCCCGGACCCGGTGCCCGATCCCGCGACGCCGGCGCCGATGCCCGCCGGGGCGGCGATCCGGTTCGAGGCGGTGCATTTCCGCTGGCTCCCCGACCGGCCGCCGGTCTTCGATGGCCTGGCCCTCGACATCCCCCAGGGAAGCCGCGTGGCGCTGCTGGGGCCCTCCGGGGCGGGCAAGTCCACGCTGGCGGCCCTGCTGCTGAAGGTGGCCGCGCCGCAGCAGGGGCGCGTGGTGCTGGGTGGCACCGATCTGGCCGACCTCGCGGCGGACGAGGTCCGCGCGCGCATCGCGTGGCTGAGCCAGTCGACGCACCTGTTCGACGATACGATCCGCCGCAACCTGCTGCTGGCGCGGCCGGACGCGGACGAGGACGCGCTCTGGGCCGCGCTGGACGCCGCCCAGATCGGCGAGACGGTGCGCGCCTTGCCCGACCAGCTGGACACCTGGGTGGGCGAGGGGGGGCACCGCTTCTCCGGCGGCCAGGGGCGGCGCCTGGCGCTCGCCCGCGCCCTGCTGGCCGAGGCACCGATCCTGATCCTGGACGAGCCTGCGGCGGGGCTCGACGCCGACACGGAACGCGACTTCCTGACGACGCTCAACGGGGTGGCGGAGGGGCGGACGGTCATCCTGATCGCCCACCGGCTGACCGGCGTGGAGCGGCTGGACCGGATCTGGCGGCTGTCCGGCGGCAAGGCGGTTGCCGCCGCGGCCTGACACGCGCGATGACGCCCGCATGGCGGGCAGCGCGACTCGACGGCCTGCGGGTTACGCTGCGGTGCCCGACCGAGGAGGCAGCGCCATGGCCTATGACCGCGACCTGATCGGCTATGCGGACACGCCGCCCGACCCGCGCTGGCCCGGCGGCGCCCGTGTCGCGCTGAACTTCGTGATGAACTACGAGGAGGGCTCCGAGGCCTCCGTGCAGGACGGGGAGGGGTTCTCCGAGGTCGCGCTGACCGAGAGCCCGACGCCCGATCCGGAGATGCGCGGGCGGGACCTCGCCGCCGAGGGCATGTTCGCCTATGGCAGCCGGGTCGGGTTCTGGCGCCTGATGCGGCTGTTCGCAGACCGCGCTCTGCCACTGACCGTGTTCGGCTGCGCCCTGGCGCTGGAGCGGAACCCGCGCGCCGCCGCCGCGATCGCCGCGGCCGGCCACGACGTGTGCTGCCATGGCTGGCGCTGGGTGAAGCACTACACGCTCGACGAGGCGACCGAACGCGACCAGATCGCCCGCGCGGTGGCCAGCCTGCGGCAGAGCGTCGGCACGCGGCCACTGGGCTGGTACTGCCGCTACGGACCCAGCGTGAACACGCGCCGGCTGCTGATGGAGGAAGGTGGTTTTCTCTACGACAGCGATGCTTACGACGACGAGCTGCCATATTGGGTGAAGCCGAACGGCACGCCCCATCTGGTGATCCCGTACACGCTGACCAACAACGACACGAAGTTCGTCCGCGCTGCGATCGGTACCGGGGACGACTTCTTCGCCTGGCTGCGCGACGGGTTCGACATGCTCTACGCCGAGGGCACGAGGCAGCCGAAGATGATGTCGGTGGGCATGCACCTGCGGATACTCGGCCATCCCGCCCGCGCGGCCGGGCTGCAGCGGTTCCTGGACTACGTGACCGCAAAGCCGGGGGTGTGGATCACCCGGCGGGAGGACATCGCGCGGCACTGGATCGCGACCCATCCCGCACCGGGCTGACCCGTCAGGGGAGCGCCGACCCATGGGTGGCCGTGCCGGTTCGGCACGGGCGCGGCCGAACCGGCAAGGCGGAGCGGCACCGGACCAGGTGGCAGTTTTCCTTGACGCGGCGGCCGCGGAGTCGTCGCCGGCACCAGGCTGACTGGCCCGAGGGTCGGCGGTTCGACGAGCGAGCGCGACCCGGGCGGTCCAGCGCGGGGGCGGCGAGGGGCGGCCATCGCGGATCGCGGGCGTGCGGCCCGCCCTACGATCGTAGTGCATTCCGCACGACGATCGTGCTTTCCGGTCGGAGAGCGGGCGTTTTGGGCGGCTCGACCGGGCGTGTTGCGGCGGTGAGCGGGGCGGACGGCGCGCGCCGCGGGGGCGCCAATCTCCGGGGCGGTGAAGATTTTTGAAAAAACCCTGTTGACCGTCCCCGCTGGGAGGCCTAAATCCCCGCCACCCCGACGGACGGCGGACTTGAACTTCCTCCGGCGGCTGGTTATCTTCTTCGGTCTGGCGCCTTTTTGGGGGCTGGACATACACCGGGGAAGGTGTTCTTTTCTGGACCTGACGGTCTGCCTGGCCTGCTTGAGTGTGGGTTGGCTGTCCGTTTGGTTTGGGTGTGATCTTTGACAGTTGCATAGGCTAGGAAGGGATACGTTGGCGGCGCCCTGTGTGTCCGGCCTTTCGGGGTTGGATGGATTGGTGCCTGGCTTTGCGTGGTTTGGGTTTTGGCTATGAACCTGGACTTGCTGGGTTAGGTGCTTTGGGGCTTGCTGCGATGTATCTTTTTGATGCGTT
>Ga0209963_1001525_pt1 | contig 13341 bp, 14 predicted proteins | sample ThiBio_1000_biof_2_FD_183957 | JGI IMG/M metagenome (GOLD analysis project Ga0209963, IMG submission 183957) | Wastewater bioreactor microbial communities from Cape Town, South Africa - Thiocy_cont_1000_biof (SPAdes) | ecosystem: Engineered > Bioreactor > Thiocyanate-remediating >...
CGCCGACCCAGGCGATCGGGGCTGTCGAGGTGAAGCTCAGGCAGGCGGCCAGATTCAGCGCGGCGGTCGCCAGCACCGGACCGCGACCCAGCACGCTGCCCCTGAGGAAGGCGACTGCGGCGACCAGGATGAGCGCACCGTAGCCGATCAGGGCCAGGCCGACCCCGCCGCTGAAGTCGCCGTGGCCGGACGCCTCCGCCGCGACTCCCAGACCGATGACGGCCAGTCCCATGCCGGCAGCGCCGGCCACGGCGACCACCCGGCCCAGCGGCCGTCCCCCTGTCTGCAGCACCACCCGATCAGGCTAGCCAAGGCCCGTGGGAGAACGTCCGAAAAACCCAACGTCGGTGGGAATATCCCGCAATCTCTTGTGTTGACGCTCTAGAGTTGTCACGCTGTACTGCGAAGTCGGACGGCGTAGCCGCCAGCCTCTGCTGGCCCTCGTCCGGCCCCCAACGACCTAGGAAGTGGTTTCTTCATGGACTGGCGCCACCGCGCTGCCTGCTTGACCGAGGACCCTGAGCTGTTCTTCCCGATCGGCAACACCGGTCCTGCGCTGCTCCAGATCCAGGAGGCCAAGAAGGTCTGCCGCCGCTGCGAGGTGCGAGAGGCCTGCCTGCAATGGGCCCTGGACGCCGGGCAGGACCACGGCGTCTGGGGTGGCCTGAGCGAGGACGAGCGTCGAGCCATGAAGCGCCGGGCCGCCCGGATGCGCGTGCGGGCCAACAAGGCCTGAGCCGCTTCCGCCCGCAGCGCGGGTCAGTGCAGCGGCACCCGGACCGTCGCCACGGTCGCCACTTCGTCCGACCGAAGCGAGAAGGTCCCACCCAGGTCGTCCACCAGCGTGCTGACGATCGACAGGCCCAGGCTGGTCGAGTTGGCCAGGTCGAAGCCGTCGGGGAGCGGCTCGCCGTGGTTCTCCACTTCCACCACCAACTCCCCGTTCACCGGATGCGGCAGCACCCGCACCTCCCCGGCGCCCTGGCCGAGCCCGTGCTCGACAGCGTTCTGGCACAGCTCGGTCAGCACCAGCGACAGGCTGGTCGCCACGTCCGCCGGAACCGCGCCGAACGAGCCGACGCGGCGGATCCGCACCTTGCCGGCCGTCGTGGCCACGTCCGCGACCATCCGCAGCAGGCGGTCGGCGACGTCGTCGAAGGCGACCTCGTCGTCGTAGGCCTGGCTGAGCATCTCGTGCACAACCGCGATCGCCGCGACCCGTTGCATCGCGTCGCCGAGGGCTGCCTTCGCCTCCGGTGAGGAGATCCGGCGGGCCTGCAGCCGGAGCAGCGCCGCTACCGTCTGCAGATTGTTCTTCACCCGGTGGTGGATCTCCCGGATGGTGGCGTCCTTGGTGACGAGTTGCCGCTCCCGCGAGCGCAGCTCGGTCGTGTCGCGACACAGCACCACGAGCCCCGCCGGGTCGTCCACGTCGATCAGGGGCAGCACGCGCATCCGGACGTTGGCCCGCTCGGTCTCGAGGTCGACCTCGGCGGCCCGCCGGGAAGCCAGCTGCTGGGCCATCGTGGAGTCGACCGGGGCGCGACCCTTCGCCAGGGACCGGATCATGGCCTCGAAGTCGTCACCGAACAGGTCCCCCAGCACGCCCAGCCGACGGAACGCGCTGACCGCGTTCGGACTGGCGTAGGTGATCACGCCGTTTCGGTCGACCCGCACCATGCCGTCCCCTACCCGCGGGGACACCCACGGCACCCGGCTGTCGCCGGGCAGCGGGAACTGGTGCCGGTGGACCATGCCCACCAGCACCTCCGCCGCCTCGATGTAGGCGTCCTCCAGGGCACCGGGGGCGCGCAGCCCCATCCGGTTGGAGTGCATCTCGACCACAGCGATCGGCGTGCCGTCGCGCAGCAGCGGGACGGCGGTCATGTCCACCGGGACGCCGGCATAGGCGGCGTTCTCGCTCGAGTGGCTGATCCGGCCGGACAGGAACGCCTCGGTGACCAGGTGCTCGGGGTCGTGGCTGATCTCCTCCCCCACGACATCGTCCTCGAGCGCCGTCGGGCCGGTGTTGGGACGCACCTGCGCGACGGCGTTGTACACCTCAGGGTCGGCCTCCGGCACCCACAGCACGAGATCCGCGAAGGCCAGGTCTGCCAGCATCGACCACTCGTTGACGAGCCGATTCAGCCAAGACCGGTCCTCGTCGCTGAGGGCCGACCGGAGCACCGGAAACCTCTCCCGGTCTTCCATGACCACCACCCTAGCCGGGCCCGGAGTTGGCCCTCGCCACCTGCACTGGCAGAATGGTCCCTCGCGTCGCAGTGACGTCGTCAAGCTGGAGGAGACCGAAATGGGCAAAGGCGGTCGCAAGCGCCGTTCCCGCAGGAAGAACAGCGCCAACCACGGCAAGCGACCCAACGCCTGAGGTTCGCCTGTTCACGATGACGAGGCCCCCGCGATTCGCGGGGGCCTTTGTCGTAGCCGGTGTCACTCCGGCTCGGTGATGATCACCGTCCGGCTGAACGACGCCGTCACCCGGACGCGGAGCGACTCCGGCGCCCTGGCCTGGCTGCAGCACTTGCGGATCAGGGTCCGCAGCGCATCCTCGACCTGGAACCGGTCCAGGCACGGCTCGCAGGCCATCAGGTGCTGGCGGATCTGGTCGGCCTCCTCCGCGCTCAACTCGTGGTCGTGGAAGGCGTAGAGGTGGTCGAGCACTTCGCTGCAGTCGTCGGGCAGTCGCTCAGTCATCGTCTGCTCCGCTCGGGACGAGGCCGTGCTCTCGGGCGAAGTCGGCGAGCTTCGCGCGGAGCTGGTTGCGTCCCCGGTTGAGGCGGGACATCACCGTGCCGATCGGGGTGCCCATGATCTCGGCGATCTCCTTGTAGGCGAAGCCCTCGACGTCGGCGAGGTAGACCGCGAGCCGGAAGTCGGGGGCGAGCTCGTTCATCGCGTCGGTCACCGCCGAGTCGGGCATCCGGTCCAGCGCCTCCATCTCCGCCGACCTCAACCCGGCGGACGTGTGCGACTCGGCCCTGGCCAACTGCCAGTCCTCGACCTCGGCGCCGGAGGACTGCGGCTGCCGCTGCTTCTTGCGGTAGGAGTTGATGAAGGTGTTGGTCAGGATCCGGTACAGCCAGGCCTTCAGGTTGGTGCCGGGCGTGAACTGGGCGAAGGACGCGTACGCCTTGGCGAACGTCTCCTGGACCAGGTCCTCGGCGTCCGCCGGATTGCGGGTCATCCGCAGGGCGGCGCCGTAGAGCTGGTCGAGGTAGCCCAGCGCGTCCCGCTCGAAGCGGGCGTTGCGCTCGGCCTCGGTCTCGGGGGCCTCGGCAAGGGTGGGGTTGGCTGGCAGGTTCATCGCGACCGAGCCTAGCCGGTCCAGCCGAACGCGGCCGGAGACGGGCGGTTTGCTCAAGGTCTCGATCACATCAGCAGAACGACCAGCGCCCACGACCTATTCCGTGCCGGTCGCCACCGGCTCGACCAGTTGGGGGCCGTCGTTGCCGACCTTGTTGACCTCGGTCGACACCGGGTGGAAGTCCAGGTCGGCCGCCGGGACGGTCAGCAGGCCGTGCGGGTCGGAGCCGAAGCCCGGGTCCAGCCAGGCGTCCCAGGCGTCGGGTTCGACCACCATCGGCATCCGGTCGTGCAGCCGTCCGACCGCGTCCCGGGCGGCCGTGGTGATGATGGTGACGCTGGTCAGCCAGCTGGCGTCCGGGGCCTTCCAGAACTCGTAGAGGCCGGCCATCGCCATCGGCTCGCCGGTGGCGGGGTGGATGAAGTACGGCTGCTTGGCCGGCTTGCCGTCCCCGGACTCGGTGTACCACTCGTAGTAGCCGTCGGCCGGCACCAGGCAGCGACGGGACGCGAAGGCCTTGCGGAAGGCGGGCTTGCCGGCCACGGTCTCGACCCGGGCGTTGATCAGCTTCGCCGCACCGGCAGGGCTCTTCGACCAGGACGGCACCAGCCCCCAGCGGGCCGGCACCAGCAGCCGCCTCAACTCACCGTCCCGGACCCGCGACAGCACGGTGCCGACCGGGTCGGTCGGGGCGATGTTCCACCGCGGCCCGGGCAGTTCGTCGGGGACCTGGTCGATGCCGAAGAGCTCGACCAGCCGGTCCACCGGCTCGGAGGAGGCGAAGCGTCCGCACATGCAGCCGACCCTACGCCGGGGATGATCCGCCGGTCCGCTTGGCAGCGGGGTGTGATTTGGGTAGGAATGAGGCATGAGCCTCCTGCGATTCGCCGCCAGAACCATGCTGGCCAGCTACTTCGTGATCAACGGGGTGAAGGCGGTGCGCACCCCGGCCGCCTTCGCCGATGCCGCCGAGCCGGTGGTCGACAAGATCGTCCCCGCCGCCCGCCGGCTGCTGCCGGCCGAGGCCGCCGGCTTCCTGCCCACCGACGCGACCGGCGTCGCCCGCGTCCTCGGCGCGGCCCAGATCGCCGGCGGGCTCAGCCTGGCCACCGGGATCGGCCGCCGGTTCGGAGCCGCGCTGCTGGCCCTGACCATGGTGCCCAGGGTCGTCACCAACAACCCCGTCAAGGCCGCCTCCGACGAGCGGGCCCGGTTCAGCGCCGACATCGCCGTCCTGGGCGGGGTGGCGCTGGCGGCGATGGACACCGAGGGCCAGCCCAACCTGGCGTGGCGGGTGAGCATGCACCGGCAACTCGCCGCCAAGGACCTGGACAAGCGCAAGGCCGAGCTCGCGCGCACCGGCCAGGCGATCGCCGTTGACACCGGCCGCAAGGCCCGCAAGCTGCGCAAGCAGGTGGAGGAAGTTCTTTCTTGACGTCGTGGGCCGCGCCCGTCGCCTCGGCACCGGTGACGGGGACGGTGGTGCTGCCGGGGTCGAAGTCGGCTTCGGCGCGCAGCCTGGTGCTGGCCGCGCTCGCCGCCGGCACCAGCCGGCTGACCGGCGTCCTCGACTCCCGGGACACCGCGCTGATGCGTGCCGGCCTGGTCTCGCTCGGCGCGACGATCACCAACCGTCCGGACGGTGCCGTCGAGGTGACCGGGGCGGAGGCGATCCACGGCGGCTCGACGATCGACTGCGGGCTGGCCGGCACGGTGCTGCGATTCCTGCCGCCGCTGGCCGCCCTGGCGCAGGGCCCGACCACGTTCACCGGGGACGCGGCGGCCGCCGGCCGTCCGGTCGCGCCGCTGCTGGCCGCCCTGGCCACGCTCGGTGCGCGGGTCAGCGAACCCTACCGGCTGCCCTTCCAGCTCAGCGGCGGCCCGCGGTTCGCCGGCGGGTCCGTTGGGCTGGACGCCAGCGGCTCCAGCCAGTTCGTCTCCGCCCTGCTGCTCGCCGGTCCCCGGTTCGCCGACGGCGTGGAGGTCCGGCACACCGGGTCCGGCCTGCCGTCCGCACCGCACATCGAGATGACCTGCACGCTGCTGCGGCGCCGCGGCGTCCAGGTGACGCGGACGGCGGAGGCGAGGTGGCGGGTCGAGCCCGGCCCGGTCGCCGCCCTCGACGAAGCGGTCGAGCCCGACCTGACGAACGCGGCCACGATCCTCGCCGCCGCGCTGGTGACCGGCGGACGCCTGACGACGGCGTGGCCGGCCGACTCCGTCCAGCCCGCCGACCAGCTCGCCGCCGCGCTGGCTGCGTTCGGTGCCGAGCTGCACTACGCCGGGACGCCCGCCGGCCGCGAGCTCACCGTCAGCGCGCGCGACGGCGTCCGCGGTGCCGACGTCGACCTGCACGAGATCAGCGAGTTCACCCCGGTCGCGGCCGCGCTGGCCGCCGTCGCCGACCGGCCCAGCCGGATTCGCGGGGTCGGCCACATCCGCGGTCACGAGACCGATCGGCTCGCCGCCCTGGTGGCGGAACTCAGCGGCCTCGGCGTCGGCGCGTCCGAGACCGAGGACGGCCTGGTCGTCACCCCCGCTCCCCGCCACGGCACGCTGTTCCACACCTACGGCGACCATCGGATGGCGCACGCCGGCGCCCTGATCGGCCTGGCCACCCGCGGCGTGACGCTGGACGACGTCGGCTGCACGACCAAGACCCTGCCCGACTTCCCCGGGCTGTGGCAGGGCCTGCTGGAGACCCGGCGTTGAGCCGGCGGGCCCGGGACGCGATCACCGACGATCCGCACGCCGGCTTCGAGCGGGCCGGACGCAGCAGCCGTCCGCGGACCAAGGAGCGGCCCACCTACGCCGACGCGGTGGACGGTGTCGTGGTGTCCGTCGACCGTGGCCGGTTCCGCTGCCACCTCGGCGGGCAGGAGCAGCCGGTCAGCGCGATCAAGGCCCGCAGCCTGCCGCGCGGGTCGGTGATCGTCGGCGACCGGGTCCGGCTCGTCGGCGACACGTCCGGGGCGGAGGGCACGCTCGCGCGAATCGTCGAGGTGGCCGAGCGGACCACCGTGCTCCGGCGCACCGCGGACGACGACGACCCGTACGAGCGTCCGATCGTCGCGAACGCTGACCAGCTCGCGATCGTCGCCGCGCTGGCAGACCCGCCGCCGCGGGTGGGGATGATCGATCGCATCCTCGTCGCCGCGTACGACGCCGGCCTGGAGCCGCTGCTGGTGCTCACCAAGGCCGACCTGGCCGCACCGGACGGCCTGATGGCCACCTACCGTCCGCTGGGGCTGAAGGTGGTGGCGGTGGAGCCCGGCACCGACCTGACCGAGCTGCGGGAGGCGTTGGAGGGCCACGCCAGCGTTCTGATCGGCCACTCAGGGGTCGGCAAGTCCACGCTCGTCAACGCGCTCATCCCGGGGGTCGATCGCGCCACCGGCGAGGTCAACGAGGTCACCGGACGCGGCCGGCACACCTCCACCAGCGCGATCGCCCTGCCGCTGCCCGAGGGCGCCGGCTGGGTGATCGACACTCCGGGCATCCGCTCGTTCGGACTGAGCCACATCACCCCCGACTCGTTCGTCGCGGCCTTCGGTGACCTGGCCGAGCTCGTCGAGGACTGCCCCCGCGGCTGCCGCCACGACTCGTCCTCGCCGGAGTGCGCCCTCGACGTCGCGGTGGCCGATGGCCGGCTGAGTCGCGAACGGCTGGAGTCGTTCCGGAGGATGGAAGGCGCGTTCGGCTAGATTTCTGCCATGCCCGACCAATCCTGGACCGACGACCTCCGGCTGGCCCACGTGCTCGCCGACCAGGCCGACGCGATCACCACCAGCCGGTTCAAGGCGGTCGACCTGCGGGTCACTGCCAAGCCCGACCTGACGCCGGTGACCGACGCCGACACGGCGGTCGAGGACGCCATCCGGACGAGCCTGTCGCGCACCCGTCCGCGCGACGCCGTCCACGGCGAGGAGCGGGAGGATTCCGGCTGGGGACCGCGCCGGTGGGTGATCGACCCGATCGACGCGACGGCGAACTTCGTCCGCGGGGTGCCGGTGTGGGCGACCCTGATCGCCCTGATGGACGGCGACGAGGTCGTCGCAGGGGTGGTGTCCGCGCCGGCGTTGGGACGCCGCTGGTGGGCTGCCAAGGGCAGCGGGGCATTCTCCGGACGCACCCTGCTCCAGGGCACGCCGCTGCGCACCTCGGCCGTGGGCACCATCGCCGACGCCTCGCTGTCCTACTCCTCCATCGGCGGCTGGGTGGACTCCGGCCGCGGCCAGCAGTTCGTCGACCTGCTCCGCGACTGCTGGCGGACCCGCGCCTACGGCGACTTCTGGAGCTACATGCTGGTGGCCGAGGGCGCCGTCGACTTGGCGGCCGAGCCCGAACTCGCCCTGCACGACATGGCGGCGGTCTCGATCGTCGTGACCGAGGCCGGTGGCCGGTTCACCAACCTCGACGGGGTTGACGGCGTGGCCGGGCCCGGTGCGATCGCGACCAACGGCCGGCTGCACGAGGAAATCGTCGAGCGGCTGGCGCTCGAGGACTGAACCCGACGAGGACTGAACCCGACTCAGCACCGGAAGGTCACGAGTCGGGATCGTCGCGGGACGTTCAGGGGCAGCTGGCCGGGCTGGCGAGAATCTGGGCAACAGTCCGTGCCGGCCGGGGCAGCCCGGCAAGCTCGCCAGCGCTCACCGCAGTCATCGCCGGGTCGTTCCACACGGGCTCGAAGGAACCCGAGTCGGTCTGCTGCCAGATCCCGACCGGCCCGCCCACGGTCAGCCAGATACCCTTCACCTGGGATCCGTTCCGGTCGACCCAGGGCTTGAGGTAGGCCAAGTAGCGCTTTCCGACGCGAAGCGTGCTCACTCCCTTCACGTCGCCGACGTCTGGATTCACCACCGCGAACGAATCGCCCGTCGAAACACCACCCAGTGCCTGCTCTAGCCGGACGGAGGCGGTCGCGACCCGTTCTCCGGCGCTGTCCGCCACGCCCCGCTCAACGGCACTCAGTACCACCAACGAAGTGGCCCCTCTCGCGAGATCGCTGGCGTCCGTGAACTCGCAGGCCATGGAGCCCGCGTGACTCTGCTGGACGCTGTCACACCCGGTGCCGATGACGGCGCAGACCGCCAAAAGCACAACCCTGGTACTGACGCCCGGTTTCTTGCTCATTTTGCGCCTTAGGGAGTTACTGCGTAAGACTTGGCTCGACCGGTGCCCAGCTCGTCTCTAGTTGATGCCAAGAGTGCGTTGAGGGGCTGAGACGTTGCCGCCAAGAGCCCGCCGCCGACTCGGTGCGCTTCGCCTCCACGAATCTGAAGTCGGCCAGTGGGTCCACCCTGTATCACGAATTGTCCCGGAGCGAACTCCCGAAGGAACACAATCGCGCGCTCACCCTTAATCAACAACGGATCGTCATCAGCGACAACCACGCTGCCATCCTTAGCGATCGCTCCGAGTTGTCGAACGACAATCTCTTTCGACTTCGCCTGATCCGAGCGCGAAACTGCGATCCATTCGTCAACAGACACGCCGTAGTTGGTGAACGGAATCGCATCCAGTTCTTCGGTGCTTTGCACTTCACTCACCGTAACCAAAGCGATGACCCCGGCGTGATCGACCATCTGGCTCAAGGTGGGGAATGCCTCTGCCCAGGAGCACTACCGGGAGCTTCGAAAGCTTGGTCACAGAGGAGTCCTCTCGTTGCGCAGAACCCAGAGTTTTTGTGATCATTCCACTAACGGAGGCCGGAGTCAAGAGAACCAAGATCCGCAATACGTGGCCTGATAGCTGAGCAAGGCGGGTCGGGGCACGAGGCTCCGCCACAATCCTCGTTGGCTAGCTGACCTCAGAAAACCCCTTGCCACGCCGCATTTGGTGGTGAATGTTCGGGCCCGTGCATGCCCGGGCTCGCTACGTCGGCGGGGCGTCTAGTGAGCTGCAGTTGACGCCTTCGGGCGGGCGTTGGTCAGTGGGCCTGCAGGCCGGCTGAGACGCGGCCCATCTCGGCGATCACGTCGGCGCGCTCCTTGGTCGCCTCTCCGAAGAAGAAGAACGGTCCGTCGGTGGTGTCGACGACGATCACCCGCACCCGCGAGCCCTTGGTGTCCAGATCCGGATAGTCCCAGGAGTAGGTCGCCTCGGCCTGGACTGCCTGCCGTCCCGAGATGGTCAGGCTGGTCAGTTGCAGCGTGGTCGGCGCCCGGTACTTGTCGAGGGAGTCGGTCGTGGCCAGGCAGGCGACGATGCTGCGGGCCTGGGTCTCCAGGTCGGTGGGCTGGGCGAAGTTGGTCGGCCCGATGATCAGCGTGTTGAACCAGTCTCCGGTCTCCGGGTGTTCCTCGACCACCTTCAGGTAGCCCCAGGCGTTGATGCCGTACTGGATCAGCGGCTGCGGTCCCGGCCCCTTCCACCCGGCGGACGTGGGCACCGGCATCGAGAGCGCGCCGACCGTGAGCCGGCGGGAGCCGGCGCTGACGTGGATGTCGGGTGCGGGCCCGATCCGGTCGCAGCGCAGGTCCGTCCTCCGAGCACTCGGCGACGGGGTCGGGGTCGGCGTGGGAGTTGGCGTCGGGGACGGGCTCGGTGTGGGCGGCGGAGTCGGCTCGTCGGTCTCGTTCCAGGCCGACCTGGTCGGCGAGTACGTGGGAGCCGGCGGTGGATCGCCCTCGTCGTTGACGCGCCAGACGATCACCGCGATCAGCGCGATCACCACGGCGGCGGCCAGCAGGATCAGCCACCAGGTGCGCCCGCCGCCCCCGTCCGCCGCTGGGCCGGTGCCGGGCAGCTGGTCGATCCGCTGGGTCCACGCGCGGCCGTCCCAGTAGCGCAGCTGGTTGGGGACGCCGGACGGGTCCGGATACCAGCCCGGCTCGCTCACCGGACCGCCTCGAGGTCGCCTCCACCCACGACGGCCAGCCTATGCGCCAGGGGTGGTGACCGGGTGGTCGGTCGCCGATGGGTCGATGCGGATCCGGGGGACGGCGGCCAGGAGCGCCCGGGTGTAGTCGCTCTCCGGAGACTCGTACACCCGGCTGGTCGAGCCGCGCTCGACGATGCGTCCGGCCTGCATCACCACGACCGTGTCGCACAGGTGCCGCACGACCTGCAGGTCGTGGCTGACCAGCACCAGCGTGAGGCCCTGGTCGCGGACCAGGTCGGTGAGGAGGTTCAGCACCTGGGCGCGCACCGACACATCGAGGGCGGAGACCGGCTCGTCGGCGATCAGCACCTCCGGTTTCGGTGCCAGCGCCCGGGCGATCGCGATCCGCTGCCGCTGGCCGCCGGAGAACTCGTGCGGGTACCGGTCGGCCGCCTCCGGCGGGAGGTCGACAGCCGTGAGCACCTCGGCCAGCCGCTCCCGGTGATCGATGCCCGTCCCCAGCTGCCGGCGGACCAGCCGGGAGCGCAGCGGCTCGGTGATGACGTCGCCGACGCGCATCCGCGGGTCCAGGGACGACCGGGGGTCCTGGAAGACGAGCTGGACGGCGGCGCGCAGAAACCCCAGCTCACGCTCGGGACGCCCGGAGACCTGTTCGCCGTCGAACCAGACCGTCCCACTGGTGGGACGGTCGAGTCCGGTCATCAACCGGACCAGGGTGGACTTGCCGGAGCCGGACTCCCCCACGATGCCGAGGCGCTCGCCCCGAGACACCTCGACGTCGACCCCGTCGAGCGCGAGCACGTGCCTCCCGGCGTCGGTGAACCGGCGGGTCAGTGCCTGCACCCGGTACAGCGGCTCGGTCACGACCTCACCTCGTCCGCCTCGTAGAAGTCCTCGACCACCGGCAGCCGCTGGCCGGGCTCGACCAGGTCGAGCCGGGCGGTGGCGACCAGGCCGCGGGTGTACGGATGCCTCGGCGCGGTGAACAGCTCGGCGACCGTGCCGGCCTCGACGATCCTGCCGTCCAGCATGACCACGACCTGGTCGCACACCTGAGAGACGACCGCGAGGTCGTGGCTGATGAACAGGCACGCCGCGCCGGACTCGGTGAGCACCTCGTCCAGCAGCCGCAGCACCTTCGCCTGCACGGTCACATCCAGCGCGGTGGTCGGCTCGTCGCAGATCACCAGCCGCGGCGAGTTGATCACCGCCATCGCGAGGATCACGCGCTGCCGCTGCCCGCCGGACAGCTGGTGCGGGTAGGCGTCGGCGACCCGCTCGGCATCGTCCAGCCCGACCCGCGTCAGCATGTCCACGACCCGCTCGCGCGCCCGGCCCGGCTCGGCGCCCTGGTGCAACCGCAGCACCTCGGCGACCTGACGACCGACCCGCATCGTCGGATCGAGGGCTGTCATCGGCTCCTGGAAGACCATCGAGAGCACGTTGCCGCGCAACCGGGCAAGTTCGGGCTCGGCCAGGCCGAGGATCTCGGTACCGGCCACCCGGATCGATCCCGACGCGGTCGCGTTCTCGGGCAGCAGGCCCATCACCGCAAGCGCGGTCACCGTCTTGCCCGAGCCCGACTCGCCGATGACGCCGAGCCGCTGGCCCGGTTCGAGGCTGAAGCTCACCGCGCGGACGGCCTCGATCCGCCGGTGGCCGAAGCGGACGCCGAGGTCGGTCACCTCCAGCAGGCTCGTCGGTGGGGTACTCACTGGACCTCCCGCAGCCGCGGGTCGAGGTAGTCCCGCAGGCCGTCGCCGAGGAGGTTGAAGCCGAGGACGGCGAGCGCGATCGCCAGGCCCGGCCAGACCGACTGCAGCGGCGCGGTGAACAGCTGGTCCTGGGCCTGGCGGAGCATGTTGCCCCAGGTGGGCACCGACCGCGGCGTGCCGAGACCGAGGTAGCTCAGGGCAGCCTCGGCGAGGATGGCGAGGGCGAACACCACGGACGCCTGGACGCCGACCACCGGGGCGATGTTCGGACCGACGTGCCGGACGGCGATGCCGAGCCGGGACGTCCCCGACACCCGAGCGGCGAGGACGAAGTCGCTGGCCACGACCTGCAGGGCCCCGGCCCGGGACACCCGGGCGAACGCCGGAATGGTGGAGATGCCGATCGCGGCCATGGCGGTGACGGTGGACGCCCCCCAGACGGAGGCGAACAGCATGGCCAGGATCAGGGCCGGGAACGCGTAGACGATGTCGGCGGCCCGCATGACCACCTCGTCCAGCCAGCCGCCGAGCTGTCCGGCGACCATGCCGAGCGGGACACCGACAACGGCCGAGACCCCGACCGAGACGATGCCGACGAGCAGGGTCGCACGGGCGCCGACCAGCAGCTGGCTGACGATGTCGATGCCGAAGCCGTCGGTGCCGAGCAGGTGCGGCCAGCCCGGCGGCCGCAGCCGGTTCGCGCCGTCCACCTGGATCGGGTCGAACGGCGTCCAGAACAGCGACACGATGGCGGACGCGACGACGAGGCCGACCAGGACGAGTCCGACAACGAGCTGGAAGCGCTTCACGCCCGGTCTCCCGTCCGCTGCCTGGGGTCGATCAGCAGGTAGGAGAAGTCCACCAGGGCGCTGATGCCGAGCACCGTGAGGACGAGCAGCATCACCGTCCCCTGGACCACCAGGAGGTCGCGCTGGTTGACCGCTGTCAGGAGCAGCGACCCGAGCCCCGGAAGGGCGAACACCGACTCGACCACGATCGCGCCGACCAGCACCGATCCCACCTGCAGGCCGAGCACGGTGACCAGTGAGATGGCGGCGTTGCGGACGCCGTGCCGCCACAGGGCTCGCATCGGCGTCCAACCCACCGAGCGCGCGGTGCGGTAGTAGTCCTCGTTCAGGACTTCGACGAAGGCCGAGCGGACGTAGCGGATCAGCACGGCTGCCTGGACCCCGGCGAGGGTGAGGCACGGCAGGACGAGGTGGCGTGCCCACTGGACGGGGTCCTGGGTGAGCGGGACGTAGCCGTTGGCCGGGAGCCAGCGCAGCCAGACCGCGAAGACGACCACGGCGATGATGCCTCCCCAGAAGACCGGGATGGCCATTCCCACCTGGGCCGCGGAGCTGACCGCGACCCCCTGCCAGGAGCGACGCTTGAGGGCTGCGACCATGCCCGCCGGCAGCGCGATCAGCAGGGTGAGCACCATCGAGATCCCGACC
>Ga0209963_1001527_pt1 | contig 13335 bp, 12 predicted proteins | sample ThiBio_1000_biof_2_FD_183957 | JGI IMG/M metagenome (GOLD analysis project Ga0209963, IMG submission 183957) | Wastewater bioreactor microbial communities from Cape Town, South Africa - Thiocy_cont_1000_biof (SPAdes) | ecosystem: Engineered > Bioreactor > Thiocyanate-remediating >...
TTGCAACGCCATGCACAGCTGGCTGCTTCTCTCATCGAACTATTTAAACTCATATCACTAACGAGATTTCATAGCAGTATGTTGCTCGTCTTTTCATTATTCGTTCTCGGCTGTTATTCAACAGCAATTGCTTCGAGTGATTGTCAAATACATATTGACAATTTGGCTGATTGTTCGGCTGTAATCAGTACATCCGGTGGTTGTTCTTCAGTAACTGCTAATTTAACAGATACAATTTATGCTAAATGTCAAACAACGAATTTCTTCTGGTCATATCCGTTGTTTAATTTAACATTGATTATTGAAACATCATTTACACAAGAAAAACAAATCTATTCAATTGATCTTGACAATGCAGAATTGACAGGCGCGATAACTCATGTCTATCGAATTTATAATCAAAATCAAATCGATATAACAACAAAAGATAAAATTATTACACAAAAATCGGATGATAATGGACAAATTATTTTAAAATTTCAAGGTCCAACTGTATTGAGCCGTTATGGTGTTAATCTTTCTTATAAAGCTTATCAAAAATAAAACTCTCTACTGATAAGATTGAATTGCACGTTCTAAAACCAGAGCCAGTCCAATAGCTTTTTCTTCTTCTAAACGTCGACAGATAACTTGTAAATCTACACGACAATTTTCGAATAATTCAATTCCTTTGTCGAATAAATCCTTCGCTTTTTGATCTAGTTCACTAACCGGTTGTATTTGTCGATATTCGTCATTCATTGCATCTAATTTCAAATCGACTCGAGTTATGGGAAGAATAACAGATGGCAGTTGAAGTAAATTACAAATGCCCGTATAACCGATGCTAAAATCGAAATCATCGGGATATGCTGGCACAGCACAAACAGGCGAGATAATACCGTCGATAGGTCGACCGGTTTTCGTTTGTTCTTTCGTTCGATTCCATTTGTCATAATAATTTCTTGCAAAATCATCTCGTTTGATATTTAATTGCCAATTTTCATAGACACTTAATTCTGTCTGAGGATTGCCAACGAATGCGCCGGGCATAAGTGGTTCACCACTCAGTTCAAGTGACTTTTTCACGTCTTTTCCACCATCAGCTTGGAAAAATTTTATTAATAAATCGAGTCCCTCAAAAACAATAAAAACTCTTTGGAAGAAAATGAAAATAATTGAATTTTTACTTCCGAATGATCCATTGCATCCCAAGGAATGGCTTGATGACCGGCTTTTTCAAGAGCTTTAATTGCAGTATCGATTGCACGTTGAACAGGTGGTGACAAATGAACAATTCCATCGAATTTCAAGACTCCGAAAGCCAACGAAGATGCTTGACCTTGTTGAAATAGATCTTCTCGCCAAGGAATATTATGAACTTTCGGATCGACTAGCCAAGCTTGTGTGTCTAAGATCGATTTAAAAAATAAACGAATATTCTCAACCGATCGTGTCATTGGTCCGATGACACTCGGCACGGATTCTTGTCCTTCGAATGTATTTCTTATATGAGCATAGGATAATCTTCCGTGCGATGGTTTCAAACCACAGATTCCATTTGCAGCTGTTGGCAAACGAATACTTCCGCCAATATCCGAACCTATTCCGCAAATACTTCCTTTCAATGCAATCAGACTTCCTTCACCACCGGAACTGCCACCACAACTTAAATATCGATTCAATGGATTACATGTTCGACCGAGAAGATAACTTTCGGTTGTTCCCATCATAATCGTTTGTGGTAGAGTCGTTTTAACGTATAAAACACCGCCAAGTGAGAGAATTTCATCAACAATCAATGAATTTCTCTCGGCTTTTTGACCTAAATACCCGATAAAACCAATTGCTGTTTCGATTCCTTCGATTTGAACTTGATCTTTGAAACTAATCGGAACGCCATGCAATGGTCCGAGCGTTTGTCCGCCTGTTTTTCTATAATATTCATCGAGATATTCAGCTCGTTTATACGCTTGTTCAAAGAAGATTTCCGATAGACAATTGACTAATTGATGAGCAATTGCCGCTCGTTTACAAAACGCTTCAATAACATTCTTCGCTGAATATTTGCCTTGAGCAATTCTCGTTGCAAGTTCATCGATCTGATCGATTTCAGTGATTTCAATGTCAATCGCCGATAGAATTCCGCATTCATACGGTACAACTGTTAAATCTTTCGGTAGATTATTTAAAATTTCCGATGATAATTTCCATTGATTTGGAATGAGTGAATTCAAAGCAATTCGTTTTTCATTGGCTTTCTCCTGCCAATTCGACATTCTTTCGTTTTTCTAGAAGAGACACAAGACAATCGTTTTGCATCACTCGAACAGATAGGTTTTGTTTATTCAACGAATTTGATCAAGCATAAAAGGAAAGAAAAAGAAGAAGAGAAAAAAAAGAAAATTGATGGAGTCTCTTTGTGTGTGTTTGATTTCGGGTCTATTGAGATCTACATGTGTGAACGCCAGGATGTCCGCTTTCATCGTCAGAATCGCCGTTTTCGTACATTTCACGACGTTGTCCCGGACGATCGTTATGTGCGGATTTAGTTGTATGAAAATCGATCATGTGAACATCTTCGACATGTTCACCTTTAGGAATTTCTACATGTGGTCGTTTCGGTAAGAGAGTTTCTAAAGCCTACAAAAAAAAACTCCAAAGATTAAAAATCGAAAAGGGAAAACAATTACTTTTAATTGTTCGGTGTCAAGTGATTTTTCAGCTGGAAATTCGACATCGAATTGAACAATCAAATCTCCTGTATCATGCGTTCGCATATTAATCATTCCTTGCCCTTTAACACATCGATATGTCTCTAAAACAACAACAAAATAGAGTAAATAAATTTCAAAATTTTTCTCACCAGGTGCAATCGGTTGATTCGGCGGATGAGTAAGAACGATTTTTCGTCCATCTAAATGCGGAACAACCAATTGAAATCCGCACAATGATTCGACTAAATTTATTTTATGTTTCATAATTAAATTATCTCCACTTCGTTCGAAAGTCGCATGTGGTTCTTGTTGTAGGACGATAATCACATCGCCCGGCTCCATATTCGGTGCTTGATCACTTTCGCCAGGAAAACGAAGTTGTTGTTCATGTTTACTGCCCGGTGAAATGACGATTTCGAGTTTTTTCTTTTCGTCAATTGTCTTTCGTCCGTTACACGTTTTACATCGATCACGTTCGTTGATGATTTCGCCTTCGCCATTGCATTCTTTACAAACTTGTTGCATCCGTTGAATCATTCCCGGACCCAATTGACGTGTGATAAATTGAATGCCTTGACCACGGCACGGTGCACATGTCTGTTTAGCACCTTCACGTCCGCCATTGCCGTTACAAGCTTGACAAATAACCTTACGAGAGATTTCGAGTGTTCGTGTGTCGCCTTTGTATAATTGTTCGAGTGTAACTTTGAGCGGATGAGCGATGTCTTCGCCTCGACGTCGGCGATTTCGACCGCCTGCTCCACCCATGCCGCCAAAGAGACCACCAAATCCACCGCCAAATCCGCCAAAACCTCCGAATGGATCACTGCTACCGCCACTGAAGAATTGCCCGAGAATATCTGCCATGCTGCCTGTAAAAGAATAAGATTCAATTTTCTTTTAAAGATTCAAACGGAATATTCGAACCTCCAGCACCACCGCCTCCGCCTTCCTTGAGACCTTCGAGACCGTACATACTGAAAACAAGCAAAAGTTCAATCGTGTGTGTTGAAAAAAAAGAGCGTTCTGCTCGTACTCATAGACTTGTCGTTTGTTTTCATCGGTTAAAACTTGATAAGCAAAGGATATTTCTTTGAATTTTTCGGCTGATTCAGGATTTTTATCTGGATGATGAGTTTTAGCGAGTTTATGATATGCCTGAACGAAGAAAAAACAATGTTCAACGTCCTTTGACCTTCAATCAATCTAAACAACAAACTTTTTTTATTTCCTGATCACTGGCATTTCGTGATACGCCGAGTAAATCGTATAATTTCGTGTCTGGCATGATGAATATCTGCAAGAGAAAATGAATTCGATCCGTAGAAAAACAATGCAATTTGTGCGTTTTTTTTTGTCTATTGATGAGTCAAATATGTACTACCGACTAGGTGACGTTAAATGAGTAGCCTTTTGGATCTGAATAAGCAAACAGATGAGACACTAATAAAACATGGATTTCATTGTGAAATTTATTTATTTTATTAAAATTTTAAACCGAACAACAAAAAAACGTTTTGTTTTTTTTCTATCGAACAAAATTTATCAATAACAAAAAAAAAATATTCATCTCGAACACTCGTGTCGCTAGAGAAAGGTCACTAGTAGTCGTCAATGGAGTCGCTTCGCCAATGACATCTCTCAATTATGTCAAATGAAAATATAAATGTTCTTTTTACGTTTATTTAATTAAATTAAAGAACATCATCTTCAAACAATTTCTCTAATTTGTTTCTATTTTTTGAAAAAAAAATATGATATTCAAAAACATAGCTGCTCTAAATCACATCAAGGATGTCATATCAATGAAACAAGTTGACCGATATTGATGAAATTCGATTTCCGGGGCAATTGTATAGAAAAAGAACTATAAAAAGAAACAAGGCTCACGCCTGCTGACATCACATAATAACGATGTTTCTTCATTCTATCGTTAAATCCGTTCTTTTTCCTTGATTATAATGATCTTTTTCCGATCAAAACAAGTTTATTTTTGTCATACGTTCTTTCATTTATATGCCTGTGTGCGTTTTCTTTCTAAAAAAAAAGATATAGAATAGAAAATACTTCATTTAATTTTTAATATATATTTTCTATTTAAATGAAGAATAACAACAACATTTCCAAGAGCAAAAGAGAGAGAGAGAATCAGCTTAATTGTCATAAAAGATTAGATGGCAAATTGTTATTTCTCCATGGATTTATAGATTAAAGAATTAGATATTTATCAGGGAAAGGATTTTGTGTATCGTTTATTTTCTCAATGAATTTTCCAATATTCTACAAGCTTTTCGAAGTAAAAAGTTCGACTTAGGCATATTTGTCGAGTGTCTCATAAGTAATCACACATTTCTTATTTTTTTAATAAAAAATTTATAAATCTTTTTTTCCTTCTTCTCCTCAGCAATGATTTCTGTAGGTTATTTATCAGTATTTCTTACATTTGTTATTTATTATTTTCCAGTTGCTATCTTAGTCGTAAAGATTTATATCTTTGTTTCTCTTTTCATTGATTCGTGTTTTAGTTTACTTGGCTAAGTCTAATTCAGTTATTGGAAGGTTTACTCGTGTTAATATTTGCGATTATGGGCGTTGTTTTAAGTTTATCATCGATTGACGAAGTCAAAGGCGGAATTATGATTGATATTATGTACATTTTCATTGGGATTTTAATCATAACTTTATCAGTAAAAGCAGATGTTTTATAAAAAAAAAAAAGAACTGAGGTCTTTTCTTCGTTTCCCTTTAGATTTTAATTATTTTGAACGCATTGAACTTAAGAGCCGTCATAAAATGAATGTGCGTACGCTGCAAACAACATCAAACTAAAAGCTTTTTTTTTCGAAATTCCCAAAATAAAATAAAATAAAAGAATAGTCACAAAGTATATATAGTCTATTTAAAATTTAATATCAATAAAATATTAATTAGCAAGGGCATTTGTACGAAGAATTAGCCATGTCTTTTGAAAGGATTAATCTATTATATTCAAGACATTGAGAATCTTCTCGAAAACAACAAAAGTTAAAAATGTAGTGCGTATACGTAATCTACCGGTGGAACAAGTAAAACTATTTTTTGTGTGGGTAGAAGTATTTGGATGAATGATAATTGCTCTATTCATTCTAGGCAATGAAATCCTTCAAACAAACATTTATTCTAGCGCATTAAAACCTATTAACATACAGTAAAAATATTTACCAATGAGAATGAATATAAAAATCGAAAAAAAAGGTCTCATATTGCGATATTATAATATTTATTCAGTTCTTTATTGGCAACGTGAAGTAGAGCAACGAATTTTTCATATCGATAAAATGCAAGACGCAAAAAGTAATAACGAAAGAACGTCTGTTGTGCCATTGGAAGTATCAGAGCCGATGGCAGGTTTTGGTAATAGAAAAACAGATGATGTTCGACGAACAGCAACGATCGTTTTGATTATTCTCGGAATCGAATTAGTATGAATCGAAATTATTTATTCAGTTTGTTACAAATTGAAGATTTCGTTGTAGATCTTTGGAATTTATTATTTTATTCAGAAATGTATTGATGTGAATAAATATTATTCTATACCATTGGCTGATCGAAATCCAACAATCAATCCATCGTTTTTTATAGGTTCACTTGTTTTATCTGGTATTTCGTTGATTTATATTGTGATTTTTATATTTTTCGTTGCGAAATACATTCGACTTGGAGTTTTAATCGTATGTGTTTGTCGAAGTTTTTCTTTCAAAAACAAAAATGTTAATTTCATATTTAGTTTGCATGGTTGACTCTGATTCAACTCATTTTTCAGGTCATTATTGTTACTTTTTCAATTATTCTGGTTGTAAAAATCGTAGCATCGGTGGATGATGGTCTTTCTGCTATAACAGCAACAACGATCATTCTTCTTATTCTCGCTATTTTACCCTCGATTTTATCCGTAAGAAAATATTTGTTTTTATGATTTCATCTTTTTATATTTTCGTAGATTTTACTTTTGGTTTTCTCGTTTAAATTAGCCAAATTATTAAAAATTCAAGAAACTTATCATTCAGTTTAAAGTTTTTTTTTCTGTTTAATAAAAAATTGACTTGGTCATAAGATCGTGCTCATTGCACAAGACGTGCTATTCTCTAATTAATTTTCTCTTTTCGAATTGATCGGATTTCTACTCGAAGAAAATCTATATGCTGCGAACACGATCATTTTCTTTCTTCATTGAATGTATTTTCATCAAGTATCTCGATTGAAAACAATCAAAACCGGTGAACTTGATATCACTGCTGTTTCTCATCGCCTTCAATTTTGGTTATTACTTTCATTTACCGTCCCATCATTGATTTGTTCATTGATAATTATCTATCGATATTTATCCACTCGAACCATTCGTCATGCATTTCATCATCATTCGATTCTTTTAATTATTTTCACCAATGTTTTGATTATATTAACGGATGTTTCATGGATGATGGATAATCATCGTCGTCTCGGTCAGGTTTGGTCATCAACATCGACATTTTGTTTAATCTGGTGGCTTCTCGACGATAGTCTCTACAGTATTCAAACGGGTATCATCGCGTGGGCGTCTATCGAACGACATATTATCATATTTCATAGTGGATATTTTGCTACATCACGACAACGATTAATCTATCATTATCTGCCTCCGATTTTAATTATTATCTATCTATTTGGCTTCTATTTCGTTGTACTTTTATTAATCCCTTGTCAAAATATCTATTTTTTCGATGAAATTGAATGTGGATCATCGCCATGTTATTTAGAAATCAATATTCTCTCCATATGGGACACAATCGTCAATAGTTTCATTCCGACATTGTTAATTGCAATTTTTAATATCACATTATTCTATCGAATTATTGCGCAAAAACAACGTCTTCGACAGCCGATTCAATGGAAAAAACATCGACGTATGTCGATACAATTGTTATCTCTATCGGGTGTTTATTTATTTCTTAATTTACCATTGACAATCATCTATTTCCTGGAAGCAATTAATAAATTCGATTCATCAGTGGGTTATACAGAACAATTACTTATTTTTCTTATGACTTATGGTGTAACACTATCGTTACCGTTTGTTGTTTTTCTCAATCGATTAACTCTTGATCGCCATCGAAATCTACGCGTTTCGCCTATAGTGACAGTCATACATGCTAAACGAACAACTGCTAATGAAGTTTCTACTGTCGGTTGAAAAGCAAATAGCAGATTTATTTTAAAATAATGTGTTTGTAAAGAAATACAATTTCTAAGTGAAGACATAGAAACTACGATTAAAAGTATTGTTCTGTTCTTATTTTTGTTTGAGTTCAGTTGGAAGTCGACAAACAGGAATTTCGACCATTTTATGTAGATTTGCTGCATGTCGTTGATGATAAATTTGTAAAACTGTTTTTTCTCGATCGGATAATTTCGTTTGATCTTGTTTCGATGGATCTAATTCCACATAACCCATAGCCCATTCGAGTTCATCATAACTTGCACCAATTTGATCTTCATCAGTACGTGTATCACCATAGAGACCATCGGTCGGTGCTGCTGTAACGATTTCTTTCGAAATACCAAGCGCAGCAGCAACAGCACGAACCTGAGATTTCAATAAATCACCAATTGGACTGAGATCAACACCGCCATCGCCATATTTCGTATAGAAACCCACGCCAAAATCTTCGACCTTATTACCTGTACCTGCAACGAGGTAGTTATTGATCGAAGCGAAATAATATAAATTAACCTTGAATAAGAAAAAAAGCAAAATAGACAAAAATATACGTTTTTTTTTTCTTACCATTCGTAGACGCGATCGTGTATTAGCATAGGCAATTTCGGATGAATTGTTTGTTTTATTAAATTCACTTGCTTGAACTGTTTGTTCGAATGCTTCGAAAATATTTGTTAAACTAATTTCTCCGCCTTCGACATTGGCAAATGTTGATTTTAACCATTTAATATGCGAACTACTTCGTTGAACTTCTTTCGACGATTGACGAATGGGCATTTCAAGTACCAAAACAGGTTTGCCCGTACGTGCACATAATGTCGAAACAACAGCTGAATCGACTCCGCCCGATACACCAACAACAAAACCTTTGGCTGGACTTTTTTCAAGATATTCCGTTAGCCAATTTGTAATAAAAGCAATGACCTTTTCTGTTTGCATGTCGTTTTCAACGTATGTGTAATACACCGGTACAAAGTCTATTGAAGTCGATAAAAAACTTGAATGAATGAGTGAATAGGAAAAAATAGAAGGTAATATATGTGGGTACTTGTTTTTTTTTATTACAAAGGAAAAAAAAAGGAAAGCGAACGAGCGAAGGAAAAAATAGCAAAACGACTCACTCGGTCAATAATTAAAGTTTGATCGAGTCGTAGCGTTCGAAGGAAAAAAAAAGAAAATTATTCACTTTTTTTCCGATAAAAAATTCCATAGTTTTATCGATCGGGTACAAGTGACATTCAACATGAATGCAAGCAACTGGAATTACTTTACGTACGCGTTTATTAAGAGAGAGAGAGAGAGGCGATCTGTTTGTTTATACGGTGAAGAAGAAAAAGTCTTCAATCCTTTTCGTTCTCGTTTTTTTTTTTCATTATAAGAGACATCGTAGTACTTCGAATGTGACATTGACAAATGAATTGCATTCGTTGATTTGTTCGTTTCAAGAATTTGATTCAATTTTGTCATTCTCCTCTCATTGAATAATAAAAAGAAAAAGAAAGAAAAAGAAGAGAAACCATTCGTATGCAATGCATTACATTGAATAATGTCGACGACATTCGATTCACAGCTCAAATCAATTCTTCAACCGTTGTCCAATATTGACGGTGCACGAGGAGATCCCGTTCTAGCTGCTGTTCAATCCAACGATCCAAATACATTGAGAATTCTCGTTCGAGCTGGATATTCATTGAGTTCAATCGATCCATCGAATGGACGATCGCTTCTTCACATTGCTACCTATCTCGGTCATATCGATGTCGTTCGACGATTGCTCAAAGAAGGCATCAATACATCTCTTCATGATCGAGATGGTAAAACTTGTCTTCATGTTGCCGCTGCCTATGGCTACAGTCAAATATTAACTCAACTTCTTAAATACGAAACACACGTTGAACATACCGATTACGATAATAATACGCCATTGCATATGTCGTGTAAATTCGGTCATAATGAATGTTGTCGTTTACTTATTTATGCTGGTGCGAATTTAAATGCAATTAATTGTGATGGTGATACGCCGTTGCATTCGGCGATTCGATATAAACATGCCGGTTGTACGGCGATTTTAATTCATGCTGATGCATCGCAACATATTCGAAATAGTCGACATGAATTACCGATTGAATTAGCACAACGTCTTGGCCATCATAAAATCTACTATATCCTTCGTCGTAGTCTTTCATTGTTATCACAAACAAATCAATCCGAACCAACGTCGACATCGAATTCATCGATCACATTAAGTGAATTCGAAAAACAATGGCGACAATTTCATTTACTTATTCAAACACGAATGTTAGCCAATCAACATCAATTAGAAGAACAAATCGATTTACTACGCGATGCCATGGATAAAAATCAAATCAAACAAGCAGTTATTCATCGAAAATTAAAAGATCTAACGAAATTATACGTTCAACAGAATAAACAGGAACATCAATATGACACTTTGTTTTGACGAAATTGTATCTTTTTTTGTTTTGTATCATTTAAATAACGAAAAGGATTAGAAAAGATAAAGTGAATCTTTAGTGATGTTATTTGACAAAAAACACACGATGTTATTGATAGGTTATATTTGCTTTTTGTATCTATGCGATGCAAAACTTCGTGCTCGTGATCTCGGCATTCCATTTACTGGTACACCTGGTCCATTTAATTCGATAACAGATGTTCGAAATGTTGAAGTTGGCTTTAGTACTATCATCGAAGGACAATCGATTCGAACGGGTGTTACGGCTGTATTTCCACGTGGAAAAAAACAAGTTTTTCAAAATAAACCATGTTTTGCAAATTGGTTTAGTTTAAATGGTCGAGGTGAAATGACCAACACCCACTGGGTAACCGAATCCGGTCTTCTAAAAACGCCAATTTTGATTACGAATACACTGAGCGTTGGAACATGTCAACAAGCATTGATAAAATGGTATCTTCGACAAGATCCTCCCGTTGATAGGAGAATTCTCGAGGAAATCGATTTGCCAATGGTTGCTGAAACTTATGATGGATATTTGAATGATATCATTGGATTTCATGTGAAAGACGAGCATGTTTTCGAAGCATTGGACAGTGCTGAAGGTTTTGGTTCGAGAGTTCGAGAAGGAAATGTGGGCGGAGGAACAGGGATGATTACACTCGGTTTCAAAGCTGGAACAGGAACGAGTTCGAGATTTGTCGAAAGTTTAAATGCCACCGTTGGTGTTTTAGTACAATCGAATTTTGGACGAAAGAAACAATTGATTATCGCCGGTGTTCCTGTTGGAGAAGAACTATTAAAATTAGAAAACAATCGTACGAATGTTCCAGATGAAGATGCTGGTTCGATTATTGTTATTCTAGCGACCGATGCGCCACTTCTGCCACAACAATTGAAACGTTTAGCAACGAGAGTTTCACTTGGAATTGGAAAAGTTGGAGGTATTGGTGCAGATTCGTCTGGTGATATTTTTCTTGCTTTTTCAACAACTGAAATTTCTCAATCGTCAACGAATAAATTGAGTACAGAATTTCTACTCAATGAACAAATGAATTCTCTATTTGAAGCAACGATAGAAGCTGTCGAAGAAGCAATTATTAATGCAATGATTGCAGCTGAAACGATGATTGGATTGAATGGTCTTCGAGTTGAAGCGATTTCTCATGAACAATTAATTCAAATTTTGAAAAAATATAATCGATTTAATGAGCAATCAAAATAATAAAGAAATAAATACTAATCCCATAGACTATCGCCATAAAAAAGATCGTCACAGTCATCCGACTCAGATTTTCTTGATATCGATATCGACTCTTTTTTTTCTGGTGGTGAATATTTGATACTGATAGGTTGTGAAGCTCGTTGTATTTCGATTCGAGGCATTGTAGTATTGATAGTAAAGAATCCATTGTTATCATCAGTTAAGGATTGTAGTTCAGTTTTTAAATTTTTAACAAATGTTGGTAATTCATTAAATGATAATTCAGTTAATTGTTTATTTTTATCTCTTAATTGTTGCTTTTCGTTTTCAATTAATTCACTAAAAGCCATCAATGATCGGTCGTATTCAGTATCGATTCCTTGAATCATTTTCTCGCGTTCGATTCGTATTTTTTGTCGAGTACTTTCAGCAATTCGATCGAGAACATCGAGTTTTTCATTTATTAAATCAGTGATAGTATGATTTTCATTTGCTATTAATTCAGCATGTTTTTGTGCACATTCTAAACAGACATTCGTTGCACAATGAAGACATTGCACTTGAGATGGCTTCTTTTTACATTCTGTACAATTACGATTCGTTGTAGGCGACCTATATACTAATCAATGAATTCAATAACTAAAGAATCGACTTCTTACATCGAAAATAAAGTATACTTTTTATTTTCTTTTGTTTCAGTTGTGATTAAACTCAGTCCGCTATTTCTTAATGCATTTGATTAGATAAGCAAATACAGGTAGAATTTTGTTGGTTAGTAGTTCTGTTTCATTTTTACAAGACAAGTTTAAAGATGTCGTCGATGCAAGTCAAGAAAACTGTATGCTTAGATTATTTCTTATAAATTTAATTTCACAAGAGATCAGGTAAAATATTTTCACTGTAGAACTTTAAACCGATATTTCAATTCTTTTAAGTGATTATTTATATATGTATGATGTCTTGATTTATTCTTTGAAGTAATATAAGAGTGATTTCAAATGAAAGAATGGTAGTACATAGTTTATTCGTAATCTTCTTCAGAATAAAATAGAGGAACAAATTTGTTTCTTGAATTACTAGCTGTTTCAGTTAATGCAATTTGAGGCATTTTACTACTGATATTGAACAGCGTATTGTCCTTATCGGTCAGATGTTGAACATCAGATTTTATGCTTTGAATAAATGTCGGTCTTTCATTTAATGGTAATTCACTGAGTTCTTTGTTTTTATCTCGTAATTTTTGCTTTTCCTTTTCGACCATCTCAGCTAGTAATTTAAATGATCGATCACGTTCGGCATCTGCTTTTTGAACAATTTTATCACGTTCGGCTATTATTCTTTGTCGAGTATTGATAGCAATACGATCCAGCACGTCCAGTTTTTCGTTCAATAAGTGTACAATACTTTCGCTTTCATTCATAGCTGAATTAACATGTTTCTGAGCACATTCTACACAAACTGGTTGTGAACAATGAAGACATTGAACTTGTTGTGGCTTTTTATGACATTCATTACAGTTACGATTTGAAGAACTTTGTTTAGATGGTGGGGGTGAAGGAGTATTCCACCTTATACTTCTCATAGTGCCTATAAAATATAATCCATGAATTTAATAACTAAAGAATCGACTTCTTACATCGAAAATAAAGTATACTTTTTATTTTCTTTTGTTTCAGTTGTGATTAAACTCAGTCCGCTATTTCTTAATGCATTTGATTAGATA
>Ga0209963_1001531_pt1 | contig 13314 bp, 13 predicted proteins | sample ThiBio_1000_biof_2_FD_183957 | JGI IMG/M metagenome (GOLD analysis project Ga0209963, IMG submission 183957) | Wastewater bioreactor microbial communities from Cape Town, South Africa - Thiocy_cont_1000_biof (SPAdes) | ecosystem: Engineered > Bioreactor > Thiocyanate-remediating >...
CGGCGCTCCAGGCAAGTAGCGTCGAGTCCCAGGTGTGGGCGTTCAGCGCGGCGCCGTGGGCGAGGACGACGCCGGCCGGGCCGGTGCCCCAGGCGAGGGCACTGACGCCGTCCGTTGGTTCGACGCGACGGACCGGCGGGATCTCGGTGGCGCCGACCAGCGCCGCGTCCGAGTCGAGGAAGTCGAACTCTCCGGGCTCTGCCTGACTCATGCCTCCAGTATCCCGGTCGACCCACGTCGCCGTCCCGTCGACCAAGGTCATCGTTCCCATCGACCCACGTCATCGTCCCTGTCGACTCGTCGCCGTCACTGTCAACCCTCGTCGTCGTCCCGTCGACCTACGTCGTCGTCCTCGTCGACCCCACGTCGTCAATCCCTGTCGGCTCCCTCGTCGTCCCGGGCTTGACCCGGGATCCCTGTGAAGACGCCAGCAACGTCAACGGAGGTCCGGCGTTGGCCGGCACGACCCGACGGACGCGCTTCAGGCGGCCCGGACAGAGCCCGCGGCCGAGGCCAGCAGGGCACGGTGGAAGGTCGGGTCGCCGGTGAGCTCGGGGTGGAACGAGATGCCGGTGACCTTCCCCTGGCGGACGGCGACGACGCGGTCCTGCCACGTGGCCAGCTCCTCCACGCCAGTGCCGAGCCGCGTCACGATCGGAGCGCGGATGAACGCCACCCGCACCGCGCCGAGCGCGGTCACCAGCGCGGTCTCGGCCGAGTCGACCTGGGGCCCGAACGCGTTGCGCTGGACGGTGACGTCCAGGACACCGAGTGACTGCTGGCCCGGTGCCGGGTCGACGACCTCACGGGCGAGCAACACCAGGCCGGCGCAGGTTCCCAGCGTCGGCAGCCCGGACGCGATCGCGTCCCGCAGCGGCTCGGCCAGCTCGAAGAGCCGCAGCAGCTTGTCGATGGTCGACGACTCGCCTCCCGGCAGCACGAGCGCGTCCACCCTCGGCCCGTCCGGCCCGACGAGGTCGGACGGTGCGCGCACCGGCACCACGTCGGCGCCGAGTTCGGCGAGCAGCCGGCCATGCTCCACCACCCCGCCCTGCAACGCGAGGAGCCCGACCCTGGTCATCTGGGCTCCGTCCGGCAGACCGGAGCGGCGACCGCTGCCGACCCAGTCGGACGGCATCGCGATCCGTGGGTGAGGCGCGTACCTCGGGACGTCATAGGTCCAGCACCCGTCGGAGCCCGGCACCGATTGCGTCCATCAGGTTCGCCGGAAGTGCCACGCCGGTGACATCGAGGTCGGAACGATCGACGGTCATCGGCTGCGAGACGTTGACGACCGAGTCCTTCGGCAGGCCGGACGCCAGCGCTGGCACGAAAACGTTGCCTGGGTGCCTGGCGAGCGCCGTGTTGGAGGTGAGCGGCAGCACGACCACCGTGGAGATGCGCGACGTGTTGTAGCGATCGGACTGCAGGACGACCGCCGGCCGACGCTTGGCGGGAGCGCTGCCCTTGGGCTCGCCGAAGTCGACCCAACCGATCCCTCCGCGCTGGATCACCACTCGTCCCACCCCTCGGCCAGGCGGTCGTTCGCCGCATGACGCAGCTCGGCGGAGTCCTCGCCCGGCTGCCCGACAGCGTCGATCGCTTCATCGATCTGCGCCGTCAGGTCGGCGTCGGCCAACTCGTTCGCGTACTGCTCGGCAGCGCGCCGATAGAACTCCGATCGCGTCATCCCGTGCCTGCGCGCGACCTGGTCGAAACGCTCTGCGGCGTGGTCCGGAAGGCTGATCGCTGTCTTCATGGATCCCATTGTATAACTCTTTATACCGATGACCCTGGACCCGTGTGGCGCCGACCAACTGGCCCGCGGCGCAGTCGCCTACCAGCCCCGCTCCGCGAGCCGGTGCGGGGCGGGTAGGTCCGCCACGTTGATGCCGACCATCGCCTCGCCGAGCCCCCGGGACGCCTCCGCGATCACGGCCGCGTCGTCGTAGCGTGCGGTCGCCTTCACGATCGCCGCCGCGCGCGCGGCCGGGTTGCCCGACTTGAAGATGCCCGAGCCGACGAACACGCCGTCCGCTCCGAGCTGCATCATCAGGGCTGCATCAGCCGGGGTGGCGACCCCGCCGGCGGTGAACAGGACGACCGGCAACGCCCCGGCCTCGGCGACCTCCTTGACGAGGTCGTAGGGCGCCTGCAGGTTCTTGGCGGCGAGGTACAACTCGTCGGGGGCGACCTCGGCCAGGGCCTTCAGTTCGGCGATCTCGCGCCGGATGGTCCGGATGTGCTTGGTGGCCTCCGACACGTCCCCCGTCCCGGCCTCGCCCTTGGAGCGGATCATCGCCGCACCTTCGGCGATCCGCCGCAGGGCCTCGCCCAGGTTGGTCGCCCCGCACACGAACGGGACGGTGAACGCGTGCTTGTCGATGTGGTGGCTGTAGTCGGCCGGCGAGAGCACCTCGGACTCGTCGATGTAGTCGACCTTGAGGTGCTCCAGCACCTGAGCCTCGACGAAGTGGCCGATCCGGGCCTTCGCCATCACCGGGATCGACACGGCCTCGATGATCGCGGTGATCAGGTCGGGATCGCTCATCCGCGCGACACCGCCCTGCGCCCTGATGTCGGCCGGGACGCGCTCGAGCGCCATCACCGCGACCGCGCCGGCGTCCTCGGCGATCTTCGCCTGCTCGGCGGTGACGACGTCCATGATGACGCCGCCCTTCAGCATGTCCGCGAGACCGCGCTTGACCAGTGGAGAACCTGTTGAAGTCATGCCGTCCATGGTCGGCCGCTTACTGGTACATCACAAGATCCAGAATCACCAGCGATTGCTGGACCAGTAAACTCGCGGCGTGCGAACGAGCGCTGAAGTCACCCTGCCTCTGCGGCTGGACCGGGACGCCAGCGCACCCCTGCCCGGGCAACTGGCCGACCAGCTCCGCGACCTGGTCGGCACCGCCGTGCTGGCCCCCGGGGACGCGCTGCCGTCCACGCGGACGCTCGCCGCCCACCTCGGCGTCTCCCGCGGGACGGTGGTGGTCGCCTACGACCAGCTGCTCGCCGAGGGCTACCTGAGCGCTGCCGGTGGCCGATCCACCATCGTCAACCCGCACCTGCGGCAGCTGCATCCGCCGCAGCCGGCGCGGGGACGGTCGCTGCCTGGGCCTGTCGAAGGCCGGCACGGTGGCCTTCTTGACCTGCTGCCTGGACGGCCCTGGCCCGACGAAGTGGTGGGGCCCGCATGGAAGGCCGCCTGGCGGGCTGCGGCGTCAGCTCCGGTGGGAGTCGCGGCTCGGGGCCTCGGCCTGCCCGAGCTGCGCCGAGCCTGGTCGGAGCACCTGCGCCGGATGCGCTCGGTGGTCCGCGAGCCCGACCAGATCGCGGTCACCGCCGGCGGCCGGGAGGGTCTCGCCCTGCTCCTGCTCGCCGTGGCGCGCGGCCGTCGGCTGCGGGTCGGTGTGGAGGAACCCGGCTACCCGTCCCTGCGCCGGGTGCCCGGACGCTTCGGGGCCGGGGTGATCCCGCTGCCGGTGGACGAGCGCGGGCTACGGGTCGACGACCTGCCCGGCGGCGCGGACGCCCCCGAGCTGCTGCTGGTCACGCCGAGTCACCAGTACCCGTTGGGCGGCTCGCTGCCGGTCGACCGCCGGCTCGCGCTGCTGGAGTGGGCACGACGCAACGACGTCCTGGTCGTCGAGGACGACTACGACTCCGAGCTGCGCTACACCTCCGCCCCGCTGCCTGCGATGGCCGCCCTCGACGACCCGCACGACGGCCGCGTGGTCCTGCTCGGGACGCTGTCGAAGATGCTCACCCCGGACCTCGCGGTGGGCTTCCTGGCCCTCCCGTCCCGGCTGGTGCCAGCCGTAGCCGCGATCCGCCACGACCTCGGCCAGCCGGTCGGCCTGGTGGCCCAGCGGGCGCTGGCCGCCTACCTGGACGCGGGCGCGCTCCGCCTGCACACCCAGCGGATGCGCAACCGCTACCGCCGCCGCCGCGCCCAGGTCGTCGCCGCGCTGTCGGAGCTGCCCGGCACCCGGTTCCACCCGATGGACGGCGGCCTGCACGCCGTCATCGAGACCGAGCGCGCCGAGGACGAGGTGGTCGCCGCCCTGGCCGGAGCCGGCGTCCGGGTGAGCCCGCTGTCGCGGTACTGGTCCGGTGGCGGAACCCACCCCGGCATCGTGTTCGGGTTCGGCGCCGTCAGCGATGCCGAACTCGCGCGTGCGCTACGAGTGATCGCCGCCGAAGTCATTGGCTCGAACACCCCACCCGCGTCATCCCGGGCCTGCCCCGAGACCCCGCATCGACACACCCAGCCACCCCACGTCATCCCGGGCTTGACCCGGGACCCCGCATCGAACACACCCAGCCACACCGACGGAGATCCCGGCGTACGCCGGGATGACGAACAAGGACCGGGTGACAGCGAACGGACCCGCTGACAGAGAACGGACCCGCTGACAGAAAGGCCGAGGTGACAGAGAAGGGACCGGGGTCACAAGGGAACCCGGATGGCGAAGAAAAGCCGGGACGACAAGGGCTGATGGTCGCTGGCTGAGCTTGCCGAAGCCTGCGACCCGAACACCCACCCACGTCATCCCGGGCTTGACCCGGGACCCCGCATCGAACACACCCAGCAACACCGACGGAGATCCCGGCGTACGCCGGGATGACGAACAGGGACCGGGTGACAGAGAACGGACCCGCTGACAGGAAGGGACCGAGATGACAGAGAAGGGACCGGGGCGACAAGAGGACTCACATGACGAAGAAGAGCCACGGATGACAAGGACTGATGGTCGCTGGCTGAGCTTGCCGAAGCCTGCGTTCGCTTCGCCGGGCTCAGGAAACGGCTGGCATGCTCAGTAGTCAGGTGAGCGGGTACGCGGCGAACGCGAAGCGGGTCGAGTCGGGAGCCCAGCTGTTCACGTTGAGGGTGCCTTGGCCGCCGAAGACCGGCCAGGAATGGACGACCACCTCCCAGTCGTCGGTGCGGACGAGCCTCACCTCGACGTCCAGGTTCTCCGGATGGCCCAGGGTTCCGGTCGGGAAGCTGATGTAGCTGGCCAGACGGCCGTCCGGGGAGAGGTGCGGGAACCAGTCGACCAGGTCGGACGCCACGAGCTGTTCGGGCTCGCCGCCACCGGCAGGGACGCGCGCCAGCTGCGCGTGCCCCGGCTGGGAAGCCCAGTGCTCGGTGTTGAGATAGATCCACTCGCCGTCGGGCGAGTACTCCGGCCCGTCGATGTGGCCGTGGCCAGCTTCCGGATGCCGCGTCGGGCCCCCGGCGGACGGCAGCACCGCCAGCCGACCGGGCTGGCTCCAGTCGCGCGGAATCTCCACGAAAGCGAGGTCCGCACCGTCCGGGGAGACGCCGTGCAGGAAGTGGTGGACGCCCGGGTCACTGCTCACGCGGACCGCGGCGCCCCCACCGAGCGGCGCGCGGTAGATATGCCCGTCCGCAGCGGACAGGTAGACCAACCCCCGCGGCGCATCCACGACATGGTCGTTGTTGATCGGCGGCAGGCCGGTGAGCTCCACCGGGCTCAGCGCGGAGGTCGAGAGGTCGAGCCGCCACAGCAGGCCGTCGCCGTTGACCAGCAGTGCGCTGCCGTCGGGGCTCCAGTTCGGCGCCTCCAGCAGCACCTCGGTGGTCTCGTGGACAACCTCCACCGCGCCGGTCGATGCGTCCGCCACCCAGATCTCGCAGCGCTGCCCGGGCAGCAGCCGACGTCCCGGCGTCACAGCCTCGCTCATGGCACCAGCCTCTCAGATGCGATCCAGCCCAGCGCGGAGATCGGCGACGAGGTCGGCCGGGTCCTCGATGCCGATGCTCAGCCGCAGCATGCCGTCGGTGATTCCCGCCGCGGCCTGGGCAGACTCCGGCATCGCCGCGTGCGTCATCGTCGCCGGGTGCGAGATCAGCGACTCCACTCCCCCGAGGCTCTCGGCGAGGCAGAACAGGTGCAGCCCGTCCAGCAGCGCATCCACCGCGGCCCGGTCGGCGACCTCGAACGTCACGATCGACCCGAACCCCGGATAGTGCACGGCGTGCGCCGCCGGGTGGGACGTCAGCAGCTCCACCACCGCGGCTGCGCCGGTCTGGGCGGCGGCGACCCGCAGATGCAGCGTCCGCAGCCCGCGCAGCGCGAGGTAGGAGTCGAACGCTCCCGCGGTCGCGCCGAGCGCGTTCGCCCACCAGCACAGGTCGGCGCCCCGCTCGGCGTCCGCAGCGACGATGACGCCGGCGACGACGTCCGAGTGCCCGGACAGCGACTTGGTCGCCGAGTGCACGACCACGTCGACGCCGGCCTCCAGCGGCCGCTGCAGGACGGGACCGGCGAAGGTGTTGTCCGCGACCACCAACGCGCCGGCGGCATGGGCGGACGCGGTGACGGCGGCGATGTCGGTGATCCGCAGCAGCGGGTTGGACGGGGTCTCCAGCCAGACCAGGTCCGCCCCTTCGGCGATCGCGGACGCCGCAGCGGAGGCATCGCTGAAGTCGACCAGCCGGAGCTTCAGCCGTCCGCTCCGGTCGAGGGCGTCGAACAGCCGCCACGACCCGCCGTAGCAGTCGGACGGGGCCAACAGCGTCCCGCCCGCCGGCAGCAGGGCCAGCACGGTGGTGCTGATCGCGCTCATCCCCGACGACGTGACGCAGCCGACGGAACCACCCTCCAGCGCCGCGACGGCCTCGCCGAACAGGTCCCGGGTGGGATTGCCCGAGCGGCTGTAGTCGTAGCGTCCGCGCTGGTCCAGCCTGTCGAACGTGTACGACGTGGACAGGTAGATCGGCGGGGTGACCGCATTGTGCGCCGGGTCGGTGCCGATGCCGGCGCGGACGGCGCGGGTGCGCGGCCGGACCGGCGTACAGGCAGGGTCGTCAACAGGTCGGTCGGTGGTCATCGTCGCTCCTCAGGTGGTGCTCTGGACGGGGGAAGGCAGCACCTCGTCGAGGGCGCCGCTCAGGTCGGCGATCAGGTCGTCGGCGTCCTCGAGCCCGACCGACAGCCGTAGATGACCGTAGCGCTGGAAGTGCTCGGGATAGTGCTCGGCACCGCCGCGTCCGCTCGGCCCGACGTGGACGATCAGGGTCTCGTCGTGGCCCAGCGACACCGCCGAGGTGATCACCCGCAGCGCGGCGACGAACCGGTTCTGCAGGGCGGTGTCACCGTCCACCGCGAACGCGAGGACGCCGCCGAAGCCGCGTCCCTCGAACTGCCGGACGGCCAGCTCGTGCTGCGGGTGGGACGCCAGCCCGGGGTAGGCGACGAAGGCGATCCGGGCGTCGGACGCCAGGAACTCGGCCACCTTCTGCGCGTTGGCCAGGTGCTGGCGCAGCCGCAGCGGGAGCGTCACCGAGCCGCGCAGGATCAGCCATGCGTTGAACGGCGAGATCACCGCTCCGAGATCGGACAGCGAATCGGCGCGGACCCGCCGGACGAGGTCGGCGCCGCCGATCACCGCCCCACCCATCGCGTCCCCGTGGCCGTTGATGAACTTGGTCAGCGAGTGGATCACCAGGTCGGCGCCGTCGGCGAGCGGCCGGTACAACGACGGTGGCGTGAACGTGTTGTCGATGGTCAGCAGCACACCGTGCTGGTGGGCGAGCGCGGCCAGCGCAGCCACGTCGGCCACCTTGGTGGTCGGATTGGCGATGGTCTCGGCGTGCACCAGCCGGGTGTTCGGACGGAACGCCGCCCGCACCGCGTCGAGGTCGGCGACGTCGACGAAGGTCGCCTCGATGCCGTAGCGCTGGGGCAACAGCTCGGTGAACAGCCGCCAGACCGCCTCGTAGCTGACGTCGGAGACCAGCACGTGGTCGCCGCTGCGCAGCTGGGAGAAGAACACCGCGTGCAGGGCTCCGACTCCGGACGCGAAGGCGATGGCCGCGTCCCCTCCTTCGAGGGCGGCCAGCTTCGTCTCCAGTGCCTGCTGGTTGGCGCCGGACGTGCGGGTGTAGATCATCCGTCCGGGGTTGGACCAGTCCAGCTCCGACGGATCGTCCGGCAGGAGGTACGAGTTCGCCATGATCAGCGGACGGCGCAGCGCACCCGTGCCCGCGTCCGGCTCGTTGCCGCCGTGGACGGCCCAGGTCGCCTCGGCGACGGTCGCCGGGTCGTGCTTGTCGGGACGGGTCATCCGCGTCCTCCTCGTGGGTCGCTGCAACGGGTGGAACCCGCGTCGGGGGCTATCGTGCCTCGCCCAAGCCCCCGGCGCGGGTCGTCTTTCTGCTCAGCCGGGAATCACGTCACCCGACGGCCAGGTCTTGGCGATGAAGTCCTTGACCTCCTGGCTGTGCAGCAACGTCTCCAGCTTGGCCACCCCGGGGTTCGTGTTGTCCGACCGCCACACCAACAGGTTGGCGTACGGGTTGTCCGCCACCTTCTCCCGCAGCAGCGCGTCCGCCGAGTTCAGCCCCGCGGTGAGGATGAAGTTGCCGTTGATGAACGCCAGGTCGACCTTCGGGTCGTTCAGCTGCTGCACGATGACCTCCGGCTGGTTCTCGATGAACGTGAACCCGCGCGGGTTCTGGGCCTTGGTGAGGTTCACCACGGTGGAGTCCGTGGTGATGTCCTTCAGCAGGCCGTTGTCGGCGAGCAGCTTCAGGCCGCGGTACTGGTTGGACGCGTCGTTGGTGATCGCGATGCCCGCCCCGTCCGGCACGTCCGCGATCGCCTTGTACTTCGACGAGAACACCGCGTAGGGCTCGATGTGCACCCCGGCGCCGTGCTCGAAGGCGTAGCCCTTGCTCTTGATCTGGTCGGTCAGGTACGGCAGGTGCTGGAAGTAGTTCGCGTCCAGTTCCCCGGACGCCAGCGCCTCGTTCGGCTGGACGTAGTCGTCGAACTCGACGATCTTCAGCGTGATGCCGGCCTTCGCGGCGAGGTTCTGCTGGACGAACTGCAGGATCTTGGCGTGCGGCGCCGGGCTCGCGCCGACGGTGACCAGCGTGGCTCCGGCGGACGCGCCGTCCGCGGGGCTTGACGCCGGGGCTGCGGCCGTCGAGGTGGTGCAAGCCGTCAGCGCCATCGAGGCCGCGGCGACGAGCGCGACGGACAGGTGCTTGCGGAGGTTACCCATGGTGTTCCCTTTCGGATTGTCGGCCCTGGGTCGGGCCCTGGATGTGGCCGGGTTCGGCCAGCCTTGCTCCGTGCCGCCGGTGGGCGACGACGGGAGAATGTGGGCGGTCATCGGTGGTCGACCTTCGACACGACGGCGTCCCCGGCCCACTGGACGAGCTGCACCAGCACGACCAGGATCACGAGGATCAGCACCATCACGTCCGGCTGGAAGCGCTGGTAGCCGTAGTTGTAGGCGAGCCGTCCCAGCCCGCCGCCGCCGATCAGCCCGGCCATCGCCGAGTAGCCGATCAGGGTGACGACGGTGGTGGTCACGCCGGCGACCAGGGCCGGGGCAGCTTCAGGCAACAGCACCTTCCACACCGTCTGGAAGCGGGTCGAGCCCATCACGTGCGCGGCGTCGACCTTGCCCGGGGCCACCTCGCGGAGCGCGGCCTCGACCAGCCGGGCGAAGAACGGGACGGCCGCGATGGTGAGCGAGACCGAGGCGGCGATCGGGCCGATGGACGTCCCCACGATCCAGCGGGTGAACGGCACCAGCGACAGCATCAGGATCGCGTACGGCACCGAGCGGGTGATGTTGACGCCCACGCTGCCCAGCACCACGTTCACCGGACGGTTGTGGGCCAGCCCGCCGGGCTGGGTGACGAACAGCACCACCCCGACCGGCAGGCCGAGGACGACCGTGGCCACTCCGGAGACGCCGACCATGAGCAGGGTCTCCAGGAACGCCGGCCACAGCGCGTTGGTGACCACCGGGTTGGCGGCGAGCTGGGTGAGGAAGTCGATCATCGGACGCTCCCCGTGGTCGCGGTGACGCCAGCCTGGACGCCGTTGGCGCTGAAGTAGCCGACCACCTCGTCCGGGCTCAGCGGCGGCAACACCTGCACCCGCCAGCGTCCGAACGTCGTGCCGGCGAGTCGCTCGACGGTGGCGGCGACCACCGGGAAGTCGACCCCGAAGTGCCGGGACGCGGTGGTCAGCGCGGACAGCTCGCCGTCCCGGCCGACGTCGAGCACCTCGACCGTCCCACCCTCGGCGGAGTCGGCCCCGGCGGCGGGCGGCAGCGCCAGCAGTGACTCGCTGAGCCGGCTGCCGAAGGCGCCGACCACCTCGGTCAGCGGCCCGGACTCGACGACCCGGCCGTCCTCGAGCAGCGAGACCGAGTCGCAGATCCGCTTGACCACGGTCATCTCGTGGGTGATCACCAGGACAGCCAGTCCGAGCCGGGCCTTCAGCGCCGCGATCAGGTCGAGGATCTCCCCGGTCGTGGCCGGGTCGAGTGCGCTGGTCGGCTCGTCGCACAGCAGGACGTCCGGGTCAGTGGCCAGGGCCCGGGCGATGCCGACCCGCTGGCGCTGGCCGCCGGAGAGCTGGGCCGGGTGGGCGTCCGCGTTCTCGGCGAGACCGACCAGCCCAAGCAGTTCGGCGGCTCGGGACGCCCGCTCGGCGCGTCCGACGCCGGCCAGTTCCAGCGGGTAGGCGACGTTGTCGGCCACCGTCCGGGAGTCGAAGAGGTTCGCGTGCTGGAAGACCACGCCGAGACGGCGCCGCGCCCGGCGCAGGTCGGCGGACCGGACGGCGGTGAGGTCGGTGCCGTTGACCTCCACCACCCCCGAGGTCGGCCGGTCGAGCAGGGCGATGCAGCGGACGAGGGTGGACTTACCGGCACCCGACTGTCCGATCACGCCGTGCACGGAGTTGTCCGGCACGGTGAGCGCGACGCCGTCGAGGGCGCGGACCTCGCGGGTTGCCTGGCGGTAGACCTTCTTCAGGTCGGTCACTGCGATCATGGGCGGTCTCTGTCGGTTCTGGGCCCGTCGGGATGCGCGCAGGCGCGATCGACGGACGGTGGAAACTGGCACCGACGACCCCCGGACGGACGCGAGCGTCCGTCAGCTCAGGGGCAGGCCGAGCTGGCCTTCGAAAGGGGTTGCCGGATCAGTCGATCAACGGCACATTCGCGCGCACATCATCGTCGACGCTGCGGGAAGCAGGCGGACGGTGCGGCGTGCGGTGATGGTCACGTCCGCCAAGGTAGCCCGACTCCCGGGGGCCGGGCAAATCGTCTCACGCGGGGCAATCGCTGGACGGCTGGGCAGGCCCGCGTACGTGCGCATACACTCTTATCCATGAGTATTGACCTTGTCGGAGTGGATCATCGGCTGCGCACGTACGAGTCGATCCTTGGGCTGCTGCCCGACGCCGACAACCCGACTCCACTGGTGCGGCTGCACCACACCGGCTTCGAACACGCCCGGATCTACGCCAAGCTCGAGTGGTACAACCCCTTCGGCGCGGTCAAGGACCGGGTCGCCGCGAACCTGGTCGCCGACGCCGAGGATCGCGGTGAGGACCTGCAGAACCTCGTCGAGCCGACGTCGGGCAACACTGGGATCGGCCTGGCGATGGTCGCCAACGCCCGTGGCTACGGCTTCTCGGCGAAACTGTCGCGGGCCATCCCGCTGGAAAAGCGGACGGCACTGCGGCTGTTCGGCACGGACCTGATCGAACTCGACGACGCGCTGTGCCCGATGCCCGGCCAGCCCGAGGGAGCGATGGCGAAGGCCGAGGAGCTGGCCGCGCGTCCGGGGTGGCGCGAGCTGAACCAGTACGCCAACCCGGCCAACCCGGAGGCGCACTACCGCACCACCGGCCCGGAGATCTGGCGACAGACCGAGGGCCGGGTGACCCACTTCGTCGCCGCCCTGGGCACCTGCGGGACGATCACCGGCACCGGCCGGTTCCTGAAGGAACAGAACCCGAAGGTGCAGGTCATCGGCGTCCACCCGACCGACGGCCACGACATCCCCGGCGTCCGCAGCCGGCGGGCGCTGGCGCTGACCGAGTTCTTCACCCCGGACGCGTACGACGCGATCCTCGAAGTCACCGATGACGACGCGTACGGCCTGTGCCGCACCCTGCACCAGCGGGAGAGCATCGTCGCCGGGCCGAGTTGCGGGCTGGCGCTGGCCGGGGCGCTGCGTGCCGTCCCGGACGAGCCCGGGGTGATCGCGGTGGTGGTGTTCCCCGACAACGCCTACAAGTACCTGTCGTCCTTCCGCCGGCACCTGCCCGACCTGTTCCCGCCGGAGCAGCCGGCAGCCCCGGCGAACCCGTTCGCTTCTCACCTGGAAGCCGCGTTCGCCCTTGCCAAGCAGGGTCCGGACGTCATCGACGTGGCCGAGGCCAAGCGGCTGCTGGACGCCGGAGTGACGCTCGTCGACGTCCGCAACGCCGACGAGGTGGCGCGGGTGCAGATCCCGCAGGCCGTGAAGCTGCCGCTGCCTGAGCTGTCGGCGGGACGCACCACCGGCTTGCCGGCCGACCGGAGCACGCCGGTGGTGACCGTCTGCGCGGCGGGCACGCGCTCGTTGTATGCGCTGCTGCTGCTCAAGGCCCAGGGATACGCCGACGTCAAGAGCGTCGACGGTGGCATGGGCGCCTGGGTGTCGGCGGGTCTGCCCACCGGGTGAGGTGCCGTCAGGCGGGTGAGTTGCCGTCAGGCGCACAGGGAGTGATGTTTCCTCCTGACTACAGGCGGAAAAGTCACTGTTTCACTCGTCAGCTCAGGCAGCGGAGCGGGCGCTGAGTCGTCCGAGGGCGTTCAGAACCTCGTCCTTGCGGGCGGCACCGACGATCCGGTGACGGACGATCCCGTCGGAGTCGAGCAGCAACACGGTCGGAGTGCGGAGGATGCCGAACTCCTCGACGAGGTCGAGGCGGGTCTCGGCGTCGACGTCGATGTGCGTGACACCGGGCCGTTCGGTCACGACGTCCGAGAGCACCCGGTGGGTGGACCGGCACGGGGCGCAGACCGTGGCGGAGAACTGGACGAAGGTGGCGTCCCGTCCGAGCGCCGCGCCGAGCCGTCCGGGGTCGACGCGGGCCTGCCGAGACGTCGCCACCGCCCGGATGCGGCCGTCCGTGATCCGGCGGTAGCCCCCGAACACCAGCGCGAGGGCGAGCGCTGCCAGCGCTATCCAGACCCCGGTCACGGTCAGCTCGCCGCGTCCGCGGTGCGGCCGAGCAGCCTCTTGCTGAGAAGGTAGAACTCGCAGCCGAGGCAGAAGTCGAAGATCGCGTTCAGCAGCGCCGCAACCAGGGCGAAGCCGACGGCGACGTAGAACAACACCGGCGAGCTGATGAACCAGCCGAGCAGGGCGACGAGGGCGAAGACGAGGCCGACACCCTGGGCGAACCGGGGAGGCGCGGCGTCCTCCAGCTCGGCGGGAGGATCGAGGCGGGGACGCACGAGCGTTCGGAAGAC
>Ga0209963_1001535_pt1 | contig 13280 bp, 14 predicted proteins | sample ThiBio_1000_biof_2_FD_183957 | JGI IMG/M metagenome (GOLD analysis project Ga0209963, IMG submission 183957) | Wastewater bioreactor microbial communities from Cape Town, South Africa - Thiocy_cont_1000_biof (SPAdes) | ecosystem: Engineered > Bioreactor > Thiocyanate-remediating >...
CGAGGTCAGCCAGGCCGGCAAGGACTGGCTGGCGCTGACCGGCTTCGACCCGGTCTACGGCGCCCGTCCGCTGAAGCGGCTGGTGCAGACCACCATCGAGGACGCGCTGGCGCGGCGGATGCTGGCCGGTGGGATCTCCGACGGGGACGCGGTGAGGTTCGACATCAACTCCGATGGTTCGGGCCTGGAGATCGTGGATCGGCCCGAGGCGACCAGCTGAGGGCGGGGCAGGCGAGCGGCACCGGCGAGGGGCGGTCGGGCCGAGCGGTGCGACGACGCTTCCCGTTGTGGAACGGTGCCCGGTCTCCCTCGAACCGCGGCCGGCGTGTCCCTGGCGTCCTCCGTTCCGCAGTTGCTGTGGTTATGGGCGACAGTCCCCGGCTCGACGCCGACCACTCCGCCGTTCCTGTGGTTATCAGGCCGGATCTGGCCGTCACAACTGCAGTAGCGGCGGAACGCTTCGCGGGCCCGACCGCGAGCCCCCTGATAACTGCAGCAACGGCGGATCCTGTCGCCGTTTTCCGGGTCGTGGTGCGTTACCCTGCGCCGCCCGCCCGGAACTCGAACTGGACGTCGAGGGTGGGATCGATGGCCCTGACGATGTTGCCGTAGAACGTCTTCGCCTGATCCCGCAGCAGGCCGTCGTGCGACTTGACGTACTCGAGCCTGGCTTCATCGTTGAGGATCTCCGTGACCATTTGGGCAGGATCGATCGAGGGCGACATCCAGCCCAGCGCCCCGTCCTTCTGGACGGCTATCTCGAAGTCTTCGTTCGCGTGTCCGATGAAGATGAACTCCGGAATGGAAACCAGGAGTTGCTTCTCTCCGGTGGGGGTCACTTTGACGTCCTTGCCCTCCAGGCCCAGCTTGGCGGTGAACGAGTAGCGCAGGAACACCGCCCGCTCGCTGCCTGGGATGTCGAAGCCGAAGACCTGGCCCTTCTCCTCCTTGGACTTCAGCCCTTGAATCCCCAAGCTCACCAGCACGACCTGCTCTTCGCGGGTGATCGAGTTGATGATCTGGGTGTTGCGGGACTCGGACTTGCTTCCGAACGCCTCCCTGCCTGGCAGCATCGCCATCGCTCCGATGGCCACAGCGGCTCCGACGACGAGGGTGATCAGCGGGATCAGGATGCGTCGCATCACGGGGAACTCCTCATCTGCTTGCCCGATCTCGGTCTACGAGTTGCGCGGGCGGGTCGGCGTCGTTGCCGACCTGTGGCTGATTCTGGCACGATCTGGCCGCGCATTGGTGGGACGGCAGATTTCCGTTACGGACGGGTCGTCGGAGCATTGTCCTGACGGCTCCCTTTCGGTTTGCGCGTTGCGGCGGGACGCGGAGCCGTGTCGCGCGAGCCTGCTGGTCGGGTCCTCAGCCGAGTTCGACGTAGGCCATGCAACCGCGGCGGCGGACGGTCGTGCCGAAGAGCTGGGCGAGGTCGTTCGGCGTCCGCGGGGTCGCGACCTGGCCGGCCCGATGCAGCAGGGTCAGGTAGGCGCTCCCGACGCGCGTGGCCGGGACGAGCGAGCTGAAGAACAGCCGTCCGCCGGGACGCAGCTGCCGCCGCAGCCGGCGGCTCAGGTCGAGCGGGTCGTCGACGAGGTGCAGGAAGCCGAGGCAGAGCACAGTGTCGAAGGTGCCCGGCGCGAACGGCAGGTCGAACGCGTCCGCCTGTACGAACCGGACGCCGGGACGCACCCGACCGCCGTCGGCCAGTCGCCGGGCGGCGTGAGTGAGCATGTCGCGGGAGCGGTCAGTGACCACGACCGGACGGTCGCTGGCCCGGTAGGCGGGTGCCGAGGCGATGGCGGTCCCGGCGGCGACTTCGAGCAGCGGGCCGGACGCCGAGGTGACGGCCCGGCGCGCGAAGCCTTCGTAGTCAACGGGGTCGGCTGACCAGGCGAGGTGGTTGTAGATCCGCGAGGCGACCAGCCGGTCGTAGAGCGCGGCGTGACCGTCGTAGGCGGAGCCGGCGTCAGGGAGCGCGCCCTCGATGGTCGCGCCCCGTGGCAGTGGTGATGAGCCGGGCATGGTCGCCATCGTAGGTCTTGGGTTGTGGTGGGCAAACAGTCAGGCTCCTGGGTATGAACGTTGGCGTGAACGAGCGGCCGTCCCTGCACCTGACCTCGATCACGGTCTCGTGCCCGGCCCCGCGTGCGCTCGCCGACTTCTACGCCCGTCTGCTGGGCGCCACGCTGACGGCGTCCGAGCCGCCGTTGCCGGACGAGCCGCCAGAGGCGGGCTGGGCGCAGCTCGCTGCGGGAGCATTGACGGTGAACTTCGAGTACGAGCGCCACTGGACGCCGCCGGTCTGGCCGGCCGAGCAGGGTCGGCAGACGGCGACCCAGCACTTCGACATCCACGTGCACGACCTGGACGCCGCCACCCAGTGGGCCGTCGAGTGCGGCGCGAGGGTGGCGTCCGTCCAGCCTCAGGAGGACGTCCGGGTGCTGTTCGATCCGGCCGGGCATCCGTTCTGCCTGTTCACGTAGCGCCGCCTGTTTACGTAGCGCCGCCTGTCCACGTGGCGCCGCCTGTCCACGTGGCCGGTGATCGCCGCCGCCTCTCCGATATGACCGCGTCGGACAGACGGCCGCCAGGCAATCGTGGTTGTGGGCGGGCCCGGCCGGCGAGCCCGGTGATCGTGATGGGCCGCCGTGGTTTCGAGCCCGATCGGGGCCGCCACAACCACCACCAGCCGGCACGGTGTGGTTGCGATGGGACGGTGCGGACAACCAGAGGCAAGGGGGCTGGGCGCGGACCTGCCGGCGGTGCCTAGACTCGGGCGCGTGAGCCGACGGCAGTCCGCGCGTGAGGAGACCCGCTACCGGGCAAGGAGCATCGGCTCTGTCCAGTACTCCACCAGCCGGTACGGCCACGAGGACGCGTCCATGGTCGTCTACCGGTTCGGGCTGAGGGGCGACCGGAGCGCGCCCGACTTCGTCCTGGTGCACGGCATCGGGGTGTCGGCCCGCTCGTACGGCCCGACGGCGGCCGAGTTGGCGAAGTACGGGGACGTCTACCTGGTCGACCTGCCCGGCTACGGGCGCTCCCCGCGTCCGGACGGTGATCTGAGCATCGTCGGCCACGCGCAGGTGCTGAGCGACTTCCTGGCCGAGAAGAAGCTGGACCATCCGGTGGTCGTCGGGCACTCGATGGGGACGCAGGTCGTGGTGCAGCTGGCCGCGAACTGGCCCGACCAGGTCGACCACATCGCCCTGATCGCGCCGGTGGTCGTCCCGGACGCCCGGTCGCTGCTGAAGGTTGCCGGGCTGCTGCTGCGGGACGGCCTGCGCGAGCCGCCGATCGTCGGCCTGATCGCGTTCTACGACTACCTGTTCCGGGCGGGCGTGCCGTACATGGCGCAGCAGCTGCCGCACCTGCTCAACGAGCGGATGGAGGACATCGCCGGCGCGGTCAGCGCGAAGACGCTGGTGATCTGCGGAACCGACGACCCGGTGGTGCCGGTGGAGTGGGGACGCGAGTTGGCCGGGCTGTTCCCCGAGAACTGGTTCGTCACCGTCCCGGGACCGCACGCGACGATGTTCGCCGCGCCCGAGCTGATCGCCGGCCACCTGTACGAACATGCCCTCCGGTGAGCTGCCGCCGGCCGGGCACGACTGGCGGCGGCGGACCCTGGCGCAGGGCCCGGAGTGGGCACGGGACTACCTCTACATCGCGAGCCGGCAGCTGCGTGGCTGGGGGGAGCGCGTGGTGCCGGCGATCTTCGCGGACGGTGACCGGGCGCCGGTGGTGGTGCTGCCCGGGGTGCTGGAGCCCTGGTCGCTGATGCTGCCGATCGCCGAGCGGCTGCACGCGCAGGGCCATCCGATCCATGTGGTGGACGCGCTGGCGATCAACACGATCTCGGTGGCGGACGCCGCGTCGCTGGTCACCGACGTGCTGCGGGAGCGGGAGCTGCGCGGGGTGGTCATCGTGGCGCACAGCAAGGGCGGGCTGATCGGCAAGCGGCTGCTGATCGAGGACGTGGACGGACGGGTCGCGCAGCTGATCGCGATCGCCACGCCGTGGCACGGGTCGAGCCTGGCGCGCTATGTGCCCGGACGGGTGATCGGCGCGCTGCGTCCCGAAGATGCGGCGATCGTGGCGCTGGAGGCGAACACCGAAGTCAACGCGAGGATCACGTCCATCTACCCGGCCCTGGACCAGCACGTTCCCGAAGGCTCGCAGCTGGAGGGCGCGACCAACATCGAGGTGGCGGCGGTCGGCCACTTCCGCGTCCTCAGCGATCCCGAGGTGCTCGACGCGGTTGTGGCCGCGGTTGGACGGTAGCGGTCAGCTGATCAGCTCGATCATGCAATCACTCACGCCTCGGAGGGCGCGTTCGAGTCGAGCGTCGGCGGTCAGGAGTGTCGCCTCAAGTGCCTCGGCGAGAGCGACGTAGCTGGCGTCGTAGGCCGACAGGTTGTCACGAAGCTCCCAGATGCGCGGCAGCAGCGGCTCGATCGACCAACGGCTGGCGGGGAAGTCGGCGAGGTCAGTGAGAGCGGCACGGGCGCGCGGCTCGGTGACCTGTCCGGTGCGGGCCCAGCGACGCATGACGGACATTGTCTCGACGATGGCGAGGTGAGGAAGGTGGCGTTGGGGATCCCTGGCCAGTGCGCTGGCGACCGCTACGCCGCGCGGACTGCCGACCAGAAATTCGGCCAGCGCGGACGCGTCGACGACGAGCGTCATCAGGGACGCCTGAGGCGTTCTTCGAACAGGATGTCCGCTGCAGGCACGGCGACGTCGACATGTCCGCGCAGCGCGATGCGCTCGGTCAGTTCCTCGATCGTCGGGCGCTCGGCGAGCACACGGAGTTCGCCGAGAACGTACTCGGACAGGCTCTGTCCTGCGCGAGCCGCGCGTTGCTTGAGGACGCGCTGAACCTCATCGGGAATATTGCGGACCTGGAGTGCAGACATGCAAGCCAGTATAGTGGCATGAGAAACGCATGTCGAGCCCCCAAGGCGCTTGGCGCGAGCTGCTCGCGGCAGCTGTCTCCGCCCCGCCGTAGGCTTGATCGGTGACCCTGGACCTCGCCGCGACCGTCTCGGCTGCGGTGGCCTCGCTGGAGGCGAGCTTCGCCCGGTCCAGCATCATGCTGGGTCGCGAGTACGCCTCCGACGGCCGGGTCGGGACGCCGCAGTGGGGGACGTCGTCGGCAGGGGTGATCGTCCAGGCGACCGTCATCGGCACCCGGGGACGCCGCTACCAGACCGTCGTCACGCTGCGTCCGGAGTCGCCGCCGAGCAGCGTCTGCAGCTGCCCGGTCGGGGTCAACTGCAAGCACGGAGTCGCCGTCCTGCTGGTCGCCCAGGCCACCCAGGCGCGCGGCCGGCCCATCGGCGCGCCCGGCTGGCAGCGGGCGCTGGCCACCCTCGCCGACGCCGACCGCCAGTCCCGGCAGGGACGCACCCCGCTCGCCCTGCAGGTCGAGCGGGGCTACGCCGACGCCGTCCAGATCCGGCCCCTGATGCGCGGCAACCGGGACCGCTGGATCAAGACCGGCGCCGGCTGGGACGACCTCCAGAACAGCTGGCGGAGCACCTGGATCGAGGCCCAGCGCGCCCCGCTGGCCGCCATCGGACGCCTGCGCTACGCCACCGGGTCGTACTACTACGGCTACGGCTCCAATGGTGAGTCGCTCTCGCTGGAGCGTCTCGGCAGCCAGGTCTGGCCGCTGCTGCGCCAGGCCGCCGACGCGGGCGTCGAGCTCGTCCCCGGACGCGGGGTCGCCGCCGTCCGCGTGCTCGACGAGCCCGCCGAGCTGGTCACCCGCATCTCCGCCGACGGTGCGGGAGTCGTCCTCACTACCACGATCCTCGCCGAGGGACGCGACTGGTCCCCCTCCCGCACGTCCCTGATCGGCGACAATCCCGGCCACGGGGTCGCCCTGACCGACCGCGACACGCTCGTCCTGGGCGGCTTCGCGAAGCCGTTATCGGCCGCCCACGTCCAGCTCGCGCTCGCCAACCGGCGGATCGTCGTCCCCCGGGACGACCTGGTCAGCTTCGCCACCGGCTACCTGCCCGCGCTGCGGCGCACCACCACCGTCGTCGTCGCCGACGACGTCGACCTGCCGGCCGTCTCGGCGCCCACCCTCACCCTCGCGGTCACCTTCCTGCCCGGGCACATCACCGAACTCCACTGGGGCTTCCGCTACCGGGCCGGAGGGGACGCCGTGGACGTCCCCGCTGAACCCGGGCGCGACGACCCGCCCTTCCGGGATCCGGACGCCGAGGGGGCGCTGGCAGCGTCCCTCCCGTTCGCGCCGTGGGCCGTCGAGGGGACGCCGGACGCGCCGCACCTGCGTCCCCACCACCGGCTGCGTGGCCCGGACGCCGCCCGCTTCGTCGAGGCATCGCTTCCCGAGCTGGAGGCCCGCGACGACATCGACGTGACCCTGGTCGGCGAGCGTCCCGACTACCGCTACAGCGATTCGGCTCCGGCGGTGCGGCTGGCCGTGACCGACTCCGACGAGTCCGGCGGCGACTGGTTCAACCTCGACGTGCAGGTCAGCCTGGACGGCGAGGAGGTCGCCTTCGCCGAGTTGTTCGCCGCGCTGGCGTCCGGCGAGACGCACCTGATCCTCGACTCCGGCACCTGGTTCAGCCTCGACCGCCCCGAACTGGAACAGCTCCGCGCCGTCATCGCCGAGGCCTCCATGCTGCAGCCGAAGGGCGAGAAGGGGCTCCGGCTCAGGGCCGAGCACGCCGGCCTGTGGGAGGAGCTCGTCGCCCTCGGTGTCGTCGCCGAGCAGTCGGCGGCATGGCAGCGGGCCGTCGCGGGGCTGCTGGACGCCGAGGCCATCGAGCCGCCCGAGGTGCCGGTCGCCCTGACCGCGACGCTGCGTCCCTACCAGCGCACGGGCTTCGGCTGGCTGACCTTCCTGTGGCGCTCCCGGCTCGGCGGCATCCTCGCCGACGACATGGGGCTCGGCAAGACCGTCCAACTCCTCGCGGCGATCCTCCAGGCGCGCCTCGACGACCTGGACGCCCCACCGGTGCTGGTGCTCGCGCCCACGTCCGTCCTCAGCACCTGGGCGTCCCAGGCCGCCCAGTTCGCGCCCGGCCTGCGGGTCGAGGTCGTCGAGCGGACGGTCGCCAAGCGCGGCGAGACCCTCGCCGAGGTGCGGGCCCGGGCGGACGTGGTCGTCACCTCGTACACGCTGCTGCGGCTCGGCGACGACGAGTACGCCGCCGAGCCGTGGGGTGCGGTGATCCTCGACGAGGCGCAGTTCGTGAAGAACCGGCAGGCCGCCACCTACAAGGCCGTCCGCCGGCTGCGCGCCCAGGTGCGATTCGCGGTCACCGGGACGCCGCTGGAGAACAGCCTGATGGACCTGTGGTCGATGCTGTCGATCGCCACCCCCGGCCTGTTCCCCGACCCGGAGTCGTTCACCGAGCTGTACCGCCGTCCGATCGAGCGCGGCGACGGTGCGGACGAGTTGGCCAGGCTGCGGCGGCGGGTGCGTCCGGTGATGCTGCGGCGGACGAAGGCCGAGGTCGCCACCGAACTGCCGCCGAAGCAGGAGCAGGTGCTCAGCATCCCGCTCGCCCCCGGGCACCGACGCACCTACGACCGGCACCTCGCCGCCGTCCGCAAGCAGGTCCTCGGGCTGGTCGGCGACCTCGACCACAACCGGATCCAGATCCTCGCCGCCCTCACCCAGCTGCGCCAGCTCGCCTTGTCACCGGCACTTCTGGATGACACCGCGCCGCCGGCGTCCGCCAAGATCGACGCGCTCGTCGAACTCGTCGCCGACCTGACCGCGGAGGGCCACCGCGGCCTGGTGTTCAGCCAGTTCACCGGGTTCCTCAGCCTCGTCCGCGACCGGCTGGACGCCGAAGGCGTCCGCTACTCCTACCTCGACGGACGCACCCGCGACCGCGAGTGGCGGATCCAGCACTTCCGCTCCGGCGACGACCCGCTGTTCCTGATCAGCCTCAAGGCCGGCGGCTTCGGACTCACCCTCACCGAGGCCGACTACGTGTTCATCCTCGACCCGTGGTGGAACCCGGCCGCCGAGAACCAGGCCGTCGACCGCACCCACCGGATCGGTCAGGACGCGACCGTGATGGTCTACCGGCTGGTCAGCGAGGACACCATCGAGGAGAAGGTCGTCGCCCTGCAGCAGCGCAAGCGCGACCTGTTCGACAGCGTCGTCGGCGACGGCTCCGGCTTCGGCGGCAAGCTCACTGCCGCCGACATCCGGGCGCTGCTGGAGCCCGGCGGCTGAGCGTGCTGCCGGATCCGGGTCAGTGCTTCACGGCGGTCAGGGCTTCACGGCGGTCAGGGCTTCACGGCGGTCAGGGTGAAGCTCGCCGGCAGCCGCTCGGGACGGTCGGCGAGGCGCCACTCGCCGACCGCATCCTGGACCATGCCGTCGAACGGTGCCCACGGGACGGAGTCGTGCTCGACCAGGCTCGTCAGCCGCAGGCCGGCGTCCAGGACGGCCGTGACGATCTCGCCGATGCCATGGTTCCATTCGACGCTGGTGGGTGACGTGACGACGTCCTCCCCGGCGTAGGTGTGCTCGTCGTTCCAGACGACCGGCTCGGACTGCTCGACATACGGCAACTCGAGCGCGTAGGTGAGGCCGCCCGTCCCGGTGATCGCCGGCTGCTGCGCCCGGTCCGGGCTCTCGGCGCCCACTTGCTGGGGGATCAGCGCGTTCAGCACCGGGTGCCCGTCGCGGATGAACAGCCGTCCACCCGGACGCAGCAGGGCCGCCACGACCTGAGCCCAGCGGGCAATGGACGGCAGCCAGCAGATCGCGCCGATCCCCGTGTAGACCAGGTCGAACTGCCTCCCGGCAAGGGCGGACGGAGCCGAGTAGACGTCTGATTCGACGTAGTCGATCGCGGTGTGGGTCTGCGTGGCCAGCCGGCGAGCCGCGTCCAGCGAGACCGGCGAGAGGTCCACTCCGGTGACACTCGCGGCTCCCAGCCGGGCCAGGCTGAGGGTGTCGGTGCCGATGTGGCACTGGAGGTGGACGACGTCCAGGCCGTCGAGGCGTCCGAGTCGCGGGAGGTCGAAGGCGACCACCTCGCTGATGGCGTCCGGATCGGTGAGGTAGCGCTCGATGCCGTAGGCCTGCTCGTGGATCGGCGCGCGGCTGTCCCAGTTGGCGCGGTTGGTCTCCAGGTAGTCCCCGGCCACCGGCTCAGGACTCATGGATGGCATCGAGCGTCGCGAGATCGGCAGAGTGGGCCGCGGCCAGCGCCTCCAGGTAGGTGCGGCCGAACTGATCGGCCCCACCCAGTAGGGACGGGTCCAGCGCGGTGTGGCTGAGGTCATCCGGCCAGAACTCGCAGGCCGGGTGCTCCCTGATCCCTGCCAGCACGGCCAGCGCGGTCGCGGGGGACTCGCCGAGCCGCAGCAGGAACCGCAGCAGGGCGGCCTCGGTCTGCGGGCAGACGGCGAACGCGTCCACCCCGGCGAACCAGGCGGACGCCCGGTCGTGCTGTTCGTGCTCGGCGATCACCAGCGCGGCCAGCACCGGGCCGTCCAGCAGGACGGTCATTTCTCGGCCATCCCGGACGCGGCGTCGGCGGCCGTGACCTTCCGTCCCAGTGTCAGCATCGGCAGGCCGGTGACCCGGTCGGTGATCAGCTTGACCGGGGCGTCCAGTTGCGCGAGACCGCGGACGGTGAGGTCGGAGAGGACGGAGGACAGCGAGACGCCGCGCTGGGCGGCCAGTTCCCGGGCTCGGCGATGGACGGCCGGCGGCAGATCAACAGTGGTGCGCATGGCCGCATCCTAGATGATGCAGTACTAGTGCGAACAGAGGGTTGGTGATCTCCCGACGTCAGCCGGGATCACATGGGGTGTCACCGGCGTTCGACGGTGATCGAGGGCGGGTGCCCGGGATGACGAGAGGCCGATGGCGCGACGAGGTTGGCCTCCGTCAGCAGATCCTGGTCGGCCAGCACCGCGGGGGTCGGGCCCGTCGCGGCCGGCCGATGGTCCTCGCCCAGGACGAGGCACCTGTCCGTCACCGCTGCGGCCAGGTCCAGGTCGTGGGTCGCGATCACCAGCGTCCGTCCGGCATCGCGGAGCGACCGCAGCAGCCCGGTCAGCCAGTCCGCCGTCCGCGGGTCGAGAGAGGCGGTCGGCTCGTCGAACAGCAGCACCTGCGGACTCATCACCAGCACCGAGCCGATCGCCGCCCGCTTCTGCTGGCCGACCGACAGGTGTGCCGGTGACCGGTCGAGCAACTCGCCGATCCCCAGCAGGTCGGCCGCCTCGGCGACCCGGCGTCCGGTCTCGGCCGCGTCCAGCCCCAGTTGGCGGCAACCGAACCGCAGATCCTCCTCGACCGTGGCGGAGAAGAGCTGGGCCGCCGGGTTCTGGAACACCAGCCCCACCCGGCTGCGGAACCTCGCGTTGGTGGCATGGTCGGCCAGGGCCTCTTCGCTCACCGGCTCGCCGAACGCCGTCAGCGTTCCCGACTGGCAGGGCACAAGCCCCGCCAGCACCTTCAGCAGCGTCGACTTCCCGGACCCGTTCGCGCCCAGCAGCGCCAGCGCCTCGCCTTCGCGGAGCTCGAGGGACACGTCGTCGAGCGCGGGAAAGCGGTCGAGATAGCGGTGGCCCAGCCGCTCTCCGCTGAGCAGGACGTCACCGGACAACGACGTCGCCCCACAGCAGCAGGGCGGACGCGGCAACGCAGCCCAGGCCGAGCAGCAGGTCCACGGCCGCCAGCGGACGTGGGGCCGGATCGCGCAGCCGTCCGCTGAACCCGCGAGCGACCATCGCCTGGTGCACCTCCTCGGCGAGGTCGCCCGAGCGACCGAGCAGAGCGCCGACGGCGGCCCCGACGAAGTGCCGGTCCTCGGCCGCCGTCGCCCCACCGACGCTGCGGGCCCTGCGCGCGAGCAGGAGGTCGGCGAACGCGTCCGCCAGCACACTCAGGTAGCGGTGTGCCATCGTCGCCACAAGGACGAAGCCCGCCGGCGCGCCCACCGCCCGCAGCGCGGCCAACAACCGTAGCCAGCTCGTGGTCCGGGTGAGCAGGACGGCGACGGTCAGGCAGGCGAGCACTCTCGCCAGCACGATCCACGCGTTCCGCAGGCCCTCGGCCGTCATGCCACCGTCCGGCCACAGCGGCACCACCACCGTCCCCGGACGGACGGCGGACAGCGTCGCCGGAGCCACCAGCACCAGCGTCATCAGGAGCGCCGGCGTCGCCACCACCGCCAGGCTGCCGGCGACCCGGTGGCGCGCGGCGAGGAGGATCAGCGTGATTCCCGCTGCGCTGATCAGCACCGGGTCGTGCAGCAGCGCGAGCGCGACCAGTACCACCAGGGCGCTGACCAGCTTCACCCGTGGATCCCAGCGTCCCCGAGCGGACCCGCCGGGGCCGAGGGCGAGCGTGAGGTGCTCGAGCCGGGCCAGGGTCTTGCGCAGGAAGCGGTGCGATCGACGCTCCGGGATCACCACCGGCGCCGGCTCGGCCAGCCAGCCGGGCAGCGTGCTGGACGCGCTCACTCGACCTGCATCCCGGCTCGGCGGCAAAGCCGTCCCGCCAGCCAGCAGACGCCGAAGGTGAGCCCGGCGACGAGCAGGGAACCGGCCAGCGCGGACAACCAGTAGCCGGCCACCGGGTCCACTCCGACAATGCCGTAGTCCGGCAGGACTGCACCGGTGAACCACTGCGACCACTGCGCCAGGCCGGCCGGAACGGCACCGACCTGACCGGCCAACTGGTCGACGTCCCACTCGCCGAACGCCGTGCCCGAGGCGATCAGGCCGAGTGGTGTCAGCAGCAGCGTCACCGCCAGCACGCCGAGCGAGACCAGGCCGGGGTTGCCGAGCATCCCCGAGCGGTGGGACGCCGAAACCTCCGCGAGTTGTCCCGTCCGGGCGAGGAAGCCGTATCCGGCCGCGCTGACGACGGCCTCCGCCGGCCCGGCGATCACCAGGTGGGCGAATGCCATCGCCGGCACCGTCATCGAGAGCGGGTAGGGGTTGTACAGCGGGACGCCGGCCGCGTCGTGGAACAGCGCCGGCTGGACGCCGAGCTGGACGCCGACCGCCAGTCCGGCGGCGACGATCCCGGCGTAGCCACCGACCGCAGCCCCGATCACCCGCCGCGGCAGCGGGGCGTCACGGCCACCCGCGACCAGCCGGAAGACCGCGAGCCCCACCAACGGCATGATCAGGGCCATGTTGACCACGTTCGCTCCGTAGGCGAGCACGCCGCCGTCCCCGAACACCAGGGCCTGGAACAGCAGGGCGACCGATGTCGCGACCACGGCAGCAGGGAGCCCGAGCACGACCGCGATCAGCACCGAGCCGACGGCGTGGGCGGTCGTTCCGTCCGGCACCGGGAGGTTGAACATCATCACCAGGAAGCTGAACGCGCTCAGCATGGCGAGTCTCGGGATCGCCCGTCCGCGCACCTCCCGGGCCACCTTCGAGGACGCGACGGCGATGGCGGGCACGGCGACCGCGAGCGCGACCGCACACGTCTGCGGCGAGAGGTAGCCGTCAGGAATGTGCACACGCCCTCCGAAGTTGTTGCGATTCCGTCGCAATAAGGCTCCCGTCACGATAGCCCAGGCCGCCACCGGGTCGACCGCCGTCCGTCCAGAGCGGGCAATTGAGCCATCCGTGAACCCCTGAACCGCCGGGGACAGGTACTTCGGTTCACCGAACCACCGGGACTGAACCGTTGGGGACAGGTACTTCGGTTCACCGGCGTTGCTGAACCGAAGTACCTGTCCCCGATGGTTCACGGCTGAACCGAAGTACCTGTCCCCGATGGTTCAGGTTGGCAGGCGCGGCACAGCCCGGACAGCGTGACGTGGCCGGCGTGCAGGTCGAAACCGGTCTCGGCGAGCAGCCGCGCGGCAACATCGTCCAGGATCCCGTCCGGCAGATCGATGATCCGTCCACACGAGCGGCACTCGGCGTGGACGTGCTCGTGCCCGTGGCCGTCGACGAGGTGGTACAGCGCCGGGCCGTGGCTCGGGTGCAGGTGCTGGACGAGCCGCAGCCGGCTGAACAGGTCGAGCGTGCGATGGACGCTGGCGCGGTGGACGTCCGGTGCCGCGACCGCCACCAGGTCGACGATCTCCTCAGCGGTCAGATGGCCCGCCTGCTGCTCAAGAACGCCGAGGACCGCGGTGCGCGCCGGTGTCAGCCGCTCGCCCCGCGTGTGCAGCAGGTCGGTCAGCCGGTCCAGGCCAGGGGAGGACACGCTCCGATTATCCGCGACCGCGCGCAATCCGGGCCAGCGGCCATGCGCTGGCCCTAAGCTCGGACTC
>Ga0209963_1001537_pt1 | contig 13271 bp, 12 predicted proteins | sample ThiBio_1000_biof_2_FD_183957 | JGI IMG/M metagenome (GOLD analysis project Ga0209963, IMG submission 183957) | Wastewater bioreactor microbial communities from Cape Town, South Africa - Thiocy_cont_1000_biof (SPAdes) | ecosystem: Engineered > Bioreactor > Thiocyanate-remediating >...
TTCTTGCTTAATTATGTAAGTTTTTTTTTCTGCTTTACATAGAAAAAAACATTCTCTCTGACATTTCGATTAGGATAACCGGTCTTAATCCATCCGATACAATCAAAGTAAAACATTTTCTCTTTAATTCGACAAATCGTGATTTCGTTTTTGTTGTGTCTTGAAGGAATCCAGTGTAAATATGAATCCATTAATCAATGGAAATCCATGGCGTCATCATAATCCATATGTTTACGATCCAGCAGCAGCCGTTGCTTTGATTGGCTATTCGCCATATGGACCATCGTAAATTCCCTATTTCTTGTTCATTTCTCAATTCGAATAATCCATTTTATTTTTCTTTTTTAAAAAGTTATTCAACTCATATGGATTTAGCTGGTCGTCGAAAGAATGCAACACGAGAAACGACAGCTACATTAAAAGCTTGGTTATATGAACATCGAAAGAATCCTTATCCAACAAAATCCGAAAAAGTTTATCTAGCTATTATGACGAAAATGACTCTCACACAAGTATCGACTTGGTTTGCAAATGCACGAAGAAGATTAAAAAAAGAAAATAAAATGACTTGGTCGCCTAGAAATCGGTAGACATTCGAAAACATATTTTCGATTGCTAAATCAATCTTCATCGTTTTTGTTTTTATTCAGAACTAATGATGATGAAGGTGCAGGTTCAAACAGTGATGATAGCGATGATGAATGTAGTTCCCCACCAGCACGAATAACAACTCAAAATCATTACTCATCAGCTCCTCTTATTGTTCTTCAACATCAACAACATCAACAACAACAACAATCAGTACCAGTAGTAACGACAATCAATCCGAGTAGCACAACTAACACAGGTTGATTTCATTAGATGAACAAAAATGGAAATAATAAATCGATTGTTTTTGTAGATGAACAACCATCTCGAAAGCGTAAATTCGATGAAGTCGAACCAACTGAACGAAAGAAATCGTCTGGTATCTGGTCACTAGCTGATATGGCAGAGAAAAATCCCCGTCGCTCATCATCTTCATCATCATCAACATCTCTTCAAGGTTTGTTTTAGTTGTTTTTCTATTTGTCGAAGCTTTTCTATTCATCTCTCAGTCAAGTGTAATATATCCAATTGATCACGTCAGTAACTCTTTAATCTATTTACAAACAAACGTTTTTCATCTATTCTCATTCGATTTCATCTTCTTCTTCGTCTTTTAGAACGACAAAATACGACAAGTCAAACAACATCAACTATTGGTGCATTTAAACCTTTCAAATAATTTCACGTTTCTTCTTCTTTTTTTTTCTTGTTTCTCTCTATCACTCGGACATCATGAGTGTCAGATATTCTCATTCCAGGATCGAATTGAATATTTAACAAAACAAAACAAAACAACAACATCGTTTAAATAATATCTGAAATACAGTGAAAGTTATACATTTATGAAAATAAACTCAAAATAAAAAAAATATCTCATTCTATCGTTAAAATAATTATTCTGCACATCGATTTCTTTCTTTCTTTTTTTTGCTGTCTCTCTTTTTCTCTTTCTTGTCTTCTTTTTCTTTTTTTCTCTCTGTTTGTTTGTTTGTTTAATAGAAATAAAACATTTATTCAATTGAATCGAAGAAATTGATGTTTCGTTTAGCTAAAAGGCAAATGCTCATCTCCAGGTGTTGGTATCTTTGATTTCATTGTAAAATATGCAGACAATTCAACGGTCAATTATTGTCATAGTTAAACAAATCATTGATATCAGAGACCTTTAACGATCATCTTGTGTTACTCGATCAGCATCAGCAAATGATACAGTCTCTCTCTCTCTTTTTCTCTTTTTATTCTCAGTCAATGAACTTCTGTATAAACATCTGTTCGACGAAAAAAACATGATCATCTCACATTTCAATTTTCTGGATTAACTTATCATTGAATTGCATCATCAAATCTTCGAAATTGATTTTTATCTATTTAACATATGTCAATCATCAATTTCGAAAAGAAACGAAAACTTTTTTTCTTCTTTTTCTTCTTCTTTTAATAAACATTTCATCTATATAAACATTTTTTGATAAGAACAAAGAATTCTTTTAAGATAAATAAATCACATGAGTTGATGACAGACATTGCTCTCTACAATTGACATTCTGTTTAGAATGATCAAGAAAATCTCGATTCTTCTATCGAATGAACATCATTCCAATTGAATAAATCAACAAAACAGTATTCCATTATCCTATCTCTGTAATGTTCAAATAAATGTCCTAATCTCAATGGAATTCATTTACATTTACGGAAGGAAGTCTTACCTTAACTATTTATCAATATTAGTCTTATTCATTTACATATTTTACATTTTTACTACAAAACACGACGAACAGTTTGTTTGTTGACTATGCAGATTTAACTTTTTTTCTTCTTCTTCTTCTCTGTCTCTGTCTTTCTATTTATGTTAAACGAGATAAAGAACAACAACATACAGAAGTATATAAAGAAAGATTATTTTATTTGTGAGTCTCAATAGTCTTTGTTATTATTGTAAACTCCCCAATGTGAACACACGTGCAATCGTCTCTCTTCTATTGTCTATGATTTGTGCCTAATGGTACGATAACTGACTACTTCATTATCGATTGACGTATCAGAAGAATATGGAGAACGAGGAATGACATCAATCTTTACGTAGAATTGATTGATGGATTTCAGTTCTTTCTCTTATCACCAAATGTAAGAATTTCGATTGAGAAAACAAAACGTTTCAATTAGATTTTTATTTCTAAAATATAATAAGATTGTTTTGATGAACTCGTTCATTTTTTTTCAAGGACAATATCGTGTCATTTCGGAAACTGTACATAAACTTTGACAACAAGCTTCGGTTAATAATTTCTGTTGAGCAAATCGAGTGAAACGTGTTCGATGAGATTTTAATTTGTTTTGTTCGACAGCTTGACAAACGAGATTGACAATATAAATAATCTGTGTTCCACAAGCATGATACGCTCGATGTAAAGCACAATCTTCGACTTTATAAAATTTCCCATTGATTTCAATTGCATCACCTTCCAGTAATTTTTGTCCATTATAATCAATAACACATGTTGTCTGTCGTTGATATAAATTAATTGATTTACTCCAAATTGTTTCAATGATGATTAACAATAAAAATGTTGATTTCACTATTGATGACATTGAAATTATTTTATGTTGATGAACAAAAGCGGATAACGATGTCAACAAAAAGAAATGAGGAAAAACTCATATAATGTATTTATATATATATATATAATTATAATTAACAAATTAAAAGGCTTCGTTGACGTAGTAACAGAAGGTCGGCGTCGATAAAATTAATAAAACGACTAGCAAAAAGAACGTTTTATCTTAAAATAGAGGAAATAGAATGTAAATTGGCACTACCCCGCCTACTATCCGTCTTTCTCTCGTTCGATTTCAATATGTTTCAGGTTTGCCTAAATATAAAAGAAGCGATATCATGTGTTTCGAAGAATTTATTGTCAAAAGGAAAAGTCTATCCTATATATATATATTTATATAATCAAAGTAAATCTATTGAAGCAGAATCCGTGATCTTCAAGAAATTCATTCGAGTTCGAGTGATTCTTGTACTTGTTGATATCCACTTATTATTAATCAACGTTTTTTTTTTCTCAATTAAAATCGATGAAAAAGATTTCGAATAAACAGTAATTAACATGATGAATATTCGAAAGTAATTAGTTTTTAACAGACAAATACAATTAACTAAAATATATTTCAGACGGTTGAATAATTTGTTTTAAAAGCAAACAAACAATCCGTGGGTGGTAGTTATATATTAACAACAATTTTAATTAAGCATATGTTTACGGGGGACAATGTTATGTATGAAAGATAGATTATCTATTCTGGAACACTTTGGGTTTTAAAAATAATCTGTCAGTTTCGTACATTTTGAAGAAAATCATGTCAATGATTTTGATCCGAAGGACGATGTTTTATACATCCGATGTAACAAAATGTCTTTCAACCGTAAGCGTTTGTCATTAATAATGAACAAAGAAAGAGGAAAAGTCCCCAAGATTTTCTTTTTAATTTCTTAATTGACACAAATTCATTCTATTTGATTTATTAAATCTAGGAACATTGCTTTTGGAACCTAGTTATACGAATCGATAGATCTCTTTCTCTCTCGTAAATAAAATAGATGTCATTGGTATATGAAGAATTTTTCTGTGAGAAGAAAAAAAAATAGACATGCCACGGGCAGGAATCGAACCTGCGTTATCCGGACCACAACCGGATGTACTACCATTATACTACCGCGGCGCAAAGGAATATCGTTAAAAATTCGAGTGATTCTTCGCTAGATTTTTCACTTGACCAGTAAAATTATATTTCGATTTGTTTCATAAAATTGAAGAACAAAATGAATTTGAGTTTATTTCTAAATTTATTTCAAATGAGTGACGAAGAAGAAAATGGAAAAAAAAGAAAAGAATCCAGTTATTGATAAATAAAAATGAAACGAAATGAAATGTTAAAATACGAACACAGACAGTCGAATTGTGATCACGTGTTTTTGTTTTGTCTACTCAAACCAAAAAAAGAAGAAGAAAGACTGAACTGTTGTTTCGAATTGTTCAACTAATCATATATTTTGTATTCGGATTAATCCATTTTAATATTAATATAAATATAACGAATAAATCGAAGTGACGAAAAGAATCCGACAGTTCCCAACATCAAGAAAAACACATAACAACTCAACAGTGTATAACCAAAAAATTGTAATGTTTGCAATGTTCCATTCATTTTTGATCGATACAAATAAAAAAATATCGCATAAAGAAATACAAATAAGCCCGTTGATCTACAACAACAACTTAATTCGAATAAAGACTCGTTTTATTTGTTAAATTTACCCTGAACTGATGATGGATTGCCACCACCAACGATAATCTTCTGACGCCAATTGAAAATAAGTCAACGCAATCGAAATACACGCTGTTACTAACAAAAGAATTAAGAAAACTATCGAAAGAATGCCATATAACATGTATTGTTCACGGCCCCAAAATGTTGAAAATATGTAATAAAGTTCGACGCTTATCGCCGAAAACGGAAGAAATCCACCGACAAAGATTCGAACTAAATTCGATCGATACCAAGGCGCATCGGGAATTTCTCGAGCGATGTTTTTCGTTCGGCAAGGTGCATCAAAATTCGACGACCAATTTTTACCAAAAATCCCTCCTAAAACCGTCAATGGAAATCCCACAAACAACCACATAAACGCCAAAATCAACACAGTTGTATACGGCAACGCTTGCGTCGTTCCGTGAGCCCAAGCAAACGAATTAATCACGCACCAAATCACAAAAAACGGAACTGTAAATAGATTCGCCGTGAGAATGATATTCCACGTCCAATGTTCGCCTTGCAATTGTCGGTACATTCGACCGCTCATAAAACCTGCGACACACGATGTAAATGCATAGAGAATCACGCCTGATGCGATCAATGAACCGTGACGATGAACGGTAAACATTCCCGCAAAGGCAAATAAAAGAATTCCACTGAAAATCGACAAAAATTGACAACCAACGCCGATTATCGAACTGAATAGTTCACGATGTTGAGGAAAACGAAATACATCGGTGTGAATGATTTTCCAGCCGTTTTCTTCTTCGACTGATGTGTCGTCGTCGTCATCGCCGATTCGATTGAAATCATTTTTTAAGATTCGAGACTAAAAACAAAGATTTACTTGAGTTTGTTTTTGTTTTATTCGATTAACTTACGAGAATAATAACAACGAAACCAATTAGAAGAAATACTAAGACCATTGAATTTATCACGGATAACCAATGAACTTCTAAAGTCTTTGGAAAAAATCCGGTATTTGCAATGTATTTTGCTCGATCTTTGAATGTCGTTCTTTTCAACGAGAACACGAAAAAAAACGTGAATTTTTCAAACCAAAAATCGAATGAAATTTACTCGGTTTTATGCCATTTTGCTGAATATGTATATTCGATTTTAATCGATGTTAGGGTTTCATCATCTAATGACAATGGAGGTCGATCTTTTGTACTGATATTCACGAAAACTATCTACAAATTTCGTTGTTTAAATATAGAAAAAATGAAATTCGAGTGAACTAAAATGAATTTACTTGATTATTATTAATATGAAAATCGAAATGATGATGAGTGTAAATGTAAATATGATGTTTATGAGGAAAGATATTCGTTTCTTCGACTTGTCCAACGAAACCTCGAACAGGTATATCATCAACAACAAATTCGAAATAATAATGTTCTTCAATTGCTAAACGTAAAGCGTCGAGTTCATCGACATTTAATGTTGATTGACAAAGTTTCTTATTTTCTATCTCTTCTACAAACACAAAATGGTTTCAATAATGCTTTTGTTTTTGTTTTTCTCTGTGTCAAACCATTGAATTTGATTTCGTACAATGAAAGTGCCATTCGATCGCCAGATAAAACTTCACCTAATGTCAGATCTTTGGAAACGATCTTGGATAGAAGAAAAGAAAAAAAATTAGTCAATTGAATAAAATCTCCATGGTGATTTTACTTTGTCAGGACGACAAACGGGAAGAGAATAATAGTGATACGTTTCTTGAGGATTCGAATAAGGACCAACTTTGTTCACGTAAACTATCACCTTTAACAATTCAAAATTTTATTTTGGTGAAATACGCGCACCTTTGTTAACTTACATCGTCTTTTTCAGTGTATTTTTTTTCTGTTCCTTGAACAACAATCAAGAGTAAACAGAACAAGAACAAAATATTCGTCCGACGATCAAACATCTAAACTGAAGAAAATAGAGGAATGTTCACAGAGAAAAACAAACGAACATCTTGGTAAATTGTTATGTTTGTTGGGTTTGAGGAACAAGTCAAATCAAACTCGTCACTTATTCAATGACATCAATAGAATAATGATGGTGATCATGAATATCGCAGGTGTTTTTTTAATCATTAATTGGTAATTACAACAGCCAGTGAACTTAGTTTTCACAAGATTTCAGTTTTATTTACAGTTTTTATAGATTTCATTTTCGAAGATGAAAAATTGAATTTTACACGAACAATTTGGATTTTTGTTATCTTGTAGATGGAGCCACCTATTGATGAAGATAACCTTATCTAAGTGTTCTTCCGAGGATCATTTTTTCATTTTGTGACCGAGAATAAAGTCGTTATGTATCGTTTTACGGATGCCGATAAAGAACCGACGAGAACTCTAACTCCTCTTAAAGGATATGAAAAATGTGAATTAGTATCATTAGAACAGGCAGTGAATCATATTGAACCACCTATTGAAGATATTGATGGGATGGTGTGGACAGCTAAGAGAAACTCACGTAATCCAACAGATGGTCTTACATCTGATGAATCAGCAGCCATTCATCTCTATACTCTCGAATGGCCTGACGAACAACCGAGTATGTATTCAATACTCAATCAAAAACTTCGTTCAGAAAAACGACGAGAATTGAACTGTTGGTATTCTTATTTAAAACTATTTCTAACAGCTCTCTATAAATTACCATCATTGAAAACAACTGTTTGGCGAGGAATACGTGGTAATGTTAGTGATCTTTACAATGATGATCACATTTGATGGGGTGTTAGTTCTTGTACAGAAACAATGCAAGTCATGGAAAGATTTGTTGGACGTACTGGAGCACGAACTATATTCATGATCGAATGTATTCATGGAAAAGCCATTAAATCACATTCATTTTATAAAGATGAAAATGAAATCATTCTTATGCCAGGGACATTTCTTCGTGTTATCAGTAAATGGAGTCCTGCAGATGATTTACATATGATTCATTTACGAGAAGAAGTTCCACCTTATATATTAGTTGCATCACCATTAACCACACCTTCATCAACCGAAAGTTTTTCTGTTAAAAAACTTTCGATTAAAGATAGTCCTCCACCAAATGTTGTACCATCTCATTCGAATACCTCACCATCAGTTACGGCTCCTACGGTTTCCGACTATGATAACACTCATCCGGTCAATAAATCAACGATACCTAAGAAATTTCAACAATTCGATAATACTACGACAACACAACCATTTCGTAAGTTTACCAATTTATTCACATAATCTTTTCGATTTAGTCAAGAATTCCTTTTTTCTCCGAACGTCTAATGATACTTTATTCAAGGACTACTTTCTATTTCTTCTAAGTAAACTAGACTTAGTCATCATTGAAAATTTCTTTTCAATTTATTGACTAACTCCATAGCCGATTATCTTTTTCATTTCATTTATTTTAGAATCGAAACCAACAACGAATACAATATCATCACCACCTACGCATAAAAATCCGCAACTTCAACAAAAAATTGATACGAATACAAATGCACAGTCCCTCGATTTAAGCCGCATGCATTTGAACAATGATGACATGCAGATAGTTGTTTATTATTTGCTACAAAATAACAAAGTAAGTCAACGTTTAATCTATTTCCGCTTATAAATAAACAAATAACATAAACTATATTTCAAAATCCACAATCAAAAAGAATTTTAATAAATCAAACGATTTCGTTTGCTCCACAATACCAGTCACCTATGAATTCTCACACTTGTTTTCAATTATCTTCGTTTCTGTTTAGTTTTCTCATAGTAAAGCGAACACTCACACACTCACTCTTCCTTCCTTAGAATATACATAAAAAATTCTATCGAAACCATAATACCTAAACAAAATAGAGTCAACGATTTAGTGAGATCATCATCATCATTCTCAATCTCTTCATTTTCAACATCATCATCATCATCATTTCATTCATTTCATACAGACACTCACCACACTCGACCTCGACTGGAATAAAATCGGTGATCAAGGTGCAAAATCAATTGGTGAAAGTCTAGCAAAGAATTCAGTGAGATCATCATCATCATTCTCAATCTGTTCATTTTCAACATCATCATCATCATCATTTCATTCATTTCATACAGACACTCACCACACTCAACCTCAGAAGCAATCAAATCGGTGCTGAAGGTGCAAAATCAATTGGTGAAAGTCTAGCAAAGAATTCAGTGAGATCATCATCATCATTCTCAATCTCTTCATTTTCAACATCATCATCATCATCATTTCATTCATTTCATACAGACACTCACCACACTCAACCTCGCCAACAATCAAATCGGTGCTGAAGGCAGCAATCGTTGTCGTCAATCATTGAAAATTAATAAAGTTAGTCATAGATGATTTTTGGAATAGCGTGCTAATTATTGCGACCGTTCCATATAGACACTCACAAACCTGTATTTTTAGGATAATTCGAAGACAGTTGATAGATGTGGCTTTATTATCCTCTAGAGTATGCACAATAGAATGGACTTTAGAAACTGATTTTAATCGGCTATTATATGTTTTGGTAGGCGAGAATGGAAATCATGTTGTCAATAATTGAGTTCTATGCTTCATTTTTTTGTTTGTTTTGTATGAATAAAATTTGTGAATCCACGACGTATAGTATTGAATGAATATATGGATTATACACAGAAGATTGGAGATAAAGTCTGTAAATATAAACACGGGTAGAATGATGATTAGATTGTTGTTTAAAGAATCGGATTGAGGACGCTGAGAAATGTGTTCAAACTATGAAATAAAATGAAAATGAATGTTAGATGTAATCTGATATGTTATGAAATAAGATATTCGAGTAAGTAGTGCTAACGTTGACCAGATGTTTCTAACTTGATGATTTAGTTATTTTACCGAGAGTATTTTATGCATCCCGTAGTTGATTAAAGCTATACTCTAGTATCAAAGAATATGTACGAAAAATGAAACAATTTAACAAGATTGTATTCGTTTTCTTTTCATTGCTCAGACACAGACATGTTTTATATAATAATATTTCCTGTTTATTGTCAGAATGTTAATGCATGAATTGATGTTCTTTATTGACATAAATAGTGTCTTAAACTATGTTAATATAAAATCTTCGGTTTAGTCATCAAAAGTTTTATTTTGCAAAATGATGACTATCATTTGACATACATGCGTTGAAATAAATACTTTTTGGAATATGAATTTCCATTGATGCATAATTTATTAGTTAACTTACATTTGATGTCAGATGTTCATAAAGAGCATTTATTTAAAACCTCGTTTGATTATGCTTGTCGTTTGTAATTATAATTATAATTAGAGTATGATGTTTTTAGACGAAATAATGATGTAGCTTCAATTGAGATTGATCACGTAGCATAATATTGTAAAAATGAAAATTAATGAGTTCAACTAACTGTAAAAGAATCTTTTTGTAATTTCATTTGAAGATTTGTTTTGATAGTTCAAAGTTAATATCTGGATGTCTCTAACATACATTGTCGATGAAATAACAATATATTTCGGAAGTAGTCTGCTAGTTGCAGGTGTATTCGGTAATTTGATGACAATAATAATGTTTTCAAGTGTTCGTAAATATCGAACAATTCCGTCGACATTTTATTACATTGCTGGATCAATTGCTAATATAGTTTATATATTAGTTTATCTAACAACTCGTATAACAACATCAGCAAATGGAATCGATTTAACACGTACATCGATAGTTTGGTGTAAAGCTCGTTCATTTGCTGCTGGATCATTAGGACCAATATCTTTTAGTTGTTCATGTCTTGCAACAATTGATCAATATTTTCTAACTTCACACAAAGTAAACATACGTCGATTAAGTAATATCAAATGGGCACACAGAATTCTATTTATCGTAATTATTTTTTGGTTTATTCATGGAAGTATCAGTACAATATTTTATAATATAACTCCAATCCGATGTTATCCAACAAATCCAATTTATGATCAATATGTAAATGTTTACATTCTTTTATTTCTTTGTCTATTACCAATAACTATCATGATTATATTCGGTTTTTTAACATATAAAAATCTTCGTGAAACGATATTACTTTTGGAAGAACATGCTGATCGTCAGTTGGCAAATATGATATTAATTCAAGTTTTGTTAATTATGATTAGTATGATTCCTTTTGGAACATTCTACACTTATCGTTTAATAACAAATGGAATTTCTAAAGATACAAATCGATTACTCAAAGAAAACTTAGTTAATGTAATTTTAACACTTGTATCTTATTTTTATTACATCGTAAGTTAGCATTTAACGAAATTCATTTGAATTGAAATTAATTGTTTAGGGTAATTTTTATATGTTTTTAATTTCGTCAAGTCGATTTCGTATTGAAGTTAAAAAACGATTTCTATTTCGATCAAGATCAGTTCGTCCTCAACCATGAAAAACATTATTGTTTCCTTTAGGTTTACATATGTATTGTCTGAATGACTGATGATTGTATTAGTATTAGTCGTCGTCATCGAACGACAACGACTATTTAGATAAATGAGTTTATCGAAGTTTGCATGTCTCGAAGAAGTAAGAGAGAAAACTCATTACAATCTCCGTTCGAGCAAAGAAGACAAATGATCTTTTGCCGCTCTAAACATACGTTCTTACAATCAATCGAAAGAGAGAAAAGAACAACAAAACGAACGAACGGATTATTAATGATTCGCTTCTCTTATCAAACGATCAAACGATATCGTTTGGACGAAAAACAAGTTCATATTTTAAATGTCACACCGTTTGTTTTATTCACAAATACACGAGTTTTTTTTTCTTTCTATCTAACAAAAACATCAAATGAAATCAATTTGTCATTTTTTCTTGATTTGAGATTGATTTGGCTCAATTTCTAATTGGAAGAATCCGATGTTAAAGATTCTTCTTTGATAAAACCATTGATCATCATTGGATCATAGTCATGTTCTTCTTTTTTTATCAGATTTGGCGATGATGTTGTTGCAGCTGGCAATGTATCGGGTAATTTCGATTTCGTATTCGGCAATTTGTGATCTTTTTTCCATTTCATTCGTCGATTTTGAAACCAAATTTTAATTTGTCTTAAAAGAAAAACAAAAGTAAAATTCGAAGAGAAAGAAGAAGAAATTCGTACCGTTCAGTTAAAACCAAAGAATGAGCAATTTCAATTCGTCTTCGTCGTGTTAAATATTTGGAAAAATGAAATTCTTTTTCTAATTCAAACACTTGATGTCTTGTATAAGCTGTTCTCGCTCGTTTGGTTTCTCCACTCGTATAATTAATAACTAAACAAACATTGTCTTTTAATTTCTATCTGTATTCGAGTTCAACTGTCTGCTACAACAGATGGTAAAAAAAAAAAGAAGTTTTTTTTTTTGTTGTTTGTGTTACAGAACATTGCATGTAAAGAAATCATAACTGTCGACATCGAACTAACATTTATCTTTTTATAGTTAGGTCACGTAGTCATCGAATGATAAGACCGTCGTGTTCATTATGATAAATGAAGTTTTTTCTTCTCTCTCTCTCTTGTTGGAATGAAAAGCAAAGGTTAGAAGTTCGATTCTACAGAGAATTCGATACGAGAAATCAAACTGTGAATGAAAAAGAAACATTTGACATTTGAATATGTTGATATTTGCAATTGACTCGTTAAAAACACATCAAATCAAAATCATCATCATTTTCGCTGTATTTTTTTTGTGAACTGAACGAGAAATGTCTCACCTGGATTATTGATATGAACTTTGCGCATCCAAGGATAGATAACAGGCGAATTGCCATCTTGTTTCGTTGTTGTTTCAACAGGAGATGTTAAATTGCTTGTCGGAGGAGATGATGATGGACAAACATTTAATGGTGCTGGTGGAGTTACAGATAAACTGTAAAGATCAAGAGCCATCGACGAACCATTGTCTTCGGAATAATTTCCAATTAAACCATTTTGAGATGAATATACACTTTACAAAAACAATTGACTTTCAAAAGATAACAAAAGAAAACGAGATTTTACTTTGGTTGATTCGATGGAATAATATTGTATCGATAGAATTGATTGGAATTATCTGGATAAAGTTGATTATTATAAATGGGAATATGTCTCGATGTTGTTGTTGGATGAAAATGTTCTTGTCCGTAATAATCAATAAGCGATGACGAATTATTTACATGAACATTATTATCAGACAATGGTTGTCGACTTGAATAATTTAGATTTGTATCATCGAGACCATAATTAGTATTATTACTCGTATTCATTGGATAAAGAGAACTCATTTTTATCAAAAGAGATAATCGTTTTTCACTCTCTCTTTTGCCTCTCTCTCTTTGCTTCTCTTCGTTGTTGATTAACGAACTTTCAAGA
>Ga0209963_1001544_pt1 | contig 13233 bp, 14 predicted proteins | sample ThiBio_1000_biof_2_FD_183957 | JGI IMG/M metagenome (GOLD analysis project Ga0209963, IMG submission 183957) | Wastewater bioreactor microbial communities from Cape Town, South Africa - Thiocy_cont_1000_biof (SPAdes) | ecosystem: Engineered > Bioreactor > Thiocyanate-remediating >...
GGTGTGGGTTCAGGAGGTACGACCAGCACAGAGGTTACAATGGAAGGAGAGATGGCGCTGGTGGGCCTTGCGACGCACGGCAGTGTGTGGCAGTGAGTGCGGCTTTGTGACTTTCTTGCGGAATGTGATTGACGCCTTCCGTTGTCTCACTGCTTGCTTGAAATCATTGATACTGGATGCCATATTGGAGGATGATAAATAAGTTAGAGGGCAGAGCAGGGGATGCAACGAGTGAGCGAGACGCGATCTCTCTCGCTCGTGTCTGAAGACCTCCTTCTTTCCTTCATTACTTCTGTCGCAGGCCGAGCTCAAAGCAATCTCCTCCTCGCTTTTTACGTTACCAGAGAGTATACATCACCCTGCGGATAGCGCCTTGAAATGCTCGCATTGTTGTTCGTTATGTGCTTGACAGACGACGACGACGGCGACGATAGAGAGCGACGTTCATTATTGATTGATCTTCAATCACACAGAGTTCATTCAGGAGACCAGACCGACATGAGCGCGTGCCATAATCGATCAGGCAGTCAAGACCATATGGTCGAGAGTCGAGCTCGTTCAGGTTCACGCAGGCGCCAGGTAGTTGGCAGGTGCGAGGCCGGTCTTGCCGTTGAGCGACGCCTTCCACCAGTCACCAGCCTTCTCGAGGATCGTGAGAATGTCTCCCTCGCGCAGCCTGAGCTCGTCGTTCTCCTCTGGGTCGTATGGGAACATGGCGCGCCACTGCTCTCCCTTCGGTGCCGCTGGTGCCGCTGGTGCCGCTGGTGCCGCTGGTGCCGCTGGTACCGTCAGAGCGGCACGTCCGCCTCCTCGGCCTCCATACGCCGCTCCTCCTCGGCTACCTCCGCGACCTCTTGGACTGGCTGCCAGTCCTGCAACAACCACAAACTCTCTCAATCAGTTGTAACAAACATAGATATAACATCAACAACGAGAAGGCCAGGAAGAGCTCGCACACACACCCCGAGCTCGAAGTCCACGTCGTTGAACGATCGACTCGACGAACGCTTGCACTTGTCTCGCATCCCATCGTCGATCTTCCTCGTCGACGATCAAGTGATCCACAAGCTCTCGAATCTCCGAGTGTCGCATCGCCCTCATGTCGGCCTCTCGTCTCTGCCTCTCGCCAATCTCGCAGATTGTTCGCAACACGCCCTCGTTCACACGCTGCGCTCCTGGATTGGGAAGCCGACCTGATGACATCTCGCATGCCATCACTCCGAGAGAGAACATGTCCGCCGCCCTTCCTCGGTCTGCTCGTTCGATCGCCATCTCGGGAGCCATGTAATCTGGCGTCCCAATGCCAAAGGTCGAGAGAGTGCGAGTGGCTCGACGAGTGGACCGAATCACATGAGCCTCGCCGAGATCTCCAATCTTTGCTCGTCCCGATCCATCGATCAACACATTCTTGGGCTTGAGGTCCAGATGCAAGATCGGTGGCGTGCGAGAGTGATGCAAGTAAACCAGTGCTCGACTCACATCGAGCAAGATCGATGCGATTCGATCGAGTGTCATTGGTGCTCCTTCCCGAGGGCTCACTCCTCGAGGATAGATCTCGTCATGGAGAGACCCTCCTTCCATGAGCTCGAGCACCAAGAATCGAGGCTCGTCGTTCGATGATCGATCGGCCCCCACTCCGAGGAACATGACAATGTTCGGATGTCGGATCGACGAGTTGATCGAGCACTCCTTGATGAAGCCTCGAAGCACTGCCTCTCGACTCGTGGTGTCGAGAGCTCCTCCCATGGCCCGAAGAGCTGCTGGATCGGTGGACATGAAGAACAATTGCTTGACTGCGACGGGAGTCGAGTTGTTCCATATGGCTCGCTTCACTTCGCCGAGAGCTCCTACTCCGAGATGCGAGCTCTCGTCGATGGCCAAGTGATCGAGTGGAATCATCCATCGAGTGTCGATTTCTTAATTGACAAAGCAATCCAGCCCAAGCCAACAACTTGTTTCAGTGGAGAGAACGAACGAAAGAGAGAGAGAGAGAGAGAGAGAGAGAGAGAGAGAGAGAGATCACGAGGCAAGAGCATCACACAGATAGAGTATATCTCTCTGGCGCACCAGAAGTAGTTTGAGTTCGCTCACGGCGGAGGGACTCTTCCACAGCGATGCGAGCTTGTCGTTCTTGGTGGAGTTCTCGTTCCAAGGATTGAAGTCGTTGAGTGTCGGCGTTTCGAGCTTGATCCAAGGCTTGGTATTGCTCTTGCTCACGGCGGAGGGACTCTTCCGCAGCGATGCGAGCATGTCGTTCTTGGTGGACGAGGGAGTTCGTGGTGAGTGAGTGTGACGTATCGATCAGGATACCTTGTTCATGGTGCAGTACTATTCTGTAACCAGTACTGGTTGATAACCAAGGAACGTAGTGTTACCGTTCTATTACCATGACTAACGCCTTTATAAGACCACCTGACTAAAGGGAAGGCAGGCTACACTCCCACCTTCACCTTCCCCCCTCATTACCGCGTCTCTTACTCTGTCTCGCTCGTGCCCCCTCTCGCTCTACCTACACGCTTCCGCTGTGATCAAGCGTCCCTTTACGCCACAGAGTTAAAAACTACTAGCATCACGACATAATGGAAAGGCAAGGAAGAAGTAGACAGACACGCGATAGATAGATAGATAGATACGATACCTTGCTCTCGAATCAATCGAGCAATCTCTGGTGTTTTGGCAAGCTGTTCTGCTGATTTGCCTCGAATACGACCTACCTGGAAGCAAGGAGTCAGACGAATATTCATAGCGACATAACCGCAAGGTCCTGTACACACACACACTAAGCACTAAGCACACTAAGCACACTAAGCACACACCGAAAGAACTGTGGTGTCGGCTCGTCGCTCGAGAAGCAATCGAACGACTGATTCGTGCCCCCTTTGCGCAGCGATATGCAGTGGGGTGTTGTGGAATTCGGCAGGGTTGCGCCAGTCGATGTTGGCGCCTTGGTCGAGAGCGAGAGCAGCTTGTTCTTGGTCTCCTCACATGGCTGCACTATACAGCTGCTGTCCGAGAGCATCAATATCTTGTTGTGAATTCATGACGAGGACAAGAACAGAACCCGAGACGCAGCAGCAGCAGCACAGAGGAGGGAGCAGAAGAGCGACAAGAGACAGTGTTGTACCTTTCCTTCCGTATCGTTTCTCTGTTCCTCTGCCGCACTCGCTGGGATACTGGTATGCACTGTGCCCTTGGGAGCTGATGATGATGCCACCTTGCTCATCAACGATCGTTGGATCGCCCACGATGCAACTCGTCGAACCGAACCTCAGATAGTATTGCTTCTTTTTGATGGCGCTATTGGCTTGCAGCATATGCGACGAACTTGCATGACATCAGTGCTTGCCGTAGGAATGGCTCAAATCTCTATATACCTCGTGGTCGCTCAGGTCAGAGACACTACCATCGCCATCCTCGTCCTCTTCGTAGTCCTCGCCAACGTCCTCTTCGTCGTCCCCTTCGTCGTCCTCGCCAAGCAAAACATAGCGAGTTAATTGCCGTGTGATTGCCAATCACCTCCAATGAATCTTCTACTCGCGCTATTCGATTACCCTGATCGTATACGTGAGATACTGAGCGATTTGGATTTTCTGGATTGATACAAGCAAGCAAACCACGACCCTGCCCCATCAGCGAGAGCAACACGCAGAGGCGGAGAAGCAGCTACGCGAGCGTGGGCTGGTTGCTACCCAAAATGCCACCATCTCGGGTAGTAATGATACCCGCGTTAAGCTCGCGTTGCTTGATGTTAGACGCTGTGCTCTCGCTGCCTCCGCTCTCCTCCAGCTCGCCACCATGTCTCGACCCTCGCCCTCGAGCAGTACTACGTCAGCTTCATCCGCGGGGCCCCGCTCGCCGTTTTCGAGCTCTGCGAGCAGCGGTGCGCTCGTTCCAGCAAGCAGTCGCAGTCGCGAGTCGTCGCCAGCATCAAGCAGCACGAGGTTGTTGCTGGAAGGAACGCGTGCGACCTCGATCGTCGACGCTTTGTCGGCCAAGGCAGGGCCGCTGATCCAGACGCTGGACAACATCAAGCAACGCAGTTGCTTGTCAGGACTCAAGCTGGTCTTCCCACAGATCATCGTTTTGGGTGAAGAGTCGTCGGGCAAGAGCTCGGTGCTCGAGCGCCTCTCGATGTGTGAGTTCTTTCCACGCAGCGAGGGAATCTGTACTCGAATGCCGATCCAGTTCGAGATGATCCACAAGTCCGACCAGGAGATGCGGGAGTTTTGCACGACGAAGAAGGTGCCGTTCGTCTCGAACGACTGCTACTGCCTGGTGTCGTCGAAGCGCAGCACTGGCGAGGTGATCGAGTACGGCTTTTTCGGAGCCGCCGACGTTCGCGAGAAGGTGAAGCCCACCATGGACGACGAGGTCAGACGTCACAACGGAGGTCCGTCGTCACACGCCTCAGCCTCGATATTGGCTCGTGGATTACCGAATGACTAACGCACACATTGTACGAATGGACTGAAGCACAGATGTCCGAGGCGTGATCGATGATGTGCTGAACATTGCCATCATCGGTCAGCAAGTGCCCGACCTGACGCTCCTCGATCTCCCTGGCATCGTTGAAGGCCGAAGGCAAGGCGAGCCCGACGACATGAGCGAACGAACCAAGGCTCTCGCTGTCAAGTACATCAAGGCTCCTCATTCTTTGGTATGAAGGCTCCACTGGTGCTTGAGCAATTTTCCTCACTACAGTCCATCTATCCGCTGACTCTCGAGCACGTTTGTAGATCTTGATGGTTGTTCCAGCCTATCAACGAATCAATTGCTCCTCTGCCGGTTTGCTCGTTCAGCAATACGGTAAGGAATCGATGACCTTAGGAGTGCTGACTAAGGCCGACAAGTGTACGAACCAATCTTGATTGTGTCAAGCATTCATCCGTGTGCGCACGTCTGATTGATGATTTGCTGGTGATCCACAGACACGATCGCAAAAGCGTTCCCGATAGAAGAGCTCCACGGAAAACTGGCTGGAACTCGCGACGACTGTATCCACCTGCCTCACGGATACGTCGCAGTCGCGAATCGAGACACCGCCAGCGGCCCAGAGGTCTCTCTCGCTGAGTCTGCCGCTGTCGAGGAGGCTGCATTCAGCACGATGCCAGTCAGGCTTCGACAACGATGCGGAAATGCCGCCCTGATGACGCGCATTGTCGAGCTGCTGTGCGACTACACGAGCAAGACCTGGGCGCCGCTTGCCGTGCGGGAGATCAACGCACAGATCTCAGCTCAGAAGCTGTTGCTTGGGAGTCTCGGCATGAGCCCGACCGATGCCGGGCTGCCTCAAGCAGCTCTGACCGAGGCAGTGCAGTTGTTTGAGCGAGCCGTCTCACATCCCGAGGTCGCTGCTCAACAATGGCCGACCTTTCCTCCGCAACAACCGCTAGCAACCGCCGGTAATGATGAAGACGACGATGATGACGATGAGGAATACGGAGGAGTCGCAGTGCCGATATCCGGCCTGGACGCATTGTCGAACGCAGCCACTCAACCAAAGGTACGAGATGACGCTTGGTTCTTCACACTGCAGCCACTCGCTCATTTGTGTGATACGCTTGCAGTCCACGTTCTCGGTTGGCGAAGTCAACCTCAAGCCGGCATCGTTCAGCTTCACGCCAAAGTCCACGCCTGTGGCGCAATCTCCCAAGTTGGACTCGTTTTCGTCGCTGTTCCCGACGGCATCGCTCTCGACCTACAGGGCACCAACCGAGTCCGTAGGCAGTCAGACAGCGCCGAGCATCGATGGAGAGTCGTTGAACGCGACGCGCGCATGGAACGTGAACAAGGCCGCTGCCGAGAACTGGTTGCGCGACTGTCTGGCGCGCACAAATCCCGGCATCTCGTCTATCGTTTCGACCGACTTGCGCAGCCACCGAAAGCTGCCGATGGCGCTGCACCGATTCCACAAGCTCGGAAGCGAGATCGGTACCATGTTGCAGCGCTCGGTCGACCGAGCTCGTGCTCGAGTGTGCACTCCGGACAACATTCGAAGAAGATTCGAGGGGACGACAGCCGCGCTCGAAGCGACCAACCAAGAGAACAACCTCCAGCGAGCAACCACCAAGCTTGCGCGAATGCTTCAGAACGAAGCTACAATCGGAGCCATCGATCAGTTTCGCAACGATCTGCCGCAAGCGTTCTCGGTGGCGGGGATCTTTGTGGAGGACAGTGAGACCTCGCAGAGACGGCGTGAGCTGACTCAGTTGATCGCGGAGCTGACGGAGGTTCGCGAGCTGGTCGAATCCCTCTCTCGTGCCTAAGTCACGTCTCATGAATGTCCGCTCCTCATTCATGAATACATCCACGCGTGCAACGTTGCCCACAGGTCATTCCAACTAATGAGCTGTATTGGAGTTCAATTCCTCTGTTCTTGAGCGAACCATGAGATCGCTTCTCGATTCGGTGCTACTAGGATGCGGCAGCGAGCGCACGGTTCGACCAAGGCCGGCGATGACGCTCCTCGCGCAGTGTTCTCTTCGGTCGTCGGTCAACCTCGCCAACTGCCATCATTGAGTGGTCAAAAGGACAGCTGCGTCGGAGACGAGGCCCAGTCCAAGAGGGGCATTTGCACAGTCAACCAATGATAGCTATATCTCCTTGCAGCCGCGAAAATCAAGATCCAAGCACAACAAACAGCGATGGCAGTGGTGATCGCAATTACCAATGTGGTGCGGGTCTTCCCATCGATCAGTATCAACAAAGCTCAACAATCTCGGCAGCAAGGACAGCCTATGGATGAAGGAAGATAATTGCCGTGTGATTGCCAATCAGCTCCAATGAATCTTCTACTCATGCTATTCGATTGCCCTGATCGTATACGTGAGATACTGAGCGATTTGGATTGACACAAGCAAGTAAATCACGAGATACACACAGCATATCTGCAAAACAGCATATCAACCCTAACCATAGAGGCATGATGGGGCTTGCTATCCAAATGCCACCATCTCCTGTAGTAAATCTAAAGCTCGCTTTGCTTGTGTTCAGTCTCTCGCAGTCTCGAAGGAAATACTTGCGACCTTCGAGAGGCTCATCGCCCAATGATGATGAAGTATCTCTCACCGCAACGCTCACTGGCGACCTCGGTCAGCGTACTCTCACGTGTGAATGTCATTGATCGGTTGTTGATGATTGCACGATATCTGGGAGGGAGCTTGGTTGCCTTGCTTGAGGCGTGTGGGCTCTCGATACCCTCTTCTGCTGCTGCCTGCACGCACATCTGGGTCGATTGTTGCTGTTTACAACCACAACAACGAGGGCCGCCGTGTATGTTTGCGACTCGTGCATTCGATCCAAGATTCGTGGGAGCCATCGATGAATGTGTGCTTGTTGTTCGTTTGTTGGGCTCTCTCGTGCTTGTGAGCAACGTATCCACTTGCTCTCCGGACAATAACGCCTCATATTGTTGGTGGTGGTGGTGGGAGTATTGCAGTGATATTCCATTGCTTCTCCTTGATCGAGCGCAACTACATCGGCGATATTGCATTTCGGGTTGGCCGATATCAAGAACGACGAGCTGCGCACATGCACGAGTGATATGGAACATGCACTGTATGAGTACTGTATTCCCTTGTGTGCTCTTGTTGCCACTCGCTGACTCGTTGCTTGGTGTTGTTGAACTCTCCAGTATTGAGCCGTTCGAGCATTGATGCACTTTATCATTTCTCGGAGCTGCGAATGGATACCAAGGAAGAGCGCGACGACTTGGCAGCTGCCAATGTGCCGATGGCTGTCAAGCTCAACCACCAGCCTGCTTCTGATCGGCGCACCAACAACTGCACGACTGCAACGACAAGGTACATCTCGAAAGAATACCTTCCCATGATCGATCAAGAGCTCCATGATCAACCTCGAGTAGCGGTAGTACGTCGATATCGCAGCCTGACTTCCAATCATTCATTGCGACAACAACAATCATCAGCACCAACTCTGAGAATATCGTGTTTTAGTTGCATCGTCTTCTTGCTTCTGATGAGCAACAATTTATCGTGGAGGATGTGAACATACGGAGCAGTTGGAGAGCAGTACGACGACGATACGCACCGAGTCTCGAGCATCAGCCTCTTTGTGTACGGTCGATTCAAGGTACCAAAAATTCGAACGTCATGATATTCTTTAGCAATCATCATTATGGTGAGTTTGGAGTGGTTTGGAGGCATCAGAGTTGGTTTGATGGTAGAATTGATCGTAATATGTACCCGGTCCCATTCGTGTGCTTCTGTGTGTTGCCATGAACCAACGAAACAAATTGCTTCGGGCACGGTATGAAGCAGCGATCACAAAAAATCCCATTCCTTGTACGTTGTGCGGATCTCATCCATCGCTGTTGTGGCCGCAGTTTACTTTGTGCACCATGTACACGTATATGTATTATTAGTCGCCGATACGTATTTATCTCGTTGCTGCTGCTCCCACTGCAGGCGATGATATCAGAGTAAGGATGATAACCATTCCACCAGTCTGAGAGATCATTCAAGTTGCGTTATCGAGGTGCTCGACCTTCAGAGTGATGCCAACAGCCAGGAACAACGTGCGCACTCTTCTGGTGTCATGCGAGCAACCCGACCCATCGCACCGACCAACCGAACGCGCTAATCCACACCATCGAGCCAACGAACCAGACAGTCTCGGGCATCAAGAACAATTAGGTGCGATGGTTGTGGTGGCAATTGCCAATGTAGTGGGCGTTCCCATCGAACTGGATCTCAACAAAGCTCACTCACTCTCGCTCGGCAACCGCAATCACTACATATCAAGCGAGATTACTGCCGTGTGCTTGCCAGCCGCTTCCAATGAATCTTCTGTGCATGCTATTCGATGAGAATGATCGTATACTTGAGATACTGAGCGAATTGAATTTTTCTGGATTGATACAAGCGAGTATACCACGAGATACACAGCATGAGCGAGAGCGGGCGCAGTACTCGCCCAACTTTTGGGGCATGGAGGAGCTTGCCACCCAAATGCCACCATGTCGTGTAGTAAGATCTCAAGCTCGGTTTGCTTTTGAAGGACCAGAGGATCATATACCAACGGTAGGCTTAATAATACTCTCACAAGCCTGTGGTTGTACTATCGAGATCAATGGAAAGCTCAAATAAGCTCATCATTCCTCTATGCATCAACGTAAGCTGCTCCGTTGGACAGAGGGCAGCGACGAAAGTGCCTCCTCTGCGCCTGAGGAACTTTCGTCGTGTTGGACACCGCCCGCCGATTTCCTCAGGCGAGAGCAGGAGTTTGCGGCTCGTGTTGTCCTTGCCTTGTAACTAACCGTGTCGGCCACTATGGTGTCAGCGCGGTATCGACGTCTTGGTCCTGCTCGCCACGTTGCGGTGGTGTTGGCTGTTGTTCTTTGCACGGTGGCCCTGGCTCTCAGCGCGAACGTGCCAGCTGCGCAACGTACGTAAGACAGTCGCTTTTTCGCCGTGAAGTTTGCACGTGTGATATCGACCCTTGTGGACCGCGACGAGCAGGTCAAGCCCTCGTGGACTTGTTCTACGCCACGAATGGTTACGAGTGGAGAGAGATAACCAACTGGCTCAATGGCGATCCTTGCATTAACAAATGGTATGGTGTTGGTTGCTCGGGTAGCACTATCGTTGACCTGTACGTATACAAGCTCTCGGCTTGTACACATGCCCCTGCTGCTGTGTAGTGTGAACCCCCTTTAAAGCGGGGGAGTACCCTCAACTCCACTTCGTTTCGTCTTCGGAATTATTACTTCATTCTCCAATCTTCACGACACAATACTCACACACTCGATACTTGCTGTTGGTGATGATATGATTGAACAGGCAGCTCCTTAGCAATCAACTGAGTGGAACCATTCCACCATCGATTGGCTCTCTCGTGAATCTCAAGCACATGTACGTCAATCCAACATGAAATTCACAATATTCATTCTCCAGTCACATGGAATATCTTATCAATAACAATCGATACTCACTCACTGACTCACTCACTCACTCACTCACTCACTCACTCACTCACTCACTCACTCACTCACTCACTCACTCACTCACTCACTCACTCACTCACTCACTCACTCACACATTCGATACTTGTTGACGTTGACGATGACATTAATAGCCTTTTTAGCAGCAATCAACTGAGTGGCACCATTCCATCATCGATTGGCTCTCTCGTGAATCTTCAGCAGATGTACGTCAATCCAATGCCATCCACAGATATTCTCCAATCATCACCAACAACAACAAGCTGAATATAACCACGATACTTGTCGGTGATGATACTGAACAGGAGCCTCCATAACAATCAATTGAATGGCACCATATCATCATCGATTGGTTCTCTCATAAATCTTAGTCTGTTGTACGTCAATCTAATTCCATCATCAAGCTCTACACTAGACGACGCTTGTTACCGACGATTGTGAGCAGGGGCCTCTACAACAATCAACTGAGCGGCACCATTCCATCGTCGATTGGCTCTCTCGTGAATCTCTATACCTTGTACGTCAATCTAATTCCATCATCAAGTTCTATACAAGACGACGCTTGTTACCGACGATTGTGAACAGACGCCTCGACGGCAATCAATTGAGCGGTACTATTCCATCGTCGATTGGGTCTCTCGGGAATCTCTATACCTTGTACGTCAATGTACTACCATCAACAGTATATCGTCACCAGTACCAACGGAACGAAGCACCAACACCACACTCACATGGCGATACTGTTCGGGATGATTCAACAGGAGTCTCAGCAGCAATCACCTGAGCGGTACAATTTCAGCATCCATCCGCCTTCTCGGGAACCTGTTTAACTTGTACGTCAGCTCATCAGCAATGAGCAGCATTTTCGCTGTTGTTGATGATGATGACGATGATGAACAGGGTTCTCGGCAACAATCAACTGAGTGGCACCATTCCATCATCGATTGGCTCTCTCGAGAATCTTGGATATTTGTATGACACGACTAGCAATAATCAGATACATGCTCATAGTCGATGGTGGTTGTGATAAATGAATTACATAGAAACTTCTCCAGCAATCAACTGAGCGGGACCATTCCATCATCGATCGGCTCTCTCGGGAACCTTCAGGTGGTGTACGTCAATTATTCCGGGATGAAGTACTTGGATCATCGCCAGCAAAGGCACATAATCAATTTACAATTGCTCTGATACTGAACAGGGGCCTCCAACTCAATCAACTGAGCGGCACCATTTCATCGTCGATCGGCTCGCTCGTCAACCTTACGTCTTTGTGCGTTAATCCAACATGGCACCCTAACAATGATCAGATACATGCTCATAGTCGATGATGGCTGTGATAAATGAATTACATAGAAACTTCTCAAGCAACCAACTGAGCGGGACCATTCCTTCCGAGATTGGCTGGCTCGAGAAACTTCAAAAGCTGTACGTAGTGGTCAATCCAGCGACCGCGCTCCTGCAAGCTACATTTTTGCGCGGTACCCATAAGTGATCATGTACATGAAATAGGTACCTCGACCATAATCGACTGAATGGTACCATTCCATCCTCACTTGGCTCTCTCGGCAAATTGCGCTACTTGTACATCCTCTACCAACCTCTTCCGCAGCTATTCTACTTCTGCAAAATTCTAACCAAATCTTCAGGTATTTGCAGTATAATAGCCTCGAGAGTCCTCTCCCTCCTTTCTTGCAGGAGCAGTCTCAAAGATTTTATGACGTAGATCTCAGTCACAACTCGTTCGTATGTACTTGCTGCTCGAATTGCAAGAGACACCGACTGACATCGCAAACGTTACCAGACCTGCCCTCTCCCACAATGGTGCGCTTCGGGCGTTTGTGCTCCCTGCATCAGTAGCAAGTGTACGAGCTGTTGGATGATCGGCGCTGGTGTGATCGGCGCCATTGCCATCATCGTCATTGTTTGCTCCGCCGTACTCGCGGTGTGGATTTGGCGGCGATCCAAGAAGGGAGAAGCCGCGCCACTGATGAGTAGCGTCCAGTAACAACACTCACCCTCCCCTTTGGCTTGTGCCACTCTTGATTGGCGAAAACTTGGGGGTTACTTGAGCAGCGATCAACAAATTGGAATAACCCAAACGCCAAAAGCTCAAGGCCGTCCCGTAGTGACTGGTAGAATGGAGGTCAGATAATGCAGCGCTACCATATGCATTGCTATGGTCGTACTCCTCGCTGGCTCCGTTGGGTTGAGGAAGCGTGTGGGCATGTGTGAGCGGGTAGAGCAGGGACACAGCGAAATGAGTTCTACGCACGAGGTGGCGGTGATCGATACGTCACAGTTGCAAGACAGCCGCTATTTATTGCAGAAGTGAATAGCGCCTAGCTGAACAGCGCAAGCTGAGCACTATCAAGGGTACGAGCAACGCATGCATGGACCCGTGTAGCAGGTGCATACATCTCCAGATGGAGTGACACTGACAGAGACAGAAACGCTGCCGTGGCAAGACGAAGCCGCGGGATATGATCGAGTGCCGCAAGACCTCCGAATGTTGGACCGGCAGCGCTGTGTCTTTTCCTCCTCTTCTTCTCTCTCTCTCTCTCTCTCTCTCTCTCTCTCTCTCTCTGTCCGTCATTCCTTCCTTTACTAACGATCTTGATCAACGCTATTACTCGCCTTGTTGATCATGGCGTACTTTGCACCAAATAATGCTCGTACGAGAGTACACTGCATCGTCGCCACCTTGTGCATCTCGGTGATCATTACCTTCCCGGTTTCGACCTGCATACAAGCGATCGCGCCAACTCCAGGCATCCCAGTAGTCGCTCATATCCCGTATTCCAGCGCCACCGGGGAGGTTGCACTTCTCTCGCTGTTGGCGCCTCGGAGTGCGTCTTGCGGCGGAACTTCCAAGTGTGCCAATGGTTATACGTGTTGTCCTCCTTCGGGCGGAATCAATGCGCGGTGTTGTCAGCAAACTTCCAACTTCAAGTGCTGTGGTACCAACATTGCCGCCATCTGTGGTAGCGTTTGCGGCATCAGCTGCTGTTACGAAAAGATGAGTTGCTGCCTTGCCCTTGAAGGCTGTTGTCCTGCTGGATCATGGTGTTCGTTGAAAGCTTGTTGTCCAATCGGTACTCACTCTTGCGGCTCCCACTGCTGCAAGGACTTGTGTTGCGGCGAAAACTTGTGTTGCGTAGCAGGGAGCACCTGTTGCGAAGGCAAAACTTGTTGTCTTGGGGGACAATGTTGCGGTGCCGAGTGTTGTGCAGGCAAATGCTGCAACGGCGTTTGTTGTGCCTGGGGGGATA
>Ga0209963_1001549_pt1 | contig 13199 bp, 13 predicted proteins | sample ThiBio_1000_biof_2_FD_183957 | JGI IMG/M metagenome (GOLD analysis project Ga0209963, IMG submission 183957) | Wastewater bioreactor microbial communities from Cape Town, South Africa - Thiocy_cont_1000_biof (SPAdes) | ecosystem: Engineered > Bioreactor > Thiocyanate-remediating >...
CAAACAGAAAACCAAGAAAAAATGAATACACAAAATAAGCCACAGAATTCTATATTCTATATAAAAACTTAAACAACGTTTGTTTTGTTGTTGTTGTTACTATTATTATTATTTCAGTAATTCGTTTTTTGATGAGAAAAAAATGAAAAGAAACCATTGTCCTCTCTTAATTCTTCGTCGTTTTTTTTCTCTCTCCTTGTCGCACTATACATAATATGTATTTAGTCATTTGCGTTTGTGTGTTTTTTCATGAAAAAGAAAAGAAACGATGTATCGTCATTGTCATTTGTCTCTATGTGAAAATAAAAAACAAAACGTTCATTTTTGGAGAATGATGCAGTTAGAAATATTAAATCATCATTGTTTTGTGTGTATGTGTGTATGTGTGTATATAAAAAGAAGAAGAAGAAGAAGAGAGCAAAAAAGGAAGAAAATATAAACACAAAAACAACGAGAGAATAGAATACACACGAACAGAACTTTTTTAAAATATTTTATTTCGTTTGTAGCAAAAGAAAGAGAGATGAAAAGAATATCGATTGAGAAGAAGAAGAAGAAGAAGAAGAAAAGTGTATCACGATGATGCTGGCTGACGAGTATTGTTAGCTGGGGGAGTTCGAGAAGAATCGGATGTATCATCATGTGATGTACCGGTAGTTATAGCAGCTAAATTCGTACGAGTTAATTGTTGTTTTCCATCAGCTAAGTCTTGCCATCGTTGAAGATTACTTCTGCAATAGAAAACGAATGAATGAACTTGCCAAAGAAAATTTAAATCATGTATACTTGGCTCCATCGAGCATTGCCATAGCTTCTGGTAGAATGAGTCCTAACAGTGAATAGCATGGGATACAGATAGCTTTGATAAAGTTCACCTGATTTTTGGGTAATTCGTGAGCAAGTGATCGATCCATTAATGCTTGTGGCTGTATGCCTTGACGTTTTTCTTCGTCACCCTAATATCATAAGAAATATGTTTTTTAATAAATCAAAAGTGAGAAATATGAATATGGAAACAAGAAAACAAAAGCATGCATGCATTTCTTCTGTCTCTCTCGTTCTTTCGAAGAAAGCAGCAATTACAAATAAAATGTTTTTTTTTTGAAGAAAAAGAAGCACACCTCTTCCCAGAACTCGTCCATTATTGTACTGACAACATTTTCTTGAACACGCCAAGGTTTATACATAGCGCATAAGTCGGCCGATGTCATTGTTAACGATTGCAAACGTCGACTGCAAGCATAAGACACAATAAATACAGACATTCGAGCATTAAAGCACGATCATTTTTCGTATAGTGCAATGAAAAATAAAATGAGATTATTTTAAAGTTCTTTTTTGTTTTCAATCAGCCGCTCAAACTCCTTCCTCTGTCTAAACTAATATGTGTACGTGTGTGTGTGTGTATGAGTGATGATAATGCTTATTTGAATTGAATAGCGAACGACTATGATTATTCTACATTAGTAAGTGCTGCTTTCTTGTGATTTATGTTAGATAACTAAGCGAATGCGTATGTGATAGAGAGACAGAGACAGATAAAGCGTTGAAAAGAAATATAAGAAACCATGAATCACCTGTTGATAGAATTCTTCCATGATGATGCTCACGCTCGACCGCTGCACTTGCCAATCTTTATATGATGAACATAAATCCGCAGCGGTCATACTGAGCCCCATCATCAATCGTCTATAGATAAAAGCGAAGCAATTCAGAAGTGTTGTTATTTACATAAAAATGAAATTAAATCAAATGAAAATCATACACAATGTGTATATTAGATTATCAAAGATCTAACTTTCGTTGTTTTTTTTGTGTTAGTTTAAAGTGTAGAAATCATATCGAAATGTTAGATAAGATGAATCAACTAAGAACAAAATCAAATAAGCACTATCACCACACAAACACGATTAGCAACAGAGGTTGAAAAAGGAAATCAAAATTAAATAAATGACAAATGGGAGAGAGAGCAGCGGCAGATTTGAAAGATTAAATAAATGCTTTTTTTTGCTCGACAGAAAAAAAAGGAATAAATTTCTTTTTTTTTTCATTTAAAATTGGATTATACGATATAGGATATAGAATGATTTTTATGAACTCACAAATGCTCCTTGTTATTCCAATCATATGCACTATTTTTAACAATAGCTTCAAGTTTTGGACGATTCTCAAAAAATAATGCCAAATCAGTAGCTAATATACAATGACGAATTTCGTCTAACATTTGCCGATATTCTTTCGAAGAAAAATGTTTAAATATATTATGACTTTCAGTCTAAAAATAATAAAACAATCGATTGATTTGGTTTTCGAATGATGACAATTTTACTTGTAGAATAGTAACAGTTTGATTAAAATGATGCCGTTCCATCGTCGATGTCGAATAGATCGATGCTAATGTCGATGCACTTTTCACCATAAAGGCATTCGTTTTACCGCGATGATCAAGATCATGACAAAGACAGGCAACAAATAGAGCAATACACTAAATCGACACACGAAAAAAAAACTCAATTGAATTCTATCGATTTTGAAATCAATCATCTACACACATCATTCGGTGTAAACTGATGTTTTGTTTGTTTTATCACAGTGTAAATTGAATGTGCCACACTGAACGCATGTGACCAATTATGATATGGGACATTTCGATAATTTTTTCGTACAGTTAGAATAAATCTCATCAGACATTCCGAATCGAATCTAAAAAATCTAGCGAATAGAGAATAATAAATGAATGAGAATTTCAATCTACCGATTGGCATTCAATGGATCCATATTTGCAAGATCGAGAAACATGTAAACAACATAGAGCGGTTTCATATCATTAACAACATCCCATGGAGAAAATTCGAATCGATCGATATTTGGAATGTTGTCTGGAAGTGTGTAGGTTTTCATTCGTTCATATTCTTCATCGGTACATGATGCATGATACGAAAGAACTTCAAGAGCGACTTTACATTTCTGTTCGGAACGACGAATACGATCGTAAAGTGATGCATGATGTAGCGCTAGAAGAAAACACGTTGACAACAATAGCAAAATTTCATCGTTTTCGACACAATTGTTCTACCTAATCCACAATAAACAGCAAATGTTTCGAATGATTCTTCATCACTTTTAGTAAAATGTCCATTTTTTTTATTCACCATTTGAACAACACCAATTACATTTCCTTGAATCATAATTGGCATACATAAAAGTGTTTTCGTTTTATAGCCCGTTTTTTGATCAATATCTCTGCAAAAACAAACAAATAAATACATTCAATAACAAATCCTCTTCAACAATCTACCGATTAAATCGATTATCACTATATGCATCCGAAATATTCAATGTTTTTCCTGTTGTTGCTACATAACCAGCAATGCCTTTATCCATTGGAAAACGTATACAAGCACGTTCATCTGCTGTCGAACGTCTTTGTCCGTCTTTATCATTAATTGCCGATGAATCGAGCATGTCTTGCTCTTCACGGCCAATGTCAAATATTCGTGCGTACAATTCTTTCGTACGTGAATCAACCATAAATAAAGATGCACGATCAGCATTGACTAATTTCTTTGCATAACTCTTTGAGAAAGAAAACAAAGATAAACGAAAAGAAATCAACTTGTCGTACCATGATTTTTAACATAACTGCATCCATACTGATTAATTCTTGAAAGATCGATTTAGTAACAGCCAAAAGAAAGTCATTTAAACGTCGTTCTCGCGTCATTGAATGATAAAGCTAAAGAAATCGAATGTTATTCGGATATATTTTCAATTTCACGTTCGTTTTTTCAACTAAACCGAACACAAGGTAAAAAAAAGAACCAGAAACAAAACACATAAGCACAAATATTGAACGAGCCAAATTTTGATGTCGTTTCATTTTTAGTGAACATGCATGATCAAATAACTGGGATAAAAGCCGCAGAAGTTCAATGAGCAAGCAGTTGGAAATCAAAAAGAACAAAACTTAGAAGGATTTCGTCACAAAAAACACTCACACATAGGGGATAGAGAAAATTTCATTGGAAATTCAAAAGGAACAAGGAAAAGAAGAGACAGAAATTTCAATGGATAAATATACAAATATATATATAGGGTATGTAATACCTCGTAGTATGTTTGGGTAAAAAGCTCATTCACACATTTTAGAATTTCCTGAAGCAAAAGAGAATGAAATTATTAAAAAGTATATTTTCGAAAAGATAAAGCTTTCTACATAGGGATTGTTTTGTCTGAAGAGAGAGAGAAACTAGGCAACCGAGAAAGGTACTAGTTCATCGAACAATTTTTCCTTTCGATTTATCTAAATTTTGACAATAGAAATACAATCTTGCATTTACAATAGTCAAAAGCTTGGTTATGACGAGAAATCGAACAGTGAACAAGACACAAGAGATATGCAATCAACATTAAACTTACTTCTTCATCTTCCGTAGAAAATGGAATTGTACTATCGATTCGATAGAATTCAACTACACCTACAGTCGAAAACAAGATTTATAAATGAAATATTTTCGTTTGCTTTCGTCAATACCGAGAAGAGTACCACTAGAATTCATTATTGGATGAGCCATAACAGATGTGACTTTGTCATCTTTAATATACAATCCATCGGGATATTTTTCAGTATCAAACTAATTTGACAAGAAGAAATCTAATCGTTTTTTTTTTCTTGTATTTTTTCATTATTTTACTGAAGTAATATTATTAATTCGAACAGTTTCTTTCGCCCACGCCACATAACCAGCAATCGAATGTCCAACACCGATTTCAATGGGAATAAAATAAGCTGCTTGTTCACTGAAGAAATTCAATCAAAATCAAATTAATTGAATCAATGAAATTAACAAGATATGTAGTTTTTATCATGAAGAAAAAAAGAAGCAAAAGACAATTATTTCTTCTATCCGACTCACTCACTCGTCATTTTCAGCCGTAAACAATCTCAAACTGGTGCCCGTTTCATCGACTAAATACAAATTAAATCCATCGGCAGCAATCGCTGAAATCAAATGTCGTTTTGTTTTTTGTTGTTGTGTTTCTCCAAAAAATCAATTTACTTGATGCTATAGATTTACATAATTCGAAGAGAATTTGAGCTTTGGTTACGTTTTGACTAACTTCATCGGTTAATTCGTGTAGTAACCGACGTTGATCAGTTAATTCTGCCAGCTAAAATGAATAGATGAATGAAAAAAAAAAGAATTCTAAAACACGATAATCAACTACTTTTTTCAGTGATTTTGCTGTTGTGGATGAAACGGTTGTTAAAGCTGAAAAAGAATAACAAAACAAAACAACATTAGTTTGTCATAAATAACAGCAGATGTGATCATAAATCATCGAAAATATTCATACAAATGATCGTTGATGATCAATCGATGATGATAAATTCAAGTTTCGCATTACCCGTATTTGTTGATAGTGGAACGGTTGTTGTTGACGTTGAAATATTGGGTTTCTGGGATGAAACGACTGGCATCGATGTTGACGATGATGGACGCGGCGGAGGTACGGGCGGCGCCGTCGTTGGAAGATGAGCTGCAGCTGAAGATGTTCGTGATGGTGGTTGCGGCGCTGCTGCTTCTTGTTGTTCTTCTTCTGGTATTGGCGTTTGTGGTTTTTTCGAGATCCATTGTTCGATTGTGTCTGAATTGACATTCTGTTGAATGTATGTATCGAGAAACTCGGGATGTTCGCCAAGATAACTTTTGACTGTATCGGCTGTCACCGATGATGGTAATGGTTCGGAATTGGCTACACACACACAAAAACGAAATAACATGAAATGAAATCAACAAATCAAATCTTGTCTCATAAATCTGTCTATCAATGAAATGCTCTTTTCTTTTTATTCCTTTCTCGTTTCATAAATATATATAAGTTTGATTAAAAATTCATTTCTATCTAAAGATTGACGACATAATGCTTTTTCAATTAAGCATGTTTCTTTTTTTTTATTGTATTGTTAATTTTTTTTGACGTCATTCTCGACATAGTCATCTTCTTTTTCTTTTCCATCTCTTCGAGTCTTTCATGTCGCATCACATTACAAAAAGCTTTTTCTTCTTCTTATTCTCTTTTCCTCTTCTTGACTTCTTCTTCGATCCGCATTTTTCTTTCTAGTCCATGTTCAGCAATATGAGAAGCATCACTCGTTATTTCCTGTATACGCCTACGACTAACTAACCATCATTGCACATGAGGTAGTAGTAATAATGATGACTTTTCTTTTGTCTTATTCTGTGTCACTATGTTAAAAGAAAAACTTGAAAAAAAAGAAGAAGAAATAAAGAAAAGAAAATGCAACAAAACACACATACATGCGTGCGCATCGATTATAAGCACGCACATCGAGACACATGCGATACCTCGTCAATATTTTAAAATTGACTGTAAAAGACACATTGATTGCAATCTCAGATATTTGTGTGTGTATGTGCATTTGATTACATGTAAATATATTAACATAGATTTACTGCGAAATGGATAGTATATCTAACGATGTTAAAAAAGACGGAATATGTAATTGTCAATTTAAACACGCGCATAGTTATTACGGATTACCTGGAAGCTATGAGATAAAAATGAAGCAGAAGGATAAGAAGGAAAAAAGGTAATAGGAAAAGATGTGAAAAAGAACAGTAAGAAGAAAACATAGCACGTACCGCCATATTTGGCAGACGAACAATGGCGAGTTTTCTTTTTTGAAGCACTTTTGACACTGTTGCTGTTGCTGTTGTTGTTGTTGTTTGTTAAATTTCGATGATCGGACGAGGAACGAACTGAGGTACAGCATTTGAGAAAACTCATAATGATTGCTGTCGTAAACGTCGTCGACGACGAATATCACGAGAAAAAGATACTGATGACAATAATGATAATGACAATGATGGAAGAGAAGAAGGTTCGATGACGTCTTCGTGGTGAATTGCGACATATGTCATGATCGACAAACCCCTTCGTCTTGTAACAACAACAACAAAAACATGCGGCCACCACCGACGACAATAACGACCAAAATAAATATATGCAACGATGACGTACAGGCGGTTGAAGCAGCAATGATGCTGATGAGAGGAAAAGAAATAGAAGAACGAGCGTCTTTATCAGAAGACGCAAGCAACGACTACTGGAAGAAAATTGTATGTAGGCAATCGATAGCGCGAGCGAAGCGCGTGGACGGCTTCTTACGCCTATAAACCAACACTACGACAAGGAGTTGGAGCAGTAGTCGCCGACTTACTCTCAGAGTAGCTAGCCCGGAGACGAATAACCGAAGCGGAGAAAGAAGGAAGAAGAGAAGAAGTAACACTACCAGCAACAACAACCCCCCTGTTTCCGTCCTTCTCTTTCTCTTCTTGTTGACTCGAGCCGTTCGTAGAAGAGAAGAGGAGAGGAGAAGAAGAAGAACTCGCATCGTGCTGTTACTACATACTATTGCTCGATGCGACGAAGCAGAAGAAGCTTTACAAATTATGATTGAGGATGAACGCAATAATAATGCAACGATGACGACGATAAAGCCTTTTGTGAAAGAAAATGTCGATTACCGACATTGAGTAATGAGAAAAAACTCTTCATATTCTCATTACTCTATTCGTTCGTTTCTGTATATTTCACATTAAATCGAGAAAAAAAAGAAGAAAAAAGAGGAAGAAGAAGAAGAAAAGAAAGAAAAACGTTCGATAACAACAAAGTGTTATTAGTCTACCTATGGAGAAATATTCATTTGAAAAATATATACATATTTAAACAAACGTCTATGATCAAAGACAAATAATATTTAAATTGAGACTAAATAAATACAACATCAATCGTTATGTTAACAAGTAAAACAATTTGATCTTGTTTAATAACGCGCATAAATAAATAAGAGAGAAAGAAGAAATCGAGATCCTATTGCAAGATTGAACTTTCGAGAATATCAATTGAAAATTATGTTTTTCATTTGGTTAAAAAGTTTTCTCTTCATAGACACGCATGTTTCTTTGTCTAAAATATTAGCGATAATACTATTGATAACATGAGAAAGTCATTTGTTCGAAAAGAAAGAATCAAATACCCAAAAATCACACATAAATTTGAAACTGATTGTGAATTTTCTTTCTCTCTCTGTTCGTCTATACCTCGTGGCTTTCTCGTGGCTATGATTTAATTAAATGAAATAGAAAAACAACACAACAGCACATACCCCAAACAGAATCTTACTATAAACAATAAGGATTGACGAACGATAGACTTACAGAACTAAATGATTTTGTATCTATCATGACGAACCCTGAGGGCGTTGTTTATTTCTCTTTGAACGTCAATCGACAACGAGATTTCTTTCTCCTCTAGGTCTAATCAAATTAACTATCGTCGAGTGGTATGTGACGACGACAATAACAAAATACATAAATATCAATGAACAACAATCAATAATTCGATTTTTCTTTCTTTCTTTCTTCGATTGAATTTCAATCGAAATAACATTTGACTTTTCGAGGTATTTGTACGTTTTCATTCGAGAGATATGTACGTGTCATGCAAACTGTTGATCGAGAAAAGAAAACGATTGCAAATGAATTTTCTTTTTTTTTAATCAAATATTCTCGTATATCAATGCTTTTCTATGATAAGTCCATGCTTGAAAAGGTTTCACAAATAACCTTCAATTCGCATAGCCAATATACAAAAAAATAACACTTGTTTGTAATCGTTCACTTAAACGTCAAAATTCAATCAACATTAACATGATGAATGATTTGACATATAATCGTAAATAGAAAAAAAAAGTGAAGAAGCAAAAAAAGAACCTAAATGTCAGTATTCATGACAGGTGAATGTAATGAATTATATTCGCTTAACTCGAAACAAACAGTTAAGTATCTAATCCCGTTTTAAATGATCGTTTATCTTCGAAAAAAAAATGAAACGAAATATGCAGCCGTCGATATGATCGAAAAATGGGAATCAATCGACACCTGTTTACAGATAAAAATCGTTTGCTTAAATATGTCAATAGTTGTAGTGAAATAAAATAAGCATATAATTTAGATTTTTATTTTTAAATTTGATGTTAATTGCGTGAATAATCAAACTGGTGAGAACGAAGAAGAAGCAAACGTCATCTGTATAGTCAATTTAAAAGTCTTATTATGCTGCGCCGAGTAAATGAATAAGAACGAAGAAGAAGAAGGAATGAGAACACACACACACATAGACAACACTAGAGAAAAATCAGCCATCCGTAGGTATACATGCATGTGATGCTCAAATCCGGATATAAGAATGTCAGCGACGGCAATGTAGCTAAGAAACGCACGCATATCCGTCTCCTTCAGTTAGATAGATCGAACAAACTGTCATGAAAATGCATCTAGCAGAGGGAGCCACTTCATTATATATATATGATAATAAAACGTTCATCATGAAGAAAATGAGAGATTTTCTTTTCTTATGATCTTCGTAATCACTTACCTAATTTAATACGCTTGGCTGGTGGAGAAGAGCAATGATCATTTTTATTATCATTCTCAGTTAACATATAATCCGAATCTTCACAATCATCATCAGTTTTGGCCAACAGCCACCACGACGAATCGAACTGATGAGGCACCGTTTTCGGACTATAGGAATACATATATTCGACTTGTTAATAAAAGAAAATTATCGAATATATTTAATATCTATCTACCTTCTATGTAATTAATTTATTCGGATAAAATAAAATAATAATGTTGATCAGATTTACTCGAGTATATATGTGATGGTCGGCACGTTACTGCCGACGAGAAGAATACTCTTGTTATATAAAATGCATACGGTTGTGTGCACGTTCTGTCGTCTTCGTTCTCTTCTTCGTCATCGACGAAGTCGTTCTCTTGTTTTTGTTGTAATTATTGCGGATGAATGTGAAAAAGAGAATGTTAGAGCCAGGCAAGCGAGTGCAAAAGACGGAAAGAAAAAGCAAACTAAATGGAAGGAACAGATATACTACTTATACGACCCGATTCAAGTCAACGATTATTATTATGGTACGACATCAGCTTATATTCGCAGATATATATATATATATATATATATATGAGAAACTGTGAACATAATAACATAACAAACAAGAAAGAAAAACCTGCGCGCATCAATACATTAAAGTTATTCGCGACGAGAGAAGAGAAAAGAAGATGAAGGAATATAGAAAGAAGACGAAGGAAAAAAAGAATTGCATGACAAGAGAGGAGAAAAAAAACTCGTTTACTCTGTATTAAGTGAGATTTATATTTCACGTTGAAAATGACATTATACTCATAGTTGTTGTCACATTGGCATTTCTCAATAGATAATAACGATGGCAATATTGCTGCTCTCTTGTTTGCTAACGAACTTTTACATTACCATGCATAGTCAGTTTTTGTTTTAACGTTTAGAAATTAGTCATAAAACAGAAACCATTTAATGTCTATTAATATTTACATCAGAAAAGAATATTAACAAACTCGAAAACAAAAAATCTTATTGATATAACAAATGTGTGTGCATATATACATGTATACACACGCACACACAGAGATACTTAAAACTTGACAAAGGCAAACAGATTGTTTTCATTAGAAACTTGAGTTTGCATCGCAAATCTAGTCTACTAATGGAAGTCATCATTACTGAGAACTCTTCTTCGTCTTCTTTTTCCTATAGAGAGTATTAACAAAGAAATTTCTCTTCGATGCGAGAACATCATTAACAATGTATATATATGCATCTGTCTATATATAGATTTCAATTGAAGTAAAACGAAAAGGTTTCTTTCGAAACGAATTAGTTTTATGATCAAAACAAAAAGAAAAACGCATTTCTGTAGACAGGTGTTTGGCCTTTTGCTAAACATTATCAACATTTAATTTGCCATATGTAGACAAATTACCAGTGTACATTTTTATTCTGTCTAATCATCATACGCATATCTATTGATTTTAATTGATGAACCTACCGTTTTGATTACCATTTGCCGTCCATGTGACGATTGTTTGTCGTGCTGGAACGACTGGTGGTAACGGTGTTTTTCGATGTCTTGATAAAACATGAGCAGGATTTGACATGGCGTTCTTTCAACTTACCAATGTACAAGAATCTTCATCTCATTTTTTTTTCTGAATTTTATTTCTCACGAACATACTTATTCTCTCTCTCTCTTTCTTTCGTGCATTCTCTCTCTCTCACTCTCGCTCTATGTTTCGCTCTTCTATTTTATACAAATCGTCAACACTCACTTGAAAGCACTAAACTTTACTTTTTTTTTTTCTTCAACACAATGCACATATAGATGGGATTGTCATCTCTGTTCGCCTGCTGACTGAAATAGTTGGCCAGTAAACACTACCATCAATATAAAACTTTTTTTTTATTTGAAAAAAAAAATTCTTTTTTTGTTTCTATTACCTCTTCATGATCATGACGAAATAGAGTTTTTTTTCCTTTGTTTTATTTTGTTTTCATTCGATTTTTCTCTTTCATGATATTTGTACTCGTTTCAATCGTTTGGTTCGAACAAAAGAAATATCCTCAGACAACAAAAAGAAATTCAAGTCGAAAAAAAAGAGAAATAAATCAAATCAAATATATATAAATATAATTAGTAACATTTTTTTTGTGTGTTTTTGTTTATTTTTAATACTTCTCTTTAAGTATTTTCAATAATATTTAGTCATTTTGATTTTATTTATTCACTTGGAGGATGAACCAACTGTGGAATAATAAATTTCTTCGCTAATATTTTGTTGCCATCATTCGGATTATAGCCATTACCTTGTTGTTTAAATAAACGACCCGTCTGAAAGAGAAAAAGTCGATATTCAATTGTGAATTTGCTAGTGAATTTACTTTGAATTGACTTCGATAGAAGTTAGGAAATTTAAAAAGATAATTACGACGAAAACGCCATTCAGTTACCGCTCGTTCATCACGATCTTCTTCATACGGTGGACGATACTCGATACTGTACGACGACTAATTTCAAGAAGAAAAAGATAATTAAAATCAATTAGCAATTGTTCGTAACATACGATAGCAAGAATACAACATATAATGCAAAGAATTTGAAATAGGAACGATTTGAAAATCATCGATGACGATTGAAAAAGTTTCATTGAAGAAAGAAGACGTTCGGCAAGAGTCTAAGCAATGTTATGATCAAAAAAGAAGAAAATGACTTGCGTTTATATGTCGGCCAACAATAAATGATCAAATGAAACAATACGGATGCGTCTTTCGATTAAATTTGACAATAAAATATTGATAATTTGGCGATGAAATAAACGTTTCGATTTCTCAATGGAATATTTTTCTTTTGTTTTTCATATTTAATTCACATTTGAAAGAATAATAATCATTGTGGAAAAAAGCAATTTTTGTCTTTTGTTTGGCTTTTTTAATCTTAGAAGAAAATTAATAATCAATATCAATATTCATCGATTTGTTTCGTCATTTATTCCCATTATGAATTCAACAGAAAAACAATTATCATCGCTGTAGCAGAAAAAAAAAAAAATAAACAAACAAACAAAATTGAAATTAAACAAGACATTCTTTTCGATTGCAAATCTTCGTCTTTCTTTTTTTAATTATTCCGTCGAGTATTTCTTTCTTATGTAAGATCTATTCAACATCGGGTAATTGAATAGCGTCTACGCCAATTGAACGTAAATCTAATCGAAATGGGTGACCTAATCTTGTTCTAGTTTGTAAATTAATCACTCCAATCGACAGACTCTCGTTTTCAGTATGTTCATTTTCTGAACAAGTTTGATCAGAAGTGATTGCATAAGAAGGAAAAAAACGTTCGGAAACAATATGTGTCGAACATTAGATCGATAATGCAGCTTCTTTCCCCATTAGAACAAGGAACACAGATCAAGTTTTCATGTCATGATTTCTAGTGAGTGTTTGCTCGAGCATTGCATGTTACGTCTATAATAGAATCTATATAACTCCGTTCTTTTCTTTCTTTCTTTTTTTCAGAGTTTTTTTTTGCTGATTCTTGAATGACGACAAAAGACAAGAACATAAAAAAAAACGACAGTAACAGATAAGAACGTAGGATAAAAGAGGAAGAAAAAAAAAGAAGAGAAAGAGAAATGAACTAGAACATTGGCATCAGCAAACTATTGCCAAGGACAAAGACGACGATTTTGCTTCTCCCTCTCTCTCTCTCTCTCTCT
>Ga0209963_1001552_pt1 | contig 13190 bp, 10 predicted proteins | sample ThiBio_1000_biof_2_FD_183957 | JGI IMG/M metagenome (GOLD analysis project Ga0209963, IMG submission 183957) | Wastewater bioreactor microbial communities from Cape Town, South Africa - Thiocy_cont_1000_biof (SPAdes) | ecosystem: Engineered > Bioreactor > Thiocyanate-remediating >...
GCACGCCGACGATCCGGCGCATCTCGCTCAGTGCCTCCCGTCCGGTCTCGGCGATGGTGCTCAGCGCCTCGGCCGCGACCTCCGGCTTCCTGGCGACGACGGCCCGGGCCCCCTCGGCCTGGACGATCATCACCGAGAGGGAGTGGGCGACGATGTCGTGCAGCTCGCGGGCGATCTGGCTGCGGGCCCGGGACTCGGCGAGCCGGTTCTGCTGCTCGCGTTCGGCGAGCAGCCGCTGGTAGCTGTCCTCGGCGGCGGCGAGCCGGTCGAGGTCGAACTCTGTCGACTCGCGGGCACGCCGTCCGATCGCGTACGGGGTGATCACCAGGCCGAGGCAGACGAACCAGGCCAGCCCGATGAGGAGCATGTCCCGGACGCTGACGTGGGCGGGGTCGTCCACCACCCAGCGCAGCGGGCCCAGGACGGCGCTGATCGCGCCGATGACGAGGACGAGGCGCGACTCCCGTCCCGGGATCCATCGGGCGACGCTGTAGGCCACGACCGGGATCGCTGCCAGCGATGCCATCGGGGTGTCGGAGACGACGAGTTGGACGAGCCCGGCGACGGTGACGCCCAGCAGCATCAGCAGCGGCGAGTGCCGGCGCAGGACCAGGGGCAGCACCATCAGCAGCGCGGCGACGAACTGGGCGGTGTCGCCGCCGCTGCCCGGACCGGACATCGCGTACGGCGGGACGGTGAGGGCGGCCATGCCCGCTGCCAGCAGCGCGTCCAGCACCCAGTCATGGCTGGTCGCGCCCGGCGGGAACAGCAGCTCCTTCATCGGCTCAACAGTAGTGCGCGGGCCCGTCCGCGGACGGTGGCTACGCTGGAGGGCCGAGGCGGGAGGTTCCGGTTGAGGTTCGTGGGTGTGGTGGTGGCGGCGCTGCTGGCGCTGGCCGGCTGCACCAGCGTCCCGCCGGGCGAGGACCGGGTGATGAGCCCGGCGACGAGCGCCAGCCCGTCCGCGTCGTCGCCGCTGGCCGCACTCACGGTCGGCACCTGTACCGACGCCGTGACCGACGGCGACGAGCCCGCCGGGACGATCACGACGACGTCCTGCTCGCAGCCCCACGCCTGGGAGGTGGCCTCGGTGGTGCCACTGACGGGCGCCGACTACCCGGGGGAGGACGAGCTGAGGACGCTGGCCGCCGCCGGCTGCACCCGGGCCTTCACCGCCTACGTGGGCGTCGACGTCGCGTCCAGCCCCTACGACGTCACGTTCGTCGCGCCGAGTGAGAGCCACTGGTCGAACCCGGACGCCCGCGAGATCGTCTGCCTGGTCGGCACGGCGGTCGGCGGGCTGAGTACGTCGCTGAAGAACCACCCGGTCGTGTTCGCCGAGAAGGGTCAGTGCCTGGGCGCCCCGGCCAAGGGGTCGACCAGCTACCGGCTGGTGTCCTGCGCGAGCGCCCACCTGTACGAGGTGTACGCGACCGCGAAGGTCGCCGGCGACAAGCGTCCGGCACAGGCCGAGCTCGACAAGCTGTACACGAAGGTGTGCGTCGCCGGCTTCACGAAGTTCGTGGGGATCAAGCCGGCGAAGTCGAAGTACGAGATCCAGTACTCGGTACTGCCGGAGGAGCTGTGGACGAAGTTCTCCGACCACCGGCTGGTGTGCAGCGCCGGCTCTCCGTCCGGCGGGATCACCGGCTCGCTGAAGGGCGCCGGCAAATAGGTCGCGCGTAGGTCAGCTGAGCAGGTCGTCGTAGTCGGCGATGGCGGGCGTCGGCAGCTGCTTCGGCGGCCGGGCGACGAGGACGAACTGGGCGAACCGGGCGGCCGCCTGCTGGACGCGGAGTTCGAGCTCGCTCGGGTGCCTGAAGTCGGCAGAAGAGGCGAACACCGACGTCGGGACGATCAGCGCCTTGAAGTAGTAGAACAGCGGCAGCAGCGAGCCCTCGATCACCAGGGAGTGCCGCGGGCTGCCGCCGGTGGCGGCCAGCATCACCGGGCGTCCGGTCATGGTGCGGGGGTCGAGGCAGTCGAAGAACAGCTTGAACAGGCCGGAGAACGACCCGTTGTAGATCGGGGTGACGACGACGACACCGTCCGCGGCGAGGATGGCCGCCTGGGCCGCGTGGACGGTCGGGGAGGCCGTCCGTCCGGTCAGCTGGGCGACCAGGTCCTCGGCCAGGTGCCGCAACTCCAGGTGGGTCACCCGGGCCTGGACGCCCTCGTCGGCGAGCGCGGCGACGGTCGCGCGTCCCAGTTGTTCGCCGAGCCGGGTGCTGCTGGACGTCTCGCCCAGCCCCGCGCTCACGACCACAAGTTCCAGCACCCACCCCTCCGACCTGAACCGTTGGGGACAGTCCCCGACGGTTCACTCCTGAACGATCGGGGACAGTCCCCGACGGTTCACTCCCGCTGAACGACCGGGGACAGTCCCCGACGGTTCACGCCCGCTGAACGACGGGGGCCTGAACGATTGGGGACAGTCCCCGATGGTTCACCCGACCCGTCCGAACGGCTCAACCCGTACCGTCGCGGCCGCATTCCCGGGTGCGGTGCCCGGTCTCGGCGACAATGGCGCTATGACGCTACCTGCCTGGATCAGCACCGACACCCTGATCTCGATCGTGCTGGTGCTGCTGATCACGATCGTGGGACGGTTCCTGCTGGTCCGGCTGGTGCGTGGCGTCACCAACAAGGCCGTCGAGGGGGCCCGGAAGCGCCGCGCGGGTGGTGGGAGCAGGGCTGACCACATCATCGAATCGCTGACGCTGGCCAACCACGAGCGCTACCAGCAGCGGGCGGCGACCCTCGGCTCGCTGGTGGCCAGCCTGATCACCGTCCTGCTGTGGGTGATCGCGCTGCTGACGATCCTGGCGATCGTCGGCATTCCGCTCGGCCCGCTGCTGGCGTCGGCCGGCGTCGGCGGCGTCGCGCTGGCATTCGGCGCGCAGAGCCTGATCAAGGACTTCCTGTCGGGCATCTTCATGATCATGGAGGACCAGTACGGGGTCGGCGATCTGATCGACACCGGCGATCTCCGGGGGACGGTGGAGGACGTCGGCCTGAGGGTGACCCGGCTCCGGGATCCGACCGGGACGATCTGGTACGTCCGCAACGGGGAGATTCTGCGGCTGGGCAACCAGAGCCAGGGCTGGTCGACGGCCATCGTCGACGTCCCTGTCGCCGTGGACGAGAACCCAGCGAAGGTGATCGCGATCCTGGAGGAGGTGGCCGTCTCGGCCGAGCAGGCGGACGAGCTGTCCGGCGAACTGCTGGAGCGGCCGAACGTCGTCGGCGTGAACTCGGTGACCGCCACGACGATGACCATCCGGATGCTCGCCAAGACGCTGCCCAACCAGCACTGGGGCATCCAGCGCTGGCTGCTCGAGCACAGCGTGTCCGCGCTGGCCAAGGCTGGCGTCCGCAGCCCCGTCCCGAACCTGGGCCTGATGAACCCGTAGCCCTGAACCGTCGGGGACAGGTACTTCGGTTCAGTCTTGCGTGCCTGAACCGTCGGCATCCCGGTTCAGTCCTGCGTGAACCGAAGTACCTGTCCCCGGTGGTTCACTGCCCCCGATGGTTCAGCGTCCCGGCTCCGTCCGCGTGAACCGAAGTACCTGTCCCCGACGGTTCAGCATCCGCGTGAACCGAAGTACCTGTCCCCGATGGTTCAGGCGCTCGCTGTGGGACGGACGGCTACTCGTTCACCACCGGGACCTGACTGAGGGTCCGCGTCGAACCGATGGACGCGACGATCACGCACGCCATCGCGATCCACTCGATCCAGCTCAGCTGCTCGCCGAGCACGAGCAGGGCGGCCAGCGCGGCCGCGGCCGGCTCGACACTCATCAGGATCCCGAAGACGCCGGACGGGATGCTGCGCCGGGCAACCATCTCCAGTCCGTACGGGATCACCGAGCTGAGCACGCCGACCAGCGCCGCCAGCCCAAGCACCCGCGGTTCCCACATCGCCGCACCCCCGGTCAGCACACCGGGGACGGCGAACACGACCACGCCCACCAGCGTCCCGACACTCACCCCGGTGACGCCCTCCCACGCCGCACCGGTCGGCCCGGACAGGACGATGTACGCCGCCCAGGCCGCGCCGGCGAGCAGCGCGAAGCCGACACCCGCCCAGTCGGCGCTCGTCGGGAACGCTCCGAGCAGGGCCACCCCGATCGCGGCGAGCGCCGCCCAGACCAGATCCCGCGGACGCCGCGAGCCGACCAGGGCGACCACCAGCGGTCCGAGGAACTCGATCGTCACCGCCAGCCCGATCGGGATCCGGGCGAACGACTGGTAGATCGACCAGTTCATCGTGGCCAGGGCGATGCCGTAGCCGAGGACGACCCGCCACTCGGCCCACGTCCGTCCCCGCAGCCGGGGACGCGCGACGACCCAGAACACCAGCGCCGCGACGGCCATCCGCAGCCAGGCGATCGCCGTCGGATCGGCCAGCGGGAACAGCGACTTGGCGAACGCCGCGCCGAACTGCACCGAGACGATCGCGCCCAGTACGAGCCAGACCGGGCTCAGCCAGGACGGCAGCCGGCTCATGCCAGCGCTGCGCACCGGTCGTGGGCCGGGCAGGTCACCACGTGGTCGTTGTACAGGCCGACCGCCTGGGCGAACGCGTAGACGATCGTCGGCCCGCAGAACCGGAAGCCGGCCTTCTTCAGCCGCTTCGACAGCTCGTCGGACCGCGGCTCGGTCGCCTGCACCTGCGCCAGCGAGGTGTAGCGGTGCTGGACGGGGACGCCGTCCACCGCGCTCCAGATGAACTCGGTGAAGCCGCCGGGATGGGACGCCTCGACCTGCTGCCAGGCTCGCGCGTTGCCGATCGTCGCCTCGATCTTGCCGCGATGCCGGACGATGCCCGCATCGGCCAGCAGCCGGGTCACCTCGGGCTCGCCCCACTCCGCGATCACGTCGGGGTCGAAGCCGGCGAAGGCGTCCCGGAACGCGTCCCGCTTGCGCAGGATGGTGATCCAGGCGAGCCCCGCCTGGAACCCGTCCAGGACGAGCTTCTCGAACAGGGCCCGCGAGTCGCGTTCGGGGACGCCCCACTCGTCGTCGTGATAGTCGATGTAGAGCGGGTTGATGCCGCACCACGCGCAACGCTCGCCGATCGTCAGGTCCACGGCTGGCAGCCTACGCGCGGAGAGCCCACCCGCGGCGCGGTCAGCTGTGCGTCGACTCCGGAGTCGGCCCGACCTCGGCGATGGTGATCGTGCAGACGGGCGCTGCGGCCGTCGGCACGGCCGAGGTCGGGCCCGCCTCCGGCGCCGGATAGGTGGGGTCCGGGACGCTGCTGGGGCTCGGCGTGCCGGACGGGTTCGCCGGCACGATCGTGGCGCTGACGATGGACGAGCCATCAGCCGTGCTCTCCCCGGACGGGCCCGCGATCTGGATCGTGACCCCCGGCTGGTCGGTCACCACCGTGATCTGATGGCCGGCCGACGTCGAGCAGTCGCCGCTGTAGATCACCCGCAGCCCGGACGTCGCCGTGCTGGTGTCGATCGAGATGGACGCCGGCGCGGTGGCCGTACCGTCCATCGGGACCAGTACCGTTCCGCCTGCCGGGACGTCGCCCAGCGGCAGGGTGCGGCCGTCGACGAGCTGCACCGCAGCCTGGCGGTACGTGGTGTCGGTGTCGTTCAGCACCCGGAGCGTCCGCACCTGGCCACCGGCCGGCGTCCCGGCGACGCGGGGTTCGGCCGGCACCCGGGCGCTCGACTGGACCGCCCATACCCCTAGTCCGGCGGCCAGTGTCACTGCTGCGGCCAGCCCGATCCAGCGTCCGACGGGACGCCCGCCAGCGGCTGGTCGAGCCGCCCGCGCCAACACCCCGTCCAGTTCGACCGGCGCCATCGCCGGCTGGTTGCTGACCGCGTCGCGCAGTCCTTCTCGGAAGGCTTCCTCCATCGATTCCATCACTCGTCTCCTCCGGCCAGGCGCTCCCGCAACGCAGCGATCGCGCGATGAACGTGGGAGCGGGCGGTGCTCTCGGTGCAGCCGAGCGCGTCCGCGATCTCGGCGTAGCTCGCGTCCGACCAGAACCTCAGCACCACCGCCGCCCGTTGCGCCGGCCGCAGTTCGCCGCACAGCTGCCAGACGTGCGCCGACGCGCCCACCTGCTCGGTGAAGTCGTCACTCACCGGCGCTGCCCGGAGCTGCTCCGGCGCGGCGACCGGCAACCAGCGGCGCCGACGACGCAGGACGGTCAGGCACGCGTTCACCACACTGCGGTGGACGTAGGACTCGAACTCGTCCCCGGACGGCAGCAGGCTCCAGCGGCGGTACAGGCCCGCCAGCGCGTCCTGCACGGCGTCCCGGGCGTCCTCCGGGTCGCGGGTGATCAGCCAGGCGAGTTCCAGCAGCCGCCGGTTGCGGGCTGCGAAGAAGTCCTCGAAGGCCATCGGCCCGCCGGCCGGACCGAGATCAGGCCGGACGGGTTCCGCCTGGACGCTCAGGTTTGCTCCCACACCCATAACAAGTCGAAGTCTGCCGGTTTCGTTGCAGTCCCCGCCTGTCTGGACGACTGCCCCGACCCGCCGAGGTGTCGGAGTCTGGTTGAGCTCTGGTTCAGCGAGAGCCTGTTCCTTGCCGGGCTGGCGCCGATCGCGTAGCGACGAGTCGGCGGGAGGACAGGCGAGCTCAGGTCTCCGAGTCGTCGGGGGTCGCGGTGGCACCGGCCAGGCGCTGTTCCTCGACGGCGTGCTGGACGACGGCGTTCGCGGCCGTGGTCACCTCGTTCTCCTGGAGCATCAGCTCGTAGGCCTCGGGCTCGATCGGGCCGGTCCGGTCGACGCGAGCGGCGCGGAGGCGCGAGATGATCACCGCGCCGAACGCGATCACCAGTGCGCCGACGGCGATCAGGACGCGGACGACGTGGTTCGCGTCCGGCCCCGCGGAGATCGCCACGACGGCGGGCGCGATCAGCAGTGCGACCAGGTTCATCACCTTGATCAGCGGGTTGATGGCCGGACCGGCGGTGTCCTTGAACGGGTCGCCGACGGTGTCGCCGATGACCGCGGCCGCGTGTGCCGGTGAGTTCTTGCCGCCGTGCTTGCCGTCCTCGATGATCTTCTTCGCGTTGTCCCAGGTGCCGCCGGCGTTGGCGAGGAAGACCGCCATCAGCACTCCGGTGGCGATCGCTCCGGCGAGGAAGCCGGCGAGCGGCCCGACCCCCAGCCCGAAGCCGACCGCGATCGGGGCGAACGCGGCCAGCAGGCCCGGGGTCGCGAGCTCGCGCAGCGAGTCGCGGGTGCAGATGTCGACGACCTTGCCGTACTGGGGACGGACCTCGCCGGTCATGATCCCGGGGAACTCGCGGAACTGGCGGCGCACCTCGAACACGATCGCGCCGGCCGCGCGGGTGACGGCGTCGATCGCCAGGCCGGAGAACAGGAAGACGGTCGCCCCGCCGAGGATCGCGCCGACCAGCGTCACCGGGGAGATGATGTCGTAGGCCAGCATGGCTGTGACAACCTCCGGCAGGCCGTCCGTCCGCACCCCGGCAAGGGCGGACGCGACGGCGTCCGCGTACGAGCCGAACAGCGCGGTGGCGGCCAGGACGGCGGTGGCGATCGCGATGCCCTTGGTGATCGCCTTGGTGGTGTTGCCCACCGCGTCCAGGTCGGTGAGGATCTGGGCGCCCTCTGCGCTGATGTCGCCGGACATCTCCGCGATGCCCTGGGCGTTGTCGGAGACCGGGCCGAAGGTGTCCATGGCGACGATCACACCGACGGTGGTGAGCAGCCCGCAGCCGGCGAGGGCGACCAGGAACAGCGCCAGCATGACCGATCCGTTGGCGAGCAGGAACAGCCCGCAGATGGCAGCGGCGATGATGCCGGCGGTGTAGACCGCCGACTCGAAGCCCACGCCGACGCCGGAGAGGACGACGGTCGCCGGGCCGGTCAGGGTGGTGCGGGCGACGTGCAGGGTGGGGTTGGACGTGGTGCCGGTGAAGTAGCCGGTCAGCCACAGGATGATCCCGGCGAGCATGACCCCGATCAGCACGGCGAGGCTGGCCACCAGCCGCGGGTCGGACAGCACCGCCAGGCCGGTGCCGTGGTCGCGCAGTTCGCTGCTGACTCCGGCGATTCCGGCGAAGGTGGTGGGCAGGTAGGTGAAAGCGGCGACCGCCGCCAGCACCACGCCGACGACGGCCGAGAGGTAGAAGCCGCGGTTGATGGCCGTCAGGCCCGATTCGTTGCCGCGGACGCGAGTGAGGACGATGCCCACTGCGGCGACCAGCGCTCCGATCGCCGTCACCAGCAGGGGGAAGACCAGGCCCTGCTCGCCGAAGGCCGCCTTGCCGAGGATCAGCGCCGCCACCAGGGTGACGGCGTACGACTCGAACAGGTCCGCGGCCATGCCCGCGCAGTCGCCGACGTTGTCGCCGACGTTGTCGGCGATCGTGGCGGCGTTGCGCGGGTCGTCCTCGGGGATGCCCTTCTCGACCTTGCCGACCAGGTCTGCGCCGACGTCGGCCGCCTTGGTGAAGATGCCGCCGCCCACGCGCATGAACATCGCCAGCAGCGCCGCGCCGAAGCCGAAGCCCTCCAGGACGCCCGGGGCCGACGTTCCGAAGATCAGCGCCACCACGGACGCGCCGAGCAGGCCGAGGCCGACGACGCTCATGCCGACCACGCCGCCGGTGCGGAAGGCGATCTTCGCACCCAGGCTGCGTCCGTCCGGCTGATTCGCTGCGGCGGCCACCCGGACGTTGGCGCGGGTGGCCAGCCACATCCCGAGGAAGCCGATGGACGCGGAGAACCCGGCTCCGACGAGGAAGAAGATGGAGCGGCCGACCTTCACCCCGGTCTCGCCCGGGAGCAGCCACAGCAGGGCGAACACGAGGACCGCGAAGATGCCGAGGGTACGGAACTGGCGGCCCAGGTACGCGGCGGCGCCCTCCTGGACGGCCTGGGCGATCTGCTTCATCGACTCGGTGCCCTCGTCGGCGCGCAGCACCTGGCGCAGCAGGATGCCGGCCACCACCAACGCGATCACGGCGATCGCGGCGATCACCACCATGATCAGCGTGCTGCCCAACGACAGGGACGCTGCGTCCAGCGGCAATGCTGCGACTCTCATGTTCCTCCTCGAAGGGCCGGGGCTCGTGTTCCGGACGCGTATGCCGGGAAACCACCGCGGACGCATTCTAGGACATTGTCAGTCGACAAAGAACAATTGCCTGCCAATCGAGGAATGTTCATTCATACCTATGACAATATGTCTTAGCAATGCGTACGCGGTTCACCGACCCGGCTACGCTACCCAGCCGCTCCCGCGGGCGCCCGTCCGTATGGCCAAAGTGCGTAGCCGTGAGGTCGCGCGGCATACCGGGGTCGTCGTACCGCCGACCGTCCCCGAGCCGTCCCCTTCGGCGACTCGATATCGATGGTAAATCGATGATCCGGTGCCGATACGCCAAACTCTCGCAACGTAATGTTGCCTGATAAACCAACCAATGTCGAGGGTCGAGCGGGTTTTTCTGTGGACAGGCGCGGGGGAAGGTCAGTGATGCCGGGTCCGGCCGCGCCGTGGGGAGGCGGGTGACGTGCAGGGCAGGCATTCCGCATCGACGGGGCGTCGCCTCGCGTGGCTCGGCGCTCGCGGAGACTGCTCACGCTGCTCCTTGCCCGGGGTGTCACCGTGGAACGCCTTCGTCTGCTCCTCACCCCAGCACTTGCGCCGGGCGCCTTCGTCGCCTGCTCCTCACCCTGCGCAAGGACCGGAACACCTTCGTCTGCTCCTCACCCGGCACAAGCACCGGGCGCGTCGAGACTCCTCAGGCTCGTCGTCTGCTCCTTACCCGGCGCAAGCACCAGAACACCGTCGTCGTCTGCTCCTTACCCGGCGCAAGCGCCGGGTGCGTCGAGACTCCTCGCTGGTTCGGCGCAAGCGCCGAACCAGCTTCGTCGTCTGCTCCTCGCAGTTCGTTCCTCACTGTTCGTCGAGACTCCTCGCGCTCGAGTCGCTACGCGACTCGAGCGCTCGTCGTCTAGGCTCCGAGTCGTGGACGCACCCTGGGTCAAGCACTACCAGCCGGGGGTTCCGGCGCAGATCGAACTGCCGACCGAATCACTGGTCTCCCTGTACGAGCGCTCGGTGGCCGAAGCCGCCGACTGCGTCGCCACCGAGTTCTTCGGACGCACCACCACCTACGCCGAACTGGGAGACCAGATCGCCCGAGCTGCCGAGGGCTTGCGCCGACTTGGCGTCCAGGCCGGCGACCGGGTCGCGATCGTCCTGCCGAACTGCCCGCAGAACGTCGTCGCGTTCTACGCGGTGCTCCGGCTGGGCGCCGTCGTGGTCGAGCACAACCCGCTCTACACCGAGCGGGAACTCCACCACATCTTCGCCGACCACGCCGCCAAGGTGGCGATCTGCTGGGACGTGGACGTCGCCCGGCTGCAGCACGCCCAGCCCGACCTTCCGCTGGAGCAGATCGTCTCGGTGAACCTGCTGAACGCGTTCCCCCTGGTCAAGAAGCTGGCACTGGCCTTGCCGATCCCGAGCCTGCGGGCCACCCGGGCCAGGCTGACGGCCAAGGTGAGCGGAACGATGACCTGGGAAGAGCTCCTCGCCGCGCCGCCGCTGGCCCCCGACCACCCCCGTCCCGGCGTCGGCGACCTGGCCGTGATCCAGTACACGTCCGGGACCACCGGGCTGCCCAAGGGCGCGATGCTGAGTCACTTCAACCTGTTCAGCAACGCCCGCCAGGGCGAGGCCTGGATGCACGGCGCGGAGTACCGCAAGGAGAACTTCTACGCGATCCTGCCGTTCTTCCACGCGTTCGGGATGACCCTGTTCCTCACCTACGGCATCCTCAAGCAGGGCCGACTGGTGATCTTCCCGTCCTTCGACGTCGACATGGTCCTGGACGCCGCCCGCAAGACCCCGCCGACCGTGTACTGCGCCGTCCCGCCCATCTACCACCGGACGGCCGAGCGCGCCAAGGAGCGCGGCATCAGCCTGCGCAGCGCCAAGTACTGCATCTCCGGGGCGATGACGCTGCCCGGCGAGGTCGTCGAGCTGTGGGAGAGCGTGTCCGGAGGACTCCTCGTCGAGGGCTACGGCATGACCGAGGCGTCCCCGGTGTGCCTGGGCAACCCGTTCGCGCCGACCCGCCGAAACGGGACGATCGGCATCCCGTTCCCGAGCACGAACATGAAGGTCGTCGCGCTGGACGATCCGACGAAGGAGGTTGCCCAGGGCGAGCGCGGCGAGCTGCTGATCCAGGGGCCGCAGGTGTTCAGCGGCTACTGGAACAACCCCGACGAGACCGCCGCCACCCTGCTTCCGGACGGCTGGCTCCGCACCGGCGACGTCGTCACCCAGGACGAGGACGGGTTCACCACCATCGTCGACCGGATCAAGGAGCTGATCATCACCGGCGGCTTCAACGTCGCCCCGTCCGAGGTCGAGGCCGAACTGCGGGAGCACCCGGACGTGGCCGACGTCGCCGTGGTCGGCCTGCCGGCGCGCGACGGGGGCGAGTCGGTGGCCGCTGTCGTCGTCCTGAAGCCCGGCGCGACCCTGGACGAGCCGGCGATGCGGGCGTGGTGCCGGGAGCGGCTGGCCGCCTACAAGGTGCCCCGCCAGATCGTCGCGACCGACGAGCTGCCGAAGTCGATGCTCGGCAAGGTCGTCCGGGCGCAGGTACGGCAGCGCCTCAGCACCACACAGTGAACCTGCCTCCCGTGTTCAGGCGGGATTGTCACTGTCTGAGGGAGGTGACGTGACGAAGGTGTTCCCGCGGCTACCCATCGACGGGTTCCTGGTCGCGATCATCGTCACGGCCGGGATCGCGTCCGTCCTGCCGGCGCGGGGCGTGTGGGTGGACGTGTTCGACGGCCTGACGACCTTCGCGATCGCGCTGCTGTTCTTCCTGTACGGCGCGCGGCTCAGCCCCCAGGAGACGCTGGCCGGGCTGAAGCACTGGCGCCTGCACCTGACGATCCTGTCGTTCACCTACGTGGTGTTCCCGCTGGTCGGCCTGGCGGCGGTCGCGCTCACCCGGAGCGTCCTCGACCCGGGGCTGGCATCCGGGCTGCTGTACCTCAGCCTGGTCCCGTCCACGGTGCAGTCGTCGATCGCGTTCACCTCGATCGCGAGGGGCAACGTGGCCGGCGCGGTGGTGTCGGCGTCCGCATCGAACATCCTCGGGGTGTTCCTGACCCCGCTGCTGGTGTGGGGACTGATGACCAGCACGGGACGGGTCGCGTTCACGACCTCCACGATCGTGGAGATCTTCGCCCAGCTGCTGCTCCCGTTCGTCCTCGGGCAACTGTCGCGGCGCTGGACGGCCGGTTTCGTGACCGCTCACCCACAGCTGAAGCTCGTCGACCGGGGCTCGATCATCCTGGTGGTCTACACCGCGTTCTCAGCGGGCATCCGCGAGGGCATGTGGGCCCAGACGTCGTGGCCGGCGTTGCTGGTGCTGACGGTGGTGCTGCTGGTGATCCTGGCGCTGATGCTCGCCCTGACGTGGTGGTCGGCCAAGCGCCTGGGCTTCAACCGCGAGGACGCGATCGCGATCCAGTTCTGCGGCACGAAGAAGTCGCTCGCGTCCGGGCTGCCGATGGCCGGCGTCCTGTTCGCGGGCGCACCGGTTGGCCTGCTGATGCTGCCGCTGATGCTCTTCCATCAGGCCCAACTGATGGCCTGCTCCGCGCTGGCTGCCCGCTACGCACGCGCGTCCCACCCGGCCAGCCCCTGAGCCGAGGTCCGAACCTGCGAATGGGGGTGAACCGAAGTACCTGTCCCCGGCGGTTCAGTCGAGCGGCGCGGCGGACGTCAGCGCAGCTCGTCGGGGAGGGCGATGTAGGCCTGCTCGTCGTAGTTGCGGCGCCACGGCCACTCCCAGCCGCGCCGGCGGAGCAGGTAGAGGACGGCAACCGCGACCGCGAGCCCACAGGCGATGGCGCCGACGGCCAGCGTCCACCGCGGGCCGAGGACGTCCCCGATCCAGCCGACGAGGGGGGCACCGATCGGGGTTCCGCCCATGAAGATCGCCATGTAGAGCGCCATCACCCGTCCCCGCATCACCGGATCGGTCGCGAGCTGGACGGACGTGTTCGCCGCCGTCATCACGGTCAGCGAGAAGAACCCGGTCGGCGCCATCACGAGCAGGTAGAACCAGTAGTTGGGCGAGATGCTCAGCAGGACCAGGGCGACCGTGAAGGCGCCCAGCGCCCCGACGATCAGCCGCAGCGGAATCTGCG
>Ga0209963_1001553_pt1 | contig 13184 bp, 9 predicted proteins | sample ThiBio_1000_biof_2_FD_183957 | JGI IMG/M metagenome (GOLD analysis project Ga0209963, IMG submission 183957) | Wastewater bioreactor microbial communities from Cape Town, South Africa - Thiocy_cont_1000_biof (SPAdes) | ecosystem: Engineered > Bioreactor > Thiocyanate-remediating >...
GACGATGGTCTCGACCGCGTCGACGATGTCGTCCGGCCCGAAGCCGCGCCCGGTGATGGAGCCGATCGTGGTCACCTCGTCACCCGAGCCGCCGAGCGAGATCTGGTAAAGCTCCTCGCCCTTCTTCTCGACGCCGAGAATGCCGATGTGGCCGACATGATGATGGCCGCAGGCGTTGATGCAGCCCGATATCTTGATCTTCAGGTCGCCGATCTCGCGCTGGCGTTCGGGCGAGCCGAACCGCTCCGATATCTGCTGGGCCACCGGAATCGAACGTGCGTTGGCGAGGGTGCAATAATCAAGGCCCGGGCAGGCGATGATATCCGTGATGAGCCCGGCATTGGCCGTGGCCAGCCCCGCACCGGCGAGCGCGTCATAGACGGCTTTCAGGTCGGCGCGCGCCACATGCGGCAGCACGAGGTTCTGCTCGTGGCTGACGCGGATTTCGCCGTGCCCATAGCGTTCGGCAAGGTCGGCGATGAGCTCCATCTGCTCGGCCGAAACGTCGCCGGGAATACCGCCGATGGGCTTGAGAGATATGGTTGCGATGCCGTAGTCCGGATGGCGGTGTTCGGAGACGTTGCGCTCCACCCAATCGGAAAACGCCGCATCCCGCTGGCGCTCCACCGGGAGCGCGAAGACGCCTTCCGGCCGGTCCTGGAGATGCGGCGGGGCGAAATAGGTCCCGATCGACCGGATATCCGCCTCGGGAAGCTTCAGGTCGCCGTCCCTCAGCGCCTCGAATTCCGCTTCGATCTGCCGTGTCAGCTCCTCGATCCCCGTCTCGTGGACGAGGATCTTGATGCGCGCCTTGAACTTGTTGTCGCGGCGTCCGTAAAGGTTATAGACGCGAACGATCGCCGTGATGTAGCTGAGGAGATCGGCCTCCGGCAGGAAATCGCGCACCTTCTTGGCGACCATCGGCGTGCGACCCTGGCCGCCGCCGACATACACGGCAAAGCCGAATTCGCCCGCCTCGTTCCGCTTGAGATGCAGCCCGATGTCGTGCGTCTGGATAGCCGCACGGTCCTTCGGAGCGCCCACGATGGCGATCTTGAACTTGCGTGGCAGGAATGAGAATTCCGGGTGCAGCGACGACCACTGTCTAAGGATTTCCCCGTAAGGCCGAGGATCGGCCACCTCGTCGGCCGCAGCACCGGCGAAATGATCGGCCGTCACGTTGCGGATGCAGTTGCCCGAGGTCTGGATCGAGTGCATCTCGACCTCGGCAAGCTCCTCGAGGATCGCCGGCACGTCCGAAAGCGCGGGCCAATGGAACTGCAGGTTCTGACGTGTCGTGAAGTGGCCGTAGCCACGATCATAGGCGCGGGCGATATGGGCAAGCTTGCGCAACTGCTTCGGCGACAGCGTGCCATATGGGACGGCGATCCGCAGCATGTAGGCGTGCAGCTGCAGATAGACGCCGTTCATCAGCCTGAGCGGCCTGAACTGCTCCTCGGTGAGTTCGCCCGAAAGCCGCCGCTCCACCTGGTCGCGGAACTGCGCGACGCGCGCCGAGACAAAGGCCTTGTCGAATTCATCGTAGCGATACATCGAAAACTCCTCAGGCCGCCTCGGCCGTCTTCTTCTCGGCCTGCTTTCCGAGATCAGTGCGTACGGTCGGCCCCGCCAGCCGGATGCGCTCGCGCAGGCGCAGCGGATAGAGCCGTCCGCTCCGCTCTTCGATATCGATGACCTCGACATCGATGACCAGATTGCTGGCCCGCGCCTGACGGCCTGCCTCCTCCAGCGCCGCGACAGCTTCGGGATGACGGGCGACGAGCGCGCCGTCGATGCCCTCGAGCCACGTCCCGCTCGCTCCGAGCCAGACGCAGGTGCCGTCGGCGAGGCGATTGGCGGTTAGAACCTTCATGGTCATCGTCATCTGTCCTTTCGAACGCGTTCAGGCGGCAAGCGCCGCATTCTTGTGACGGGCGAGCGGCTCCGCCCGGTCGATCGCGCCACCGGCGACGGCATCGCCGATCACCACCATGACGGGACCTGGCAGGTCATCCCGCTTTTCGAGTGCCGGCAGGTCCTTCAGGAGGCCGTGGAACATGCGACGGTTGCTGCGGCTCGCATTCTCGACCACCGCCACCGCCGTGTCCGAATGGAGCCCCGCCCCGATCAGGCGCTCTGCGACCGATGCCGCCACGCTGCGTCCCATATAGACGGCGATCGTCGCGCCTGAGACCGCGAGCCGCGCCCAGTCGGGAAGGATGTCGCCCTGCATGTCGTGCCCGGTGGTGAAGACGAGGGACGATGCCACGCCCCTGAGCGTCAGCGGCAGCTCCATGTCGGCGGCCGCGGCGAATGCGGAGGTGATGCCCGGCACGATCTCGAAGGCGATACCGGCATCGCGCAAGGCAGCCATTTCCTCGCCGGCGCGGCCATAGACCAGCGGGTCGCCCGATTTTAGCCGCACCACGCGTCGGCCCTTCTCTGCCAGAGAGACGAGGAGGCGGTTGATCTCCTCCTGGCTCCTGGAATGGCAGCCCTTGCGCTTGCCGACGGCAAAGCGCTCCGCGTCGCGCCGGCCCATGGATAGGATGGCCTCGGGCACCAACGCGTCATGGACGATCGCATCGGCCTCCATCAGCAGGCGATGGGCGCGCAGCGTCAGCAGGTCTTCCGCGCCGGGACCTGCCCCGACCAGCCAGACCTTGCCCTGCGTGCCATGCGGCTCGCGCAGCAGGCCGGCGGCGCAATCGGCGGCACCGGCGAGATCGCGATTGTCGACAGCCGAAGCAACGGGGCCGGAAAAGAACCTTCGCCAGAATTGCCGCCGCGTTGCGCCGCGCGGAACGAGGCGCTCCACGACCGGGCGATAGGCGTCGGCCAGGCGGGCGAGATCGCCGAGACGTGGCGAAAGCATCGCCTCGATGCGCTCGCGCAGGATCTGCGTCAGCACCGGACCGGCTCCTTCCGATCCGATGGCGATGGCGACCGGCGCACGGTTCACGATCGCCGGCGTGAAGAAATCGCAAAGCTCGGGCCGGTCGACGACGTTGACGGGCACGCCGCGAGCCTGAGCCGCCTCGACGGCCGCTCTGTCCGCCTCCGGATCCCCGGTCGCGACGAATGCGAGCCGGGCGCCGTCGAGGTCATGCGGCTCGAAGGCGCGGGTGACATGCTCGTGTCCGCCCAGACGGATGAAGTCAAGAAGTTCGGTCGATGGGCTGTCGGCAATGAAACGGATGCGGGCGCTGGTCTGCGCGACGAGCCGGCCTTTGGCAAGCGCCTCCGCGCCGTCGCCGACGATCGCTACGACAGCGTCCTTCACCTGGAAGAAGGCAGGGAAAGCCGACAGTCTGTTCCTGTTGTCGCTCGAAATCCGCAATACCATGGCCCTGATCCTGATCAGGACCGATTATCCGCGTTTTGCAACCGCAACATAAGAAACGGAAATGCGCGTCCCAGTTCACCACCGCATCTGTTTTGCGATTTGAGAGCGCGTGGTGGATTCCTGTTTCGCAATCTCTGCGCGATCTTTCCCGCTTATGATGCGGTCGGGAGGCCGGCCCGCGCTTTTCGGTCCATGCTCAAAGCCAGCGATCGTAGTCCGAGACGAGGAGATGCAGCGGCGCCTCGTCCTCCTCCACCGCCGAGAACCGGCCGATGGGATCGCGGAAGATGTTGTCGGTGAGGTCGTCATTGACCGTCGAGACTTCGCCGATGAGCACGTCAGCACCTTCGGCCCAGAAAGCGTGCCAGTCGCCCGGCATCAGGGTGACGCTCTCCCCCGGGGACAGCTTCAGATTGCCGCCGGCGGCGAAATTGCGAGGCCGTCCGTCGCTCAGGACGGTGACCCCGGCTGCCGGATCGATCGAGCCGTCGGGCGCAGAGGCGAAAAGCTCGATGACCAATGTGCCTCCGCCGCGATTGATGATGTCCTCCGCCTTCACGATGTGGCGGTGCATCGGCGAGAGCTGGTCCTTGCGCGAGATCATGATCTTCTCGGCATAGAGCATGCCGCGGCCCTTCGCGAGATCAGCCGCATCCCCGTTGCGCACGGTGAAGAGGAAGAGCCCGAGATCGTCATACCGGCCCTGTCCGAAGTCGGTGATGTCCCAGCCGAGACGCGCCGACCGGATTGCCGGAGCCTCGACGGCGCGCGTCTTCAGCTCCTGGGGCGAGAGATACGCGAATGGCGGAAGCACATAGCCGAAGGATCGGATGAAGGCGTCGGCCTCCCGGATGATCTCGTTGATTTTCGAACGCTTCATCGCCTTATCCTTCCACTTCATGCGCCCAGGGCGGATTGGCGCCCGGCCGGGAAACGGTCACGGCCGCCGCCCGCACCCCGAGCGACAGGCAGTCGCGCAACTGATCCGCGTCCAGAACCGCGATGGCCGGCTTGGATAATAGACCGGCCCTGAAAAGTCCGGCGAGCAAACCGGCATTGACCGTGTCGCCCGCTCCGACGGTGTCGGCGACCGTCACCTTGATGCCCGGAACCGTCACCTTTGCCTGCCGCATGAATCCGACCGCACCATCCGCTCCGAGGGTCACGACGATGAGCCTCGGCCCACGTGCGAGCCAATGTGCCGCAATCGCGTCGAGATCGTTGCCCACGCCGAACCAGGCGACATCCTCGTCCGACACCTTGACGATGTCGGCCATCCCTATCATGCGCTCCATCCTCGAGAGATGGCTTTCCCGGTCGCGGATGAAATTGGAGCGGATATTGGGATCGAGCATGATCACCCTGCGCTCTCGCTCGCGCCGCATCAGTGTTTCATACGTGCCGCCGCAGGGTTCGTTGATGAGGCTGACGGCGCCGAACAGCAGCGCCGTCACGTCCTTTCCGAAATCAGGCAGGTCGCTTTCGGAAAGCATCCTTCCGGCGGTCGCCTCGTCATAGAAGGTGTAACGCGCGTGGCCATCCTCGAAACGGACGAAGGCAAGGGTCGCCGGCCGGCCGGAGATTGCGCAGAAGCGCGTGTCGACCTGCGATTGCGCCAGCGTCGCCCGCAGCATGTCGCCGAAGAAATCCGAGGACATTCCGGAGAAGAAACCCGTCGGCGCACCGAGCCGGCCGAGCGCGATGGCCGAATTGAACAGCGCACCGCCGGGATAGGGGGCGAAAGCGTTCTCGCCTGCGCTCGTCCGGCGCGGCAGCATGTCGATCAGTGCCTCGCCGCAGCAGACGATCATGGATTCCCTCCCTCATGGCTAAGACTGGAAGGGCTAATCCCTCCGCAGCACCTGCGCAAGGCCGTCGCGCCAGATCCTACTCGGAAGAGGCGACCGGCTTGACGGCGCTGGACCCCGTGCGCCGCCACGATTCGTAGAGTACGGCGACGGCGCAGGAGACGAGGCGCGACTTCTCGTCGTCGGCGCGGCTTGTCAGCATGATCGGAACCCGCGCGCCGATCACGAGACCGGCCCCCTCGGCACCCGCGGTGAATGCGAGTTGCTTGGCCAGTATGTTGCCGGACTCGAGATTGGGCACGACGAGGATGTTGGCGCGGCCGGCGACGAGCGAAGTGATGCCCTTCGTCCTGGCCGCTGCGAGGGACAGGGCGTTGTCCATGGCGAGCGGTCCGTCGACGAGCCCGCCGGTGATCTGCCCTCGCTCCGCCATCTTGGCAAGGGCGGCCGCGTCGAGGCTGGACGGAACATCGGGATTGACGATCTCCAGCGCCGAAAGGACGCCGACCCGTGGCTGGGCGATGCCGAGGGCGAGCGCGAGATCGATCGCGTTCTGCGTGATGTCGACCTTCTCCTTCAGCGTCGGGGCGATGTTGATCGCGGCGTCCGTGACGAGGAGGAGTTCCCTCAGCGACGGTACGTCCATGATGAAGACGTGGCTGAGCCGCCTCGCGGTCCTGAGGCCCCCCGGGCCCGTGTCGCGCACGATCGGTCGAAGCAGTTCGTCCGTGTGCAGATGGCCCTTCATGATGGCGGCGACGCGGCCCTCGTGAACGAGCGCGATCGCGCGGTCGCTCGCTTCCGCAGGACCCGCTGCGGGCAGAAGCTCGTAGTTTGCCATGTCCTTGCCGAGTTCCTTCGCCGCCGCGGCGATCTTGTCGGGGTCGCCGATGAGGATCGGCCGGATGAGCCCCCGCTCGGCGCCGAGCAGCGCGCCGCCCAGGGCATTGATCTCGCCGGCGCAGACAACGGCGGTCGAGAGAGGTTCCAGGCCGGAACAGGCCTGGATCAGCCTCGCGGAATTGTCATGCGTCTCGACCAAGAGCTGCGGCAGCTCTGCGGCATCGAAGGTCTGGCGGACGGCCGGGGCGACGACTTCCGCCATCCCGTCCATGATCAGGGTGCCATCCGGACGCGTGACCGTCGTGCGCAGCGTCACCAGGCGCCCGGCCGCGGTCTTTTTCGTGACCTCGGCCCTGGCAGTCAGACGCTCGCCGATGGCGCCGGAGGCGAGGAACCGGCAGGACTGGCTGCGGTAAAGCGTGCCGGGTCCCGGCAGGATGTTGCCGAGTACGGCGGAGACCAGCGTCGCCACGAACATCGACGGGGTGACGGCGTCCGGGGTGCCGTCGCCGTTCCGGTCGTAGCCGGGCATGTTGATGGGGTTCTGGTCACCACTCACATGAGCAAACACATAGAGGTCGTCGGCGCGCACGATGCGTTCGAGCGAGGCGCTGTCGCCGATATTGATCTCATCGAAGGTGCGGTTGGTCAGAAGCATCGGTATCCGCTCCGCCAGTAGGAGGCATCCGCTGTGCATGCGATTGGAGCATGATCCCGAAAAGTGGACACCGGTATTCGGAAAAGATCATGCTCATAAAGGAAGATGGATCATGATGACGTTTAGATCGAACGTCATTGTGATCTAGCCTGGCCGCGCCTTTCGAGCCATGCGGCAGATCAATTCGCCGCCGCAAGGGGGACGTGCCTACACATGCTGGCCGCCATTGATATGGATCTCAGAACCGGTAACGTAGGACGAGGCGTCCGTGCACAGGAAGAAGATCGTCTCCGCCACCTCCGCGGTCGTGCCCAGCCGGCGCAGCGGAATGTGCTCGACGATGCGCTCGGTGCCCGGCGACAGGATGGCAGTGTCGATCTCGCCGGGCGCGATCGCGTTCACGCGGATGCCGTGCGGCCCGAAATCGGCGGCCATCTCGCGGGTCAGCGCCGCCAGCGCCGCCTTTGAGGTGGCGTAGGCCGTGCCGGCGAACGGATGGACCCGGCCTCCGGCGATCGACGTCACGTTCACGACCGATCCGCCTGCCTGGGCAAGTTCGCGCATGAGGCCGCGCGCCAGCATGATTGGAGCGAAGAGATTGACCTGGAAGACATCACGCCAGACCGCCATCGGGGTCTCGATCGAATTGAGCCGTCCGCCCTCCTTTGTCTTGGGCGAGATGCCGGCATTGTTGACCAGGGCATTGAGCCGTCCGCCATTCTCCTTCAGGCGGTTGCGGATTTCGACGATGCCGCGGCCGATGTCCTCGGCATCGGAGAGATCGACCTGGATATGATCCTCCGCCCCCGCCGGCCAGGGGCAGTCGTCCGAGAATGGCTGGCGCGAGCAGGTGATGACCCTCCAGCCGTCGCGCGAGAACCGCTTGACGGTCGCATGCCCGATGCCGCGGCTGGCGCCGGTGAGCACGATTGTCCTCGGAAGATCGTCGGTCGCCATCGGCCGGCACTCCTGTTCCACTCCGCGCTCCTGCAAACCCGAAGATAGCGGAGCAAGTGCCCCGTTGCGAGATGCGCCGCGCCGGCCGTCTCCTGCCCGTTCGCCGCTGCGCTCCAGCTCTCGCCGATCCCGCCGCGCGGTCGTGGGGCCCCGCCCGCCATCAGGTCTGATCCGCTTCCGGACGGCATGGTGAAGGTGCCGGGCAGGCGCGTAACGGTCAGGCCGCGATGGGCGGCGGTCATGAACGTCTTCCAGGTGGCGGCAGGCAGCGATCCGCCGGTCACGCGCTTTGTCGGCGAGCCGTCGTCGTTTCCGAACCAGACGCCGGTGGTCAGGTTGCTCGTATAACCTACGAACCATGCGTCGCGGTAGTTCTGGCTCGTTCCGGTCTTGCCGCCGGCCGGCCATCCGAAATAGGCGCTCCTGCCCGTCCCCTCGGAGATGACATGGCTCATCATGTAGTTCATTTCGCCCAGGACATCGGGCTTGATGACGCGCGACGCGTTCTGCTGATGGTAGCTGTAGATCACCTTTCCGTCGCTCGTTTCCACCTTGCTGACCAGGTGGATCTCCGGCCTGTAGCCGCCATTGGCGAAGGGAACATAGGCGGCCGTCAGTTCCAGCGGAGTGACCTCCGACGTGCCGAGCGCGATCGAGGCATTGGCGTCGAGCTTCGACTGGATGCCCAGCCTGTGCGCAGTATCGACGACATTCTGCGGGCCGACTTCCATCGCAAGCTGAGCGGCCACCGAATTGAGCGACTTCGCCAGCGCAAGCGTCAGCGTGACGGGGCCGAAATATTCGTCTTCAAAATTGTCGGGCGTCCAGTTCCCGATTTTCACCGGCGCGTCGTTACGTACCGAATCGGGCGTGCGCCCCTGCTCGAGCGCGGTCAGGTAGACGAAGGGCTTGAAAGCCGATCCCGGCTGGCGCAGCGCGTCCGTCGCACGGTCGTACTGGCTTTCGGCGTAGTCGGCCCCGCCAACCAGCGCGCGGATGGCGCCGCTTCCGTCGATCGAAACCAGCGCGCCCTGGCTGACCTGGCGCTTGGCGCCGTCGGACGCGATGGTCTTGCTGACCGTTTGGCCGGCGACCTTCTCGAGGTTGAGGTCGATCGTGGTCGTCACGACGACGTCGCCCCTGACGTCTCCCACAAGGCCGGGCAACTCCTCGATGACGCGGTCGGCCACATATTGCTGCGCGCCTTCCCAATAGGCGGGCGCACGCTTCGCAGGCTGGCTCTCGGCGCGGGCATATTGCGTGGCCGTGATCATGCCTTGGTCGCGCATTGCCGCGAGCACGACCTTCGCCCGGGCTTCCGCGCCCTTGGGGTTGCGCGCCGGGGAAAGTCGCGAGGGCGCCTGGAGGAGCCCTGCCAGAAGGGCAGCCTGGGCAAGGGTGACGTCGCGCGCCGGCTTGTTGAAATAGCGCCGTGATGCGGCTTCCACGCCATAGGCACCGGAGCCGAAATACATCCGGTTCAGGTACATGTCGAGGATCTGGTCCTTGGTGAATTTATGCTCCAGCCAGAGGGCGATCAGCACCTCCTGCACCTTGCGCTCGATGGTGCGCTCAGGTGACAGGAAGATGTTCTTGGCGAGCTGTTGGGTCAGGGTCGAGCCGCCCTCGACTACGCTGTGCGATACGAGGTTCGTGACGAAGGCGCGGGCAAGTCCGATCGGATCGATGCCGAAATGTGAGTAGAAGCGCCGGTCCTCGATGGCGATGACGGCCTTGGGTATATAGGGCGACATCTGGTCGAGCGTCAGCGCCTCCCCGCCCGTTGCGCCCCGGTTGGCGATCAGCCGTCCGTCGGCCGAGATGATCTTGATATTGGGTGGCCTGGCCGGCACCTTCCAGGTCGTCGCGCTCGGAAGCTGGGAGCCGTAATAGAGGACGATCCCGCCGACGCCGATCACGCCCCAAAGGCCGAGGATGAACGACCAATAGAAGACCCGGCGCAACAGGCCGAGCCCTCCACGGCGCGTCCGGCCGCGCCTCCTGCGTCGCCGCCCGCCGCGCGGGCGCCTGCCGCCCGGATCGGCCCGCATGTCGTCCTCGTCGTCATTCGGTGCGTCGAAGCTCGGCTCGATCCGCCGTCTCTTTCCGCCTCCGGCCATCCGCTCCTCGATTTTTGCCGAACGTTCCTGCAGGTGTCGCCGCATGTTTCGCCCGACTGCCATGCAGCGTAAATGAGGCCATTTAAGGGGCCGTTAAGCCGCTGAACTGTGGAAGGAATACACGGCCCGGGTCAGCTATGGGCGAAGATGTCTTCCTCCGGCCATCCCATCAGGTCGAGCTTCGCCCGTGTCGGGAGGAAATCGAAGCAGGCCTCGGCTAGCTCCGTTCGCCCCTCGCGCACAAGCCGCTCGGCAAGCGCAGCCCGCAGCCGGTGCAGGTAAAGGACGTCCGACGCGGCATATTCGAGCTGTGCGGCGGAAAGCTCCGCCGCGCCCCAGTCGGACGACTGTTGCTGCTTGGAGAGGTTCACGTCGATCAGCTCGGCGCACACGTCCTTCAGCCCGTGCCGGTCGGTGTAGGTGCGCGTCAGGCGCGAGGCGATCTTGGTGCAGAAGACCGGCCCCGCCATGACCCCGAAGGCATGGTGGAGCACGGCGATGTCGAAGCGGCCGTAATGGAAGATCTTGGTCTTGGAGCCGTCGGCGAGCAGCGCCTCGATGTTGGGCGCGTGCCGCTGCCCGGGTGCGATCTGCACGACGTCCGCATTGCCGTCGCCCGGCGAAAGCTGGACGACGCAGAGCCGGTCGCGATGCGGGTTGAGCCCCAGCGTCTCGGTGTCGATGGCGACCGCCTCGCCTTGGTATTCGGCGAGATCGGGCAGGTCGTTGCGGTGAAAGCGGATCGTCATCGAAATCCCCCTGCGGTGAAGTCTATGCCTTGCCGCCCAGCGCGGCGAGGATGCGCGCCCAGGAGCGCTGTCCCTTGTGGAAGGAGGCGAGGTCGTATTTCTCGTTGGGTGAATGGATCCGGTCGTCGGCGAGTGCAAAGCCCGTCAGGAGCGATTCCATTCCAAGGCTGTTGCGGAAATCGCCGACCACGGGGATCGACCCGCCCATAGCGATGATGACGGCGGGCTTCGGCCACTCCTCGGTCAGCGCCTTCTTGGCCGCATTCAGGAGCGGCGAATCATAGGAGAGCTGGATCGCCGGCGAGCCGCCATGCTCCTTGAAGGAGACGCGACAATCGTCCGGAATGCGTTCCTTCACGAAGCTGCGGAAGGCGGACCGGATCGTTTCCGGATCCTGCCGGTGCACGAGCCGGAAGGAGATCTTGGCGCTCGCCTTGGCCGCGATCACGGTCTTGAAACCCTCGCCCGTATAGCCGCCGGTGATGCCGTTGACCTCCGCCGTTGGCCGCGCCCAGGTGAGCTCCAGCACCGAGCGTCCCTTTTCGCCCGAGGGGACCGAAAGCCCGACGGAGCGCAGGAAATCCTCGCCCGACCCGCCGAGTTCCTGCCAGGATTTCAGGATTTCGGGCGGCGTCTCCTCGACCCCGTCATAAAAGCCCGGGATCGTCACCCGCCCCTCGGCATCGTGCAGGTCCGCGAGGATCTTCGACAGGATGTGGATCGGGTTGGCCGCCGCCCCGCCGTAAAGCCCGGAATGAAGGTCGCGGCTCGCCGCCCTGACGGTCACTTCCTCGCCGACGAGGCCGCGCAGGCCGGCCGAGATCGCCGGGGTGTCCTTGTCCCACATGCCGGTGTCGCAGACGAGGGCGAAATCGGCCGAGAGTTCGTCGCGATTGGCTTCGAGGAAGGGCTTCAGCGAGGGCGAACCCGATTCCTCCTCGCCCTCGAAGAGGATCGTCATGCGGCAGGGCAGCTTTCCATGCACGTCCTTGTAGGCCCGCAGCGCCTCGATGAAGGTCATGAGCTGGCCCTTGTCGTCGGAGGCGCCACGCCCGACAATGACCTTGCCGTGCGGCCCGTCCTTCACTTCAGGCTGGAACGGGTCGCTTTCCCAGAGCTCGATCGGGTCGACCGGCTGGACGTCGTAATGCCCGTAGAAGAGCGCATGCGGACCCTCACCCTCGTGATGGGCGACCACCATCGGATGGCCGGGCGTGTCGCGGACCTCCGACGAAAAGCCGATGGAGGCGAGATCGCGCGCCAGCCACTCCGCCGCCGCCCGGCAGTCCTTGGCATAGGCCGGATCGGTCGAGATCGACCGGATGCGCAGGAGCTCGAACAGGCGCGCGAGGCTCTCGTCCAGCCTCGCATCGAGCCTGGCAAGCACGAGGGCGAGATCGGTCATGGCGTGATCCTCACTGTCGGTCGGGCGTGGCCGTGGCGGGTTTGGACTGGTTTAGACGATTTGGCCGGAAGAAGAAAACCGGTTTCAAGGCCCCCCGTAGGAAGCCACAGACCGCGCGGTGGTTCCGCATGGCCGAAAAGGGAGCGGCCGCCGCGGTGGAGGGGATACCGCTGGCGGCCGCGCTACTGCTGCACTCAATAGGGCGGCAGTCCGGAGAGGGGGGGTGACTGCCGCTTGTCCGGTTTGGCGGGGGACGGGCCTTGACCGGACGCCGGCAGTAATGTGCCGACGGGAGTGATTTCGCTATCCGAAGATGGCGATTCAAGGGCACGGAAGGTTACATATTTGTAACGATATGTTGATCGGATCGGTCCCGACGGCCGGACAAAGCGACAGGTGGACGCCGGGCGGGCGCCGGGTTAAGCCTTTGCCCATGAAAAAGGGCGACCACCTCTTCCTCGTCGACGGCTCGGGCTACATATTCCGCGCCTATCATGCGCTGCCGCCGCTCAACCGCAAGTCGGACGGCCTGCCGGTCGGCGCCGTCTATGGCTTCTGCAACATGCTGTGGAAGCTGCTTCGTGACGCACGCGATACGGCCGCCCACGTGACCCCGACGCATTTCGCCGTCATCTTCGATTATTCGGCCGAAACCTTCCGCAAGGAGATATTCACCGACTACAAGGCGCACCGACCGCCCCCGCCAGAGGACCTCGTGCCGCAATTCGGCCTCATCCGCGAGGCGACGCGCGCATTCGGCCTGCCCTGCATAGAGAAAGAGGGTTATGAGGCCGACGACATCATCGCCACCTATGCCCGACAGGCGGTCGAGGCCGGCGGCGACGTGACGATCGTCTCCTCGGACAAGGACCTGATGCAGCTCGTCGGGGATTGCACCATCCTCTACGACCCGATGAAGGACCGGCGCATCGGCATTCCCGAGGTGATCGAGAAATGGGGCGTGCCGCCGGAAAAGATGATCGACCTCCAGGCGCTGACGGGCGACTCCATCGACAACGTTCCGGGCGTGCCGGGCATCGGGCCGAAGACGGCCGCGCAACTGCTCGAAGAATATGGCAACCTCGAAACGCTGCTTTCGCACGCTGGTGAAATCAAGCAGCAGAAGCGCCGCGAGAACATCATCGCCAATGCCGAGCAGGCGCGCATCTCGCGCAGGCTCGTTACGCTGGACGGCAATGTGCCGCTGGATGTCGATCTCGACGGGCTCATGCTCGAGCCGCAGGACGGGCCGAAGCTCGTCGCCTTTCTCAAGGCGATGGAATTCACCAACCTGACCC